>Ga0209553_1000060_pt1 | contig 48001 bp, 72 predicted proteins | sample LauGreFBDMM110DN_2_FD_188217 | JGI IMG/M metagenome (GOLD analysis project Ga0209553, IMG submission 188217) | Freshwater lake microbial communities from Lake Michigan, USA - Fa13.BD.MM110.DN (SPAdes) (version 2) | ecosystem: Environmental > Aquatic > Freshwater > Lake | place: Lake Michigan...
GGTCGAGCGCACGCGTGCCCGCCGCCCCAAGACGTGCGGCCGCAAGGCGTGCCTGGGTGGCCAGCCCAATAGCAGTTTGTACGAGCCCAAAATGACGTTTGTCAAATTGAACGGTAGCAGAATGCCCCGCAAATTTGGCGAGGGTGCGTACGCCAACTTCCCGATGCCCGTCATTTCGGCCGCCAACATCCTGAAATTCGAGGCTCAGGGGTACCAGCTGCCCAAGTCGGTTCTCAAACAGGCCCACGCAGGTCTGCCGATTACTGGAAACTATAAACCTTCGAATAAGACCCTGGCGGCTCTGGCGGCCAAGGATCCACGTATGATCCCGGCCCTTTTGAAGGCGGGTGCGCCTCTGCCGAGCCGTTTCAACCGGACAAACCAGCTTGCACTTCCTGCGGGTGTGCAGAGAAAACTCCAAGCCCTGGAGAATCGTGCACGCTCGATGGCAGTGATGGGGACGGCCAAGGCTGTCGCCCTTCCATATAAGGTGGCGGCCAAGGCGCGTAATGTTGCGTCTTCCGTGGGTCGTGGTGCGTCCTACGCCGCTTCCCTGCCTGGTCGTGGAACGCGCGCCCTGGGTCGCTTGATGAGCGCTCAGGGTCGTCGCCTGCCAAATTAAGCGCCGCCGCCGCCACCGCGACCAGCGCCGCCGTTGCCGGCGCGCAGCTGAGTACGCTCTGGGAAGTGGAAATTGAAATCATCTGGATCGCAAGCGGCACCGCCTTGATCCTTGCACATTGGTGCAAACTTGCGACCAAACGACGCCTCTGCGAACGCCGTCTGGTCGTTGGGAATCGTGCTCACTGGGGCGGTGTAAAAGTTGCGCTCGGCGTCGCGCACACGCTCAAAGGGGTGAATCTGGGCCCACTGCTGCTGGACTTCACCGCGGACGCTGGGATACCACGCAGCCGATGGACGATCTGGGTTGTCCGCGTAGTCGGTCAAAAGCACGTTGCCCATTGGGTTGTCGAATGATGGGAGCGTCACGGCATCACGCATGGGGCCTGAGATGCGGCCATCAGCCTGAGTGCCACGGACCTTGCCGTCCTTTATCAGGTTGGCCGTCCATAGATAGTACAGAATAGAGAGCACCAGGATGCCTAGTGCGAAAATACGCGGGTCGCGGTTGATAATGTACACGACGCACGTGGCGTAAATGACGAAGCGCGCTGTGGCCAGAGTGCGCTCACGGGCCGTCTGCTTGGAGGTGGGCCAAAAATTGAGGATCTCATCCTTGTTGAAAATCTGCTTGAGATCCATTCTAATCTTAGTTGAGAAATTACTTCTTACGGCGAGTCGGCCCCTTCACCTTGGGGTTCTGCCGAGGGGCTGGAGCCCCAAAAGGGTTGCCGCCCCCACCGAGCATCTGGGCGAGCATGTTGTTCATACCAGCCATGAGCGCCTGCTCATCGACCGCGCCACCTGGACCGCCCTGGCTCTGCATATTCTTGGCACAAGCCTCGGCTGCCGTCTCAATCATCGCGAGCGTCTCGGGTGGGAACATGTTGATGGTGTTGCCCAGAATGTACATCGTCTGGAGGTACTGCCAAATAGCCTGCTTGGTGTTCTCGGTGGCATCTGGATTCGCCCAAATCACGTGCATGTTCAGGTTCTTCACAAACGGATTTTCCTCGCAAAAGAAGCCATCATCCTTCTGCATCAGCTTTGTGGCGTGGGGACCAACGTCCTGCATGAAACCCTCAAAGGTTCCACGGTCCCGTGGAGCCTCCTTGGCCGTCTTGACCGCCTCTTCCTCGGGGAACGTAGCATTGAGCTCGTCGAGGAATTGACCCATCATCTCATTGAAAGCCTTAACCGTCGTCATTTATGTTTTATCTAAAATCTACATCCTTAAGTTAAAAAGGTTCGCGCGAAATGGTCTCGTGTGAGCCCTGCCCCTGGCTCACGATAAAGTACACGAGCAGAGCCACGAGGAACGCGGGCTTGAAAAAGTCGGAGTTCTTCACCTTGCCCTCGTTGTTCATCTTCGCCTTGCCGTAAATGTAAGCGATGGTCACACCAGCCGCAATCACGGCCGCACCGAAAGGCTCACGAAGGTACTGATCCATCTATTACCCTCTACGATTATTTAACCGAGCTTTTCGATGCGCTGATGGCCGGGGGTTTTAGACTCGGCTGCGTCATCAAATAGATTCTGCTCCATTTTCTGGATATTCTCTGGAGCAGGTGTTGCACCCTCCATTGCTGGGGGCGTCATCGAGTTGTTCACCGTGACGGTATTGTCCACTCCCCCAGGTGTCTTACCGAATTCCATATTGGAATTGTCCTGGTTCACAGGCTCGCCGTCCTGATTGTTGGGCAAAGGATCCTCGTTCATCATATCTGGGTCTTCGTCCTCAGCCTCTGGATCCTCGTCCTCGTGGTCCAGGTTCAGGTCCTCACCGGCGGCGGGCATGGGCAGGTACGTCTGGAGAATCTCGGCGGTCGGCACGAGGTCCTCGATCACGTTGCAGATGTGCTTGGTGAAACGGGTATTGAGGTTTTCATTACGGGCAGTCTCTGTGTTGGTCTCGGTGATGATGTAAGGCTCCTCATAGAGGTCCTTGGCGCACGCCTCGTAGCACCGCTGCACAAACACGTCATTCTGCGGCAGCTTGATGCAAATCTTCTTGGACTTTTTGTCGGTCCGGATCGCACTCAGGATCTTCACGTGAATCACAAACACAGCCGCGAGCAGGTTTGGGAAAAGGGGCTGGTTTTTCATGATAGCCTCTGTATTTTTGAGTGAAATTGAGGAGTTCCATGTCTTGATGCCCCGGAGAAGCTCCTGGAACACCTTGATTGTGGTCCGGGTCTTCTTTTCGGCGCACTCCTTCTGGGCCTCGAGCCATATTTCCCAGAATGCAGCAATCATCACGGGAACCATGGCGTCACAGAGCTTCTTCGTGAAGCGCCGCTCGGACTCGTTCAACAGGTCCATTCTTAGTAAAGGGAAACAAGTTTCCCGCGGGCCCGAAACGCGGGCCTATTTCCTCTTTGTCACGCGCAGTTTCTGGGCCGTCTTCTGCAGGTTCACGAGCCCGGGCAAAATATCGACCGGTTCGGGGTCCTGACGATCTTCGAAGAGCGTCACGTGAGCCCGTTCCCATTGAACCCTGAGTTCCACGGGGCCCACGAGCTCCACGTGGTACCCGAGTCTTATCAGCTGCCGGCCCATGTACACGACCGCCTTGGCAATGTCGTACCTCGGGTACCCCACGACGAACGGAGGGACCATCAGGACCGCCTCTCTTCTCCCAAGTTCGTAGGATGTTCGAATTTTGCGAGAAAATTGCTGAAGAATCGCTCGATACGTTTCTTTTTTCACATCAGCCCTAACCTTTTCCATGGATGCAATCTCCTTGGCGCTCAAAGCTTCCATGTCCTAATTTTGAAGAGGAATTTGTGCCTAGTACTTGTACGCGGACAGCGGGGGGGTGGTCACGGGCTGAGACAGCGCATACTTGAGCTGAGAATCTATGGCGCCCTGCACCTCGGCCCATGGCTGGTACTGGTCCTGCTTGTAAGCCTTGGCGTAATCCCGGACGACAGCATCCTTCTGTGTCATAATGTCAACAGTCCCGTCAGTACCGACCCGGGCCTGGATGTCCAACTGGGTCCCGTAAAAGTGACGCGTATTCATGAACATGAATCGGGACTTGTACGATCCATCACCCTGGTGGTTGATGAACAGGGTCTCGAGAGGAACCAGATCTGGGTTCGTCATCTGGATCTTCTCGATGATGCTCTGGGTCACATCAGGCGGTACACGCTCGGCCGAGATGTACTCTGTGCTGTAGGTCGAAGTCTCCTCCTTCCGGCCGTTCAAAAGGAGAAACAGGGCGATGGCCGCCAGCCCGATGATACTCAGGTCGGCCTTCATATTACTAAAGACTGCGAAAAACTTCGGGGCCAAAAAAATAGACACCAAGTAGCAATGGCCCTCCTGGTCTATTCCGACAAGTGCAAATGGTCTGCGGATATTATCCAGTTCATCAAGACCCAGCCGGCTCTGCTTGAGATTGTGCGATTCCACAACATCACGACCCACGGCGTGCCTTCCAAAAAGATTACAAAGGTGCCGACCCTCGTGACCAACGAGGGCGTCATGAAGGTTGGCGGTGAAGTCAAGACGTGGCTGACGTCAATGATTCCATCAGAGTTTGAGTCGTGGAATTCAGCCCCAAGTTTCACTTCAAATTTGGACGGCACGGACGCCCCAGGACTTTTCGACCTGGATCGCTACGGGGAGTCTCTCCAGCCGACCCTGACTCCTGAATTGGAGGAGAGAATAGCCATGAGCGTCACCGACGCCTACCAAAAGGCGCGTTAACTTAGAGAATTTGAACACTAAATGTGTAACTATGCATCTCAAGACGATCCAGGCGGCGGCCCTGAAGTCTGTCTTTGAGGTCCTCAAGGACATCATCAATGATGTGAATGTCTATTTCTCCCCCAAGGGTGTTCAGATCCTGACTCTCGACACGGCTCGTGTGACGCTCGTGGACATGAGCCTGAGCTCCGAGAACTTTGAGGAGTTCTCGTGTCCCGTGCCGATTGCATCGGGCCTGAATATGACGAACATATACAAATTGCTCAAGAGCATCTCGGGTACTGACACCTTGACGATCGACGTCAAGGACCGGGACTATATGGATATTTTGATCGAAAATCCAGTCAAAAAGTCCTCGACCAAGTTCCGTCTCAAGCTTCTCGATATCGACGAGGACATCCTGGACCTGCCTGACGTGAACATGAACATCGTGACGACGATGGCCTCGGTGGACTTTCAACGCATTACACGTGATATGGGTAACCTGGCCAACGAGATGACTATCGTTCGCGAGGGCAACAAGCTCATCATGAGCTGCAAGGGTGACTATGCAGAGCAGGAGACGGTTCTCGAGTTTCCAGAGTCTGTGAGCCGGACCGGTTCTATTTTCAGTCTAAAATACATCAACTTGTTCACCAAGGCGACCAACATGTGCTCGAGTGTACAGCTCATGCAAGATTCTACGAATGAGAATATGCCCATCATTTTCCGTTACACGATTGCCAACCTAGGAGACCTCAAGTTCTACTTGGCCCCTAAGATTGACTGAGGAGCACCGTGCCCCCCACGATCGCAGCGATACCAGCAATCTGCTTGGCGTCCAGGGCCTCCTTGAGGATCAAAACGGACAGACCCGCCACGAAGAGCGGGACGGTCGCCGTTATGGCTGCGACCAGCGAAACCTGATTGTGCTTGACGACCGAAAAGTACATAATATTGGCCAAGAAACCGAGGATTGTCGCCCCGAGCATCACGAGCACCACTGGCACCACGAGCCCACGAATCTCCTTTTGGATGAGTTCCTTGTGCCAGCCTATATAGAACAAAGTCAATACGAAATATATCGCAGCGCCAAGTACAAACACAGTCTGGTGGCTCAGGGACGAGGCGACGTGCTTCTGGGCCACCATCTGGAGAGCTGTTAGGAGCGCGACCATAAGTGCCGGTCCAACGACTTTATTCACCATCTAGTATTTAAAAAGATAAAATACTAAGAATTCATGGAGGCGCGATTTCATGAAAGAATGAACGCGTGCAAGACGGAGGAAGATAGGGTAAGTTTTTTATTAAGCTGCGTACCTATACTAAGGGAATATACCACAGTCGAGACGGTGCCGAGTCAAGCGGCGACAAAGAAGGTTGCGAATCTCACACTATCAACTCGCAAAGGAGTCCAAAGAGGGGAAATTTACAAGAAGTACCTTCGCGAAGTTGAGGACAATTATGAGGGGACCGAACCCATCCAAGCCTTTCATGACCGCCCCTGTGCCGCCTGTGGTGAATTCTATACAAAAATTCATGAAGAGGCTCAAAGCGAGGATGTATGCACCAAATGCGGTGCTTCATTCTACGTGCTAGGGGAGGAGGTCGGGTTCAAAGAGGAGCAGGAAATGGAGAAGAATGTAACCTATTCGTACAAGCGCGAGAATCACTTCAACGAATGGATCAGTCAGTTTCAAGCAAAGGAATCGACGAGTGTGCCGGACGAATTGATAGAGCAATTACGCTCGGAGTTCAAGAAGCAAAAGATCAAAGACCTAATTGAGATTACACACGAAAAGGTCAAGGCATTATTAAAGAAGCTTAATAAGGCCAAGTACTACGAGCACGTGCCCTATATCACCACCATCCTGAACGGCATACAGCCCCCGACGATGCCACAGCCCCTCGAGGATAGGCTCCGGCTCATGTTCCACAAGATCCAAGCCCCCTTTGAACACAACAAACCCTCGACCCGCAAGAACTTCCTGAGTTACTCGTATGTCCTTTACAAGTTCTGCGAGCTCCTAGGGGAGGATGATTACTTGCCTTGCTTTCCTTTGCTCAAGTCCAAGGAGAAGCTCTATATTCAGGATCAAATTTGGGAGAAGATGTGCAAGGAACTCCAGTGGGAGTTTCTCAAGACGGCTTAGCAGTCAATCTGGTCCACAATCACGGGCACCTCAATCTCCCGCTCTATCCGCTCAATTTCCATGGGTCCATTTTTGTCTGGAAAATTGATCAGGTATCCCACCTCGAGGTTCAAGAGCTTGAGGTAATTCCGGGTTTGAATTCGGTAGGTCTCATTAAGCTTCCCTACCGACTTGAGCTCGAGCACCACCTTGCGCTCCACAATCAAGTCGGCCCGCACGTGACCCACGTTTTGCCCGTCATAAAACACGGGCACTATCCGCTCGGTCTCGTAGTAGAGACCCGCACGCCGCAGAGCCACCTCAAATGCACAGTGGTACACAGACTCGCTGTACCCTGGACCCAGAGAATCCCAGATCTCACGGGCCATAGAGGTGATAGACATTGATACTGACAAGACCTGCGAAAACTATAACTTTCCCAAGTATCACCAATTTAGGAAGTGAATTCGATCTATCCCAGTCCTGACAGTGCCACTTGGGTCTCAATGTGAATATGAGATCGACCAAGAACCCAAGACCTAGGGCTCCTAACAACACGTTTTTTTGAATGGGTCTGGTGGCGACCAAAATCATGGCCACCAGAAACATTGCGGACGCCAAGGCATCCTTGATTTGTCCTATTTTCATTCTAATTTATGAAACTATAATTTTAACGCATACGCGCCAGAAGTTCGGTGTTCGTTGGCATGCTCTGGAGCCGAGGGCCAGCGGTGATGCGGAGGGTCCGTGCCGCCGCCCGAGAGCGCGACCGGGACCGGGACCGGACCGCCCCACCCTCAATAGCCTTGGTTCCTACGCGACCAGCGAGCATCGCAGCCTCTTCAGCATTGCCCATTGTCAAGACGTGAACGGTCGCTCGAACATTGTACGCAAGCGCGGGGATAAAATGGGAACTGACCGCCAAGAATGCGATGAACATGGTCCAGGCAAGGTAAAACTCGAGGTTCACACGAGCACGATTGGCCGCCTGCTCGTACTGGCCAATCTGGTTGTCCATGGCCGTGACGGTCCGGCTCGTCACGGATGAGACCACCCACTTCACAGCGAACATGGGATTTGCAACGGTCGCAACGGCTCCACCCACATTGATGACCGTCTGCCGGCCCGGCGCGTAGTTCATGGCGCGCTGACCCCACGACCGTGCGGCCAAAGGGGCGTTTCCAGTGGGCGTGGGGGCCATTGCGGGCAGGCCACCGGCGGGCAACTTCGGGAAGTGCATGATGGCGCCCACCGCCGCGAGGCTGAACCCGAGGGTCAAAAGGACGCGCTTGAGGGTCACGCGCGAAAGACACGAGAGGGCCACGGCTGGGTGTTTACGGAGCTCGCGGGTCAGCGCCTGTTTGCGCTGCGGTGCCGGCGCCACCAGGGCCATCTGGACACCCGTTGTCAGTGCCAGCCGACGGTTGTTCCGCACGGACCCGTTCGCGGATCGTCCACGGGGCCGCCACTGCTGAATCTCAGCAAGGGTAGGCATTTCCTTTATTTAACGGGACATTTTTTTAAGGTCCGCCTTGAAAGACTTGGCGTACTTGCTGCGGACCCACGCGGCATCCTGCTTGTAAATGCGAGACGCACGGGGCGCCGTCCGCTTGGTCAGGGTGCTGATGGCCACGAGACGGCGCATGACGGCCAGGGGCTTCTCACCCTTGCTGATCCCTTTGGACAGGGAAATGCGACGGTTCGTCATCGCCTCGACGGGATGGTACCCGTACTTGGTGAGCATGCCCGCCTTGAGCTTGCCGATCAGCTTGGACCCCTTGCCGGCCGCACCCACGTCTGGGATGGGCACCGCCTTGACGCGGGTCGTACCCGCCTTGCGGACATACGAGTAGGAGGGGCGACCCTTGGACGCCCGGACCCGGATCACCTTGCGGGTCCGCTTCTGCATGTAGCTGGAACGCAGTATCGAGCTCATAGTGTGATATTTACTGAGAAAATCCTACGAGGAACATGCGGAGCTTCGCCTCCTGATCCGCACCAAAGTCAAAGAGGTTCATATTACCCGGGTCTATCATGACGGTCGGGGTTGTGTAGGTGGGCCTGAGGCGCATCGTAGAGGTCAGGATTGCAAACGCATACGATTTTAGATCCTTAATTTCGGGTGTAAATTTCCAGTCAAAGGCGAGTGTCACAATGTCTTGGGGGTCCCTCCCCAGAAAGGGACCGCATGGGGTCGCTTCGGCCGATCCACCATCCACATAGTTCCACCCATCGTTCAATTTTACAGGTGAAATAACAAAGGGAATGGCAACTGTGGCCGATACTGCGTCGACGACGCTCATGGACGGCGTCGAGTCGACCGAAAAGTAGACCGTCTTCATAGAATTCACACAATACGAGGACATGTGAATCTTTATTGGGAACCACTCGTAAAGCTCGGTGAATGTCAGGTCGTCCCGGTCTGTGAAGTATTTAATCATATCGCTAAATGTTTTTCGCAATTTAGAAATTGAAATGAGACCATAGTCCTTTATGAGACTTCTTAGGTTGGGTTTCATGAGGGTTTTGACCGGTATGGTCAATGAATAATCGAGAGCCTTTGTGGTGTCCCCCTTTGTGAGGGCAAACACAAGAGCCAAGAGCCCACCTGCGGACGCCCCCGAAATCTCCTCGAGGTTCGCAAGCTGACCCGCCTGTTTAAATTTTGAAATAGTCCCAAGTAATGCAAAGTACCCCATTCCACCGGGGCCAATGGCTAGGTACTTCATTCTACTAGGCGTCTAGTAATACTGGGGGAAGAATGAGCGCAGGGTCGCAAACACGATGGCGAACACCAGGGTGTGCACGCCGACCTGGACACCTAGGCCCGCGCCACCTGGCAGAGCCAGCAGCACACCGGGCGTCAGCAGAACGAACAGAAGAGCTGGCACGATCATGTCAGCGGTTGTCATACTCACCTTCAGCGCGTACGTGGCGATCACGTGATAAAGAACAACCAGGACCACGGCGTGCACAACCGCCTGGACGAGGAGGCTGGCGCCACTGGGCAGGGCCAGCAGCAGGCCTGGGCTCAGGACGGCGAACAGCAGGGCTGGGGCGAGAACCTTGGGGCCGGTAATGTCAATCATTTACTCTCTGTCGATATATTTTTCGGCCCATGCGTAAAAGTTCTCGGGCCCGAGTCGTTCACCAACGACCGGCAAGTTCCTGACGAGATCCCAGAGATCTGCGTGAGTTGGGTGGGGAGATTTGGCGGTGTGCCAGTGACGGGGATTGATGACGAAATGAACAAACATATTGAATGTGGCCCGGTTCCTGAGGTAACGCGCCTCCGTGTATTCACGGATCTTCATCCAACCATCGAGGAGTTCCTGGGAGTACATATCCTGCCAGTCTTCTGGATGGAGATCTGGGTCAAACTCGTCAGAGTCGTCCGAGTCGTAAGCCTGCTCGTAGTTGTAGGCATCACGCGAGTACTCATCATTGAGACCCATTATTTCTACTTACTATTAGTGCGTCACATGGCTTTAACCCATGAGATCCTTGAGCCCGGTCACGCTGACGCCCGAGGTTTCCTTCATGGGCGCCGCGTCCTGAATCGCCTGGAAAGCCCCCTCGACCTGGGCCTCATTTCCACCAAAAAATGAACGCAGGCCCGCCTTGATGACGTCCTTCGTGAGGCCACCCTTCGTCTTTTTCCTTTTGAAATTCACCTTGACCTTGTCCTGGACGCGGACAGTGTCAATCTCGTTACGAGCCATGTGTTCCGTCACAAACTTGCGAAGATCCTTCTCACGTGCGTTGAGCACGGTGAGATCTTTGCGAGCTGAGGCTAGTTGAACCTTAAGGCCGACCCACTCGGTCATAGCGTGCTTAAAGTCCATTTCTGGTAATTACGTAGTGTTTATTTTGAGTTTTGAAACGCGAGCTGGAGTTTACTGGTACTCGTTGTTGATCTCGAACTTGGGACGCATCACATCTGGAGGAATGGTGCTCAGGTTGAAGATGCTGACTGGGGTGCGGGGGTTCAGTGGCTCGCTGCGGAAGTCGCGGTTGGCGTTGCGCAGGTTGCCACCCAGGGTCTCTGGGTAGCCAATCTGGCTGCGGGGGTCCAGGTAGTTCTGGCCCGACAGGATGGCGTCTGGGCTGAACTGACCGAAATCCTCGGTCTGGACAACCTCACGGGGAATCAAGCTCGCGGAAGTTGCTGGAGCGGGCTTGGCCGCGCCGCCGGCGAATGGGGCCGCTGACAGACCCTCGGAACCCTGCTGAGAGGCGGTGGCCTCCTGGGATCCGTACGCGGCGTTGCCAAGGTTAAAGCCCGACACGTTGGCATTGGCGGGGGTGTATCCGCTCGAGCTAGGGCTGACCAAAAGCAGAAGGATGACGGCGGCCAGAACCAGTATCGCGAGTCCCTTGCGATCCATTTATTATTAGTCGGTGATATTTTTTTGGACGGGCTCAGTCCAGATAATCTGCTGGGTCCTCCTCGACCTCGGGCTCGTCCGTGAACAAATAATCCTTGGGCACCTCTTGGACGCGGGGGCCTGTGCGGACGCGGACCTGGATCACACGCCAAATCGGGCCGAACGACTTTTTCAGGAACCACAGACCCGAGAGCTCGAGCACCACGTCGCACTTGGCCTCGGGCTTGACGTCCTCGAGGGCCAGTGCCGTCTTCTGGGTGTCGAACGCACACGTGGCCACCTGACCCTTCACCACGGCCAGTGAAGCGCCCAGGACGCCGTCCGTCACGCTCTCCTGGAAAGCGCTCGTGATTGTCTCGTCGCTCAGCTCCTTGCCGAACCACTCCTGCTTAGACTCCTTCGCCTTGGCCAGAATCTCCTCGTCAATCTGGCTGAACAGGCTGGAGTCGGCGAGCTTGAAATTGGGGTGACGGTTGTCCAGTGAATCCTGGAGGATCAGACCGTTCACCTGGTGCCGAACTGGGGCTCCACCTGAAGTGACCTTCAGGAAATAACGGCCGTCTGGGAGCTTCTGGGGCTTTGCGTACTCCATTATAGTATGTACAAATTTCTTCTTTAACATTAGATGAACGCGTGCAATCAAGAGTTCCTGAACAAGGGGTGCGTGTGCCTTGCTGACCCCTTGGATCCTTGGACAAATATTTGCGCATATATTGATCGGCAAAATGGTTTCGTGTACCCATGTGACCTTGGCTGCTGCGTTCCAAGATGTGAAAATATAGGCCAGTCACAGAATTTGAAGATGGAATTGCACAGGACGGGAGGCGTGGAACTTCCAGAGGGGTACGGGGCCAATCTTCCAATTGGAGATGCGGGTCCTATAGGTGAAGGCGCCAAAGAAGCACTTCCAGGTAAAGAGGCTAAAATCTCATCGACCCAACCCACCAACTTTCTGGGCCCGATGGCAAATCCCGACATCAAGGTTTGGCAGCTGCTTCTGTACCTTCTAATCTTTGTCGCTATTATTCTGGTGGCTGCAGGTTTTCTCGACTGAAACGGACTTAAAGCCTCGGGTCCCTGGTAATGTAGAAATGGCCACCACTACCCCAATCACCCTGGATTCTATCGCTAAGGAGATCAAGGCTCTGCGCAAGGACATCCGCAAGATCCGTCAGCATATTGAGGACCCGAGCGGCGAGAAGGCGGCTGTCCGCGCACAGAACAACGGCTTCAACAAGCTCCAGGACGTGACGCCCAAGCTTCGCGCCTTCCTGGGCCTGGGCGAGACTGACAAGATCTCGCGGTCACAGGTGACTCGCAAGATGAACGAGTACGTCGAGGCCAAGGGCCTGAAGGCCGGCCAGAACATCACGCTGGATGCCGCCATGAAGGACCTGCTACAGGTGCCAGAGGGCATCCAGGTAACCTTCCTGAACATCCAGAAGTATATCAATCCCCATTACATCAAGGAGGAGAAGCCCGAGACTGAGAAGAAGCCCCGCGCCAAGAAGGAGCCCGTGGCCGCCCCCACCGACGAGCCCCCAAAGGAGAAGAAGGTCCGCCCGAAGGTGGCCAAGGCACCGGCTGTGTAAATATTCTAAAACATATAGTATATGGCGCGCAACAACAACGGTGGTATTGGTGGATCTGGTATCTTTGGCCTCATTGGGACCACGGTTCAATGCAAGGCTGAGGACAAGGGACCGTACTGCACGATGGCCAAGCTTATAAACATAATCTTCTGGATCTTGATCCTGTTCTTCCTGGGCAAGTTGGCGCTTGATTACATCAAGAAGTGAGCCACTTAAAAATGTCACACCAAGTTATCACAACAAGAAATGGAACCGGCTCCTGAGCTGAATCGGGATCAGCTCAACACTCTGGTTGGTACAAAAGTCAAAAGCGTCGAATTGTATCGGCGGGCATTTACGCACAAGTCAGCCCTGAAGCGCTATTCAGGTTTGACTGGTTCGTACGAAACGCTTGAATTTATGGGCGACTCGGTTCTGGGATTCATAGTCACCAAACATCTTTTCGACTTGCACGAAAAGCAGCAGGAGGGGTTCCTGACCAAGGCTCGGACGAAAATGGTCAGGGGCAAGACCCTCTGCGAAATTTCCAAAGCTCTTGGCCTCGACAAATTGATCCTCATGGATGAGAAGGGTGAGCGCAACGGCTGGAACACCAATGAGCACATCATGGAGGATGCATTCGAGGCGCTCGTGGGGGCCATCTACCTCGATCTGGGTATGGTCCATGCAAAGACTTTTGTGTTTGAATCATTCACAAAAGTCCAGACGTCACTCGTCGACGACAATTACAAGGACCAATTGATGCGTTGGTGCCAGGCGCTCAAGTACGCTCTACCAGATTATCGCGTGGTCGGGAATATTAATGGTCAATTCTTCATCACGGTCGTAGTCGATGGCCTCGAGTGTGGGTCCGGTTTTGCACTTACTAAGAAGCAGGCTGAACAGAACGCCGCCGAGATAGTACTTAAGACTGATCCGCGATTTAAGAATAAGAATGTCCCAACCGGAATCAGAAAGCAGGGTGATTCTTCGAGCGCGGGAGTTGCTTGCGGCTGAATACGCCGAACAAAGAAGTCAGGAATGGTTAGATCTCCGTGACGGAATGATTACGGCCAGCGACGTGGCGAGTGCGATTGGCGAAAATCACTATGAAAGTGTTGATGCTTTTGTGAAAAAGAAGGTTCTCAAGACCAAATGGGCCGGGAACGCCGCGACGGCCCATGGGACCCTCCTCGAGCCTCTTGTGCGAGACCTCTATGACGCACGGACCGGACGCAAATCGCATGAGATTGGTCTGGTCCGGCACAGAGAGTACTCGTGGCTCGGGGCGTCGCCCGACGGCGTCACGGAGGATGGGCTCCTGATCGAGATCAAGTGCCCCTTGACCCGTAAGATCGAAGCGAAGGTCCCGAAGCACTATCTGCCCCAGGTCCAGCTTCAGCTTGAAATTACGGACCTCGAGGAGTGTGATTTCATCCAGTACCGTCCCGCGGACGCGGTGAGCGTCCCGCCCCGCCCCGAAGAGTTTGTTGTCGTCCGGGTCGTCCGGGATCGCGCATGGTTCCAGACCAACCTGCCCGCCATGAGGGCGGCGTGGGACCGGATCTGCAGCGGGCGGGCAAATGGCCTCTGCGATCTGGATGACGATGCGGTCACGTGGGACGATCCGCAATTTAAGAAGGAAATTGTATGTCTGTTAGTAGATGATGGAGGCCTGGAAGGAGGCGTTTGTGACGGGGGCCCCGACGAAGCGCGAGTTCCTCAAGTGTGCTCACAAGAACCGGTTCCTGAAATGCCGTGAGTGCCACGGGGATTTTTGTTATCGGTGCATTCAGCTTGAGGTGCATTCGTGCCCCAAATTGGATGAACGGGCCAAGATTGAAAGGGATAATTTGGCAACTAAATTAGTAAAGGTTCAAGCGCCCAAGGTTCAGGCATTCTAGAACTTCTTTGAGGACAGATACAGTACAAGCACTATGAAAATAATAAGGAAAAGAAGCGAGTTATTCACGATAAAGAATGTGATGGACTCGCGGTCCATAGACGACTGGCTCTTACCCTTGCCTTCCCAAGACCATGGAAGGTATGGACGATCCCACGTTGTGGTGCCATCGGCGTACTCGTACTTGCGCGCTGGGAAGGGGCGGAAAGGCGCGGGGCTCGTGTCGCTCGTCTTTAGGTACATGGGCCCTGAGAAGTTGAAGTTCATTTCTCCGTCCAGTTCTGGACGGCCACTCTCCTCCATGGGCGTAGGGTCAATCTCGGTGATGTAGCTCCCATCCATATGGATATTCTTGGGGAAGCCATCGAAATTGACCCCGAAGGATTCCGTCGCCGTGAACGGGTTGATGCGGTTTATGGCCATTTGGTCACACTGCATCAAGGCCGTCGCCATTAACATACTGATACATTATTTTTATAAGTTTTGGTCTGGATCTTCTGTTGATGGAGAGTCCACATTTGCTCAAGGTCCACGTCGAGCATGTGAGCCAACTGGAAGAGATAGCTAAACACATCTCCCATCTCCATGGTGATGTCAGTGCCACGGTCCTTTTTCAGGCCAGTCTTGCGGTAAATCCGCTGCGTCTGGCGAATTGACGAGGCCAATTCACCCATCTCCTCATTGAGCAACATCCATACGATACTCACCGGAGCCTTGTCCCAGCCCTTGCGCTTGCACATCTCGGCCGTCTCGTCACGGTATTTGTTCATTAAATATTGTACGCTCAAGTCCTCTAAGCAAGCTTAGCAAGAGACTTGCGGAAGGGCCGCCAAGAGCTTCCAATTTTCAATAGTTTTTTCGTTCGGCCCAGGGTTCGATGACTCCATTACTGAACAGGCGTATCCCCGTTCAATTATGAGAAATCCAAATAGGATGGTCCTGACGAAAAAAGCTCACTTTTTCTTGTAGAGCATCCAGATGGTATAGAACAAGATGGCGCAACCGGCCGCGCCCCACAGCCGCGTGCAGGGAGTCGGGTCGTTCACTGGATCCTTGGACTTGCAGGTGTTTGCCTGAAGAACAGAGGTGACGAGCAGGGCAAGGCAGCAAATGATGATGATAGACAGAGCTCTCATTTAATTTTAGACGCGAAAATATCCTAGAGCGTCACCTTGGTGTTATAGGGCAGCTTGTTGCCATACGTGCTCGTGCTGACTGGGATGGCGAGTGGCACTGGATTGGCCGAAATGTCGCGCAGGTACACAATCTGCTGAAGCATACCGGTCGAGATGGTCGCCGTCGACTCCTTGACCACCTGCTTGTTCATGCGGGCCACCTGGTTCATGATGTCCGTCCCTGGATCCTGGACCAGGTCAGTGTACACCTTGCGCATCAGCGCCTGGAGGTCAAAATCATTCTGGCGCTGGATCGTGTACCCCGTCTTGGCCTTCATCGCCCGGATGATGTCATCGTGGATACTCTCACGGTTGAACTCTGACAAGAAAGCCTGACCGACTGGCGTGGCGACACCGAGGCGGACCGAGCGCATATCGTACGTGTCCATTGAAATGAGCCGGGAAAAAAAGGAGGGCTTAAAAATACAGGACGTCAAAATGACAATGAGGGTCATCAAGCGCTCGGGTGATGAGATGCCTATGCTCTTCGACAAGGTGACCAAACGAATTTTGAAACTAAATTCAGCGCCCGAGTTTCAGCCCCTGAACATCCAGCCTGACAAGGTGGCCCAGAAGGTTTTCACGAGCATGTTCGACGGCATTTCCACCACAGAAATCGATAACCTCACGGCCGAGGTTGCCGTCGCTATGATGACTGAAGACCCAGACTACGAGACTCTGGCCATGCGCGTGACCGTTTCGAACCTCCAAAAGGCCTGCCCAAAGACGTTCAGTGACGCGATGGTCGCCCTGCACGTCAAGGGCATCGTCAGCGACCATTTCATGAAGTGCGTGGCGCTCGAGTTGGACGCTGCGATCCAGCCGAAGCGCGACTACCTCTTTGGGTATTTTGGAATCAAGACCCTCCAGAAGGGCTACCTTAACGAGGGTGAGACGCCCCAGTACCTCTTCATGCGCGTGGCCGTCGGCATTCACGGAGATGACCTCCCGCGAGTCAAGGAGACGTACGACCTCATGTCCCAAAAGTATTTCACGCACGCCACTCCCACGCTGTTCAACGCCGGCACGAACAACCCCCAGATGTCGAGCTGCTTCCTGGTGGCCATGAAGGACGACTCGATCGACGGCATCTACGAGACGCTCAAGGAGTGCGCGCACATTTCCAAGTGGTCAGGGGGTATCGGTATTCACTGCTCGAACATCCGCGCCAACGGGAGCCGCATCAAGGGCACGAACGGTGTGGCCGATGGAATCGTGCCCATGCTCCGCGTCTTCAACAACACGGCCCGGTACGTGAACCAGGGTGGCGGGAAGCGCAAGGGGTCCTTCGCCATCTACCTCGAGCCGTGGCACGCTGACGTCATGGAGTTTCTGGAGCTGCGCCTAAATCAGGGTGACGAGGAGATGCGCTGTCGCGACCTGTTCACGGCCATGTGGATCCCGGATCTATTCATGGAGAAGGTTGAGAAGGACGAGGACTGGTTCCTGATGTGCCCCAACGAGAGCCCGGGCCTTGCTGACGTGTACGGTGAGGAGTTCAACGAGTTGTACCGGATGTACGTCGCACAGGGCCGGTTCAAGAAGCAGGTCAAAGCCCGGACCGTCTGGGACGCCGTCCTCAAGAGCCAGGTCGAGACCGGCACCCCTTACATGTGCTACAAGGACTCGGTCAACGCCAAGTCGAACCAGAAGAACATCGGTGTGATTAAATCCAGTAACTTGTGCTGTGAAATTGTGGAGGTGAGTACTCCAGACGAGACGGCCGTGTGCAATCTGGCGTCGCTGTGCCTCCCGACGTTCGTGAAGAACGGGGAGTTCGACATGGGAATGTTGGGCAAGGTGACCCGGGTCGTAACGCGTAACCTGAATCGCGTCATAGACCGCAACTACTACCCGACCGAAGCGGCCCGGAAGTCAAACATACGCCACCGGCCCATTGCCATCGGTGTGCAGGGTCTGGCTGACGTGTTCATGATGTTGGGGCTGTCGTTCGACGAGCCCAAGGCTCGCGAACTCAACGAGGCCATCTTCAGGTGCATCTACATGCAGGCGGTGTGGGAGTCTTTCACACTCGCAGACGAAGAGGGGCCGTATGAGACGTTTCAGGGCTCACCAGCGTCACAGGGCTTGCTTCAGTTTGACCTCTGGGGTAAGCAGGATCACGCATTTGATGAACACAAAGAGCGCATTGCTAAACACGGCCTCCGGAACTCCCTTCTGGTCGCACCTATGCCGACCGCCTCGACTGCCCAGATCATGGGCAACAACGAGGCTTTCGAGCCCTACACGACAAACATCTACCTGCGCCGGACACTTGCCGGTGAATTTGTGATGCTCAACAAGCACCTGGTCAAGGATCTTCAAAAGCTTGGAATTTGGAACCAAAATTTGAAGAATGAAATTGTGCGTCAGGGTGGGTCGGTCCAGGGGCTCGAGGGGGTTCCAGAGAATCTCAAGGCTATTTACCGGACAGTATGGGAGATTCCACAGAAGAGTATCATCGACATGGCGGCTGATCGGGGTGCGTACATCGACCAGTCCCAGTCGCTGAACATCTTCATGGAGAACCCGAGCCTGGCCAAGCTGTCGAGCATGCACCTGTACGGCTGGAAGAAGGGGCTCAAGACGGGCATGTACTATCTGCGGACCCGCGCCAAGGCTCGGGCTCAGCAGGTGACCGTACCGGTGGGGCCCACGGAGGAGCAGATCCTGGCGTGCTCGCGTGAAAACCCTGAGAGTTGTGAGATGTGCTCGAGTTAATTTCAATGCTAAATTCAAGATGGTCAAAAATTGTTGCAAGTCCGGGCCCAAAAACAAGAAGTGCGTCAGGCGCTCGAACAAGAAGGTGTTCAATTTACCTCGAAAATTCGCCAAGCTCCTGTGTATCCTAGGACCCATCAAGGGTTTCACCATGCGTGCGAGCTGCGCCCCTTATAAAAACTGCAAGAAGTAACCATGGACCCGGTGTGGCGGCTCCTGCCAGACCACCTGGTCCTTAGGATCCTTGAATTTTCAAATGAAATTGAACAAAGGGTCGCCTTCAAAATTCCTCCCAAGAAATTGATACTTGACAGGAATATTGAATTTCGAAATGAAATTGTGTATGACCGAAATTCTATGACTATGTGGGACTTTACTGGGTTGACAGATGCGTACCAACCCTATTGGATCACTAGAAAGGGTATCAAGTTTTCCCATCACAGGTCACCCGATGACCTTTACATTTTCAATATGGAATGGGAAGATTACCAGATGACCATGTTTTCGGGAACTGAAATAGTAGGCCCGACCATGTGTAGGAATCACCTAGTAACAAATAAAAGAGTTAAATTCAGGTGACACATGGATCCAAAAATATGGATGAATTTACCGACCGAGTTGATCCGGTGGATCATCGAACACTCGAGTCCGTCCATCGATACACAATTAGCATTCAAAATTAGTCCCAATAAAATTAAAGAGGCAAAGGCTTGGCGGCTTTGGTACCTCCTCAAGTCCCATGATGGGATCATTTACAATTTAGAAACTGAATCCCTCCATATCTTCCGGATACCAGGGACTCATATAGTCAGGAGACCCATGACGCTCGACTGGCACCAAGATCACTTGTGGTGTTTCAACGAGGCCGGTCACGAGCATACTATAGAGCTCACCGCGGAGACGGGCGCCTTTGTGTCGGTCCCGAGTATCGAACCGTGGATCACGGAGTTGCGTGTACTACTTAGAGGCTCCGGCTTGGCGAGGGTGATTTCCGCAACCGGATGTTGCTGAGAAGTCTCGAGAGCTCGGTGTACATAGGGTCTTTGTGGTTCACGTAATTGATAGATCCGGGCATTGGACGACGATGCCCGCGACCACCCATACCTTGTACACGCCCCTTGGCGTTTAGTCCGGCGTAATTCGCCATTTCCGCCCGGACAGAGTTCACCCACGACTTGTTGGTGATATACGACAGACCCGCCGCCTTAAATGCCCGCGCCGCCTTCATAGCGTTCGTCTGCCATTTCGCAGTGGCCGTCTTGGCCATTGAATTCTCGTACGCCATTTCGTAAGCCTTGGCGGCCGTCGGGGGCGAGCGCCTGATAGGGCTCGGCGCCTTGGTCTTGACCACCGCACGAACGGACGATTGCCGAGCAGTAGATTGACGCATCTTATTGAGACGGGACTCGGCTTGGCGGACCAGTCTCGAATTTGCCTGACGGCGCGCCGCAGCCGCGGAGTTCTGGCGACGCTTCCGTTCAGCGGAAGAAATGCCAGGCAACGCGAATGCGAGTTTACTCAGGTTGGACAAGTTTGTTATACCCAACTTGCTCATTGTATTTACTTAAAAAATGTAGACATTTTAATTTGAATGGTACTCTGGAGTGATGTAGATCCATCTGCTATTGAGATGGTGCCTATTGGTAAGGAAAGGCACAAGTTCCGGTTGATGGGTGAGACCCTACGGTTCCAGATTCCCCGGGGGTTTTGCGCGTGGGGAGTGTCTCAGTACAAGAGCATGAACCTGGAAATTCGCAACCAAGATTTCCTCAAGTGGTGGAAGGACCTGGAGACGCAGCTTTGTCCACAAGAGCCATTCAAGTCGAACATTAGCGTGACCACTGGACTCCGCCTCAAAATTGATGAGGCGAGCTATATTTTCGATGAAAATTCGAAGCAGGTCAACCCGGATATTCGGGAGGGGCTGTTTCGGGGCCAAGAGCTATCTTGTATGGTTGATGTCGAGTCGACTTATTTTTTCAACGGAACGTGGGGATTGACCTGTAGAGCTGTTCAAGTACGCTTTTACGGGGTCGAGGCGCCGACGAAGACCGCCGTTGAGGACGCGGCGGTGACTTTTTCTTTGCCGCGGGGGCGCTGCGCGTTTTTGGAGGAGAACGCTTCTTGAACAGGTTGGCGACGAGGGCGCGGTCAGTCTCGCTCCGGAGACCGAACGCTGCTGCGTTTTTCATTTCTTACCTTTGACGCCGAAAATTTTACGCAGATTAGCCACGAGAGCATTAATCTGTGAAATTACGAGCGGACCATTTTTCGGCCGCGTCTTGGACTTTGATTTACTGGGCATCTTATTAATTACGGAGGATATTTCCCATAATGTCTACGCCTCCCACGCCACCCATCACGGCCGCACCCGTCCGTGATGTCTGTGCAAATGAATAAATGAGATAACCTAGTGCAATAGAGATCAAGGCTCCTATAAAGAACAGGAAGGACTTGGATTTCTCCTTGGGGTCTGGGTTCTTGAGTCCCACGACTCCCGATCCGCAGCAACTCATAGCAATACAGCACGCAAATATGAGACCGACCGTCGCCTGGAAGCGGCCAAAAGCCGCGAGGGCGTTCACCGCACCCACGGCCGCCATCCTATAATGCACCTAGAATTTACTTCATGAGCTCCTTGGCCTTGACGTACAGGGCCGAACCCTTCTCGACCAGCACGAAATCACCCTTCTTCATCTTGAGCTCCTTCTTCGCCTTGGCCACAGCCTGGATCCATGGGTTCTTCTTCGCACCGGCCGACTTGGCCTTGCTGACAATCTCACCCGTCTTGGGGTTCTTCATCAGGTCCTTCTTCGTGAGGCCACCGGATGTCACGTCAGCGTTCCCATTGAAAACCTGAGCGCGGGAACCAACAGTCATTTATTATGAGGCGGGATTTTATTTAAGACTTGCGTTTTCGGTTATTAATCACAGGACGTGCGAGGCTATTCATTATGGCCGCGAGATATATTTGCTGGTAAAGACCATTTACACGCGTCATTGCGGCGCGGCGGGCGGCGGCGGCGTTGTTCCGCTGCTTCATAAAGCGGGCGTTCCGCTTGGATGCTGGGCTAAGGCTCTTCGTCATATTACACTGCAAAGATCTTCTTCAAGGTCTGGATATTGATCTTGGTCCGCGACACATTGGGGACCTGCGTCTCGAGCCGGGGGTCGTTGAGCACTTCCGCGCACACCTTGGCCTTGGCCTCCTGGAGCTGCATGATGGACTGCTCCACGCTCGGCAGAGGCTCGACGCCGTCTTCACCCATGTAGATGAGGCGACGCACCACCACCTTGCGCGTCTGGCCTGTGCGATGCGCTCGGCCAATCGCCTGGAGCTCCGTCGCCGGGTTCCACGCCGGGCACGTGATGTAGACGCGCGTCGCCTCTTGGAGGTTCAGGCCTACGCCGCCCGCCTTGATCTGGATAATGAACACCGAGTTGGACGGGCCCTTCTTGAAGCTCGCAATCTGCTGTTCCCGACGATCCTTGTCAACCGAGCCGTCGATGCGGAAGGTGGGCAGCTCGAGCTTGCTGAGCCTCTCCTGGATCTCATCCATTTCACCCATGAATTGTGTGAAAATCAGGGACTTCTCGTCCTTGTGTGACGCGATGAGCTCCATGAGCGTCTCCATCTTGCGAGAGCGCCCGATCCATAATTCCGGGTCGCTCTCTTCTTTGAGAGCGATGCCATCCAGGTACAGCTGAGGCCACGTCATCACCTGACGTGTCCGCAGGAGGCACTCGAGCAGCTCCATCTGGTGCAGATTCTGCGTACCGGCTGCAAAGACGCTCTTGACGATCAGGGCACCCCGGTCGAACACCTCTCGATAGAGCTTCTTCTCCTCTGGGTGCATTTCCAGCTCCAAATTCTGGAAGTCGCACGGCGGGAGCTCGAGGCGCTTGTTTCCAGGGATGATGCACCGTCCCGCGGCGTCGTAGACGCCTTTGGCCACGTCCTCCTTGGTTCGCCGGAGCACGTAGGCCTCACGAATCTTATCCGTATAGCCCTGTACGACCACTCGTGGGATTCCCACAAAGGCGCAGAGAGCCACGAAATCCTTGACTGAATTGAATACGGGTGTTCCCGTCACGACCCAGCGGATCCGCCCATGGAGAGCCCGGCACACTATATGGGACTTGGATTTTTGGTTGCGAATTTCATGACCCTCGTCCAGGATCACACGGTCCCACTCCACACGGAGCAGTGGGCACTCTGGAGCCCCAGGGCGCTGCGCCAGGACCGAATAGGGCGCCACGACGACGTCAGGGATCACACCCGGAAGGGACCGCTTGGCCCCATCGAACGCGTAGGTCGTGAGGCTCGGCGCGAACCGATTCAGCTCCTGAATCCACTGACCCACGATAGACTTGGGCACCACGACCAGCGTCTTGGGCACCTTGTTGGCCAGAATGGTCGCGATGAGCTGGACCGTTTTACCCAGGCCCATTTCGTCACACAAAAAGCCACCAGGGTACTTTGGCGCCAACTCGCGGCGCAAGAGCCACTTGACGCCATCGTGCTGGTACGGGGAAATCAGGCGAGTCTTGAGCATCTTGAGGCCTGGTTGGGTTTGCATATGAAATTGGGGTCAGGCCTCCAAGCCTTAACCTGGACAGGACACGAATTTTTCCTCGGGCCCTAGTAGGCAATGTCGTCAAGGCGGCAAGCAATTTATGAAGCGTATTTACCCAATGGGTCTGCTAAAGGTTTTGAAAAAGCGCCAGCGTCATTCAAAGTTAATGTAGGTGCGGCCATGAAGGCGGCGCGGGCGACTCAGTCGCGATTTGGTCCCCTTCCAAATAACCAACTAAACTCACATCCGCTAGATGGCCCATCATCGCTTTCTGGGTTGGCTCCAGCTGGCCGAGTCGCATTCGCCGCAGCGGCTTTAAGAGGGGACAAAGAGGACCGCCTAGCCGACCGCCTTGCGCTCAAGCGTGCGGGGCGCCCCCCACAAACCGAGCCCACCTCCTCGAACGCTCTGCGCAAGGCTGGCGAGGCGGAGGAGGCGGTGCGGAAATTGCTCTACGCTCCAGAGAGGCAGATGGCGGCCCGTGTAGCGCGCAACAAAGGAAATAAAAATTTGGAAAAAATGCTCGCCAACGCCAAGGCGCGCGCACAACGCCAGACCGGTCCGGTGGCAAAGCGCGTGAATGCACCCGTCGCCAACTTGACCAAGGAGAATCTTATGGCTTCAATTCGGGCCATATACAACGCCTCTCAACGCGGTGAGAACATAAATGTGCTCAAGACCCGTCTGCTACTCGGTCAGTACAGAGCGAAACGCGGCCGGTTCACGCGCAACGCCCCTTTGAACGCCAAAACCATTAGAAATCTTGAAGAAAGACTCAAGTATTATGAGGCTATTAAAAAACAAGGAGGGGCGGTGAGCGTTGCGGCGCGTCAATCACCCCTGCGTACAAACATCGGCACCGCGGTCGCCAATGCGGTGACGCAGGCCATCAAGGCGGCTACGACCCCGGCGGCCGCCAAGAAGTTCGTACAGAACACGCCTCGGCCAGCTCAGGTCGTCGCGGCAAAGGCCGCAATGCCAAATATTCCACCCGCAGTCGCGCAGGCCATGAACCCCAATGACCTCGCCAAGGCGATCGTCGCCGCCATCGAGGCGGGCGTGAAGAAGATCCCACCCAAGGTGGTGGCCCCGGCTCTTACGCCCCCAGCCACGCCAGCGAACTCGAAGGCGGTCGCGCGGGCTCTGGACCCCAAGGTGCTCGCTGAGGCGGTGGTCGAGGCGATCCGCCAGGGAATCAAGGTGCGTCCGGAGGTGATCCAGCAACAGCGACCGGAGGTGCTCGTGCCTGAAATGCAGAAGGCCGCGCCGAACACTGGCAAGCTGGCTACCAACGTGGCACGGACCATCAATAATGCAGTTCGGGCTGCGGCGCGTCCAGGAGCTGCACCTGGTACCGACAAGAAGTCGTGGCGCAACTTTCTTCCGTCGTTTGGATTCGGCGGTGGCGCCCCAGCTGCGGGAGGATCTTTCTTTAACATGTTTAAATTGCCTACATCCGCGCCTCGCCGGCGATTCAGGTGGCCATGGCAGAGACGCATCATTGGAATTTCGGGCCCATATTATGTCTGGAATCAAGGACAGTGGATCCCAACGCCAGTAGGTTCGCCACCCCCTCAACCGCAACCCATTCCACAGAATGCTCAACCTCCACCCGGTACTACAATTTTTCTAAATCCCAACGGAACTGGTGGACTTGCCGTCCCAGTCGCCGAGGCCGAGGCCACACGCGCCGCGCAGCGTGCAGCGGCCGCGGCAAATGCCGCAACCCAGGCCGCCAATCAACCGGGTGCGCCACCAGAGGCGAGACGTGCAGCCAATGCTGCAGTGCAGGCTGCAAACGCCGCAAATAATGCGGCTAATAAGGCGGCCAATGCACCCAATGCCAATGCGGCCAAGGTGGCGGCCAATACCGCCAAGAAGGCTGCAAACGCCGCTGTGACGGCCGCTGGTGGGGCAGGAGGGTCAGCGACCGGTGGGGGCGCCACGGTCACGTTCTCACCGACCATAAAGATCGGTCTAAACAAGCTGCCCCAGGCAGTTCAGCAGGCCCGCAACGATCCCAACAAGATGGCCGACCTCATGAGACTCGTGAACAATTTGAAGGCGAAATTGCCAGCCAACTCCAAGACTCAACAGACGATCCGGAATCTCTTCCGGGATCCCAACACGCTCCCCACGCCCACACAGGTCCAGACGGCCTTCAAGCGTTCTTACAAGAATATGAACATGAACGAGCTCCTGTCTCTGCGCGCAACGGGCAAGAACCGCGCCATGGTCAATTCCCACCTGCGCGAGGCTGTCCGGACGCAGATCCGTCGCATCGGTCGCCTGTCGGGCACCGAGCGTTCAACGTATATGGCCGAGCTGTACCGGAGCCTTCCCAAGGACTTTGCGGGCCGCGCGGAGGTTGAGCGTGAACTCGTCAAGGAGGTTCGTGGACTCGGGTTGCGTACATCTGGCGGAGGCTACGGAGGCTACGGAGGCTACGGAGGCTACGGAGGCGGGCGGTCTCCATACGAGTCCCGTGGTATCCTGAACGGTCTGCGTCGCAACTTCGGGTCGTCGCTCCCGCCCCGACTTCGAGATGAGATGCGAATCCAGGAGCGCCGGATTGTGGAGCGTCAGGGTCCTCTGCGACAGAACATGGGCCGGCGCCGGAATGATGGTTATCTTCGTCAAAGAAATCAGCGTCCACTGGCTGCGCAGGCCGCACTTCGCCAAACGGGTTCCACGGCTCCCAAAGAGCGCAATCTGCTTGCACAAGGCGTTCTCAAACAGGGAGGTCCGGAGCTCAATATCGGTCTGGGTCAGCCTCTGGCGCCCCTTCCACCGAACCAGCAGTCGGCAATCAACAAGGCTGGCGGGAACCAGACGGCTCTCAAGACCATCGCGGCCGTGCCAGGTGGCGCGCCCCAGGTGGCTCTGGCGGCCCAGGCGCTCAACGAGACGAACGGGAACCGTCAGCGGGCTCTGGAACGTGGTGTCGAGCCCGCGGCCATCAACGCCGTCCAGAAGCTCGGTGGTCCCACAAACGCAGGGTACGTCCTAGAGGGGCTGAACACGCTGGCCCAGACGCGCAAGACACAGGTGCGCAAGGCGGCTGCGCCGCGCAAACGCAAGACCAAGGTGGCGAGCCTCCGCCTCAATGAACTCAACAGTGTGATTGATGCCGTGAAGAAGCGCAAGCTGATTTCGCTCGTTGCTCACAACGTGACGCGCACCGGAATCCACACCAATGAGAATCGCAAGAAGATGTATTACAAGAAGGTTATCAAGTCTAGTATTCTGCGTCGCCCCCTGGCCAACAAGGTTCGGGCCGCGGCCAAAAAAATGAGTAATGTGAACGCCAAGGCGGCCTCCAAGAAGCGTTAGTCATCATGAAATGGAGCAGACCGCCAATTATATAAAGCGGCTGACGAGCGTTAGAAATCGACTGGTGAAGGACCCGAAGCGCCCAGCGCCTTCATGGGTCCGGATCACCACCATCACCATGGGTGCTAAATTTCAACAAGAAATTAACCTTCCCAAGTTTCATGAAAATTTTTCGAAACTTGGGAGTGTTTGTGTGCGTCCAGTGGGGAGCACCGGTCCGGGCTTCGAGTGGAAGCTGAGCGATGCGGCCTTTTATAATCAAGTGACTATCGGGTACCGTGATCAGTACTCGGGTAAAAGTATCAAGATCTTTCCAAACGGCTCTATTCAGGTGGCCGGGTGCTCGAGTCTCTTTGACTGCAAGCGGGTCCTGAATCAACTGGCCTTTATTTTGAAGACGGTTCTGGGGCTTGCACAGGCTCCAGGGACCACCGAGCCGACCATCTGGATGATCAACACCAACTTTTCACTGAACACGTCAGTGAATCTCCATAAAGTGATAGACAAGCTTCGGCCTCTCAAGAATCAGTTCAAGGTGTTTTTCGAGCCGGCCCGCTACAGCGCCGTGATGGTCAAGTTTGTGCCAGGGCCGGGTATGAAGCAGGTCAGCGCCAGCATCTTCAAGACGGGCAAGATTATCGTGACCGGCGCACAGAGGCTCGACGAGATTGCAGGCGCCTACGAAATCTTGAACGAAATTGTGGATCCAGGAATGATGGTCGCTCCGGTCCAGACACCCGAGACGTTTGACGTTTTGCTCGGGTGGACCTTCACCGAGTGGGCGGGGCACCTTGCGAATCAGGATAAAAATCTACCGCAACAGTAAATGTCTCAGCGCATGGGAATGGCCGATGGCCGTTGCATTACCGAGTTCGCGTCCAACCGCATCATGACCGATGCCCTGATGGCCGAGAAGAAGATTGCAGTGTTCGACAACTACACGTTCCGCCAGGTGGCTCAGGAAAAGGGTCCAGAGGGCTTCGCTCTGCCCCTGCGCAACGCCGCGTGCCGCACGGGTCAGGTACAGGTTCTGGTCGAGAACGAGTAAAGGTTTAAAAGAGAATTAAGCAATATAAATTAGAATGCGAGGTGCCCGCATAGTAATCGATGGGAATATCGGTTCAGGCAAGACGACTCAGCTCGACTTGCTTGAAAAGAAGGGATGGGTGGTGCGCAGGGAGCCTATTGAAAAGTGGCCCCTCGAGGACTTTTACAAGGACCCCAAGCGCTGGGCTTTCTATTTTCACATGGTAATTCTCCAGACTCTCCGGCCGCTCGGCTCCAGCAAGCCGGTCATCTACGAGCGATCCCTCATGAGTTCCAGGTGGGTCTTTTGGCCAATTTTGGTGCGAAAAGGGTGTGCGACTCCAGGTGAGGATGCCACCTACGGTCGGTTCTATGATCAGTATTCGTGGTTTCCAGATATTTACATATTCCTTTCCAAAAATCTAGACCTGACCTGGGAGCATATCCAGAAGCGCCATCAGGCGGGTGACGGTGGTGTGACCCGTGAGTACCTCACAGAGCTCGATGCAGAGTACGCCAAGCTGGTCAAGGTGGTGCCTTGTCGTACATTCTTCGTGAACGCCAACAGGAGCCCTGAGGAAATTCACCAAGAAATTTGTAGCATCCTTGTAGAAAATGAACTGCTCGTCAGTGACCCGAAACGGGACGAAGTGCAAGAAGAAGGCGGCCGAAGACGGCAAATGTCTTGCGCACCTTTCCCGGACATGTGTCGTGTGTCTTGATGAGCTCGCGCGCAAGGATTCGCGCAAGCTCAAGTGTAAACATGAATTTCACACCAAGTGCATCATGCGGCATTTTGAAACGAGCATCGAATGCCCCCTGTGCCGCATGGAGCAGGATGACGATCCGCTCGTCGTGTTTCGCAAGAGCGTCGAAGAGAATATCCGTGAAAAATACCGGGACGCGATCCGTTCCCTCGAACTCGAGGTTGCACGGGCACGGAGACGATAAAAATTCTTAGTCTATATCAATATGGATCAGCAGCCCCCACCCAGTGACGGGTCGATGACGCCTATTATAATAGGTCTCGTCGTGCTGGTAATGCTCATAGTGGGTTACTATCTTTACACCAAGTCGTCCGGGGAGGTGGACGTGGAGGCTACTCCCTCGGCTCCCGTGATTGCCGCTGCACCGCCACCACCTGTGACGACGGCTCCAGCGCCTGCACCTGCAGGCGCCCCCTCGGCGTCCCTGACCCCTCTTTATTCAACGGGCCAGAAGATCCAGGACGCTGATCTCGAGATCGGCCTGGCATCCGTGCCCTTTTTTTCCGCCCCATTCGGGTACGACATCGCCAAGCCCCCGGCCTATTCGATGACTATGGACATTATGGTGAGCCAGACGGGTGACCGGTGGCGCAACATCATGGCGCACAGTCCAGTGGCCGGAACCGACTTCCCAGTCGGCCCAACGTATCGCCGCCCGGCCGTTTTCGTGACGGGCAACGACACCGCTCCGGCCAATCGCATTATGCTCGTCCACGGCAACGCATCAAACGAGAGCTCTTCCATAACCTCCATCAACACCGTTCCCCTCGGCAAGTACTTTACTCTCACGTGGGTCGTTTATAACGGTACGATGACCATGTACATAAACGGCGTGGCCGATCCCGTAGGCCCTCTCTCGACCTCTTTCAACTGGCCTACGACCAGTCAGCCTTGGACCTGGCTTCAAGGCAATTACGCCGGCAATGTGGCCGGGTCAATTAAGGTGAAGAATGCGTATTGGTTCAACCGGGCCCTGGCACAGAGTGACCTGCAGCTGATTTCTTCCCAGTACCCATCATCGGGAACCTCCGGATATATCCCCGAGCCGTACACTGAAGAATAAAAAGTATATTAATATCAAAGATGTCGTCACCCGCGGCGCCGATGGCTCCAGGGTCGAACACGCCTATGATCATAGGCGGCGTTGTGTTTCTTCTCATCGTACTCATCGCCGCATATTACTACACTAAAACCCCCACCGAGACGCCCGTTGCCGCGATGGATACGAGTTCCGTCATGGCAGCATCCATCCCCGTTGTAGCGTCGGTTTCGGCTCAGGCCCCAGCCCCAGCTCCCACATCCACTCTTAGAACGGCCGCAGCCTATATTGGCCCGGCCAACGGAAGCGACTACCCAGGGAATGACGTCGGCAACTGGTCCAACGCCGACCCCAACTTTTGTGCCGACAAGTGCAACAACACCCCAGGGTGCGTTGGATTCATAGTTTCCACGACAGGCCAGGGGTGCTACGCCAAGAGCAAGTTTGAGAACCCCATCGCGTCCGCCACCTCCAACGCCTATACAAAGCCTGACGTCATTCTGCCCAACGCGGCCGAGAAGTATCAGGCGCCAATCACGGGTCACTACACGGGCAATGAGCTTGGAACATTCGCAAATATTGATCCCAATTTCTGCGCCACCAAGTGCAATGCGACTCAGGGGTGCGTCGCTTTCGAGACGGATACGGCAAATTGCACCACCAAGAGCCAGCTCACCGAGCCACTCGACACGACCAAGACTGGCTTCAAGGTGTACAAGAAGCCCGGAGTCGCGGCGGTTGCGGCACCCGTGCCCGCGCCCGCGCCCGCGCCCGGAGCGGCCCCGGCCTATGCACCCGTTGGGTGGCGTGTGGCGACCGTCCCTGAAAAGTTCTACCTCAAGAATGCTTCGACGGGCAAGTTTGTCTTTGCGGGCGCGGACGGCAAGGTGGCCGAGGGCCCCTCGGCGTCACCTATCACTGTTGACAAGCCCACCGATCTCTACAGCGCATTTGGTGACGCCAACATGAAGCGCGTGGCCATCGGCTCTGGATACCTGAGACACTCGAGCTTTTTCATGTTCGCGCAGAAATACACTCCTAACAGCTTCGAATTCGCATGGGAATTCTTTACTCAGGATGGAAATACGTTTTCTATATGGAACCCATACCCAGGTTCAGGATCAGGTCACTGGGTCGCTCTCGACTCAACCGGTCGCCTCAAGATCCAGCCCACGTGGACCGGCGCCGCCGCCTACCAGATCGTGGGGATCAGCACGCCAAGCGTGCCCGTGTATTCCGCTCCCGTGGCCGCCGAGGAGGGAGTGAAGACGGCGCCCGCGCGTGGGGATACACTATCCATGGGGAATGCTCTGCCTCCCGGTCAGTTCATTACCAGCATTAATGGCCAGTACAAGTTCACTTACCAGACGGACGCCAACATCGTCCTTTATGGCGAAGGCGGCGCGGCTCTCTGGGCCATGCAGACCGTCAACGGCGCGTGGGGTTACTCGCCCGGCAAGCTTATTATGCAGACTGATGGCAACCTCGTCGCCTATGACTCGGCCATGTCCCCCAAGTGGGCAAGCAACACATCGAACACGGGCGTCGCCCCTTACCGACTCGTCGTGCAGAATGACGGTAACGTGGTGTTGTACGGAGGCAACAACTCGCCCACGTGGGCTACGAACACCGCCAAGGGAGGTTGCAGTGTTCAGTAAATAAAATACCATCATCAAGTAATATGGGAGACGGCGACTCCACGGGAATCCTTATAATTATGATGATGTGTTTATTTGTTTTGCTAGTGGCTTCAGCTGGAGGGTACTATTTTTACTATGGACCAGGTTCCACGTCCAACACATCGGTAAACGTCGATCTGTCCAGCTCGGCCGTGGCGAGCGCGGCGGCGGATAGCGATGATATTTCCAGTACACCGGGGCCGGCCCCGGCACCCGCCGACCCCAAGGCGGCCCTATTGGCCACTGGTCAGGCGATTCAGGCGGCCGAGGTGGACATTTCCACGGCGCCACCCGCATTCACCGTGCCGACGGGGGTTCCAACAAGTGGCGCCGTTTCGTATTCGATGACGATGGACATAAATATCGCACAGGCTGGTCCTTCGTGGCGTAACATCATGAACCATGGCGACCCCGATTCTGGTACAGCCACCACACGGCGTCCGGCCATTTTTATAACTGGAAACGACCCCGCGCCACCAAACCGTATTCATATCATCCACGGATCTACCGAGGATAACAACACGAATATCGTCACCACGTTTGCAGCGACCCCGGGTACCTACTTTACGTTGACACTGGTGGTCAGTGCAGGGACCATGACGACTTATATCAACGGCACCGCTGATGCATCCGGGACGGCCTCGGCAACTTTCACCTGGAATGACTCCACACAGCCTTGGCGCTGGAACGCCTACCTGGCTCAGCTGCCAGGTCGGGCCGAGAACACATCGGGCACCGTCAAGGTCAAGAACGCTTACTGGTTCAACAAGGCTCTCACAGCGGCCGAGATTACCACTTTGGCCACGGCCTCTTCTTCACCAGTCGACTCTGGCTCTGGCTCTGGCTCTGGCTCTGGCTCTGGCTCTGGCTCTGGCTCTGGCTCTGGCTCTGGCTCTGGCTCTGGCTCGGCGGCGCCTCCCGCGGCGGCAAGATTCTCCCTATTGGCCGGGACTGAAGCGGCTCCGGCGCACTCCGACTACCACCTCGTGCCCATGGCGAACTTGCCCCCTTATTTCGCTCTTAAAAATGCATCTGGAAATTTGATCCACCGTGTGGGCACTGCACTCAAGGAGACGTCGTCGACTAGCGGTACTGCAGTGTTTAGTGCGAGCGCCCAAAATGTGCCAACATCGGGTGCTACGGGATACTATAGACTCACTGGACCCGACGGTAGAGCCATGAGGCATATCAATTTTTTGATGTACATGGACCCCCCTGTAGATAACAACGTCGATTGGGGGTGGAAGATCTATCTCAAAGACGGATCTACAAATTCTGTTATTTTGTGGAATGCATACAGTTATGGAAGTACCATCGGGGGCTATTATGTCAGCGGAAATGGGGATCACTTACGCATCAACTCCGCCGTCCCGTACATTTTCACCCTCGTCAAGACCGATTCCATGGGAGTGATAACGGCTGGAGACACTACGACGTCCACGTACAGCCCGGAGCCCATATCGTTCGGGTACCTCACCGAGGTTGGGCCGATCGAGAGAGCCAAGCTGGAAAGACGCCAGTACACCACCAGCTTCAACCCCGAGCCCATCACTTCATCGGGGGGTGATTATTGGGAACTCACCCAGTAACGCGTATTGGGGACTAAAAATGAATATATGTACTAAACAATGAGCGGCCGGTGTGGGTCCGTAACCCAATTCGGGACGCCGTGTAAATCCAAAGTTCCCGATGGACAGGAACGGTGTTGGGTTCACAGGGGGCCTCAATGTTCTGTGTGCTTCGGGTCCATGGTCACGTCCCAATCGAACCGGACGCTTCCATGCAATCACACATTCCACACACGATGTGTGGACCGATGGAAGCGCACGTGTCACGGGGACCCCACATGCCCCATGTGCAGAACGCCATTCGATTGCCCGACATACCGGTGCCGCCTCATAATTGAAAAAGTGCCCATCGATGGCGCACCCCTTATTACAGATTTTACTACTAATAACGTTTCGAGTATCGTCGAAGGATTTGGGATCGATATTCGAAACCTCTGGCCCCAGCATGCAGGGCGGATGATGGCTGATGTTCTTTTTGATATAGAGGCGGACGAGGACCTCAACGAGGTTCTTAGAGAACTCGGGTTGCCGATAGTCCATGGTTCCGGTTGACGTTGTTGCCAGTCTTGGCGAAGCCCGGGCGGACGCCATACGCCGAGCAGAACTTTGTGTAGTGGAATCCTGGTTTGTAATTGCGATCCGCCTTGCGCGGGTCGGTGATGGTTTGACCTGAAGCATCGACCAAGAGGGGCCCTCCAGCCCAGCCCGTCTTGTGAGACCAGAGTTTGACCGGAAATTCAATCACCTTACCGACAGGCAGTGGGGCCGTCTTATTTGCCCGAGCACTCATCTTGTTCAGGACGTGCAGGTCCGTGTTGGCGTTGGCGACCCGGCCGTTGTTGGCGTTTCGGGCCGCCCGACCCTTCTCCAGGGCGGCGCGGATGGTGCTGACCGAAACCTTGAAAAAACGCGCAAGAGCCCCGATCCGGTCACCCCGGCGGATCTTGTACTGGACCGACCGGATCTCCTTGTACCAGTGGAAATCTCCAGTAGAATTTCCAAAGTCATTCGAGGGGGCCACGAAGCACATCACCTTGTAGAACCCAGGCTTGGGCTTTTCACCTCCAGTCTTCATCTTGTAAACGGAGCCTGGGTTGTCGGCTAGCACGCGCTTCACAATACCGTCGCACGTCTTGAATGATAGGCTATTCGAATTCATTTTAGCCCGTCCACCTGGAATGCTCTTGGAGGTGCGATTATCCGAAAAGGACCCAAATGCGTAGTCGTAGCAGTTGTCGTGCACGACACCCTTGGTTCCCCAGGGGGCCCATGTGTACTTGGGAGCCCATGGGTTCGGCTTGCCGCGTGCGATCGTGGTCTTGGCAGGGGCCAGGCGAGCCTTGACGCCCGCCTTGATCCTAAGAGCCTTGACGGCCTCCTCGCCCTTCTTGTACTTTGGTGCGGTCATATCATTACCTCTTAATTTTTTCCTAGGACCTTAATAAAAGATGAAGAACATTCTGGAGTCCCGCACCCGCCAGGAGGCTCTGTACAACCTGCTCGTGTTTGTTGCGTTCGTGATCCTCATGACCTTCATCATGAAGTTCCTGTGGAACGGCACCCTGGTGCCCCACATCACGATCCTGAAGCCAGTCGACACGCTGCTGCAGACGTTCCTTCTGTCTGTGGGTATTGCGCTGTTCCGTCTATAAATAATTACAGTCCAAAATTAGATGGCTCCTAGGGTAACCCTCACCTGCTTCGCAGGCCGGAGACGCTACCTCGAGATCCTGATTACGTACGTGAACGAGCTCCTCGACAAAAGCCTTGTCGATGAGTTTCACCTTTGGGATTATACGCGCGATCCAGAAGACGCCAAGTGGATTCAAGAAAATTGCCAAAAGTACAAGATTTTTGAAGTCCAGGATAAGAGCACCTGGAAAGAGTACTATGAGTACTATGGGAACCTGAAATGGACTGATCCTATGGCCATATATATCAAATGCGATGATGACATAGTATTCATAGACGTTGACGCATTCAAGGGGTTCTTGCACAATCGTATCGAGAACCCTAATGACCTGTTAGCATTTCCATCTATAGTTAATAATCAGGTTGCTTTTATTATTCAACAAACTATGGGTCTATGGTCGAGCTTGGACGGTCAAGTACTAGAAAGCGACAAGGCCATGGCCGATGGCATTCATGGCGCTTTTTTGGAAGATCCCACTAATTTTGTACAAAATTCGAGAGCTCTGTTCCCTCGCAAGTGCGTTATTAACAAAAATTCACAAATTCATATTAACATCAACTTCTTCGCCATTCTCGCCAAGGATCTTCACATCTTTACGAAGTGCTGGGAGAATGATGAACTGAACCTGGCCCTGTACATACCACGTTGGTCTGGAAGGAACAATTATATAGACCCGTCTTTTGTCGTGTGTCACATGGCTTTTGGGCTCCAGAGAGACGGTGGGTTCAATGAAGAGCCGCATCTCGAGAAGTACCTAGAGCTCAGTGTAGCCGCTAAGAACCTCGCCATTCTGTAGGATGGTCGGGTATCCGTTCACGAATCCAGGGCAGGACTCGGTGTCGCAGTCCGTGAAGATGTAGGGGATCCCCTTGGCCTTCATGTACTGCTCCTGCTTATTGCACCATGGGCAACCATGCGACCCGTAGATGATGATATTCCCCTTGTCAACTACGGAGCGCCCACTGACATCATCAGCAAAAGATGTACCCTTGTACAAAATCAGGGCGAGAGCCACGAGGACTAGGACGACTACGACCCAGATCTTTTGCATTTCTATTCTCAACTAAAAAGTTTCTTGGCGATTTCCGCTTTGGAACGGAGCCCTTTAATGTTTCGACCCTTGTTCGCGGCCATGCGCTTCAGGTCCTCCATGGAGAAGTGGAGGTTGGCGTAGACCCACCGACCCGATGCGTTCGACTTGACCTTCACACGACCAGACGACGGGCTCAATTTGAAATTGGAATTCTTCGCCTTGGGCTTGGGCTTCGGGGGAGGGCCCAGAGGGCTCAGTGGAGATGGAAGCTTGGCTGGGCTCGGTGAAAATGCTGCCAACCCACGGTTGATGCGATTCTCAACCTGGTTTATAGCCTTGGCGCGTGCGCGATACCGGGCATTATTGTACGACTCGTTGGCCGGGCCGTTCTGGGACGTACGGATCTTCTCGACGAGGCGGTTGAATTTGTTGGACCTGAGCACTTCCCGGGGAACAGGGGCGCGAACTCTCTTCGCGACCCGAAGATTTTGTTTCGTCTCTTTGCGAGCGGTCGCGTTCTTCGCTACGGGTTTCTTCAGCGCCACAGAGGTAGCCTTGCCCTTGCGGAGCGCGACGGCCCGAGCCTTGTTGGCGGCCGTGAGCTTCAGGAATGTCCGGGGGCTCGCCATCATGAGCTGAGCGTTGGAGTACAAGAGACGGCCGCGACCTGCACGAGCCGACGCACTCTTCACCCGGCGATTCGCGGCGCGGCGCTTTACAGGTGAAGCGCTCAGAGCCTTGGGGCGAGGCTTGGGCTTGGCTTTGGGCTTGGGAGGTGGCGGGAGGCGCACAGGGCTTGGCGACTTGCCCCTGAGGTATTTGCTCCTCATAATTTGTGCAATGGTCGGCAGGCCCGGGCAAGGATCGTCGTATTTGAGACGGCTCTCGCGCGTGTGCACATCATTAGACCCTCGGTAGCCCGTTGGAACGGCCACGTCTAGGAACGCCATCGAGAGTGGGAACCGCGCCGGTCCACCGAGTCTCTTCAGCACGTCACGCAACTCTCCCAGGAACATGTGAGTATCGTAGCGTGCATCAGTCTTGGGACCCACGCCGTACTTGTTCACTGTGACCGTACCGGGCATGGCGGTGTTCACTGCAGGGTTGGTCCCGGTCTTTTCGGTACGGGCCCACCCGAAATCACCGATAAGGAAGCCACGGTCCGCAACGAACACATTTTCGAGATGCAAATCGTTGTGACGGAATTCTGGCATCTTGGCATGGATCTTCGCCAAGGCGCCGATGATGTTCGAGATGATGTGGTGAACCATCCCATCGTTGAGACGGTCGCCTTGCTTTGAAATCCAGTCCTTGAGGGATCCACCCGACGCGTACTCCATCAGTATCACGTACTGCTTTGACTTGTCGAAGTGTGTGGAGTTTTGGAGATTGTTCATATTGATCCTGACTGGAGTTACAAATTCATCGCACTGCATGAGTTGGTGAACCTCCACGACCCCCTCCGGGGCGGCCGCGCCCGCAGCGCTCTGGATGGCAAACTCCACCTCGGCGGGTTGCTTCTCCTTGCGGCGAACCGCGTGCAGGTCCTTGGGCGCAATTTTGATCGCAAAAGGGTACCGACCATTCGAGTATCTGGATCCCAAGAAGACGATGCCTTGGCGGCCACGGCCGAGCACCGTCATCTTCTTGAGGCTCTTCTTCAGGCCCTCGCAAGTGAATTTCATATTCACTTTTTTGCCATGTGCACGCATATTGTTGGCGACATAGTTGGGCTCTGGACCTAGCGCAGGCTGAAAGTACGGCTTGCCTTCTTTATTTACAAAGGCAATCATCTTCTTACCATTGATCATTCGTTCGAATGGTTTGAGCTTGAGGCCGTTCGGCTGAACCGCACCACGCTTGGCCTTGTAGCGCGTCGGGTTCGCCACCTTGTTGGGGTGCGCCTTGAGCCACGCGATGGCCTGACCCTTGCTGACGATGTTGGTGGGGATGTTAATCTCTGTGTTACCGGCGTTGTTTCGACGAAACACATAGTGACGACCGTTACGGGTCGTAATTGTAAATTGTCTGGAGTTTATCCAGCTCATTATATCCTATTACACATATTTTGTTATAGTTCAAAGTCTGGGATGCGGGCAAGTCCGTAGGACTTGGGCGCGCGGATCACGAGTGCTGCGCACTCGGTTTCATCACTCCGCGTCTGGGTCGGTCTCGTACTCGACCTCAGAGACCTCCTTGTCGGAGACGGGCTCCTCGGCAGAGGGAAGAAACGCACAGGGCTTGAGCTTGGTCGTCGGTGAGAACATCACCTGGTGGACACGCACAGATACACCCACGCCAGCCGGAGTGCGCCAAATCTGGTTCAGCTCGATGATGGCGCTGACCGACTGGCCCTTCTCCAGGTCCGTCAGGGGCACAGACTGACGGGCAGCGCTATACGCCTCGGTAGCAATGGTGCCATCCTTGTTCAGGAGCACCTTGAGGTTCAGGGTCGGCGCGTAGCCCTCCTTGGAGCTCGGCTTGACGCACGACTTGTACATGCCCTCGGCAATCACCTCACGGGACATCTTCTTGCCCAGAATCTCCTCAGAGTTGGTCGTCAGGTGGTCTAGGACGCGCGCGTCAAACTTGGCCAGGGCCTCGACAACCTCAGCCTTGTCCAGACTCAGGGGCAGGCTGTAGCTGATGCGACCGGACGACTCGTCCTTGAACTCGCTCAGTCCAAAGGGGGCGCGCAGAGCCGGAAGCTGGAAGATCAGCTTCTTGTTGCCAGGCCCGTTGAGGTACACAGCCTTGCCACCCTTGGCATTCTTGTACACGGAAGAGAAGGTGACGTCAGCGGAGTTGAAGGAGGAGAACATCTGGAGAGCCATGTCTTTGCTTATGGTTCTTCTACGGTTCAGGGCTTTATGTGGCTTGCACAGGACACCAATTTCTCGAGGTGGCACTTTTTTTCGAAGTCTCTAGTAAACATATGGATTTTTTTACACGGAAACCCTCTTCCCCATTCAGTTCCGTGGCGGCCAAGAACAGAGTGACGAACGCGTTTTCTCAATTTGGTAACGCCAACTACAAGGCAATTATTGCGGCCAGCAACCAGTCGCCAAACGCCAACGCTCTTCGCACCAACGCGAACGCCAAGGCTGTGAGTGCTAAAAATGCCGCAGTGAATTACGCAAATGCAATTGCCCGTGAGAGCGCGCAAAAGGCCATTAATGCCAAAACTCGTGGTGTGGCGCGGACGAATGCATCCAATGCCGCAGTAGCGGCCAACGTCGCCAAAGTCCTTGCTGGTCTCAAGGTGACCAACTCCGCCAACCCAAGTGCCAATAACCAGGCTAAAATTCGTGCCATTATAAAGACCGTCAACAATCGCCGCCTTTTGCCAACATTCGTTGGGACGACGCGAGTGTCACCCCAGATTAGAGCGAAACTGCAGAGCATACTCAACGCCACTGGGGGTCTCGGGGTGGCGAGTGCCGCTGTGGGATCGGCTGCACTGCCAGCAGGTGCAAACAATTTCAGGCCAGCAAATGCAAATATCCTATCTAATAGACTCGTTGGTTACAAAAACAAGGGTAACGGATTTTACATGAAGGTCCAAAGATCCGCCTCTAACGCATCAAATTGGGCGCGGGCGAATATTTTGAATTACGCCAAGGGTAACTCGGGTTTCTCACCCGTCGCCAGCGCTGTCTAAACTAATTTCCTCTATACATACTAAAGATGTACGCCCAGAAGAAGATTGTGCCCTTTGCGGTTTTCTTCGCCGTGGCGCACCCCGAGACCTTCAAGCTGACCCGCAGTTTGGCCGGGTCCTGGATCTCCAGCGCGGAGGGTCTGCCCACGACGGCCGGTCTGCTCCTGCACGCACTGGTGTTCGTGCTGTTGGTGGGATTCGTGATGCGCCTGATCTATGGTGGCCGCAAGTCTGGTTACGAGCCCGCGCCCATCGAGGAGGAGGGTGACGATATGGCCTGGATGAGCACGTCCATGGGCCCAGCCCCGGCTCCCGCCCCAGCACCCGAGGCGGTCTCACGCGACTACACCAACCTCTTCAGCTCGATCCTTGGCGCGACCGGCATGAACAATTTTGATCAGTATATGTAAATGATAGTTCCATTGCTAACTTTCGTCCTCGTCGCGAACCCCATGGCATTCAAGTTTACCCGTGGGATCTTCGGTGACTGGGTCGCTGGTCCAGAGGGCCTGGCTACGATTCCAGGTCTTCTGCTCCATGCACTCGTGTTCCTATTTTTGGTCAAAATTCTGGGCCCAGGTCGGTCAAAGTTTACTACCCGCGGTGCTCAGCAAGATCAGGAGATTAGACACTGGCAGGGGCGCAGTGAGCTGACCCAGCCAAAATATGTTGTTACAATGTAAGGATGACCCTGAACTACCTCGTGCCTTTCATTCTTTATGCAGTCATTGCGAGCCCAGCAACCTACAAGCTGACCCGGGGCGTCGCAGGCTCGTGGATCGCCAGCGCCGAGGGCCTGGCCACAGTCCCAGGCCTGCTCCTGCACGCACTGGTGTTCGTGCTGGTGGCGGGTTACCTTATGCGCCTGCTGAACCCCCGTGCGTCCGGTTACGGTCACATGATGGGCAAGTCCGGTTACGGTCACATGATGATGTAGCCCGAGATGTACAAGGCTCAGGGTGTCTTCGTTCCCAGCAAAGATCTAGGCAATTAGTAAATGAAGTTCAAGAGAAACCAGCTCATCGCAATTTTGATCCTGATTATCATCTTTCTTTTGTGGCGCCGCACCACGTCAGGATTCGGTTACGGCATCGATGGCCTGACGTGGCCGCTCGGCCCGCGGTGCATGAACCCGCTCGGGTGTCCAGCCTTTGGTTCTCCAGACCTGGAGCCGAAGTAAAATCTAGAACTCCTCGTCAAACCGAATAGAGTCGCCTTCGGTAACCATATGCTTTGAATAATCACCGACCCTCTTCTCGAAGAAGTTGGTCTTCCCTTCCAACGAGATGGTCTCCATCCAGTCGAAAGGGTTTTTCACACCGTAAATAGGTTTCTCCCCGAACTGGTTCATCAAGCGGTCAGCCACAAACTGTATGTATTGCGTCATTTCTCCAGAGTCCATACCTATGAGTTTACATGGAAGCGCTTCTGTGATGAACTCGCTCTCGACCTCACAGGCCCACTGAACAATCTTGTGAATATCCTTGGAAGGGCATTTTTCCACAAGGTGTGAATAGAGCGTCACTGCAAACTCTTGATGGAGCCCCTCGTCCCTGGAAATCAACTCGTTGCTGAATGACAGTCCAGGCATGAGGCCACGCTTTTTGAGCCAAAATATAGCACAGAACGAGCCAGAGAAGAAGATTCCTTCCACGCAGGCAAAAGCTATGAGACGCTGTGCAAATGATGCTCCAGGACTCATCCACTGCATGGCCCATTCTGCTTTTTGTTTAACTGCAGGCGACGTCTCTATGGCCCTGAACAGGCTCGCCTTTTCTTCTGGATCCCGCGCGAGCTTGTCAATCATGAGCGAGTACGTCTCAGAGTGGATCGACTCGTTGAACGACTGGTACGAGTAGAATGACCGAGCCTCGGCAATTTGAACATCCTTTGAAAAATTCATGTCGATATTTTCCATAACAATTCCATCAGAGGCGGCGAAGAAGGCCAAGACCATCTTGATGAAGTGGCGCTCGGAATCATTCAACCGATCCCAGTCTTTCAGGTCCCCAGCCAAATCAATCTCCTCGACCGTCCAAAAAGAGCCAATTGCTTTCTTATACAGTGCCCACAAATCCGGGTACCGTATAGGAAAGGTTGTGAAACGCGCGGTACTCGGGTCAAGAATGGGATCGGGGGCCATCTTACTAGAGTCGAGGCTAATTTTTTTAAGACTTGCGGTACGATTTCCAAGTATTGCTCTGCTGCTGGGCCCCTGGTGTGTTCCATGCTGACAGGGAGAACTTGTAGCAAGGCCCTGAGGCGGTGTCCGCGACTGAAATTCCTCGTGAGAATCCGGCACACGCCGTATCGACCGTACACACCTGCTTGCACACGTCAAGGGATCCCGTGGCGATGGGGGCTCCGGTGTTGCCGACCCAATAATTCTGCGACGTGTATGTCGGGCCAAAAGAGGATGGCGTTTGACCGATGGGCGCAGACCACACGACCGCGGGCGTCGCATCAAAAATGAGGAGGTTGCCGTCATCCTGAATGCTGAGTGTAAAAGGTCCAGTGCCCTGTCCACCCACACCCCATGCGGGTGACACGCTATACTCCGATGAGTACAAGCCGAGCGTCCCGTCGCTCTTGAGCATCACGACGCCGTTAATCACCGGGGCATTGGGCGACGCGAAGAGTTGCTGGGTTCCCTTCATAACCTGGACAATTCCATATTGATAAATGAATTTAGACTGACCATTGGGGCTCACGAGCGACGCGCCATCCTTGAGGGATTCACCGCTCTTGAGGGTCTGCTTGCCAGCTGCAGGAGCTGGCGCAGGAGCTGGCGCCGGTCCTGGCGCCTGAGCCGGCGGGGGTGGGGGAGACGGTCCTGATGCGGCTCCGGTCGCGGCTCCGGTCTCGGTCCCACCACCTGGAGCCGGGGCATAGGCCGGCGCGGGGACTGGGATGACGTTCGCGAGGAATACCAAAATTCCAATCGTCAACAAGATGCCCACCAAAAAAGCCACTACGGCGGACACCATCTAGTATAAGGAAACAAAAAGTTATAGAATTATATAATGGATGACACAGTGCGCCGGTTGGCCCTGCGGCTCAAAATTTACAACGTGAGCGGGAGCATCATGCATCACGTTGCCATCCTCAAAAAGGCGGTCGATCACACAGGCGCCACTTCACGCATAGTGAAGGGCTACTGTGTCATCCCGGAAACGAATGAAGCATGTGAACATTATTGGATCCGTGTGGACACGGGCGATCCAGACTTGCCCCTTAATCTCGACGTGGGCTTTGCGGTGGCCAAGCTCCGTAACCCAGAGCTCATGGCTCTGAATCCCGTCCTCTTGGAGACTCTTCCTGAGGGCTTGTCTCGGTCTGATAAGGGGGAGTTATTGATTCGTGCCGAGAACCTTCGTTTGTTTGAACTTTTCCAATCAAACTCCAAAGCGTTTTGGCGCGAGGCTCCGAAAGACGTGACATCCTTCCGCGTGAATTGAGCTCGTCGATCGACTCGCGCTTTGGCGTAAAATTCGACACGGCGGCCGCCGCGAGGTTCAAGAGGCTCATGGGCTGTGCAAGTGGCGGCTGCTCACCGAGCTGCAGGTAATTGGAAATCTTCTTCTCAATGGGGTTTGACTGTTCGAGAGCCGCATTGAACTCACCGAAGCAGTCCTGAAGGAACGCCTGACCCTCGGTCGCACGCTGTTCCCGGTCGATGCTGAGCTCCTTGGAAATCTTGAGGGCCAGGCGCTTCATGAGAACCTGAGAACGCAATGCATTCGCCATCTTCTCGTTAATCTTCATGTAGAGCTGGATCGACCCGAGGATGCCAGTTCCGGCCGAAAGCACGGCGTTGAGTATGCTGACGTACGACTGTGCCAAGAATTCATTAAGAGAAATGGCAGTCAGGGCGTTAACGGAAGATATGACGAGGATGGGGATGTTGAAACGTGATGATAATGTATGATAGTACTGATAGTCTTTGTTGAAATAAGATGAATAGGCATTGCACTGCCTTTCGATTTTAGCAAGGAACTCCTCCTCTTTATCGTGCCAAGGATCTTCCCTCATCTTACTATTTATCTCCATAATTTTACGCAGTCAGAACAAAGGCCTGGACCTGACGCACTAGAAGAACTTCGAGTCGGCCTCAATCTCCACAAGGCTTGTGATGCGGCCTGGGAGTGACCCCTTGACCCCCTTGTAAATCATGTTGAACACAGGGTTGCTATTTGTCACCTTGATCTTCTCGAGTAGGTTTTTGTCTGGGCGAATCTCCACCATGAGCTTCATCAGGTGCACGGCCATCTCTGAGTTTAGTTTTGAAATAGGGACCCCCTTGAGGTTCAACTCGATAATCTCAGTGAGGCCATTCTTCTCGACATATTCATCGAGTTGAGCAATGACGGGTCCCACCTCTTGCATAAACGCAACCGTCTCTTCGATCGTCTTGGGTTGGCGTTCGATGTACCGGGCTCCAAGAAACTCAATCAAGAGATGAGACCCTTGTGGGTAAAAGACCAGTAAATCGGCCATCTTATGATTTTGGGTCGTAAATTGTTTAAGTGAATACAACGAGGGCACGAACATGACGCGGAATGGCCAGACTGATTGGACGGTACAGGTTCCGGAAGATGAACCCTGAATTTTGGAACTCAATTGCTTGAAGCAGCATATCTTCCCGTGTAAAATAGAAGACGTCAGCGAGGAGGTTGGTCAAGGAGCGCACGTCGAGCCAAAACAGGTTCGCGCCAGCAAGGTCCGCCCTGATCACCATAGTCTTGCATCTGGTCCTGATGTCAAGGATCAGTTCCTTGACATCATCGAACCTGATATTCTGGTGCTCTATGAATTTCTGGATAGAAATGTCGACATCCACGTGAAGGTTCCCGTCTATAGTCCATGTGAGGAAATCCATATTAGAATATCGAAAGATTTTCTGTACTAAAATTAAACGATGCATGAGGCCGTGAAAGTCATGGGCATCATGTGGGTCGGTGTCCTCACTTTTGCTTTCGCATTTTTGATATCTAAATTCCTGGACAAAATGACACCCCCACTTGACCGGACCAAGGGCAAGGCTCGCACCTTCCTCGAGGTTTGCGCTCAGTTTGGACTCATTGGGGCTATCCTCTACTGGTCTCGGGTCCTCATAAAGAACGTGCCGTTCCCATTTGAAGGCTGGTACGGTTACGAGCACGCTGCTCTCGGGGAGCTGCGGTCCCTACCCCTTTTCGTATTCATATTCATGTTCTTTCAGGCGCGCGCTCAGGAGAAGATGCGATTTCTCGCTGGAATCTAAAGCACTCCCAGAGGTGCCTGGCCTGTCTGGGGACCGATAAAGCTGAAAACTCGTCGATGCTGTACTCGTCACCCATGGACCTGTTGCACTTGCCACAGATGGGCCGAAGGTTGTTGATGTCCGTGGCGCCCCCTTTACTCTCTGGTTGGTTATGGCCGCACTCAAAAGAGAAAGGCGTCATAACGTTCTCACACCACGTCACGAGGCACTTGTGCTTGAAGAGTCGGTCACCACACCACAAGAGCCAGACCTGCTCACGCAGCGCTGCTGGAATTTTCACCTTCATAATTTATTATTCGCGGCAAACTTTAAGGCTTCGAAAAACACATAAGGATTCGACCAAAGAGCGACTTGGCCGGCTTTACGAGGGCGAGCCGGCCAACCTTCTCTTGAAACTCCTGGTTCTCACCCCGACCAGGGACTTCATAATTTCCATTCTTAATTGCGTCAACCTCGAGCCGAGACAGTGTCACCGACCCGACGCGAAAGTCCTCGAACGCCTCGCACACCATGGGGCACAGAGGTTTGATGAGGTCGTAGACCTGGTTCGCCAAGTCCCGAATCTCCTTTTGGGCGTGGTCCTCGATGCGAAGCTCCAAAAAGTGAAGCAGGTTATGGAGGTTAATTTTCCAGTAGAATTCGGTGAAGGTGCTCTGGGGCAGGTGGGCCCGGGCCAGCTCACGCGATACACCCTTCTTGATGAGCTCGTCGTAGGTGTGGAATGCCAGATCGCACGAAGCCTTTTGCTTGGCCAGGAGGTTCGCACCTCCCTCGCCGTAGGGCTCCTCCCCACCTTGCCCGCGCCCCGTGGACTGCTTACGGAGCTCGTCCGGGAGGAAGAACTCGTTAGGCACCACAGAGTACCGAGCCGACAGCTCGTTCACGCTGGCCGTACGGTGACGCAGCCACTGGCGCGCCACGAAGATGGGAGCCCCAATATGAAACTTGAATTCGACCATCTCAAACGGTGTCGTGTGCTTGTGACGCATGAGATAGCGGATGAGAGCCCGGTCGTCGCTCACAGACTTGGTTCCGGCCCCGTAGGAAACACGGGCAGCCTGGACGATCGCCGCGTCGCCGCCCATCGAGTCTACGAGACGGACGCTCATTTTATAATTTCTACGTTGCGTTTTTTTAAGCGGGGAGCAAAGACGGGTCTTTGCGCGGCTTCAAAAAACGCCCCCGACAGGGTTCGAACCTGTGACATTGAGGTTAACAGCCTCACACTTTCGGTGTAAAAACTACCGGCTGAGTTACAGGGGCTTGGAGAACCTTTTAACGACGTGCTCGGGTCGTTCTGACTTGTGTGATTCGAACACACGACCAGCGGTGCTACAAACCGATGCGCTTAAGTGAAATTACCACTGCGCCAAAGTCAGATGAACCTTTTAACGACTTGTTCAGGTCGAACTGCTTCGAATGAGGACCTCCCGCTTACCAATTGAGCTATGGAAACTGCATAGGTTCCAGCGTGAATCGAACACGCATTAACAGAGTCAGAGTCTGGTGTACTATGGAACCACCGGCCTGCGATTCAACATTTACAATTAGAAATATTCTCATTATTTAACGCGGAAAGTGACCTTGGCGGGGGTCGAACCCGCGACTTCGGGCTAGCTGTTCACATAAGACCCGCACTCTAACCAACTGAGTTACAAGGTCGGGGGACTTCTAGAAGGCCCGCACTCTATCCAACTGAGTTACAAGGTCTATAGATTGTAAATCTTCCTGGCCCCGTGGACCACCTGCCTACACCCCGGACACGTCGTCTTTGAGCGGGTCTGGGACCAACAACGCTCGCAGATGACGTGCCCACATGGATCGATGAATAAGTCAACAAGGCGGTCTATACAAACAAAGCATGTGAATTTGCCGTACCTTTCAGCAGCCGTGTCCATCAGCACCTTCTTCATCGCCTCGACCCTCCCCGCAGCTTCCCCACATTGTTGAGACAGGGCCAAGATGCCCTCTTCGGTCTCGTAGTTGTCTAATACTCCAGTGAGGGTGTCCTTTAAGCCCTGGGAACTTACGTTATCGAGCATCATGCGAACAACCCCAATTTCCTCCTTCTTTTCACCAAGTTCCGCGAACTTCGAAACCGACTCGACACTGGCCTGCGTGAATTTCAGTTTGAAATCCATGAGTGTCTTTTCAAACTCGATCCATTCCGGGCCAAGCTCGCACGGCACGGGTGTGACGGGCTCTTGGGGCCGAGGTGCCAGACTCTCCATAAGGCTTCGCGCGTCCAGGTACGCAAAGTTCATTACTCGGGGGGCTGATAAAAAGCAACGGGATTTTCCTCAACAAAAATGTTCCGGAATATAAATGGCTGACGCTGTCCTTCTCGCTATTATGGCTATGGCCCTGATTTTGTTCTCCATCCAGGAGATGCTTGTGCCCACGAAGCGCACCATTGGTTCGATCGTGACGCGCGCTTTGGTGATCGGCGTCATTGGCCTGTACATGCTGTACCTGTACCAGGAGATGGGAAGCGCAGGCGGCATGGGCGCAGGCTACGGCATGGGCGGCGGTGCAGGCTACGTGCCCATGTAAAACACCCCTTGACAGGCTCAGGTTCCAGGTGGGTATATTTCCATACAGAATCAATGAGGCCCGATCCAATCAAGCGTCCTAGTTCATCGTCGCTCGTCAGGGCGTGAACGTGAGTCAGTACGGCCCTCGTGTCATCAACATTAAGTTCCCAAAGATCGTGAATGTACTCGACCATAGTGAATATCGTTTCACAATTGTGGAGTACCAGCTGATGAGCGTAGCGTTTCATGTTCACGTCCCGCGCAGCATCCAGCACGGCCGTGATCGAAGCACCTGGACCGAGCCGTGCACGAATTTCATTCATTAATTCGCGATCAACAAGATCGACCCTAGCAATGAGGTCGTCCATTTAATTTCCCTAGAGTATATTAAATGGCTAACCTTAACACGGCGTTCCTTTTTATACTGGCAATGCTGTTAGCGATCCTGTCAGTGTTCAGCGGTCTCGAGTCCCGGAACCCCGCGCCTGCGTACCCCGCCCAGGGCTACTTTGCCATTCTGTACGCCGCGGCCGCAGTTGGTCTGGTGCTATATAAAATGAGAACCGCCTAAATAACCGTCACTTGATTGGTCATATTGACGGTGTCTGCACACCTGGAAAAGGTAATGAATCGAATCGCTGAAAGGTGCGGCTTAGGCCGGTCTTTTCACCAATTTGAACCCCATGGAGCGACGGGCGTGCTCGTAATCGACGTGTTTTGTGGCTCCTCTAATTTTGATCCAGAATTGAGGAGGAGTTTGCGGCGCGTGTCCCAGGAACCTTGATCGTTCTTGGGGCCGAAGCCCGTTTTCTATTTCGCAATTTCGCTCGCAAATTTAGGACCCAACATTTAGTTGGAGAAGGCAAGGCCACCCATGCCAGACTGGATGCGCAGGATGTTGTAGTTCACCGCGAACATCTTCTGCAGAGAGTTCACCGCAATCGACTTCATGTTGATCGCCACCTGGGCGTTGTCAATGCGAGAGAAGTTGCAGGTGCCGGTTGGCTGGTGCTCCTCGGGCTGCAGCGCGAAGGAGTACACGTAGATGCCTGGGTAGGGGGTGCCGGTGTGGTACACGTATGGCTGGTACTGGTTGAAGTACTTGCCCAGCTGCTCCTTGAAGCGGTCCTGGCCGTTCAGGATCACCTTGAAGTCGCGCAGGGGGCCAACCTCCATGTTGGGCTGCAGCAGAGCCGCGGACGTCACGTTGGAAGAGCCCTCCTCGACCCAGAAGACGTTCGTCAGGTTCAGGGCGTTGGAGGACTGCACGTTACCCCACGAGGCGATGGCCAGGTGGGGAGCGCCAGCGGCGTGGGGCAGAGTTGGGCCCAGAGCCCAGGGGGTGGGCGCGCAGGTCACCTGCACGTTGGCCGTGCTGGTGGAGAAGTTCCACATGGCGTTCAGGTTGGTGGACGCCGTGGTCGTGCCGTTCTGGTAGCACCACACCAGCTCCTTCACTGGGTGGTTGAAGGACAGGCGGACCGTGGAGCTGGTGGAGGCGATGGCATCACCGCCGGTGTGCTGGACCTGCTCGATCAGGTACTCGTGGCCCTTCTGGGCGAAGCGGCGGCGCTCCTCAGTGTCCAGGTACACGTAGTTGGCCCACACCTCGAAGGTGGCTGT
>Ga0209553_1000062_pt1 | contig 47668 bp, 40 predicted proteins | sample LauGreFBDMM110DN_2_FD_188217 | JGI IMG/M metagenome (GOLD analysis project Ga0209553, IMG submission 188217) | Freshwater lake microbial communities from Lake Michigan, USA - Fa13.BD.MM110.DN (SPAdes) (version 2) | ecosystem: Environmental > Aquatic > Freshwater > Lake | place: Lake Michigan...
GTAATGCGAATGCCATTGTCTCGCCAAGGGCTTTTGCCAAGCTTGGGATGTATATCACACCGGCTGGGCGGCATCGATCAGCATGAAAGTGGCGGTGGTCTTGGCCACCAGCTTGCTGTCGCTGTAGATGGCAATCTCGGTGCGCAGCAACTGCCTGCCGGCATGAATGACCTCGGCTACAGCTTCCAAGGAACTGCCCTGTGGTGGACGAATGAAGGCAATACTGAGGTCGGTGGTGGCGGAGAGCTTACCCTCGGGCCTGATGCTGCGCACGGCGACGCCAGCGGCGGTGTCCGCCAGCGACGTTAACACACCACCATGCACACGCCCACCGGTATTCAGATGGTGCGGTTGCAGTTTAATGCTGCAGTGAGCCTTACCCTCGCCAACGGAATCCAGTTCAATGCCGAGAAATTCGCCGTAGGGGCTCATGCGTAATGCTTTATTCGAGTTCATCATGTTCCTGCTATTGCGAGTCCTGACATTATTGCGAGTTCTGCTGGTTACTGGGCTTGCAGCGGCGCCCTGGCGAGTGCCTGAATCAAATCGATCAAACCAGCTACGTCCCTAAGATCGGCAATCTCTGCCGGTGAATGGCTGTAGCGTCCGGGCCAGGAAATGCCGGCATTGGGGCTGCCATATGCGGTAAAAGTCGAGCCGTCGGTGCCGCCCTGGGTCAATCCGATCTGCACCGAGATGCCGGCATCTGCGGCAATGGCGCGATTGCGCTGCAACTCGGCCGGTGTAGACATCGCGGCGCTTTCGATGGCGCGCAATACTGGCCCGTCACCCAATGGTGTGAAGGCGAAATGCGCTGATTCCAGTGGCGTGTCCGACGTGACGAAGGTATCGATACTGTAGACGCGACGGGTGCGTTCCCAGAAAAGCTCAGCCAACGCCGCGGCGCCGCGCAAACCACCCTCTTCGCGCACCGACCAGGCGAAAATAACGCGGCTGCTGACACTGCCAGGTTCCATAGCTTGAATGGCGCGCAACAGTGCGGTGGTGCCGACACGATCATCCAGCGAACGGGACGCATAGCGGAAACCACCCATACGATGCCCTTCCTTATAACCAGTAATGCCCATGCCTACCTGCACCCCGGCAGCGCTGAGTTGCTCAGCATTCATGCCAAACCAGGCTCGCACTGTGTCCGGTTGTTTGCTGACGGGATCGGATCGCGTCAGAAATACGCCCCGCAATTGCGCCGCATCCGGGCTGGATTCACGGTTGCTAAAGGGATCCAGCTGCAGCAGTGCCGGCTGCCCTTCCCATGCCGTGGTAACGACTCCCCCAAGCCGGGTCAGATCGACCACTCCAGCAGCGTCGATACTCGCTATTTCATAACCAACTTCATCCATGTGGGCGATGAAGACCGTGACTTCTGCTGCTGCGCCTGTTTCTGGACCGAACTCCACCCACAGGTTGCCCATGGCATCCACCTGGGCCAGTGCCTGCGCCCAGTCCGGCAAGGCGTTGTAAATGATGCTGCGAATCGGACCTTCATGTCCTGGCACGGCGGATTGCTCTGCGACCTGATCCAGCACCTCGGCGATTGCCATCAAATCTTCGATGTTGTCCTGCCCTGCCCCCCAACGGCTTGCCACATTATTCAGGACTGGTGCCGGTGCCGGCGCCGACTGCCAGGCTGGAAGTTCGCCTGTATTCGGAGTGATTGCCGCGACTAATGCCCGCAGCAAGTTATTCGCCGCGTCCAGTTCGACCCGTTCCATCAGGGCATCGGCATCCGCAACTTCCGGTACCAGCATGCGCACAGTACCTGTTACCCGGTTCGCCAATACCGGCTCCAGTCGCGTGCCGAGACTTTGAATCAGCGCATCCCGACCCGACAACTCACCCGGGCCCAATACAATCAAGGCATCGGCAAGCGGCAGTCTGGATAAGGCGGCGCCCAGGCCGATCCAGCCGAATACCTGTTGCACACTGATCACATAACTGGTGCTGCCGGCGCCGTTAATCCCAGCCTCTGCCGCGGCGAGAACCGCCGCACAACCGATGCGCGCGCCACTGCGGGGCCCAGCCACTTCACTCCCATATGACCATGGGGGTAATTGTCTTAGCACCGGGTCGAGCAAATTTATGCCCATGCCGGCGACTGCTGCTGCCGATTCCGCTCCGACATCGAGCCAGAGGTCATTCTGTGTGACCAGCGCGGTCTCAGCTCGGTGCTGAATGGCAAAATGACCATTGGCTGCCGCTGTGACTCCCACCAGCGGACCATCCCCGGTGAGAATCCGCAGGTGTTGTCCTTCATGGCTCTGGTCCCAAAGTGGGTGCCCCGAGCCGTTGCCGACGCGATGCAAGCGCAGATAACCGTCAGCAGTAATTTGCGTTATCGCATAGGAATAAGCGTCGATGCCGCAGGCGACAACGCGGTGCGGACTACCACTGCCGATGGTCCGGACCAGATTGCCATAACGGTCACGCTGCCAGGCCGGAAATTGTGCCTGCAAACTATCCAGGGCGATCTGTTCGTGACCGGTTGGAGCATCGAGCGCGACCCAACTTGCAAGGCGTGTCAGATCCGTGGATTGAGCTCTGGCAGTTACCGGTAGCAGGCCTGACAGCAGCAGACCTGACAGCCACAGCAGGCAGATGGCCGATATCGGTTTGAGCTTACTCTTCAATTTCCATCCCCTTCTATTGTGGCAGTCTGAATGCATACACATATCCGCCGAGCGGGTCTTCCTCAGCGGCCGGGATTACCCGAGCCCCCACCGCAGAATTGGTCGAGTAGACCGGCGAAGTAACGACAAGTGTTTGTTGTCCAGATGGTGATTGATAGGTCATCGGCGTGCCCTGTGCTGAGAATGGCAGCGGGTGCTGCCACAACTCCTGGCCTGTCAACAAGTCCATTGCACGCACCGTGTTATCGAAAGTACCCGCTATGAATATTAATCCACCAGCAGTAGTAACCGTACCGCCTGTCTGGGGCGTGCCTACATTCAGGGGCAAGCGGGTTGGAATATTGAATGGCCCACTATCCTTGGCCGAACCGATGGGTCTTTCCCATAACAACTGTTTGGTTTCCAGATCTATTGCTGCAAGCACCCCATAAGGGGGCTGTTGACAAGGAATCTGCAACGGCGAAATAAAGCGCACGGTCGTCTGTGCATAGGGTGTTCCCTGTTGATTGCCAGGTTCCCCTTCCGGCAGTTGATCGCGCGGAATCAGGGTCAGCTGATTTGACATGATCAGCGGGTTAACGACCATGATGTGATTCACCTCATCGACACTGACGCTGCCCCAATTGTGGCCGCCTGCGTTGCCAGGAAACTGCAGGATAGTGCCCACGCCTGGCACGGTAAAATGGCCCTCATAACGCATTTTCCGGTATTCAATCCTGCACCAGAGTTGATCCAGTGGCGTAATGCCCCACATCTTGGCTTCGCTGAGGTCAGGTCGAAAATTGGGCAAGTCTGTGGCGAAAGGCTGGGTCGCTGCCACATAGTCTTCGGGCGCTCCGCCCGTCTGCGGCACCGGTAATTCCTCTATGTCGAACACCGGCTCGCCGGTAACACGGTTCAACACAAAGACTTCGGCGCGTTTCGTCGGCACGATCACCGCGGGAATCAACTCGCCGTTGCTCCCTGGCAAATCGATTAATACCGGCTGCGCAGGTACGTCGTAATCCCATAGGTCATGATGTGTGGTCTGAAACGACCACCTGATAGCACCAGTCTCGCCATCAATGGCGACGATGGAACTCGCATATTGTTCGCTGCTCTCCATTCTCTGGCCGCCGAAGTAGTCCGGCGTTTCATTACCGGTTGGTGCGTAGATCAATCCGAGCGCCTCATCGACGCTGAACAGGCTCCACACATTCGGCGTGCCCCGCGTATACACTTCTCCGCGCAGCGGTTCGGTATTAATACCCGGTCGACCCATATCCCAGGCCCAGGCGAACTGGCCGCTGATAGCATCGAAAGCACGCACCACGCCGGAAGGCTCACCGACGCTGCGATTGTCCAGCACCCAGCCACCCACCACCGCATTGCCACGTACGATGCCGGGAGGAGAAGTCTGGAAATTGAACATCAGCGGATCATTCCCCATATCAATCGTGAGGCTGACCTCGCCCTGGTCACCGAATTGCGAACAGCGCGCTCCGGTCAGTGCGTCGATTGCAATCAAGCGGGCATCAGTTGTGGCTGTCAGGATTCGCTGCGGGCATTCGCCGGTATACTCCGGCGGCGCCGCATAGTAGGAAACTCCGCGGCAGCCAGTGGTGAAATAACGCGCAAATTCCAGATGCGCGGGGTCTACCAAGGGATCGAATTGCCAGCGCAGTGTGCCAGTCTCTGCATCCAGCGCGACCACGACATTGCCGCCCGTGCAGAAATACAACAGTTCACCAACCTGCAAAGGTGTAGCCTTGAAGGCTCCGCCCTCATTGGTGCGATAACTCCATGCCAATTCGAGTTGATCGGCATTGGTGGTATCTATTTGCGCAAGCGGTGAATAGCGCGCGCCTGCGGGGGAATTGCCATAGGAAGGCCAGTCAGTGCCGGCAGTAACTGTGTTGCTGCCACTGCGTGCGGCCAGTGGCAGCACGCTATATCCGGTGCCAGCAAAGCTCACATACACTGAGATCACGACGGTCGCGGCGACCACATAGCGCGAGGTATTGGAAGCGAACAGTCGGGGAGGTTGCCCGGGATAGATGGCACGGCGATACCAGGGCGTCAGGAACCACAGCCCGAGTACAGCGAGAGGCACAATCCGCGGCAACAGGGCCCACAGATTAGTGCCTGCCTCGAGCAGGGCCCAGGCCACTGTGGCGACCAGCATGCCACCATAGATCAAGGCGCCTGCCTTGCTGCCTTGCCAGACTTGAAAGGCGCTTGCCAGCAACACCAATCCAGCCAGCAAGTAATAGAATGAACCACCCAAAAGAATCAGCTGCAAACCACCAAGCACCATAGGCAGGGCGATTAAAACCAGAATAACGGGAAAAATGCGGGGTGCGGTAGTAGCGCCAGCGTTGGTCATGAGTAGTCCCTTTTTATTGTTTGAAGAGACTATAGCCCAGAATATCCGGACAGGCTACGACCGCACCTTGGCACGAGCTTTAGGGGTTGTTGCCACTTCTGGTTATTTTCCGGCCTATTTTTCCCGAACCTGCTCCCGTTGCCGCTGCGCCGCCTTGAATGCCAGCTTGTCACGTTTACGTTGCTCGTTGGCGGCCGCCATCGGCTGACCGATATGCAACTCGCCACGTTCACGGGCTAACTGCATCTGCCGCTCGCGCTCTGCGTAGCGTTGCACCTGATCCTTGCTGTGCTTGTCGAAACAATAATGGCAACTGATTCCTTTCTCATAGTGTGGGCCCTGTTTGTCGGCTTCGGTAATCGGCATGCGACAGGCATGGCATTGATCGTAATTGCCTCGCTCGAGTTTATGGTTCACCGTCACCCGGTTATCAAACACGAAACATTCACCACGCCACTTGCTCTCCGACTCAGGCACTTCTTCCAGATATTTGAGGATGCCACCTTGCAAATGGTAAACCTCTTCGAATCCATGTTGCTTCAGAAATGCCGTGGATTTCTCACAGCGGATACCTCCGGTGCAGAACATCGCAACTTTCCGGTGTAATGCCGGGTCCAGATGCTGCGCGACGTAGGCAGGAAATTCACGAAATGACGTGGTGTGGGGATTTACTGCATTTTCGAAGGTGCCGATGCCGACTTCGTATTCATTGCGTGTGTCCAGCAGTAAAACATCAGGATCGCTGATTAGTGCATTCCAGTCCTGCGGCGCCACATAAGTGCCGACGATTTGCTTCGGATCAATATCCTCCACGCCCATGGTCACGATTTCTTTCTTGAGCTTAACCCTGGTGCGATAGAACGGATTGTCATCGACAAAGGATTCCTTTGGCACCAGCCCGGCGAAGCGACTGTCCGCGCGCAGCAAGTCCAACACGGCATCGATACCCTGCCGCGACCCGGCGATGGTGCCATTAATGCCTTCAGCGGCGAGCAGTAATGTGCCGCGCACCTCATGCTTGAGCATGAGTGCCAGCAAGGGTTTCCGCCAGGCAGCGAAGTCTGGAAATTCGGCGAAACGATACAGCGCGGCAACAACCACGCTATTGGGTGAATTATTCATGCGGCGTCCTTATTGCGAGCCGGATCGTAAATCCGGAGCAATTCATAATCAGCACGAATTGTAATGAATAACTGCCTTTGAGTAAAAAAGAGATTGCCATCTGCACGGATAACTCAGCGCGCTTGTTAAAAGTGACAAGAGGCTCAGGTGGCCAGACTGCATTGCGCCATGAATTTTCTCAAAGCTGTGCTTGAAATCGAAAGACGCGCCAAATATTACCGGTTGCTTTAAAAATTGGCACTTAAAGATTCAATCGCAGACTACCGGCAGTTTTGACGGGGCTCCCCATTCCGCCCAGGAACCGTCATAGACTGACAAATTGTTGTATCCGACGAGATTGGCAGCAAGCGTAAGAATGCAGGCGGTCAGTCCTGACCCGCAGCTGGTAATCACTTTTTGATCTCTTGCTGCCACAGTCTCCAATATCTTGCGCAACTCTGTAACTGGTTTCATATGGCCGCCATCGAGTACCTCAGGAAAAGGCAGATTGCTGGCATTCGGCATATGACCGCTGCGTACGCCAGGGCGCGGCTCTGGAGCGGTGCCGTGAAAACGGCCCGAAGATCTGGCATCCAGAATCCGGCATGACGCATCATTCAGGGCAGACAGCACTACTTCGAAATCACAAAAAAGATTCGGGTCTAACTGCGCTACGAACGCACCGCGCGCGGCCGCAGCTGTCAATTCAGGGACTAATTCAGGTACTACTTCAGGTACAACAGCCCCACCCGCTTTCAGCCACGCCGGCAAACCACCATCCAGCACTGCAACATTTGCGTGTCCCATGGCTCGAAACATCCACCACGCTCGGGGACTGGCGTAAATGCCCACATCATCATAGACGACAATCATGCTGTCAGAGTTGATGCCGAGCTTGCGCACTTCATCCTGAAACAAGTCCGGTCCAGGCAACATATGCGGCAACGCACTGTTGGGTTTGCAAATCCGCTTGTCATAATCAAAGCGTCTGGCGCCGGGGATGGCGACAAATTTCCCAGCGCTATTGATTGGAATATAACCTGGCACTACGGGAGGGACAGAAGCGTCAAGCAAAATCAGATTGGGGGCGTACAGATTCGCCTGCAACCAGGCCGCGTCAACCAGAGCCTGTGGAACTTGCGGTGAATTGGCTGGCATATGGCTGTTAGCGCCGCTCTATAGCTCTAGCACGAACTGGCGCAACTGGTCTTGCAGTTTCGCGGCATTTTCCGGACCAAGTCGTATCAGCTGTTTGTTCACTGCCGGCAGATTTTCTATGCGCGAATCTGCATACAGATACATGACAGAAGGTTTGATGAGTTGATACGGACCTTCTACGTTGGGTGCGCTCAGCACGCGATTCAGCGCAGCGCGCAAGGTGTCGTCAAAATTCACATCTCGAAAACCGATTTCGGCATAGGCTTGCTGGAATAATGGTGACAGGCTTCGATAGAGCAACACGGCCTGCGAGGTGTCGAGTGCAACGAATGCATTTACAACCTGGTTAAACCGCGCGTGGGAACTCCCATCCATCACAAATAAATCATCGTCTATATTGCTTACAGACATTTCCTTTCCGAGCGGGCGATACGGTAACTCAGTTTGGGGAAAAGTACCGCGGCTGACGTTCTCCACGAACACCACAAATTTGCGCACCATCTGTTCATCCGCCAGCAGTTGCACGACTGCAACGCCATTCTGCATGGCGCGTAGTCCGTCCAATACAAACGAGTCACTGTCATTCAGTACGGGCAAGTTGGCGGCAGCTATTTCAGGAGCTGCGACTACCGGAACTTCAACTGGAGTTGGCGCTACCAAGGCTGGCGCATTACTGCTTACTGTGGCTGCGTCTGGTGTGGACTGCACCGGTGTGGATGGCAAGGCTGGTCGCGGTGTTTCTATTGCTGGCGCTGGGGCTTGCACTGGCGCAGGAATTGCAACTGTCGTTGACCCTGCGGGCGCCTCAAACGTTGCCGCGAGGTAAACCAGAAAAAGTAGCGTCATTACAGCGACACCAGCAACTACCCACAGACCGGTTTTAGACATGTAAAACTCCCTTCCAATGCGATGCGGCATTCTGGCACAGCGTGAAAGTGCCTACAACAAATGCCAATGACAATCATGTTGTTGCCAGCAATTGCCCTGATTCAGGCAGATTCAGGCAGTGGCTGCATGCTAGCTGGTGCTTGATGACCAATGCAGGCCAGCTCAATTTGTATATGCTGAAGTATTGACCCGATTCCTCAGCAATAATTCTGACGAAGCAGCATTAGAGCAGGAGCAAGCTGAGTTTGACGATATTGAGGTGGATGCTGACAAAGACAAATAAGCACAATAAATGCAATAAAAAAAAGGTGTCAGAATTTGAATTCTGACACCTTTATTTATTCAGCATGCTTTCCTAGATTTTCGGAAATCCCAACTCTTCCATAGTCCGAGTCAGGTCCTGTCCCGCCGTTGCCGGGTTAGTTTCCTTGTCTATCTTCAATACTGTGCCATCAATACCGATGTAGTAGGTCCAGCGGTTGTTAAATCCGCGCTCTCCCAGTACACCATATGCAGTTGACATCGCTTTCGTTGGATCCGCCAGTATCGGGAAGCCAGCGGCGTGTTCAGCCGCGAAAGCAGTATTGTCTTCCAGTGTATCTACACTGGCCATGAAGTATGCAACGTCGAAACTTTGAATTTCTTTGGCACTGTCACGCAGCGCTTTGCATTGCATAGTTCAGCCACCGGTAAAGGCTTTTGGAAAGAAGGCAATGACAACCGGGCGCTGACCCACAAACTGGGACAGGCTATAAGTCATACCATCTGATGCCTGCAAGGAAAAGTCGGGCGCTTTATCACCCACTTCCAATGCAGCCGCAATTTGACCACCAAGAGCTACCACTGCAACGATCGCAGTGAGTACCAACCTGGACAGTCGGTTAACGTAATGAGACATAATCTCCTCCATAGGTTGCTACCTGCTACTGGCACAAAGGCGCCAGCAGCCTGTGTCTTGTACCTTGAGTAGCGGGGAAATTCCAGCAAAAACATGAATTGACTCTAAAAAGGCTGGTACCGTCAGCGTGGTGGCAATGCATCGAGACAAAACCGCCTGCAAGTGGTCGTCAGAAGAGCACCCGGCGCCGTGCCGAACGCAGCAACAGGGTAGATTCAGTCTGCAATTCTCCGATATGGCTTTCCAGGGCCTGCCTCTGCTCAATTGTCAGACTCTGGCTCTGCGTGGCTATAGCTTGCAACTTGTCGATGGAACGTGTCACTTCCCTTGTGTACTGGCCAATGGCTATGTCTTTGGCGTCTTGCTGTGACTGCCGGTAACGGGGGTTTTCTACCTGCACGTTAATGCACTGCCGCACCAGCTGTCCCTGTGAATTGACTACATTCTGGCAACGGGTCTCATAGACATACTGACTGACAGTTCCCTGGAAAGCTGTATATGGTGTCGCTGCAATTATTCTGGTGAGAGACAGGTCCGCCAGCGACTTTCCGTAGATCATTTGTAGTAATTCTTCCTGGGTGGTATCCGTTTGCAATTCGATATCGGCAATCACACGGCCATAGAACCTGCTTAGATCTTCAGTTTCTGAACTTAACCCGCGACTATTCAGTTCCAGCAAATTCTCACGTACGACGCGCAACTTCCAATCACCATATTGCGTGGCAGCTGCCAGGAAGCGGTCATCATCCACTTTATACAGACGGCTACCGATGTGGTAACGCAAATGTTCAAACTTATCGACAGCCGGCCAGTCGTTAAGCTGTTTATTGCTATCTATTAATTGCTCCAAAACAGGTAATTGTTGTTCGCTATCGAGCCCATTGCTGATGCGCGCAATCTGCAGTGCAGAGTCATATAACTCGACCGCGCTCGTGTAATCTCCCAGATCATAGTAGTACTTGCCAAAATCAGCATACGCTTCCACCAGCACTGGATTATAAACTCCAAACTCACTCTGCATTTCCTCTATCGCGCGCTGTCGCACACCGATCTCCTGACTTCGCTCAAGCGCAGCTGCTTCGGACAATTCTTGCTCCGCGGCTGCCTGCTCAGCGGCATTTGCTAAGACAAGACTCATCCAACAAGCCAGAATTGTCATCACAATCTGTCTAGGAATGCCAAAATAATTTGTACTTTCAATGCTATTCATGAATGCGGGGATTAACCTGTATGCGAATATGCTGCCACTATCGGGATTCGTGTTTGCTACTGCAGCTTATAACTGTCTTGAGCTGAATCAATACTGAACGCAGCTGATTTTAGCGTAGCAATATGCCACACAGGACGTGCTTTTCGCCAATCCTATAATTATATGCCGGCGCTTCCATTCCCAGCCGGGGCGGACAAAGCTGCTGATACGCACACTGAACCATGGCGCTACGACTGCCAAAATTCCATTCCACATGCTAGTATCGAGCCCACTTTCAGGTCCGCTACGAACAGCAAAATGGCAAAAAAGCGAAAAAACAAGAAGCTGAATGCTCCACAGATCTTCCTGCTGGCGGCTCTGGTTGGCGCAGTCGTCGCGCTCCTGATTCAATTTGCCTCCAACCTCGCTCCAACTACCAGAATCCCCGGGATCGATGATTCTCGCCTGGTAGAAGCAGCCGCCGAGGGCGATGCCAATGCGGTAGCTTCTCTATTAGCGGAAGGCATCAGCGCAAATTCCAGGGCTGGCGATAATAGTGCTGCACTGCACTGGGCGGCTAACCTCAACGATGCAACGATGGCTGCCGCCCTAATAGCAGCAGGTGCCGACGTCAACCTAACCAATGATTTTGGTGTGTCAGCGCTGTGGCTGGCCGCGGAAAATGGCAGCGCTGAGTTTGCTGAGCTTTTGCTGGATGCGAAGGCCAATCCTGATCTGCCATTGCCCTCAGGCGAGACCCCGTTGATGATGGCCGCACGCAGCGGCAATGACCGACTGGTGCAATTACTCATTGACCATGGCGCTGACCTGAACGCGAAGGAAGCAGCACAGCAACAGACCGCATTGATGTGGGCGGCTGCAGAACGGCATGCCAACGTGGTAAAGACCCTGCTCACCGCGGGCGCAGACTGGCAAGCCCGCACCGCGACCTGGAACGAAGTAGTGCAACCAGCAGGGGCAATACCGGCAATTCGCGATGCCATCTACGAGCTGGTGCAAGGCGGTTACACCGCCCTGCTATTTGCGGCACAGCAAGGTGATGTTGCAGTTGCCAGGCATTTGCTGGAAGCAGGCGCCGACGTCAACGACCGCACTGCCGCTGGCGCCACAGCGTTGGTACTTGCCAGCCATAGCGGCCATAGTGAGCTGGCGCGCTTGTTGTTGGAACAGGGCGCTGACCCGAACCTGATGGGCGCCGGCTATTCAGCCCTGCATGTAGCCATCCCGCATCGGCTGCTTGACCTGGTGAGTGCACTGATCGAACACGGCGCCGATGTGAATGCCGTGGTATTGAGCCCTTCTCCGGAGCGTCGCGACAGTCGCGATCACGCCATTCGCGAGCAGTTGGTCGGCACCACCCCATTCTGGATTGCAGCCCATTATCGGCAGACTGCGATACTGCAAGCACTGCTTGCCGCGGGCGCTGACCCCAGTTTCACCATGCCGTCAGCAGATACCCTGTTGATGCTGGCCATCGATGGCCGCGATGCATTCTTCGATGAGCAGACTCGCGGTATTGTCGATCCAGGCGCTGGCGAACAACAGGCACTGGAACTGATTGACTATGCGCTGACAATGGGCATCGATATCAACGCGCGCAATCGCAACGGCGACACCGCCTTGCACAAGGCCGCAGGGCGTGGCTATGACAAGGTGGTCAGCTATCTGGCGGCACATGGCGCGGAATTGGAAGCGGCCAATAATCGCGGCCTGACACCGCTGGCGAATGCGATGCGACTGCGTGGTCGGGGAGTTGGTCAGAGCGAGGCCAGTAACGAGACTACCGAGCAATTGCTGCGCAGCCTGGGCGCCACCCTATAGCGCACGCCCGGTCTTACTAACTTTCAATACCACCTTTCAATACTAGCCAATATCCAGGGCTGCGCTGCTATTGCCCAGTTGCTCTTCCGGTACGCCCAGCTTGTCCATCAGGGTAACCATCAGATTGGCCAGTGGCAGATCATTTTCGAAGTGCAGGTGCCGCCCGCCCTTGATCCCAAGATTCGAACCGCCAGCCAGGAGAATAGGCAGATTGTCGTGTCTATGCACATGACTATCTGAAATGCCGCTGCCGTACAGCAGCAGCGTATTGTCGAGCAGGCTGCCATTTATATCCGGGGTCGCATCAAGCCGCTCAAGATAATAATTGAACAATTGCACATGAAACGTATTGATCTTCGACATCGTTGCGATTTTCTCCGCATCATACGCATGATGCGAAAGTGGATGGTGCGCCTCGGCCACACCAATCTCGGGATAGGTCAGACTGCTCTGCTCTCTGCCTAACATGAATGTTATGACTCGAGTCAGGTCAGTCTGGTAGGCGAGTAACTGCAGATCAAACATCAGCTTTGCATGTTGCTCATAGCTGGCTGGAATCCCGGAGGGTCGGTCCACCACCGGCAACGGTTTGTCCTTCTGTTCTTCGGCCTTCTCGAGGCGCCGCTCGGCGTCGCGCACACCATCCAGATACTGGTTAATCTTGTCCTGGTCTGCGGCACCAACCTCGCGTTTTAAATCATTGACGGTGCCGAGCACGGAATCGAGAATACTGCGCCCACTCTCAATGCGCTGCTGCCGGACCTGGGGGTCGGTGCTCTCGCTGTCACCAAACATGCGCTCGAAGACGATTCTTGGATTGTTTTGCATGGGCAACGGTGTGGTCGCGTCACGCCAGGCGATGGTATTGGTGTAGATGCAAGCGAAGCTGTTGCTGCACTGACCTGAATTGCCGCGATCTTCCATCGCTAATTCCAGCGAACCCAATTGGGTATGCTGTCCATACTGACGCGCGACGATCTGGTCCATGGAGACATTGCAATGAATGTTGGTCTCTCCGGTATTACCAATCGAGCCGGTCAAAAAAGGTGCAGAACCACCCGCATGAGGCGCATTGTCCCAGGGCAGCTTTAGCCCGGAGACAGGCAGTATCCGGTCTCGAAACCCGGCCAGTGGTTGCATCACCGGTGTTAATTCAAAATCCCGCCCGGTGCTGGCAGGGGTCCAATATTCCATGGCCATGCCGTTGGGTATATACACCACGCCCAGCCGCTTCACCGGCTTGCTGGCGCCGGTTTCCTGCGCGCTTAACGCGGGAATCATCGCATCCAGCAGGGGTAAGGAAAGGGCCGCACCGATGCCCCGCAAGAGCGCCCGACGGGGAATGAATTTCTTGGTGATAATCACAACAATGTCTCCTCTTTTCGACCCTGAACTGCGCCCGGATCTGCAGTTTGAGTACCTTGCACGAGTTCCCCATTGGCCGACGTTACCGCCTGCCGCAGACGAAACGCCGGACTACGCACGATACCCTTGATCAACGCTGACCAGCGGTAATCGTCCGTTGCGGCGTTGCGGACGATGGCTCGTATGGTTGGACGATCGTAATACTGTAATCCCCGGCCCAGCGCAAAAGCCAGCAGCTTTTCGGTTACGGTTTCGGCAAACAGCGGTTTGTCGCTAACCAGATGCCCGTGCAGTCCACTCACACCTTCGAATTCGATGCCATTTGGCAGGATGCCAGACGCATCGATTGGCGTGCCCGCCTCGCTCAGTTGTCGCCAGCTGCCAATTGCATCAAAGTTTTCCAGGGCAAATCCCAAAGGATCCATCGGCGCATGGCAACTGGCACACACCGGGTTACGGCGATGTTCTTCCAGCCGCTCCCGCACCGAGGCCGGCTGGCCTTCAGTGCCACTGTCCGGCAACGCCGGTACATTGGCTGGTGGTTCTGGCGGCGGTGAGCCAACAATATTCTGCAACAACCATTTACCGCGCAAGACCGGTGAAGTTCGATTCGGATAAGAGGTCACTGTCAGTAAACTGCCCTGCCCGAGCAAGCCGCCACGAATGTGATCGGCAGGTAAATCCACGCGGCGAAAATGTGGTCCATAAATGCCCTCAATACCGTAATGCCGCGCCAGGCGCTCATTCACAAAGGTATAATTCGCATCCAGCAATTCCACCACACTGTCATCATTCGTTATCGTACTGGCGAAAAACAGTTCTGTTTCCCGCAGATAAGCCGCGCGCAGATTCTCGTCGAACTCGGGAAATATTTCCGGATCAGGGAGGTGTTCTTGCAGATTGCGTAATTGCAACCACTGCGCGGCGAAGTTGTTTACCAGTGATTCTGCGGCGCGTGGATCTGCCAGCATGCGCTCGACTTGTTGTTCGAGTTGCGCCGGGTCAGACAAGCGGCCGGCGCTGGCGACTTGCAATAACTCGGCATCAGGAATTGTGCTCCACAGGAAGAACGACAGGCGCGACGCCAATTCCAGATCGCTCACCGCATAAGTCGCTGCAGTTGCAGCCTCCAGCGGATCCTTTTCAATGCGAAACAGGAAATTCGGATCTACCAGCATGCGTTCGATGCCACGCTGAATACCCGCATCGAAATCGGCAGCACCGTTTTCACCATAGAATGCGAGTAAGGTCTGCACCTCGGCATCTGTGACTGGACGACGGTAGGCACTGGTGGCCAGTTCGGTGAAAATCTGCCGCGCACAACTGCTGGCTTCGGCAGTTTCGCTTGGTCGGCAACTGAAGATTTTGCGCCGACTGGGAGTATCACCTGCCTGATAGACTTCGATCGGACCGGCAACACTGACTACATCAACTGCTGCGTTGCCGAAATAACGTTGTTCGGTGGCGAGTGAATAACTGGTCTGTCGCGGTTGCATCACACCGGGTTCTGCGACGAGATTGCGCATGAAGGCAACACTGAGAACCTGCGGTCCCGCAGTGGCATCGAACTCCAGTTGCAGATGATCGTCTGCGGTATGCATATAATTTTCCCATTCGGGATCCATCATGATATTACCGCCGAAACCCTCCGGCGCGGCCAGGCCAACAGCCTCGCCGCCCACTTCAAAGCGCTGCAGTAATTTGCCGTTCAGGCGCACATCCAGCGTGTGCTTGCGGCCCATGCCCCGCAAATAATCGTTGTACTGGGTCTGCAGTTCGATCTTGACGCGGTAGCGACCATCCACTGGAAAATAATGGTCAATGACGATGCCCCCGCGGGAGCCGAACGGTTGGCGCGGATCGGTACGCTCGTCCTGGATCAGGTTGAGCGGCACCTTGTAATTGTCAATGGTGGGCGCGGCCGGAATGATGCCCACCGCGAGGTGGCTGATTTTGCGAGCAGCCATCAAATAACTTTCCAGCAATGACGGGGAAACAGAGAGCATGGCGCCGTTGTTATCGAAGCCGGCATCGTAGGTGTTATCCCCGGGCAACATTTGCGTAACGTCGACATTCACTGCCAGCAAGTCGGCGATTGCGGTCTGATACTCAAAACGGTTGAGACGGTGAAAGGTTTCGGTGCGCCCGGGATTGGGTGCCAGCGCAGCAGACTGGTCAATCTGGTCCTGCATCCAGGCAATCATGGTGACATAGGTGGCTTCTTCAGGGCGCGGGCTGCCGGGTGGCGGCATGGCCCGCGAACGCAGTTTGCGAATTACCCGCTCCCAGGTCTCGGCATTGTGCCCAAGCTGATTCAGGTCGAGGTTATCCAGCACCAAATTGGCGTTGTTGAATTGGGTGTTGTGGCAGGCTACGCAATACTGATCGATGAGCTGGCGATATTCGGTGGCGGTCGCGGGATCTTGTGCGCTTGCGGTGGCGGGTACGCAAAGTGAAAGTAGCAGAATAGCCGCCCAACCGGACGCCAGAGGTTTGCATAATGCGGTGCTTGGTCTAGCTGGTGACAGCATGGCAGAATTCATTGTGTTCCACTCTTGTTGGGCCTGCACGAAACCGGTTTAAAACCGGTTTCACTACAGGGTCGTTGGCGACTGCGTTCGATTGTATTACAAAAGCAGCGCCAGCGGCATTAAAACGCCTGAGCTGGTTAAGGACCGGTCTGATCCGAATACTTCCAGTCGGCGGCACCAAAGAACATCTCGTCCCAGCTTTGCAGCCCCCAGGGCACTGATCTGGCAGGGTCAGGATTGCTCTTGTTCTGGGCTGAGTTATCAAATGCGCCAATGGCAGTGATTACGGTGCCGGCCGGCACCAACTTCGGTTCCCGCAGCGTGTAGGCCAGCTGCCAGTTGTAATTGTAATTAGCAATATTGATCAACTCCTCGTCGGTGCCGTCTGGATACTGGGCATAAAAGCGCATGCGTTTGCCACGGAAATGCATGTGGGGAGTGAAGGCAAACAGGCTCGCTTCCTTGTCTATGGTGATGGACTGCCGCATTTCATAGTCAGGATCATAAGGCGGAATATCAACCCAGGTGGGTGTGAAGTGGCAGGCACAGGCACCGCTCATGCGCTCTGTGGGTACGAAACCTTCCGGATAAAACCAGATACCGATGCGGCTCGCATCCGTGGTTTCCTTGCCATTGGTCGTGAAATGCATCTGCATCGCAATTCTGGAACCGGCTTTCAGCAAACCGCCAGTATTTGGTGGCTGCATGCGCGGAGATTGCCCGGGTATATAAGGTGCTATATCGGGGCGATCAGGATCATCCCCTCCCAGCAGTGAGCCGCCACGAGTTGCCCCTGGCGGTATAATGCTGTGTAAGGTGTGATGCAATACGGTGCGGTCTCCTGGAATATATTGGCTGGCTCTGACCCAGCGATCTTGTTGCGTATCCACACTCACCATCACATTGTAATAATCCAGCACGCCGGTGGCAGGAATTTCTTGTGGCGGGATTTCGATGATGTAGTCAGGCTCTCCAAACGCCCATTCTGTGACTGGCCATTGCAGTTGACTGAGTGGGTCAACGGCGCCATCCTTCGGTGCGCCAGCATCGATCCAGTGCAGCAGTTTCTGCGCGTCGGCATCTGCCAATACCATCGAATTTATAAAATCACCGATATGACCATCGATTTGCCCTGGCGGCATGCGCTTGGTCATCACCACTTCCCGAATCATCGGCGACCATCCCAATACCATGGAATGACTGTCGAGGGCGAACGGCGCAATGCCGCCGGCACGGTGACAGGTTGCGCAATTGTCAGCGATGATCGGCGCGATATCCTGTGCGTATGAAGGCACCGCTTGTTGATGGGCAGTAGCAATTGGATAGGTAATTACGGCGCCTTGCGGGACGGTGCCGGCGCTTTGCACGGATTTGCCGGCAAGCAAATCGGTGAGTATCCGGGACAAGGACGCATCGGCGGGACCGCGATACTGCACAGTAAATTCGGCGGGATCAAAAACCAGCACCTCGGCAGTGTGCGTGAGACCCAGCGCTTCCGCGATTAATTGCGTATCATCCATTAATACCGGAATCGCTATCCCGGCACGGTCCAGCTCTGCCTGAACCGCGTCCCGGTCGTTAAGCCCCATCGGATTGAGCATGAAAAATTGCGCGCCCTGCTCTGCAAACCGGGACTGCAACTGCGCGAAGGTCGGCAGCGCCTGCGCTACCGCAGAGTCATCGGTGGCATGCACCAGCAGCACAATCATCGCGTTGTTGTCGTACCAGCTCATATGATGGAAATAACCGGCCTGATCGAGCAGGGCAAAATCTCCAACTCGTTCTGCTGCCATTAAAGGTGCAGCAAAAGCCAGACAAGCTGCAATCAAACCATTTCGTATAGTGTTCATGTGATCCCCCGGATATGCCTGATTAGTGGTCCATTATGAGTGAGAGATGGTTTCTGGAACAGGGGCTTGAACGGCTATTCCTGTCCTGTTATCTGCCAGGCTGAGCAGTATTGCAGCGACTTAGTTCAAGCGCAGATCATGCAATCGATCTATCAATTCCATGTGATCAATCATGTGCTCCCTGGAAATGGTGTCGACGTAGAGTATTTCGCTGCGATTTGGCCCGCTGGCATGCCAACGACGGATGAAGCGTGCGTTGTTGGTTCCGGCAAATATCGTGTACGTCTTCACGCCCACGGCAGCGGCTATATGCTGGCATGCCGAGTCATAGCCGATAAATTCATGACTGTGGGCAATGAGCGCCGCGATTTCACCCACATTGCATTCCATGCCGAGCAGTCGCGTGCCTGGCTCAATGGCAGGACTGTGCGCGAAACTCGCAGTCTGTGTCGCAAATCCCGCCGCCTGCGCCTGCTGAATAATAAACTCACTGCGTTCGCGTTCCTCATCGCCAAATCCGAGATCGAGCATGACAAAATTTTCACTACAGCGCAGGAGCGAGAGCACAAGCTCAACCTCAAACGCATCCGGGATGCGTTTTCTGCTATTACCACCAACACCAAAATTTAGTGTTATGACATTAACTGAATCTTTTTGTTGAATCACCGCAATCAGTTTCTCGGCAGTCGACAACGCTCGTGGCTCGAGCCAGATCGCGGGAAAGCGAAACTCCTGCCGACCAAATAACCAATCGAGCCATAGATTCGTCAACGATGATATCGAGGCCGTGGCCGGGTACTCTGGTTTGCCTCGGCTATTGAAGAAGCGGTAGTTTCGATCTGCGACCAACGGCAATACTCCCAGTTGAGTAAGGCGCGAATCCGGATCAAGTACCAGAAAAGACTGTGGATCGCAGTCTGCTGTTTCGCTCCGCACTGCTTTGAGCAGTTCCAGCCAGACGCCGAATCGCTCCAATAGCCCGCCACGTCTCGTATAGCCCAGTTCTCTCACGCTGATTTGCGGATGCGAAGCGAATATCTGCTGCAGTTTGTCATTGCCGATAACGATGATTTCCGCGTCTGGATAACTATCGAGTACACGCTGGCAAATGATGCTTGTTATAGCCACATCAGCCCCAATCGTCACTCTGGACAACACCAGCACTTTGCGCAACTTCATCTCAGATGGAATGGACACGTCACGACCGAGTCGCATCACCTCAACCCGTTGCATCAAATCTTCCTCTGTCATCAAGTTGAAGTTAAGCAGTTCCTGATTCAGCTCTGCCCCTTCCGGAAGCTGTCTCAAATAGTCGGTCACCTGGCAGATCAGACGATTGTAGGTTTCAGTCTGTAAGTCTTCAAAATCATCACAGAGGCGTTCAATGACGATGCCGAACAAGGCGCGAGCGGCAATCTGATTCAATCCGGCAGCGTTGCATCGCGTCGCCATCTCACACAACAGTTGAATGTAGTTACGGTTATATTCGTTGCTGTAGAAATAGCGATCAATAAACGTGGAAGCAACCTTGCGCGCGAGGGCGTCAATTTGCGCGGGCTGAGGATCAGCACTGGATTGGATGGCTTGCCATGACTCCTGATAATAGGCTGGTCTCATGTCGCACTCGCGGACAGGTATTTGCTGCTGGTGGTTAATACCATATTTGGCGTAATTTCATTCATGCAGGCATGGTGCTTATACGGGCACACTTTCTTGTGACAGGGCGAGCAAGGCAGATCGAGCCGGATCACACTGGTACGATCAAGATGCGCAGATGTATACAAGGGATTGGTTGGCCCCATCAAGACCACTGTTGGTACATCGAATGCCACAGCGAAATGACGCGGCCCGGTATCGTTCGTTATGAGCAGATTGCAACGCCTGATGATGGGTTTTAACAGTGCGAGGTCAAGCATGGCATCAGCGGTGTTGATTATGGTCGCGTTGGTGGCCGCAGTAATACGTCGCGCAATGCTCTCTTCACCCGGCCCCACCAGCAGAATAAGCTTGCAGCGATACTGTTCCTGCAAGAGTTCAGCCAACCGCGCGAAGTTCTCTGCCGGCCAGCATTTGGACGACCCGAAACTCGCACCCGGGTTGAGACCAATCAGCAGATCTTCTGAGGTGACACCCATGTTGGCGAGGTACTGCTGACCAGCAGCAGCAAGCGCCTGGTCTATATACAGCTTCGGCTTTGGCGTGGCCGCCACCGACATGCCCAGGAAGCGACACAATTCCAGATAGTATTCCTGCATTGGCAGCGCCTTGAAACCCATGGCATCCGTTTGGGGTGCAGGTCCGTCGGTGAGGAGGAAGCGGCGCAGGTTGCGTCGATAGCCGTATACGCGCGGCACACCGGCAAACTTGAGAGTGAGAAATGAATGGGTGGTATTGGTGAGCAGCAACCCTGCCTGGGGTGCGAGTGCGGCCAGTGACTGGCGAATCTTGCGCAGACCCTTTATGGATTTGTCATCACAATCGACTATGTGATCAAACCACGGACTGCCGGCAATGATGCCGCGCGCATAGGGCCGAATCAGCGCAGTGATTTTTGCATCCGGATAGTTCGCCCGCAGACATTCGAATACGGGCGTGGCCATTACCACGTCGCCGACCCAGTTGGGACAACGCACTACCCAACTGGAAACATCCTGCCTTGCAGCGCCCGGAAGTGATTTTGTTGAATCTGGCCGAGACGAAGAGGAAGGTGAAGACTGCATTGGCCGCGCGACTTTACCTAACTCTGATCAAGGGTATAGGCGACCGCCTGTTGCCGGGTACCCGCCGCCATTTGTTCACGCTCCTGCTTGATGTAATCAGAACGCACACCCATCACATTGGAATAACGAATGGTGTAATGAATCTGGTCTTTGGCAAGCAGTTCCTCCGACAAGTCACGATCGTACGCCACGAGGTCGTCGCGCTCGCGCAACCAGGTGGCCTTGTCCATGGCTTCAACCTTCGCGACCAGCCGACGGTAAATTGGCGCTGACTCCCAGTCAGTCTCGGCATTCACATACCAGTTGCAGAGCTTGGCCAGCTTGTCCAGAAACAGGTCGTGCTCTTCGCCAAAATTCAGGCACGAGCCATCGAAGTAATTCCCCTTGCCTGCCATCTTGGATTCGTCAATCAGTGGTTTGGCGATCTCATAACCTGCAGTCCCTTTAAACGGGAAGAACAGAGCCCAGCGGAAGCGACCCATTTTTACCTTCGCGCACAGTTTGATCGTTTCGATAATCTCATCACGTGATTCATATGGAAGCCCGAACATGATGAACGCAGAACTATGCAAATCAAACGCATGCGCGGCATGGAAAGATCGCTCGATCTGTTCATTCTTCATGTAACGCTTCAATACTTCGCGACGTACGCGCGGCGAACCGCTCTCCAGTCCAAACTTGACGATGATGCAGCCGGCATCACGCAGCGCCTTCGCTGCAGTCTTCTCGAAGCAATTAACGTGGCCATTGACTACGAAGGGGATGCCGACTTTATGCTTCTTGTAGGCTTCACAGAATTCGATGACGTAAGGGGTGTTCAATGTGAACAGGTCATCATCGAAAATAAAGGTGTTGATTTCGGGATTCTCGCGCAGCAACTTCTTCAGGTCTTCCATCATCACGTCGATGGGAAAGTGCCGCAGGAAATCTTTCACATTCTTGGCGGCACCATCAGCGATGTATTGATCGACGATCTCAATATTGAAGCAGTAGGTGCATTTGTAAGGGCAGCCGCGGGAAGTAAGAATACCCATCCAGCCGCGGGTCTCTTTCATGACTGCCTTCATATCGAATACGTTGTAGTCCAGCGGCGGCAACAGGCTCAGATCAGGAAACGGCGCCACGGGATTGGATACCGGCACACTGCCCATCCAGGATCTAAAATTCGCCAGCGTATGGGGTCGCTCACCGTTCTGCAGCGCATCCATCAGTTCTTTCAGCGCCCAGTCACCTTCGCCAACGCAGACGTAATCGAACAGCTTTGATTTATGCACATCCTCCGGCACCATAGTGCAGTGCACACCACCTATCACCTGCACCATTGCCGGCAGCGCGGCGCGAATGGCTTTGCTCTGTTCTACTACCCAATCATATTGTTGCGACATGACCGAGAAACCCACCAGCCCCGGCTGGGTATCCTTGATGTACTGAATCAGTTCTGCGCTGCTGGGTACGGGCTTATATTTTTCGGACACGTGCATCAGGTCCAGCTTGTGCCCATTGGCATGGAGGACGCCTGCCAAAGCAGCAATCCCGTGATTGGTGCCAAGCGGCGCATCGATTTGCGGGTAAATCATCAGTATCTTCATGGCGTTACTCCGGAGGTCGCTGCAGGCAATGGGGTCGAAACCACTGCCTTGGATAGTACCACGTTCTAATCGGCAATGGGGAGCTGCAGCTTTAGGCCCCTGCCGCAGTGTGGTTTCAATGTCTGCATGACAAATGACCGGCCCTGCGTTAATCTCCGGAGGGTTTATCCCTCTGCCTGTCTGGACGCTCGCTTACTCTGGCTGGGCTCGCTTCAAAGCAAGACCTGATTACCGTATTACATTAGATGAGGTGCAAATAATGAAAAGAATCTCTCAGTTAGTGCAATTTCTGTATCAACCAATACTCCTGTTCAAAATGGTCCTGTTAAGCGTATTGCTGTCAGCATCAGCATTCGCCCAACAAGATACTGTTGAGTGGACTACATTGGGGAGTGACTGGGCACATACCCGGTTTTCACCTGCGACCCAGATCACTGCCGAAAACTTCAAGGACCTTGAAGTGGCCTGGACCTGGGACGGTGCCAGCTTCGAAGCAGAAAGTGGTCGCTCTACGCCGAGCTATATTAATGGGCGCATGTACACTGTTGCCGGCGCCCGTCGTCACGTTATCGCCATCGACCCCAAGACTGGCGCCACCATCTGGTCGTACCGCGAACCAGACACGCCGCGCTGGAATTACTCCATGCGCGCCGACTACGGCAAGGGCGTAGGCTATGGCCAGATTGATGGCCGCGATGTTATTTACATCGTCTCGCCTGCATTCTTCCTCACTGCGCTGGATGCCGAAACCGGCGCTCCGATTGAAGGCTTTGGCAAGCCGGTACCGATTCCCGGATTCCCGCAGACTGGCGTGGTCGATCTGTTAGCCGACCTGGGCCATCCTTATGATCCTTATGAAGGTCTGCCCCTGGAGCGCGGTTATATCACCTCCTCCTCACCGCCGATTGTGGTCAACGACGTCATCGTAGTGGGTAATTCGGCCGAACAGGGCTACCACCAGTCCCGCATTGAGAATGTGCCCGGTGATATTCTCGGGTATGACGCCAAGACCGGCGCCTTCCTGTGGAAGTTCAACGTCATTCCGCAACCGGGTGAATATGGCCATGAAACCTGGGAAAACGATTCCTGGCAGTACACTGGCGATATTTCTTCCTGGGCTCCGATTTCCGCCGACCCTGAACTCGGTCTGGTCTATATCCCCACCAATGGCGTCACCATCGATTACTATCATGGACACTCCCCCGGGGACAATCTCTATGGCACCAGCCTGATTGCCTTGAATGCGCGCACTGGAGAAAGAGCATGGCACTTCCAGATGGTGCATCACGATATCTGGAACTATGACACGCCGACCGCGCCCATTCTGCTGGACGTGAATACCAGTCAGGGTCGCCGGGAAATCGTGGCGCAGCCGACCAAACAAGGCTATGTATATACCTTCGATCGCCGCACTGGCGAGCCGATCTGGCCTATGGAAGAAACCCCGATGCCGCAATCCACGGTACCGGGCGAGAAGCTGGCCGCAACCCAGCCCATTCCCACCAAACCAGCACCGTTTGAAAAGGTAGGCTCTTCTGTGGACTATCTGGCGGATTTCACGCCAGAGATCAAACAGCAGGCGGTCGCGGCGGTAGCGGATTACATACTGGGACCAGTGTTCAATCCGCCCATCCAGCGCAACCACCCTTCAGGCAAACTGGCGGCTCTGATGTGCCCCTCAGGTGCGGTGAACATTACCCATCCTTCGGTGGCGGATCCGACCTCAGGCGTGCTGTATGTGATTTCACAATACAACTGCAGTGCACGTCAGCTCGTGACTGGAGAAGAAGCCGATACCTACTACGAAGCGCCGACTGGCGTAACTCTGTCGCGGTATGCGGCTGCCAGTGGCGGGCCATCGCCCCGGCATCCAGCTGATATTCCGCTGTGGAAACCACCGTATAGCCGCATCACAGCTATCGACATGAACACTGGCGACCACCTGTGGATGCAACCAGCCGGCTACACCCCGCAGCGCATCATCGACATTCTTGCGCAGCAAGGTGTGGACCCCGGCAATACTGGCTCGGGCTCAGTAGGCCCCATGCTGGTAACCGCCAATCTGCTGATCTACGGCAACGTCGACAGTGCTGGCAAGCCTGTGTTGTATGCCCTGGACAAGATGACCGGTACTGAAGTCGCCGCCATCGAGGTCCCTGCCATCAGTCGTTATGGCATGAGTTCATGGGTACACGAAGGCAACCAGTACATAATCCTGCAAACCGGCAGCACGCTCACCGCGATGGCTATGCCAGGAGTGGGTCCTGTCAGCGTAGATCACTAAGATGCAGTAACGGCCGGCCTGCAACAGGTCGGCCGTTACTTTTTAAGCACCATGCGCCAGCAACTCGCCACGCCCACCAAATTAACCCAAACTCAGTCACTAACTCCAATCGAGGAATAAAGCGATGAAGAAGACCGTACTACTAGGCTCAGCCATCCTGTTTGCCACCGCCACTACATTCGCGACGCTATATTCACAGGAAAACCCCATGAGTTTTTTTATTACCAGCGTTGGCTCCGGCAATGGCGCCAATCTGGGCGGTCTCGCGGGCGCGGATGCGCAATGTGCGGCACTGGCAGGAGCCGCTGGTTCCACTGGCAAGACCTGGCGCGCCTATCTGAGTGCCCATGCTGATGGCAATCAACCTGCAGTAAATGCCCGCGATCGCATCGGCTTTGGTCCCTGGTATAACGCCAAGGGTGTTATGGTCGCGGAGAACCTCAACCAACTGCACAGCGAATTCATGCAGCTCGGCAAGGAAAATTCCCTGACCGAAAACGGCACCGTGGTTAATGGCGCTGGCGACACACCGAATCAGCACGACATCCTGACCGGCTCGTCGCTGGATGGTCGCACTGTCGATGACGGCAGCAACCATACCTGTAATAACTGGACCAGCAATGGTGAAGGCTCTGCCAACGTCGGCCACTTCGACCGGCAGGGTGGCGGCGCCAATCCGACCTCCTGGAACAGCGCACACGGTTCACGGGGTTGCAGCCAGGAAAATCTGGTAGCCACAGGCGGCGCCGGCTATTTCTACTGCTTCGCTATTGACTAGAAAAACCTGAAAATCGAAACCGACTCACGCCCCGGCTTGTGTAAACGGGGTCTTCAAGATCGAGTTGTGCAAGGTTTTCATTACGAGAATGGTGCCGCCGGCAAAGCTGCACCATTTTTTATTTACCTTCAGCAGATCAGCTAACGCAGGAACCATTATCATGAAACTCTACGGCATGGCGCAGTCCCGATCCTTTCGCGCGTTATGGGCACTGGAAGAAACCGGTATTCCTTATGAGTATGTACCTATCAAGCTGCTGACAGATGCAGCGGATTCCGCCAGCGCGCAAAACCCTGATTACCTGGCGCTGAATACGCAAGGCAAAGTCCCTACTCTGGTCGACGGCGATTTGATCCTCACCGAGAGCGCCGCTATCGTGAACCACATCGGGCGCAGGGCACCGAAATCCAGACTCGTGCCCGCCAAGGATGCCATCGAATGTGCCCGCTATGACGAAATGATGTTCTTCATTCTGGCAGAACTGGAGCAACCCCTGTGGAGCAATGGCAAGCATCGTTTCGCCCTGCCTGAAGCGCAGCGTATCCCGCAGATGCTGGAAACTGCTGCATTCGAATTTTCCAAAGCGGTGCGAGCACTTGATCATCTGTTAGGAACACGTGAGTATGCCATCGGCGACAGATTCACGATGGCCGACATTCTGCTTGCACAAACCTTCAACTGGGCTATTCGATTCAAGTTTGAAGTACCCGAACGCTACGTGGAACTGCGTGAGCGCCATTATCAACGTCCGGCAGCAATGCGCGCGATGCAGGTTATTGCCTGATCCATGGGGCGCGTTTCCGTCCTATTGGCGCTGCAGCTCCTGTTGGCACCCAGCCTGTCTGCAGTCGCCCAGGCGCCGCTCGAAATCGCCGCTGCGGACCCGCGCTTTTACCTGCTGCAGCCATTCACTGCCATCGAGTCAGCGCAGCGGCAAAAGATTCATCACATAGGAATTGAAGTTGAACTGGTAGCAGACACGTACATCGTGAGCTCGCTCCTTGACGGTTATCCTGCAATGCAAGCTGGTGTCAGACGCGGCGACAGAATCCTGAGATTGAATGCGGCACCGTTCCATCCCCTCGACTCTTTTGCGTTCACCAATAGTCCCGGCGGCGACAGTTCAGCAGCTGCCGCGACGGCGTGGCCAGTTACACTGGAATTGACTCGTGACGGGCAGCCACTCACGCTGAACATGCTGACTGTTTACGAAAATTTATTCGATAGTCGCCGCACTGCCGCACTTGCCAGCATTCAACAATTCAGCGCCGGCAACAAGATCATCGCTTACTATCATCCCTGGGTTTTGTCGCGCAATCTCAACGACCTGCTCGGCTTCATGCAGAGCATCGAGAGCGTCGCTCAAAGTGATGGCATTATTCTCGATCTGCGGGACAGTTACGGATTTCTGAGTATTCAACATGTCGATGCCTTTCTGCCGACGCGACTCAATTTGATAACTCCAGTCGGCCCCGGTAATTTGCATACTCGCATCGAACCCAATTCAACCTCGTTGCGCGCACGCCATTACGGCAAGCCGGTGGCGGTGTTGATCAATGGTGGCACCGCGGGCGGCGCAGAATTGTTGGCCTATCAACTCGCCACCCTCGATCGAGTCACTACCATAGGTGAAGTGTCAGCCGGACAATTGGGCGTGTATCAACTGCAGCAGAATGCCGGGGCCGCGACCTTGCGCTATCTGCCCGCAGCGCACACCACCATCGATGGCGTGGCGCTGCCAGACTTTCGGGTTACACCTGAACTTGCCATTGACTACCCACTCTCGAATACCACTCGCAGCGATCCGCAGTTTGAAGCGGCGTACAATGTGTTGCTGGGGCGCATCTGAACCGATCCACTCATGGCTTACTGCGCGCAGCCCGCTTATAACCGTTAATATCCGTTAATAACAACAATAACGAAGGAGACCACCATGGGACTGCATCGCACATCATTCGCCCGCGCTTTGGCTCTGACTCTGCTGGCCAGCCTCTGCTCATATCCAACTCACGCCCAGGACGCAGACTCAATTACCCCGGGCGAATTCCTCGTCAACAACCCTACGCTGATCAATCTGGGTTTCGAGTGGCACGTGGCAGGCGACAGCAACCGCAATGCTGCCGTGACCGTCTCTTTCCGCAAAGCTGGAGACGGTGACTGGCAACAGGCAATGCCCATGCTGCGCCTGCACGGAGAAGTCACTTTTCAGGAAAACATCTGGAACATGGTGGCTCCCAACATGTTCGCAGGCAGCATTCTCGATCTGGAGGAAGGCACGGTCTACGAGGCTCGCTTCGAAATGTCCGACCCGGACGGCGTCAATGGCACTGCTGCCCAGACCGTCACCGTCAGCACTCGCTCCGAACCCATGCCTGCCGCGGGCGGCGCGGTCTATCACGTTTACCCTGTGGGTTATGAGGGCGAGCGTGCAGAGCCCTCCTTCACCGGCCTGATGTGTGCATACAACTATCGCTGCGGCGCGGGCGACACGGCGCCGGGCGGACGTCCCCGCGTCAAGCCGGGCGACATCATCCTCATGCATGCAGGTACCTACGCCTACTACTACGAATTCTACGCAAATAACACCCGCTACAACGCCACCACCACGTTTGAAGGCACGCATTACTTGTCGGGCGACGGCACCGCAGAGCGCCCCATTGTGATCAAGGCGGCGGGAGACGGTGAAGTCATTATTGATGGGCGCGGTGCGTTCAACCTGTTCAACGTCAAGGCTGCCGACTACAACTACTTCGAGGGCATTACTTTCCGCAATACCGACATCGCAATCTGGGCAGGCACGCAGTTCATCGCGGGATCCAAAGGTCTGACGGTGAAGAATTCGCGCTTCGAAGATGTCGGCCTCGCCATCTTCAGCAACTGGTCGGGATCGAGCGATTTCACAATTCTGGACAACACCATTATCGGGCGCCATGACCCCGACAAACTCATCGGCTGGGTCGGTGAGTTCTGGCAACAGTTCGGCGGCGTAGATGGGCAAACCTTTCCGCCCGTAATGAGCTCCTACACCGGCGTGCGGCTCTACGGCACAGGTCATGTGGTTGCCTTCAATCATATTCAGGATTTTCACGATGGCATCGTGGTGGAAACCTATGGCAACCCCGATGGCTCTCACGCCGTGGAAGGTCCGCAGTATCCCACCAGAGACTCGTGGCACCTGCGCCCGGTGGCCATCGATTTCTACAACAACTACCTGAGCAACTTCCACGACAATGCCATTGAGATCGACGGCAGCCTTCACAATATTCGCGTGCTGCGCAACATGCTGGTCAACTCCGCGTCGCACCCGATGTCGAATCAGCCCACGGGTGGCGGGCCAATATACTGGATTCGCAACATTGCCTATCACGCTCCGGGAGGCGCCACGCGCATGACGTCCGGCGCACCGGGTGTGCTGTACTACAACAACACCATCTTCACTGAATCCGTCACCGGTTCATCGGCGAATCTGCACTGGCGCAACAACGTAATTCTGGGGCAGAACTTTGCTCCGGCGATTTTCAACGTCACCACCAATACCGGCTATAGCTCTTCTGACTACAATGGTTTTCGTCCCAATCCCGGCGCGGAGAATTCGTTTCACTGGAACGCACCGGCAGGCGCTCTCACATTAATTGATGGCGTAAATGAGACCGCGCCCCGTCGTGCGTTTGCCACACTCGAAGAATATTCCGCAGCGACCGGGCAGGATCGCAACAGCATTCTGGTGGACTACGACGACTTCGTGAATGTCCCGGCACTGGACGCGCAGGATCTGACCAGAGTGCAGCGTGTGTACGACGCGCGCGTGCTGGATTTCGGCTTGGTGCGGGGTTCAGCCGCGATAGACAGTGGTGTGCATATTCCGAATGTGACAGAAGGCAGCAACGGCGATGCGCCGGACCTGGGTGCGCTGGAGTATGGCCAGCCGTTGCCGGTGTATGGGCCGCGGACTCGATAGGTAGATCCGGGATATTTGGGGTCAGAGTAAAAATACAGTACTGTATTTTTACTCTGACCCCAAATCTGACCCCAAATCTGTAACCCCAAATCTGCTAGAACCCGGCTGGTTCACGCCACTGCGCATCCTGATAATTAAACCCGCCTTCAAGCGTTGGCTTGACGATACGAAAATAAGGCGATAAATCGAAGTCCCTGGGGGTAAAGTGGGTGAAGTGGCGCTTGTAAAACTGCGGCACCTCGCCATCCTTACCGTTATCACTTTCACCCTTATCACCTTTTCGTCTAGGCAATATTGGATAGTCGATCGACTGATAGGCTTCGGCAATCAATGTCGAACAGATCGCTTTCGTCGGCTCGCCACTACCGAGACCGAGCATGGCGCGACGATAGCGATTTGGAACAGCGGGCTTCTGAATCACGTATCGAATCAGGTCAAACACATTGCGCAGATCGTATTTGTAGCCGAGTTTGGACTTGGCGAATTCCACAATTTTGTGAGTATCTTGTGCGGTCAGATTTACTGGCCGGCAAATACGCAGATTAAATCTTGAAAAACGATCCAGATTAACCAGTCGCACGCCTTCCCTGAGATCTGCTTCTATCAAATAAGGGTCCGCACTCGAGGCTTCAGCTGGACCCACATACAGACAAGCATGTGACCAGGAAGACTGGGTAAGATATTTGATTGCGGTACTGATGCGGCTATTCCCTTCCACCAACAATATATCCCCGGTTTGTAAAGTCGCCGCCACCTGCGCAATCGAAATAGTATCGATACGTTCATAGCCCGGCAGGGATTTGGTAAGAAAGCTGGCGAGTCGTTCGCATATGGCGCGGTTCAATGCATTCAAATCGATTACTTCTTGGTGTTTCGGATTATGGGCATGGATAAATCGGGTATACTGCGCAGTGTAATCGAATCTACTGGAGTTAGAAAATGAGCAAGGCCTACAACAAGTTCTATATCAATGGTAAATGGGTAGAACCAGTCAACAAGAAAACCCTGGATGTGATCAATCCTGCTACCGAGCAAGCCTTTGCTACTATCAGTATGGGTACGGCAGCGGATGTTGATGCCGCTGCCAAAGCCGCGCGCGCAGCATTTCCCGCATGGTCCCAAGCCACGGTGGCGCAGCGCGTGACCGTCATCAAGAACATCATAGCCGGCCTGAAAGCCCGGGGCGACGAGATGGCGACTGCAATCTCCAACGAGATGGGCGCGCCTATGGGTCTCGCGAAAACAGCACAACTCGGCAGTGGTATCGGTCATTTCGCCAGCATCATTGGCATTCTTGAGAATTACGCGTTCGAAGAAATTCGTGGCAGCACTCGCATCGTGAAAGAACCTGCTGGCGTTTGCGGTTTCATCACACCCTGGAACTGGCCACTGAATCAAATCGCATGCAAGGTTGCTCCCGCCCTTGCCGCAGGCTGCACCATTGTCCTGAAACCAAGCGAAGTCGCACCACTCAGTGCCTATATATTGGCCGAGATCATTGCGGAAGCAGGCCTGCCGGCCGGCGTCTTCAATATGGTAAATGGCGACGGACCAACTGTTGGCGCGGCAATTGCTGCGCATCCTGAAATTGATCTCGTATCATTCACCGGTTCCACCCGTGCCGGGCGCGAAGTCGCGAAAGCCGCCGCGGATGGCATCAAGCGTGTTACCCAGGAACTGGGCGGCAAGTCCGCCAACATCATTCTGGAAGATGCCGATTTTGCCAAAGCCGTAAGCGGCGGCGTCATTGGCTGCTTCGGCAACAGTGGGCAGTCATGCAACGCACCGACGCGCATGCTGGTACCACAGGCGCGCATGGCAGAGGCCATCGAAATAGCCAAAGTGGCAGCGGCGAAAGCCAAAGTTGGCGACCCATTAGACGAGACTACACGGCTCGGACCGGTGGTTAGCGCAGTGCAGTTCGAAAAAATCAATGCCTTGATTCAAAAAGGCATTGATGAAGGCGCTGAATTAATAGTCGGCGGTACCGGTCGACCGGAAGGCTTCACCAAGGGCTATTACATCAAGCCAACAGTGTTCGCCAATGTCACCAATGACATGACCGTCGCGCGCGAGGAAATCTTCGGACCGGTACTGTCAATAATCGGTTACAAGGATGACGCTGATGCTGTGCGCATCGCCAATGATACTGAATACGGGTTATCCGGCTATGTGTCTGGCGAACCGCAACACGCGCAAAAAATTGCACGCCAGATAAGAACTGGTATGGTGCATATCAATGGAGCCGGACCGGACTTCTCTTCACCTTTCGGCGGTTACAAAAAATCCGGTAATGGCCGCGAATGGGGTGTGGAAGGATTTGAGGAATTCCTGGAAACCAAATCCATGCTGGGCGCGGCCTAAGAACCATAATTTGTCTGCATCCGGGAACAAAACAGCATGAGCATACTCGTTACCAAACCAGCCATTGATCTCGGCATCGTGACCAACAATCTCGAAGCCATGCTCGGGTTTTATCGCGATACCCTCGGCCTCGAATTTGAGGCCGCAATTCCCATGCCTGGCGGCGGCGTGATGAATCGATTCAAGGTCGGCGAGAGTGTTATCAAGATTATAGAAACAGATCCCAAGCCTGCCGCGTCTGCTGCCCCCGGTGGCATTCGTGGCGCCACCGGTTATCGCTACTGGACCATCACAGTCAGCAATCTGGCAGACTGTGTAGCCAGGGCCGCCGCACAGGGCAGCAAAATTGTTGTTCCTGCCAAGGTAATCAGGCCCGGCGTAACGATTGCAATCATCGCCGATCCGGATCGCCACTGGGTGGAATTGCTGGAACTCAGCTAAGCCAACTCCATGCCGTACTTACCGCTCGCTTACCTGCATCTTGGCACCGTATTTCCGGCATTTCTGCTTGGCACCTATTTGCTGCTCAGGCGCAAGGGCACTCCTGTGCACCGCTTGCTGGGCAAGATTTTCATGGGATTGATGCTGTTTACCGCCACCGTAACCTTGTTCATGCAGGCGCAGGTAGGACCGACCATCCTGAATCACTTCGGCTTTATTCACGTTTTCAGTGCGTTGGTGTTTTATTCGGTACCACAGGCCTATCTGGCGATTCGCAGAAAAGACCTGCGCCGTCATCGCAGCAATATGATCGGCTTGTATGTGGGCGGTCTGGTAATCGCTGGTGGTTTTGCACTGATGCCTGGACGCCTGATATTCACCACACTTTTTGGCTAACAAGCTTGGCCGCAACAGGAAACCTGGAATGATCGAAGATGACCCGAATCGATTTACTCCAACGGTAAATGTCCATGAAGAATCAAAGCTGACCTGGTTACATCTACAGTGATAGCATTTTTCAATCTTTGTATCGAGCCGGGGCGTGAGTCGGTAAAGCATCACGGGGCCCGCCGTGAATCCGTCCCTGGAGGCTCGGGCTCGGCATCCATGCCTCGCACGTCCCCGCCATGCTTCACCGACTCACACCCTTCAAATTGCAGTGCAACGTTCCACACAATTCCCACGATAACGAAATCTGAAAAATATTCGATCAGATTTCTCTCAAACACTATGTTAGGAATTTGAATGTCCACAATAATCCACAAACGCGTGCTTGAATGTCAGGCTGGCACTTATCCAAAACTGATCTGCAAAGTAAGTTCCGGATGGGTGGTGTTAGGCGATGTGCAATTCCTGCGCGGTTATTGTTTATTGTTACCGGACCCGGTTGTGGCCGATCTCAATGCGATGGCACCCGCGGCACGCAGGGTATTTCTGCAGGAAATGTCGGTAATAGGCGACGTATTGCTACAGATAACCGGTGCAGCTCGTATCAACTATGAAATGCTGGGCAATGTGGAACCAGCCCTGCATGCGCACCTGTTCCCGCGTTACACTGACGAGCCAGAAGCATTGCGACTGAAACCGGTGTGGTTTTATGACTGGGACAAGGCGCCGGCGTTTGACCCGGCACGGGACCAACCCCTGATGCAGGAAATTGCAGAACAGCTGGCTGCAAGAAATCTGGTAATCAAGTAGGACGAATTAACGGGACGTTCCCTGCACTTTTTCCAGCCAGGGTCCAAGCGTACTCCAGTCCATACGAAACATGTGAGGCGCCCCTTCCAGCACACCGGCGTCGAGTTCTACCCCCGCTGCGGTCAGGCTCGCAACTGTTTCATCAAAATTGTCGGCCCAGCCCAATTCGTCACCGCCACCAATGCGCAAATACACCGGAAAGCCACCCAGACTGTCGTTGTTGGTCGTTGCGGCTGAGAGCGCTGGCACCGCGGCGACGCCAAAGTAAGCCTGCGGATTGCGGCGGGCAATTTCCATGCCACCATTGGAAACACCTGCCAATAAAACCTTGCCAGTGGCAACCCCTTCACGTTGTTGCAGGGCTTGAATCAGCGCCGCAACCTTCGCATTATTTTCGATACCGCGAAATGAACGATTATCCGGAGAAATTGGCACTGCAACATACCAGCCCCGTTGAGCGAAACCCGAACCGAGCCAGCGTGAAGTATCGGCAGAGATAGATGCATTGCCGGGTCCGCCTCCCATAACAATCACCAACGGATGAGGAGCCGCGGTGTCGGCGGCTGGCTCGACTATAAATACGTTTAAAACTGTGCCATCCGCCAGTGCGATACGTTGTTGGGCGTTGGCGTTAATTGAGGTCAGCATGGTCAGCAGCAGAACCAGACAGAACTGAAAAGTCTTGCATATATGTTGCATGAATTTCTCCCGGTTGCTTATCAACCCTGGCGCTTGCGATAGATGTCCTGGAATTTTTCGTGCAGACGCCGCATGCCGCCCAACCAGCGATCATAGTCATCGGTCTTGCGCCGCATATAAGTCAACACTTCTGGATGGGGCAATACCAGGAAGCGTTCCTCGGCCAGCGTTTTTACCACCGTATCTGCCAGTTGTGCCGGCTCCAGCATGCCGTCGAGTCCGGCTACACCACCGTCGCCATCGCCCACAGCTGTCATCTTCGTGCGCACCGCTTGCGGACATAACACAGACACCTTGATGCCGCGATTACCATAGGTGATAGACAGCCATTCCGCAAAGCCGATGGCCGCATGCTTGGTTACTGAATACGGCGCTGAGCCTACCTGACTCAGCAGTCCTGCCGCTGAGGAGGTATTCAACAAATAACCCTCGCCTCGTGCCAGCATCGCAGGCAACACTGCACGCGCCGCAAATACGTGCGCCATAACATTGATGTCCCAGATTTTCTGCCAGGCCGCGGTGGTCACGTTCTCATCACCGGCGGTAAAGATACCAGCGTTCGAGCAGAACAGATCGATCTGGCCATAGGTCGCGAGGGCCTGCTCGACCAACTTCGTCATCGCCACTTCGCTACCAACATCACAGACTATACCTGTTGCCCGCGTGAACGGAGCAATGGCGGCTACGGTTTGATCAATGCCCGACTGATCAATATCTGACACCACCACCGCACTTGCCCCTTCCCTGGCAAAGCGTTCGCACAGTGCCCTGCCGATGCCGCTGGCACCACCTGTAACTACTACCACTTTATTTTTGATCTGCATGATTTAATCCAGGTTAATCTATTTCAGGAATTTCAAGTTCAATACCAGTCAATCCTTTCAGGCGAGCATCTGCTGCAGACGAAACTTAATAATTGCCTCAGCCTCGCGCACGATACGGGTGATTAATTCCTCACAGCTTGGTATGTCATCAATCAATCCCACCACCATGCCAGCGGACCAGATACCCTTGTCCAGGTCGCCATCGTTAAACAATTCCCGGCCTTTTACGCCAGCCACCAGATTCTTGAGGTCTTCGAAATTGGTTGGACCATCGCGCGCTTCGATCTCCATCACCTTCTCTGCCACACTATTCTTGAAGACGCGGGCAGTGTTACGCAATGAACGATAAATCAGCGCGGTGTCGAGCTCCGACGCATCCACCATGCGCTGCTTCACTTTTTGATGAATGGGCGCCTCCCGCGTCACCATGAAACGCGTACCCATATTGATGCCATCTGCCCCCATCGCCAATGCAGCAGCCAGCCCACGTCCGTCACCGATCCCCCCTGATGCGAGGAATGGAATCTTCAGTCGTCTTGCCGCCAGTGGCAGCAGGATCATATTGGTCACATCATCTTCGCCCGGGTGCCCCGCGCACTCGAAGCCATCCACGCTCACCATGTCACAACCGATCTTCTCTGCTTTCAGCGCATGCCTGATCGAAGTGCACTTGTGGATAACCTTGATGCCGGCCGCCCTGAACATGGGCAAGTATGGCTCCGGATTACGACCAGCGGTCTCCACGATCTTGACCCCGGAGGCAACGATGGCGTTTGCATACAATTCATATGGCACTGGCTTGATGGTTGGCAAAATAGTGAGATTTACAGCGAACGGCTTGTCGGTCATGTCCCGGCAGCGGGCAATTTCCTTTAACAGGTCCTCTGGGGTAGGTTGTGTCAGCCCGGTGATGATGCCAAGACCGCCAGCATTGGATACGGCCGCCGCCAACTCGGCCACACCAACCCATTGCATGCCTCCCTGCACTATTGGATGTTTGATGCCAAGCATCTCTGTAACTCTGGTTCGCATGTAGTGCCATACCTCTCAATCAAGTCGTAGTTTGATCGGGTCGTTGTTTGCTTAAGGCCGCTGCTCTTAAAGGCCATTTATCGCTCAAATAATTCAACTCGTCCCTCGCGTCGAGAGCTAGTCTACGTGGATACTAACAGGGGTGCAAAGACTGGGGGTTGCACCGGTTTTTCTATGTTATATTGTGCCACTTCCAAACTATCCGCCAGATAGGTCAGATCGGGCTAAAACCCGAGCAGGGACACCGCCTCAGAACTTGTTATGAGTCTGTTGCGAGTGAAGACTAAATACTGCTGTCATGTACGCTTACGATCACGCCATAGAGCGAACTTAACGAGCGATCGGTTCGTGCCAAACGCAGACACATTCAACGGAGAGAAGTATGATTCACCAATTGAAACATAAAACGCTTGTTACAAGCATCGCACTTGCTACTGCAATGACTGCATTTCCGGCATTGGCGCAAAGTGGTCGCAGTGCAATCCAGGAGATCCAGGTAATTTCCAACAGTCGACGATCAGAAGGTCTGGCAGATATTAATGCATCAGTCTCTGTCCTCGGTCAGCAGGAACTCGATCTTGTGTCGCACACACATTATCAGGAAGTGCTGAATCGATTACCCGGCGTTAATATCAGTCGCAACAATGGCCAGGAAAGCCTGATTGCAATTCGCTCTCCGGTGCTGGCTGGTGCCGGTGCCTGTGGCTCATTCCTCACAGCGGAAAATGGCATACCACTGCGTTCACATGGTTTCTGTAACGTGAATGAAATGTTTGATGCCCATACCGAGAATGCCGCCAGTATCGAAGTGGTACGTGGCCCCGGCAGCGCCTTCTGGGGTTCAAACGCCATGCATGGCCTGATCAATGTAGTTCTCCCGCAACCCGGCGAAGCCGGTCAGGTTACCCTTGAAAGCGGCCCGGAAGGATCCTATCGAGTGACAGGACGTTACGGCAACGACTACGGCAATTTCAAACAATTGTTACTGGTCAATGGCGTAAACGAGGAAGGCTATCGCGACGACAGTGGCGTCGATCAGCAAAAAGTTTCCTGGCTCTATAACTACACCACTCAAAACGGTGCGCGTCTTGATGGCGGCTTCACTACCAGTAACCTGAATCAGGAAACTGCAGGTTATGTGGTTGGCGCGAAAGCATACGAAGGCTCGCGGCGTGATACCAACCCGAATCCTGAAGCTTATCGCGACAGTGTGAACACACGCGTATGGACCTCCATTACCCAGACTGTTGAAGAATGGGAAATTGTGATGACTCCCTATTTCCGCGAAGCCAATATGAATTTCATCCAGCATTTCCTGCCTGGCTTGCCGATTGAAGACTCCGAGCATCGCAGTCTCGGTTTGCAAGTGGCCGGTTATCGCACACTGAGCGATGCTTCCAGCCTTGCGGTTGGTATCGACATAGAGAACTCTTCTGGCAAGCTCAAACAGTATCAACCCAACATAGCGGTCGGTACGGTATTCGTGCGCAATACTGTTCCGCAGGGCAAGCATTATGACTACGAAGTTGATGCCCGCCAAATGGGTGCCTTCGTAAGCTACGAACAGGCGCTGGGTGAAAACTGGGATCTGTCACTGGGCCTGCGTCTGGAAAACATCAAGTACTATTACGACAACCTTATGCTCGACGGGCGGACGCGCGATAACGGCGTAGCCTGCGCATCGGGCGGCTGTCGCTATAACCGCCCTGCCGACCGGTCTGACGGATTTGCAAATCTCTCCCCGAAACTCGGCCTGAGCTATGCGCTTGATGACAGCAACAGCTTGCAACTGCGTGTTCAAAATGGCTTCCGCGCACCGCAAGCCACTGAGTTGTACCGTTTGCAGAACGCGCAGACTGTCGCCGATCTTGAATCAGTGCAATTGGACAGCTATGAAATCGCCTTTATCGGTGCCGGTGATAACTGGGACTATGCGGCCACGTACTACTACATGGACAAGGAAAACGACATCATCACTGACAGTGCCCGTATCAACCTGAATGGCGTGCATACCAAGCACCGCGGCATCGAATTTGCTGCTGGCTATGACATCAGCGCTAACTGGTCAGTACGCGGTGCGGTCAATCTCGCCGACCACACCCTTGAAAATTCCGAGGACTCCAATGGCGCTGCCCTGAAGGGTAATGATGTGGATGGCGCGCCGAATATCTTCGGCAACGTACACCTGCAATGGCGACCAAATTCCCAGTTCCTGGCTGAACTGGAGTGGGTCAACATGGGTGACTACTACACTAATCCGGAGAACTCGGCGTCATATGACGGCCATGACCTGATGAATCTGCGTGCGCAATATCAGGTTAATGATGTCATTGATGTTTCCCTGAACCTGTTGAATATTACCGACGAGGAATATGCAGAGCGTGCCGACTGGACTTCGTTCACCGGCGATCGTTACTTTCCAGGCGAACCAGCGCGAGCCTTCGTCGCCGTTACCTGGCAATTCAAGTAATTGGTCGGATTGACACCTGACCTGAAGCACACTGAAATGCCGACTTTTGTCGGCATTTTTGTTTACTCCCGCAGCAAAAATGGACCGCAATGAGTAGCCAGCCAACCTCATCCAACGACGTTCTGCTGCAACGCGTGCTGAGTTATTTCGCGCGGGTAAAGCAACAAACCCCGCAACCGATTGCCCATCCTGATGCAACGGTGAATCGTCTCGCCATAGAACAACTGGAATCACTGCGGCGGGCCGCCGTGCTGATACCTATTACCCGAGCCGACGAATTTAATGAGAGCCAGGTTGTATTAACTGTGCGCTCTGCCAATCTCAAGAGTCATGCCGGCCAGATAAGCCTGCCGGGTGGCTCTCAGGATGCGCGCGACGCCGATGTCTACGCGACCGCGCTGCGTGAAAGTGAAGAGGAGATCGGGCTGCCTCCGTCCAGGGTCGAAATTATTGGGCGACTCGGTGAACTCGCCCTGCCTTCGGGCTTCCGGGTTACACCGATCATTGGCTTGATTGACTCTGGCTTGCAATTCTCGCCCTGTCCGCTTGAAGTCGCTGACATTTTCCATGCACCACTTTCCCTGGTATTGAATCCCCATGCTTACCGCAGCACTGAAATCCACTACGACAAAGTAGCGCGCAAAACTCTGGAATTAACTTACGAAGACTATCGGATCTGGGGGGCGACGGCGGCGATTCTGCATCACCTGGCACTGCAGGTTTTTAAAGAGTAGCAGTTAACAAATTACCAGTTGCAGGAGCTTCAGGAGGAAGCGGCAACTGTGGTGAGCTAGCTGTGACATACCCGGTTGCGTCCTTCCTGCTTGGCCAGATACAGAAATCCGTCAACTTTCTCCACGAATTCCTTCTCACCGGACTGATCGCCCCTTTTGTAGACATCGACCCCAAAGCTTGCTTCGACGCCCAATCTGGAATCGCCAGCATCAATTGGCGAGTTCTCGATAATCAGAAGCAGGCGGTTGGCGAAACGGGCACCCTGCTTCAAGGTGGTATCTGGCAAGATAATGGTGAATTCCTCACCACCGTAGCGGCAGGGAATATCCAATCGTCGTATCGTCTTTTGAATAATATTTGAGACATGGCCCAGCACGATATTGCCCACTTCATGGCCATGCAGATCATTTATACCCTTGAAATGATCAAGGTCCAGCATGATCAGGCAGGTAGGCTGCCCGGAACGGCGTGTACGCTCCATCTCCAGGCTGAGTGCTTGATTGAAGTAGCGGAAATTAAACAGGCCCGTCAATTCATCGGTGCGCACCATAGCCGCCAGATGCTTGATCTCATCACGCAGTCTCTGAACTTCAGCTAGGTGCGGGCACTGGTCATCGCCGGCAGGGCAGGAGTCTTGTCGCTTCATGTCTGCTATTTACTTTGGAACTGAAACTTTTGAATTTATTTTTATTGTTGCTCGGCTTAACCCCGTAAAGACGGTAAAACGCCGATATGCAGCCCCATTGGGGTTTCAAGACCCCGGACAATAACACAAAGATGCTAATGGCAAAATCGAATTCCCTCACACATTTGCTTATAATATCAATGGGTAATACGTAATCAGGGGGTAAGCAGAGGCGTCGCCCAGTCAGGGAACGGACCCAAAACCCCGAATATCAAGTGTCCGAGGGTATAAACGAACCCGGTGAGGAGCAGTACTGAAAGCACATCCATCCAGATCCCGGCAATCACCATTTTCATGATGGGGACGCGCCCAGAGCCATACACTATCGCGTTAGGCGGCGTCGACACTGGCAGCATGAATGCGCAGGATGCGGCCAGAGTCGTGGGAATCATGAGCAACAAAGGATGCGTCTCAATGGCCTGTGACAGGCTTGCCATGATGGGCAAAGCCAGTGAAACCGTCGCCGTATTGGAGGAGATCTCGGTCAGGCTGGTGATAAATGTAACCGTTGCCACTACGGTTATGAACGGGCTGGCATCGCCCAACAGCGCCTGCAATTGCAATGCAATATGGTCGGACAAGCCCGATGTGCTGAATCCCTTCGCAATGGCGAGTCCGCCACCGAACAAAAGCAGAATTCCCCAGGGTAATTTGTGCGCGTCATCCCAATCAATCAAGCGACCGCCAATAGGCTTGCTGGCGGGAATAATAAACAGTAATAAAGCCATGGCAATGGAGACAGTGCCATCATCAATCATATCGCCCACCGGAAAAGCGCCAAGTCGCACCAGCAAGGCATCCAGATAATAGCTCCAGCCGAAAATACCCACATCTTCGCTGAACAGACGTTCCTTGCGGGTCATCCACAGAATCGCCACGCTCACGAACACGCAGGCAACCCGTTTCTCTTCGGTGCTCATCTTGCCCAGTTGCTTTATTTCATTGTTGATAAAATCATGCCCACTGAATGGCATTGTGGCTGGCAGTGGAAACACGAAACGAGTTAACAATGCCCACGCTATCAGCAAGTAGCACAAGCTCAACGGCAGCGCTAACAACATCCAGGACGCAAAGGTAATTTCCGGAGCTTCCGGAAAAAATTGCGACATCTGGGTAACAAAGACCCCATTAGTCGGAGTGCCAATCAGGGTCGCAAAGCCACCGATCGATGCGGCATAGGCAATACCCAATAACAGGTTTAATGCAAAGTTATCTGCCCTGCTATCAACCACACCACCTGCTGCGACGATCTCGCTGTTGAGATTCTCATAGAGCAGAATCAATGACATGCCCATGGGCATCATCATCATCGCCGTAGCAGTATTGGACAACCACATGGAGAGAAAACCGGTTGCCAGCATGAAACCCAGCACCAGCCGATGTGGCTGACTGCCAATCACTCGCACAATATGCAGTGCGATGCGTTTGTGTAAATTCCATTTTTCCACAGCAACAGCAATCAAAAATCCTCCCAGAAACAAGAGGATGATCGAGTCCATATACTGGGACGCAACATTGGGGAAAATAATGTCCAGATCAGATGGCTGCAAGCCACCGCGCAAGGTCACATCCTCGAAATTAATTCGATTGGCCGCAGAAACTTCACGACCACGCATGATGCCTAGCAGTGGAAACAATACTATTGGGAGCAAGGCAGTGGCAGCGAGCGGTATTGCCTCGCTGATCCACCAGATTGCCATCAACAGAATAACCGCAGCCATTCGGGTAACAAGGGGATTCGCAGGATCAAGCTCCACGAACAACAGCATATAAACAAACACCAATGGCCCAAGCCAGAGACCGACCCGACAGCGCAATGGCGTTTCAATAGGCAGTTTCGATGTGGCTGCGTTTGTAATGTAGCATCCCTTGTTATTATTCTTGTTCCCTGCGGGTTGAATCAGAGCTGGGCGAGAATGGCGTCCGCAGAACTGACTTTGATCTCTCCGGGCGCCTCAATACCAAGATATGTCACCTTGCCTTTATCTACGATCATGCCAAAGCGTTTTGCACGCTTGCCCATGCCGAAACCAGTGGCGTCCAGTTCGAGGCCAAGTGCCGCGGTGTAATCACCATTGCCATCGGCCAGCATCAGCAGCTCTTCCGCGTTCTGCGCCTTGCCCCAGGCGCCCATCACGAACGCATCGTTCACCGACATGCAGGCAATGGTATCGACGCCCTTGGCTTTGATCTTGTCCGCCTGCACCACAAAACCTGGCAGGTGCGTTATCGAACAACCCGGAGTGAATGCTCCTGGCACCGCAAAGAAAGCCACCTTCTTGCCTTTAAACACCTCATCTGAACTAATTTCCTTGGGGCCTTCTGCCGTCATTATTTTGAATTTGCCGGCTGGAACTGTATCCCCTACTTTAATTGTCATGCGCTCTGCTCCTGTGTTGTTTGATCCTGCAACGAATTTGCCATGGATGGCGGATAGTAACAAAATCATCCGCACTTTCTAAGCAGTCTGATGCGTCTCTTTACATTGCCAGTGTGCCCGCAAAGTAATTAGGTTAGCATTCAATATCTTATAGTTCGAAAGCAGCTTTATTTGCGCTATGGACACTGTGTTTTTCCTCGCATCAAAGATTGTCTGGGCTGTCATATCGCCCGATAGCCTGATTGTTATTCTGGGGGTGGGTGCCTGGTTCGCGCTGATTTTTGGCTGGCACCGATGGTCGCGCCGCCTGCTCGCGGCTTGTGCGTTGCTACTGCTGTTGATTGGCAGCATGCCGGTCGGTGAATGGTTGATTGCGCCCCTGGAAAATCGCTTCGCCGTGAATGCCGCATTACCGGCTGAGGTTAACGGCATCATCGTGCTGGGCGGCATGCTTGATCCTATGCTCTCCAATGTCTGGAATCAGGCCGAAATCGGTGGCGCAGCGGATCGACTTACCAGTTTTTTGTATTTGGCCAGATTGTATCCAGAGGCGCAGCTGGTTTTTACTGGCGGCAGCGGATCGGTTACACAACAGGAATTCAAGGAAGCCGATACCACGCAATTACTGCTGGAACAATTGGGAATGAACAATCGCGCCATCGTATATGAGAGTGACTCGCGCAATACCATGGAAAATGCCGTGAACAGCAAACGATTGTTAGCACCATTGCCGGGTTCGAACTGGATCCTTATTACATCGGCATTTCACATGCCCCGCTCCGTCGGCATTTTCTGTCAGCAGGAGTGGCCGGTATATCCCTATCCTGTCGATCACTATTCCAGAAAAGGGGATTTACTGCGGTTGCAATTCCAGTTCGCCGATAATCTGCAATTATTACGTACCACCATGCGCGAGTGGATCGGAATCGTGGTCTATCGATTCACCGGCCGCAGCGCTCAGCTACTACCAAATGACCAGAACCACTGCGGTATCGCGGGGGAAACCGCAGCAACGCCCGTTTAATTGCGCAGCCCACGCAGGCGATTGCCAAGATTGTCCACGGCGTCGTCAATTGCGCGCCCCGCCTGATCAGTTGTTTCCTGCACGGAGTTTTCAATTGAATCCCGCAACAAGTCCAGATTCGGCAAATCCGCTTGCAGGATCGAAGCTCGCGAGGCAGACAGTATGACGCGCAGCGCCTCAGCGATGCTGACCGCGCCAAGGTCAGTGCCAATGTCACGCAAGACCAGATCGGGTAACTGGATAGGCGCAGACACCAGGCCTGCCGACAGCGTTAACTGCGGATTAAGTATTATCAATTCGCGAATGACTACCTGCTTGCTGGTTCCAGTATCGGTCGACGTGCTGGAATTACCATCTCCACTTGCTGGCAAGTTGGCCAGCAAGGCACGGATATTATCTGTAGTGATTCGCGTTTCGTAGGTAATCACCGGTTGTGCGATCGTGATCGACTCAATGGTGATTACATCGTTAAAAACAGAACTCACATCCAGACTCAAGGAAATATAACCGAGTTCGATTATATGGTCGGCATTAAATCCGGCGGGATTTTCAATACGCAAATCCGCGATGCTGCCCTGACCACCAAGCGGTGACAGCGTAACAGAATCGACGGTGACGGTTGTGCCGAGCACGCGACTCCCCACCACCTCGATGCCACGGGTCACAATGGAGTCGAGGTACAAGAACGCCCCCGCTGCAATCGCTATTAGCAGCACAACAAACGTCAGCAGAATTTTCTTGATCATGGAAGTCTCTCAGTTGCCGCAGCAATTAACTAGCTATCGAATGGCACCTTGCTGCCAATAACGGTTTCAATCCACTGTATGTGTCGGGAAATGCGTTCGTACACCGCTATCGAACCGTAAATGCCTTGGGCTTCTTCGGAGAAATCTGCTCCTTCCACCTCACCCACGGCGACACCAGCAAGGCGATAGCCGTTGGTTGTCGCTATCAATGCCGGGCCACCGCTGTCACCAAGCCCGGGCATGCCCTCCATCTCGAGCGCGTCACTGAGCCGATCGCGTGGATCATCAAACGCGATGCGCAAGCGTAAACCTGCCTCGGTTACACGATTCTGTGCCAGTCGCAGGACGCCGTCATCATACTGACGTCCGGTGGTGCCGAGACCAAAAAAACCCCAGCCCAGAATACTCACGACGGCATCGAGTTCGTCGGTTAAAAGCTGCAGCGGTACCGGTAGCGGCAAGTCTGCCGCTTCCCGAAATCGCAACAAGACCAGATCGACATCAGTAGTGGACTGCTGATCGTAATCTGGGTGCACTATCATCAGATCGATCTCTCGTAGCTGGCCGCCAACTTCGACTGCGAAACGGCGCCCGTGCTCCAGGGTATCGCCTAACAATGTTTCTTCGGCACAATGCGCCGCAGTAATCGCCCAACTTTGGTGAATAATAGTGGCAGCACAGACTTTGCGATTTCCCTGCCGTTCAAGAAAGAAAAACGCCGGATATTCACTACTGCGAATCTCATATCGATCAGGTCCAACATCGTGACGAATAATAATCGCCTGGCTGGAAATCAGGGTCAGGCAGCAGACAGCAATCAGCAGGAATATTCTAGTCTTCATTGCGGTTAAACCGGCGGCGCCGGAGAGGCCTTAAATTGGGTCTGTAAGTTTGTTTACGTGATATTCGGAAAATAGACAGCATGCGATACATCAAGACAATCACGGCGATTACAATGAATACGAGAATGATAGCAGCCATCCACTGCTCTGCGGTCCAACCTGATACGCTTATCATTCTACTCAACATGTGATGCACTCAATCTGCGCTGCGCTCGATGCCAGGGCTCGCCTGTGCCGGCTTGATCCGCCGAGTATTGCAAGCTATTACCCGGGATGGCCCCATGCTCAGTCACCGTTCGCCAGATTCGAGACCAGCTGTTCAATATTTTCGATGCGCTCCCAGGGATCATCCAGCTCAAGTAATTGCTGCCGCTGCTCCGAAGAAATCGGGATAAGCTCACTAAGTCGCCAGCCTATGTCCCACAAGTTATCGTAGTCTATTTGCAGCTGCTGTTGTGCAACCAGCGGATGCCTGCCGAGATGCTGCAGCAAGTCTACGAGCTCGGTATATTGCTGATGCATGGGAATTGCATCCTTCCCCACCTTGTCTGTCTCGCTGAAGCTTACGCTCGCGCGCAGCAAGTTGCCCGTTCCTTCCCAGCACTTCTCTATTCTGAATTTCGTGTGCCCTTCCACAGTAATGCCCAACAAGCCGTTATCCAACTGATTCCAGTCAATAATTTCCGCATAAGTACCGGTGCGGTGAATCGTTTGCTGGGCTCCGGGTCGGACTACCTCGTCACCCTGCTTGATCAGGCAAATGCCGAATCCAGTGGTATTTTTCAGGCTTGTCGTTACCAGATCGATATAGCGTTGTTCGAATATCTGCAGGTCGACCCTGCCCCCGGGGAAAAGTACGACACGCAATGGAAACAGGGGTATCTCTCGTAATTCGTTCATAGGGGTATCTCGGCGACTGCTTCCAACATCACCTATGAGCCAAACTGCAATTACGATCCAAACTTCGATTATGATCCAAACTTCAAGGCCTTCAACAATTTCTCATGAATGCCACCAAAGCCGCCGTTACTCATGATAATGATGTGGTCGCCAGAGCGGACATTTTCTTCCAGAAACATGATGATTTCTTCGACTGATGGAAAGGCATAACTTGGCACTTTGCTGTCAGCAATCAGCTTGTTGAAATCGAGGCCTGACTGCTCCGGTTTCAACCACACGACCATCGAGGCCGCTTCGCAAGCGGTCACGAGTTGCTGCTGATGAATGCCCAGATTCATGGTGTTGGAACGCGGCTCTATCACCGCCACTATGCGATTCGGTTTGGCGTCGGCTTGCAGCTTTGCTGCCATCCCTTTCAGGGTAAGTTCGATCGCCGTGGGATGATGGGCAAAGTCATCATAAACACGAATGCCTTCTACCTCACCGCGCAGCTCCATACGCCGTTTCACGCCCTTGAACTCCTGCAGCGCCTGCTGTGCCGCTTTGACATCAATGCCAACATGATGGGCCGCAGCTATGGCAGCCATGCCATTGCGCACATTATGCTCACCAGTTAACTCCCACTTCACGTGCGTACGACTCATCACTTCGCCCGTGGATCCTTGGCCGTATTTGATCAATTCGAATTCGCTGCCTTGGGCGTTCAACAGAATGGCATTCCAGAACACACCGCCATTGGCAGCCAACTTTTTGCAACTTTTCTCATACACCGCAACACCGAATTGCTGGCGTTTGGTCCAGCAGCCCTGGCGTAATACCCTGGTTAGATTTTCATCGGCATGGGGATAGATAATCAGGCCATTGCCTGGAATTGTCCGCACCAAATGATTGAACTGCCTTTCAATTGCACCCAGGTTTTCGAAAATATCGGCGTGATCGAACTCGAGATTGTTGAGAATGGCTGTACGTGGTGTGTAATGCACAAACTTGGAGCGCTTGTCGAAAAATGCGCTGTCATATTCATCCGCCTCCACTACAAAGAAAGCCGACTCACCCAATGCCGCTGAGCTGGAAAAATTATTGCACACACCACCAATCAGATAACCGGGTTGCAAGCCGCTGTATTGCAGAATCCAGGCCAGTATTGCACTGGTGGTGGTCTTGCCATGAGTGCCTGCAACGGCGAGCACCCAGCGGTCATGCAATACGAATTGCGCCAGCCACTGCGGCCCGGATATGTAGTTCAGACCTTCGTTGAGGACATGCTCTACTGCGGGATTGCCCCGTGACATGGCATTGCCGATGATCACAAGATCGGGTTGTGGCTGCAGGTGTTCCGCCCGATATCCTTCCATGAGCGTAATGCCCTGCGCTTCCAACTGCGTACTCATGGGTGGGTAGACATTGGCATCGCTGCCGCTGACGCGATACCCCAGTTGCTTGGCCAGCACTGCGAGACTACCCATAAAGGTGCCACAAATACCCAATATGTGAACGTGCATTGCTACTCCCTGGAAATAAGCACAGCTGGATCGGTTATGCTGTTTATAGCATAAAACTTCGGTAGCATTGGAGTGGTGCATTGCAAGGGCTGAAAATATGACAAACCGACCGCAGAATTTCTGGTATTTTTCCGTTGCCTTATATGGCCACCAGCAAGTAACTGATGCTTGTCTTGATTTGCAAAACTTATATGGTGTTGACGTCAACATGATCCTGTTTTGCTACTGGCACGGTAGCAAACGGGGCGAGCTATCACCAGAAACCATGCAGCAAGCATTGGCATTTTCTGCGAATTGGAAACGGGAGCTTGTGCAGCCATTGAGAAATGTTAGGCAGTGGATGAAACTGCACGGGGGAGACTATCCCGGCACTTTCAGGGCGCAATTCGACACGCTGCGTGCTCGCATCAAATCAGACGAATTGGCGGCCGAGAAATTTCAGCAAGAACTGCTGGAACTGGTTGCCATGGAGAATCCGGTAAAGCAGGGCACAGCGGGAGGTGCGGGGGCGTGTGACAGAAACATTGAAAGGTATTTCGTTGCGATCCAGCTGGAACAGAACGATTTAATCGCAATCAAGCTAAAAACCATAGCGAACGCACTGCAATTCACCGCATGAGCCGACTCATGCGCGCGACATTCTCATCGCGCGCGTCACTTGAC
>Ga0209553_1000064_pt1 | contig 47506 bp, 43 predicted proteins | sample LauGreFBDMM110DN_2_FD_188217 | JGI IMG/M metagenome (GOLD analysis project Ga0209553, IMG submission 188217) | Freshwater lake microbial communities from Lake Michigan, USA - Fa13.BD.MM110.DN (SPAdes) (version 2) | ecosystem: Environmental > Aquatic > Freshwater > Lake | place: Lake Michigan...
GGTATGTGATCGCCAATATTCCCACCTTCATCGAAACCGGCGCGCACAATGCCATCGAATCCTACAAGCTCGATGCCGACGGCACGATAGCGGTGACGTTTACGTTTCGCGATGGCGCGTTCGACGGAAAGCCCAAGCAATACAAGCCGCGCGGTTTTGTGCGCGACACCACATCCAACGCGGTGTGGGACATGCAGTTTATCTGGCCGATCAAAGCCGACTATCGCATCACCTACCTCGCGCCGGATTACAGCCAAACCATCATCAGCCGCGAGCAGCGCGACTACGTATGGATCATGGCGCGCACGCCGAGCATTCCCGACGCCGACTATCAGCACCTCGCCAATCTTGTTCGTAATCAAGGTTACGATGTCGCCCGCCTGCAAAAAGTGCCGCAACAATGGGAAAAATAACTTCAGGTGCCAGCCGCTGGCGGAACCTGCTCACCTGGTTTGATAACGAAGCGGCCGTGGTGAACGCCGCTGGCGTACCCGCGCGCGGCATAGACTGGCCGCGCGTGCTGCCGTTCGTGGCGATGCACCTGGGGTGTTGCGCGGTAATCTGGGTGGGCGTGAGCACGGCTGCCGTTGTGGTTGCCGTGGCACTCTATGCGCTGCGTATGTTTGCGATCACCGGTTTTTATCACCGCTATTTTTCGCACCAGGCGTTTCGCACCTCGCGTGAGGCGCAATTTGTTTTTGCACTCATTGGCGCCACCGGCGTGCAGCGCGGCGCGTTGTGGTGGGCGTCACAACACCGCCATCATCACGTGCATTCGGATCAACCTGAGGACATGCACTCGGCGCGCCAGCACGGCTTTTTCTGGAGCCACATAGGTTGGTTCATGGCACGCGAAAATTTCGCCACGCGCCTCGAGCATGTGACCCGCCTGATGCAGTATCCCGAACTGCGTTTTCTCGATCGCTACGACGCGCTGGTGCCGCTGCTGTTTGCGTTTACGCTCTACGGCACGGGCGAAGCGCTCGCGCATTTCGCGCCCGCGCTGCAAACCAGCGGCTGGCAGATGGTGGTGTGGGGATTTTGCATATCCACCGTGGTGCTGTATCACGCCACCTTTTCCATCAACTCGCTTACGCATTTTTATGGGCGGCGCCGCTACGCCACGCGCGACGATTCGCGCAACAACCTGTGGCTCGCGCTTCTCACCTTCGGCGAAGGCTGGCACAACAACCATCACCACTTTCCCGGCTCGGCGCGGCAGGGCTTTTTTTGGTGGGAAATCGATATAACGTACTACGGCCTGCGGCTGCTGGCGGCGCTGGGCATCATCTGGGATCTGAAGGAAGTGCCGACAGTGATGCTGCAAGCGCGCAGGCACAGGGCGCCACAATGAAAGTCGCCATCATCGGCAGCGGCATCGCCGGCAATGTCGTCGCACATCATCTGCACGCCGCGCACGACATCACCGTGTTCGAGGCTGCCGGCCACATCGGCGGGCACACCCATACGCACACGGTTGAACTCGATGGCGAGCGTCACGCCATCGACACCGGATTTATCGTTTACAACGACTGGACGTATCCAAACTTTATCGCGCTGCTGAACGAACTGGGGGTTGAGTCGCAGCCATCGGCCATGAGTTTCAGCGTGCGTAACGAGGCTAGCGGCTTGGAATACAACGGCACCACGTTGAACACCCTGTTCGCACAGCGGCGCAATCTGCTGCGGCCTTCGTTTCATCGCATGGTTCGCGATATTTTGCGCTTTAACCATATAGCGCCTGAGCTGCTGGAGGCCGCGAACGAAATTTGTTTGGGTGATTATCTTGCCGCCGGCAAGTATTCGCCGCAGTTCATCAACAACTACCTGATACCGATGGGTGCGGCGATCTGGTCCACCGATCCGACGCGCATGCTGTCGTTTCCGGCGCGGTATTTCGTGCAGTTCTTTCACAACCACGGCATGCTGTCCGTCGACAAACGCCCGCAGTGGCGCGCGATACGCGGCGGCTCCGCGCGTTATGTTGAAAAGCTTACTGCGCCGTTCCGGCAACGCATCCACCTGAATTGCCCGGTGGAAAGCGTGCGGCGGCTGCCGAACGGGATTTTGATCAAGCCTCGTGGCACCGATACCGAACGCTACGATCAGGTTTTTTTTACCTGTCATTCGGACCAGGCGCTGGCGCTGCTCGCGGACGCCTCGCCGCTTGAGAAATCAATCCTCGGTGCGATTCCCTATCAGGAAAACGAAGCCGTGCTGCACACCGACACAACGCTGTTGCCACGTACGCGCCGCGCGTGGGCGGCGTGGAATTATCACGTGATTGAGGGAACAGATGCGGCGCGCGCCATCCTCACCTACAACATGAATATTCTGCAAACGCTGAAATCACGCCACACGTTTTGCGTCACGCTCAACCGCACGGCGCACATCGCCCCGCGCAAGATCATCAAGCGCATCACCTATCATCACCCTCTGTACACGTTGGCGGGCGTGGCGGCGCAGGCGCGCCAGAGTGAGATCAACGGCGTGAATCGCAGCTATTTTTGCGGTGCCTACTGGCGATTCGGCTTTCACGAAGACGGCGTCGTCAGCGCGCTCAACGCACTGAAACACTTTGAGCAGGCCGCCCATGCATAGCGCCATCTATCACGGGTGGCTTAGGCACCGGCGCTTTGCGCCGTGTTCACATGTGTTTCGGTATCCGCTGTTCATGATGTATCTCGATCTGGCCGAACTCGATACGGTGTTTCGCGGACGCTGGCTATGGTCTGCGCGCCGCCGCACATTGGCGCACTTTAACCGCGCCAATCATCTGGGCGACGCAGCCGTGCCGCTGGATCAGGCAGTGCGCGATCTGGTGCAACGCGAAACCGGCCACACACTTGCAGGCCCTATACGGTTGCTCACGCACCTGCGTTACCTCGGGCACTGCTTTAACCCGGTGAGTTTTTATTACTGCTTCGATGCCGCCGGTAAAAACGTCGATTGCGTGGTGGCCGAAGTCAACAACACTCCGTGGGGGGAACGGCATTGTTATGTGCTGAACCAACCGTGCCAGGCCGTGCCGGGCAGGCACCAGCGCTACCAGAGTAAAAAAGATTTCCATGTGTCGCCGTTCATGCCGATGAATCTGGGATACGTATGGGGGTTTTCTCACCCCGGCGAAAAGCTCAATGTGCATATGGCGTTGCACGAACACGCTGGCACGGCGCCGCACAAAGTGTTCGACGCCACGATGCAGCTACACCACGCGCCCATCACCGGCGCACGGCTCGCCGCTGTGCTGCTGCGTTATCCGTTGATGACCGTGCAGGTGGTCGCCGCCATACACTGGCAGGCGCTGCGGCTGTGGTTAAAGCGCGTTCCGGTGCACACGCATCCGGCCAAGCTAAAATCGGCCGCTACGACCGAAAAATAACACATCAATAAAAACAGATACTTACATGAGGGATGTCGCTACACTTAACAGCCTGACCGCGCCCAAGCCGCATTTTCTCGACGGCATGGCGGCGAGCGCGGTACGGCGGCGCCTGGCGGGCCTCGCGCACGGCTCGCTCACGCTGCATGATGGCGAGCGCGTTGAACATTACGGCAAATACAGCGCGCGTTGCCCGCTAAGCGCCACGCTGCACGTGCTTGATCCACGTTTCTACAGCGAGATTGCTTTCGGCGGTTCGATAGGCGCGGGCGAGGCCTATATGCAGGGCTACTGGCGCGTGGATGATCTGACGGCGCTGATGCGCATCCTGCTACAAAACCGCGAGGTGCTGGACAGTATGGAAATGGGTCTCGCGCGATTTACCGCGCCGCTGCAAAAGACGTTGCACTGGATGGCGCGCAACACGCGCGGCGGCAGCAGCCGAAACATTCAGGCGCATTACGACCTGGGCAATGATTTTTTTCAGTTGTTTCTCGATCCCACGATGATGTATTCGAGTGCGATTTTCGAGCGCCTGCAGATGACGCTCGAGGAAGCCTCGATCGCCAAGCTGGAGCGCATCTGCCGCAAGCTCGATCTCAAGCCAGGGGACCGCGTGATTGAAATCGGCACGGGCTGGGGCGGATTCGCCATGCACGCCGCGCGGAACTACGGCTGTCACGTCACCACCACCACCATTTCGCCTTCACAGCACGCCATGGCGCGTGAGCGTATTGCCGCCGCGGGTTTATCGGAACAGATCGACCTGCTGTTAACGGATTACCGTGATCTTGGTACCCGTGGCGGCCAATACGACAAGCTGGTATCCATCGAAATGATCGAAGCGGTGGGCCATCACTACTACGACACCTATTTTCGCCAATGCAGCGAGTTGCTCAAGCCCGAAGGCGCGATGCTGTTGCAGGCGATCACCATCGCGGATCAGCAATACGAAGTGGCGAAAAACAGCGTGGATTTCATTCAGCGTTATATTTTTCCCGGCAGTTGTATACCGTCGGTCACGGCCATCAGTGATTCGCTGGCGCGCGTGACGGACCTGCGGTTGACGCATCTCGAAGACATCGGCCCGCACTACGCCACCACCTTGCGCCTGTGGCACGATAACTTTGACGCGCAACTGGATGCGGTCAGGGCATTGGGTTACCCTGAAAACTTCCTCCGCATGTGGCAGTTTTATCTGTGTTATTGCGAGGCGGGTTTTATCGAGCGCGTGATTGGCGACGCACAACTGTTGCTGATCAAACCACAGTGCCGCCTGCCACCCCTGACAGCGCCATTTCCGGTAACAGGGTAAGTCACACGAGGAAGATTTGACATGTTTGAATCCGCCAATTTTGACCACCCGTATGGTCAAAATATCCATCGACGCGGATTTCTGGAAAAACAACAGCGATGCTATTGCCGTGAATGCGCATTGCAGGCCGCGCTGACTTCTAAAAGCCCAATCTTCAGTTGATCAGCACTGGAGTTTTACGAATATACGCCTGATCCCCAATCTGTCGAACGAGGAACTCGGCAACGTCGGCCCGAGAGATGATTCCGTTGCGCCACTGAGAGGCCTCGGCAAGAATCCGTTAGCGGCACAGCAAGCGTCCTTTTCGAATATACCCCAATTAATTTGGGGTATACCCCGAAACATACCCCAATAATTTACAGGATGCAATAGGACTGACTAGGACGTAAAAAAGCCCAAACACCTTGTATTTATTGAAGTTTGTGGGCTATTCAGAAATGCTTAAAACAGTGAGTTGGTGGAGATAAGCGGGATCGAACCGCTGACCTCTTGCATGCCATGCAAGCGCTCTCCCAGCTGAGCTATACCCCCATTAATGAGAAGGCAAATTATACTGAGCCCCCCACTCCCAGTCAATGTAAAGACAGACTCGATCAGGCTCTGGCTAAGACCCGTACCGAGCCCTCTTGATACTCTCCAAGGCCGCTGCAATGACCTGTCTAGGAGCGCCGATATTCATCCGCATGAACCCACTCCCAGCCTCGCCGAAGAGAGTTCCAGGACTCATCCCGACATGAGCCTCATTCACGAAGAAATGCTTCATCTGAGAATCATTTTTTCCAAAAGACTTTGCAAGATCTCCGCAATCCAACCAGAGCAGGTAAGTCCCCTCCGGCTTGATGAGACGGATTTCTGGGAGGTGGGTCGATAGATACCCCTCTACAAAGTCTCTCGTATCTCTCAGATAGATTATCAATTGGTCCAGCCACTCCCCTCCCCCCCGATAGGCGGCTTCAAATGCTGCTACGCTAAATGGGTTGGATGCACTGACATGGACTGTATCGAATGCCCGAACGATTGAAGCCCGTCGCTTAGGGTCCTGTACAATAAGTGCGGAGAGATTTAGTCCGGGGATATTGAAGGTCTTGCTCGGCGCCACCGCAGTCACAATATTGGCTGAATTCTCGGCTAATAGGGAGAGCGTGGTATGTCTGTTTTCAGGATAAACCAGGTCCGCATGGATCTCATCTGAGAGAATGACTAGGTCATGCCGCTGTGCAATCGTCAGAAGTCTATTGAGCTCGGTCTTACTCCATACTCTCCCAACCGGGTTGTGAGGTGAGCACAGTAGCATCAGACTAGCACCTGATGCACACTCCTCCAGATGATCGAAATCGATGCGGTACCTCCCCCCCTCTAACAGCAGTGGATTCAGCACTAACTCCCGACCGGTACCGGTGACAGCTGAAAAGAATGGGGAGTATACCGGTGGTTGCACGATGACCGATCCACCCGGATCGGTATAGGCCATGACCGATGCGTGGATCGTTGGAACCACTCCTGGGCACATCACAATCCAGTCTTGCTGAACCTCCCAACCATGTCTCCTCTTCAGCCAATCAATGAGAGACTGGTACAGGCTGTCCGGGTAGAGGGTATATCCATAGACCGGGTGATGAGCCCGTGCAATGAGTGCTGCAGTTACAGACGGTGGTGCGGGGAAGTCCATATCTGCAACCCAGAGAGGGGCCACCTCCGATGTGCCGAATACACCCTCCCGACCATCATGCTTAAGACTTCCAGTGTTGGTTCGGTTGATTTCACGACTGAAGTCAAAGATCAAATAACTCTCTCCCAGACCGTCACTTCGGATAGGGTATGCTGGAACTTGTGTCGGGTCTCACGGATGACGAAGGGGACCTCCTCTGGACCCTGAACCAATCTAAAATGCTTACCCAGAATCTCCTTTAGCCCGTCCAGCGTGCCGAAGCTCTCACCATCCCTCTTGAATCCACCGATCCATGACTCGCGCTTAGTGTGCTCCTTAAGCCAAGTGTAAGGTGATGTAATCATCAGAAGCCCCCCCAGATTGAGACGTTCATGGATCACTGTGAGAAATTTAGCGGGCTCGTACAGTCGATCAATCAGGTTCGCTGCGAGGATGAGGTCGTAACCCGAGAACAAGAGCTTGAGATTGCACGCATCACCCTGAAAAAATTCAACCCGGTCCTTAACACGATCAAGGTCCAATCCGCTTAAGCTACGCTCCTTATAGAAGACGAGTTCTCCCTCATCTACAAGGGTGTACCGTAATATCCCCTGCTCTGCAAGCTGTACCGCCTGACCGATAAAACGAGCAGAGAAATCAATCCCGGTCACATGATCAAAAAGCTTTGCCAGTTCGAAGGTGGCACGTCCTGATGCACATCCCAGATCGAGCGCTCTGTGAGAGGGCTTATTACCCATTGCTGCAATCGCAATTTTAGCCAGTGCCGCGGGGAAGTTAGGAACACCAAAATAACTATCCCCATAGTGGAACTCGGCATACTCCGAGAGTAGCTTATCCGTCTCATAGTGAGAGCCCTGCTGAGCGGCCGGCATCTTCGCAATCACGTATCGGAAACCAGCATGCTGTAAGAAGTGTCTGCGGAAGGCATAACGAGCGGTCTTCAGTGTCTCATTGCCGCATGAAATCCACGACCCTCCCTTGATGAGGTTATGACGCTCATCAAAGGTCGGTGTAGTAAAGTCATCGTAATCCGCATGTACCTCAAAACCCTCGAATGGATAGGTCGGAGTCTCTGTCCATTGCCAGACATTCCCCACCACATCATAAAAATCTCCCTGTGAAAATTCGGTGACAGGGCAGCTTGAAGCGAAATGATCGAGATGGATATTCGCTGATGCAGGGGCACTACGAGGAACCTCGGACAGCCCCGCTACCTCGTATAAACGGTACCACTCATCCTCCGTCGGTAGCCTGACCTGCTGTCCGGATGAGGCGGCCTTCCAGTTACAGAATGCCTTGGCCTCGTGGTAGTTCACCTCAACCGGCCAGTCCCATTGCATGGGGACCTCTTCGGTCATCAATCTTAAGCTCCAATCTGAGCTCTTCTTAATCCAGAAGGTGGGGTGACTTGCTTGAACATGACCGAGCCAGGAACTCCCCTCCTCCTCCCAGTAACTCTCAACGGTATAGCCACCCTCTAAGACGAACGGCAAGAACTCCTGGTTACTGACTAGATAGCAACTCGCTTCGAAGGTTGGAACCTCCGAGACATGTCGGCCATACTCGTTATCCCATCCATAGAGTGGATCCTTCTTACTCTTACCGAGCTGAACAATCCCCACAGGCACATTAATGACACGGTTCTGAGGAGCAGTTCCGGACGTACGGCAGGGCTCCCACTCTGGGTGTGGCTGGATATACTGAATCTCATGCTGACGGATTAGTACAGATGAAGTCTCGAGATGGATGAGCTCATGCTCGATCCCCATTACGATGGTCCACCAGGGATTATCCCAGCCGATGGGTAATGTGAGGGGGGTCTCTCTAATCAGACGGTCTACGATCTCGCGTACACTATTCCGATAGCTCCGAACCTCTTCGACCGATGGCCATTCATAGTGAACGGTATTCAAGTCGTCCCAGCTCATCTCATCCACCCCGACCGCGAACATCGACTCCAATCTAGGATTGATCCGTTCCTTTATCAGTCCTGCGAGGAGTAGTTTATTGGTGAAGAATGTGGCCGTATGTCCCAGGTAGAAAATCAGTGGGTGGCGAAGCGAGATCGGCTTCTTATAGTAGGACTCATCGCTCCTCAGCGTTTTAAAGAGACTCTCATACCGGTCGAACGTAGCATGAAAGTAGACCCGTATCTCTTCTCGTCTAGACGCAGCGTCACCACCATCAAGGGATGGCATTCTTTGCGGAAGAAGTTGTCGCATATAAATTTTTATTGGATTTTGGCGGGCTATAAGACTACCTGCCGGATATCTGTGCGCGTGATGCGTTATTCACAGCGGATTTTAGGTTACTTCGATAAAATAAAATATGCCAAAAATAAAATCATCTATATGATTTATAGTGCTTATATCTAAAATAATTACTGCTTATAAGCTGCGTAATCCTCAGTGTTTTTAACTCTCTTTCGCCATACAGATTTGCATTCTACAGCACCTTTTAAAATTGAGATTGATCTTGGTGAGAACCAATCCCCTAGATACCCTTCAGCAATCCGATAATAAACACGTCTAAGAGGCTTACCATCCCTCATGATCTCAAAATATTCAATTGCCCCAGGATGATAGAGCATCGGGTCCAAGTCCTTTCCTTTAGCGCACTCTAGACTCTCATTATCCATCCCAACCAGAATGACTGGCCGAGTCGATGGGATTGGCGGTGGATACCAAAGATTGTACATGGAAGGATTCGCTCCATATAAACCGACAAATAGATTTTGTGAATAGATGTCCATCCTATTCTCATTACGATTGTAGAATGATAATGAACTCGCGATAGACCAACGACTCATGCCGACAATGATAGGCTCTTGACCGGTATTCTCGCGAACATTCTTAGCAATCTGCTCGATCTCACTCGTCGCCTCACGCCAGAAGTAATGCTTGGTAAAGCTCGGGTAGGGAGCACCGGGCACCCCGAGGACCGCGTAGTGTAATGCAAATGCATAGAAAGACATCGTAACGATGATGATCGGCCGCCAGGCTGCACGTAACCTGCGAACAACATTCCGATGATCCCCAATCTGACCGATCATCCATGCTACCGTCGGCAGAATCATCAGCCATACCGGCCCGGTCCAATGGAATTTTGGTGAGCCGAATAGACTGAGCCCAACGAATACCGCTAGGGGTACGATCGTGAATGTCCTTATGAATAAACGACGCCGATAGGCATCCGGATTCTGGTCACGATCCCCGCTCGGTACCAGTGCCAATAACGCTGCGAATAGTCCCACCGGGGTTAACAGTATCACCGCATGAAGGATCAGATAGTGGAGCGAGAACTGATTCCCGATTCCCTGAGCCCGTTGAGACTGGAACAAGAAGGATGCCCACTGATGATCGCTATTCCAGATGATGACCGGCGAGAATAGCAACAGCGCTAATGCAGCGGCAAGATAGGGGTGAGGACGTCGCATCCACCGACGTGCAGCCGGGTCCAAGATCACAAATAACAATGCCGCAACACCCAGAAGGCCTAACGTGTACTTCGACAAAAGGCCCAACCCGAATGCGACCCCCATCCCCAACCAGGCAGAGCTGCGGCCCGCCACTAGCGCTCGCTCCATGTAGTACAGAGTAGCCGCCCAAGCAGCAATTAAGGGGGCATCCGGTGTCATCAAGATGCCGGATGCAAAAGTTATTGGCAGCGCCGCCAGCAGCAGCAGGGCTCGCATCGCGGTCGATTTGTCATACAGATTACGTGCCAGTGCATACAGATAACCCATCGTTACCAGACCGCAGAGGAATGCACCGATCCGGACTCCGAACTCGTTATTACCCAGAACTGTAGTGCCTAGCCAGATCAACCATGCAACCATCGGCGGATGGTCCAGGAATGAAAGCTCCATATGCTGAGCATAATTCCAGTAATAAGCCTCATCCGGAATCAATTGCGCCTGGCCGAGATAGATCAGTCTGAGCATCAGGCTGAATGCGACCACCCCGACCGCCGCCACCCTCCATCGTAAGTCGAGTGATTGGGCATTCTGACCCACTGGGAATACATAGAAGGCGGACCCCAGATAGTTAATCAATGCGGTCGCAGCAATCGCCGGAAAAATGGCCACTGAAGCCGGCACCTGCCAGAGATTGATCAGCAATGCTAATACCCCGCCCCGTATCAGTAATGCAAAGACTCCAACCGTTAGAAAACGACCGAACTGATCCCACCTCAGATAGCCTGCATGATGTAACCGAAATGACCATTTTGAATTGAGCGAGTAATTCACCGTAGCGGCCACGAAGAAGCTGCTGACATGGGCCACAGCAAGTCCCACCTCGCGACTCATCAGCCAGTTGAATAGCAGTGCATCGACCGCTACACCGAACAACCCCACCGCTGCAAAACGACTTGCTGTACCGACAGAGACTGTACCCCCGGCCAGTACCATCAGCCTCTGTAGGTAGGTCCACTGATGAACGAAGGATAGCTTTGAGCTGCCTTGTGTCCGATCTCGAAAGCAGATCGGAACCTCAACCACTCTGAACTTGCCCTGCCCTGCCATGATCAGCTCGAGCAGGATCTTGTACCCTTTGGCATTCTCTGCAATGGTTGATGCAAGATCCCGTCGGAAGGCGAAGAATCCGGAGGTGGCATCATTCACATCGCAGATGGGTCGTGCGAGCCAACCACCGACGCGAGACAGCCACTGCCGGTACCAGGGCCATCCCTCAGTACTCCCTCCAGGCACATAACGACTGCCGACAGAGACATCATGACTTCCATCCAATACTGGTTTAACCAGAGCGGCCAGTCTCTCTGGTGGATGGCTCAGATCCGCATCCATCACCACGATCACCTCACCCTGTGCAACCGCAACACCGGCCAAGATGGATGCAGTCAGATCAGGCTTCTCGCGACGCTCAATCAACCGGACAGGAGATTTTCCTTCCCACGAACGAACCTTATCAGGGGTCCCATCCTTGGAGCCATCATCAACAATGATGACCTCAAAACTATCCTTCGGCAGATCGAGTGCAAATAGACGCGTCAATAATGGATCAATATTGTCCGTTTCGTTCAGCGTTGGAATGACTACAGAGAATCTCATCGTGCAGACTTGTCTATGCTCGCGTCTACTGAAGGGGTGCTTCGAGACGGTGACGAACGGGAATCGGGGGGATTGGCTATCTTGAAGCATCGCATAACCGCCAAGCGTAGCATAACTACGCATAAGAGAGGCACATCACACGACTCACAGACTTAAATTTTTAAAGAATCCTTGAGTGATCATAACGACTAATGACACCGTTACAAACTTGGATAGAGATGACGGCAAATGGACTACCTATACGGTATAATGCCCTCCTTTCGCTTGAATGAATGTCTAAATGAGTCCCTCATTCTAGGTGAATGACGATTTCAGACCCTCCCTACCCATGCCGATACTGCAAGGAAGCGAACTCGAGTGTGTACGCGGTGACCGCAGACTATTTAAGGGTGTTAACTTCTCCCTTGATGCGGGTGAGCTGCTGCAAGTTCACGGACCCAATGGCAGTGGCAAGACCAGTCTTCTAAAGATGCTGTGCGGTCTCGCAACCCCGGCTCAAGGACAGATACTCTGGCGTGGTAACGATATCCGCTCCCTTAAGGGGGAATATTATGGTGAGATCACCTACCTCGGTCACTTAAGCGGGGTGAAGGATGACCTCACCGCGATTGAGAATCTACGTATCTCGAGCGCACTATCCGGTGCCGAGATTGATACTGAGAGAGCGCATGGGGCCCTCCGAAAGATGGGTCTCGGGGGTAGAGAGTCACTCCCCGCTAAGGTGCTGTCACAGGGACAGCGACGCAGAGTAGCACTATCACGACTGCTGGTCTGTGGGACGGTCTTATGGATACTGGACGAGCCCCTAGCAGCACTGGATGCTGCAGCGGTGAAACTAATGCAAAGCCTACTCGAACAGCATCTGAATCAAGGTGGAATGGTGGTCATGACGACCCACCAAGAGATCGATATCGCTGCTGTCTCAACCCACCGTTTACAGCTGAGCTAGCATGTCTCTATGGGTCATACAGCGGGATCTACTTCTAGCGATGAGACGTCGTTCAGACGTCCTGACAACGCTGTTTTTTTTCATCATCGTGGTAAGCCTATTCCCGCTCGGTGTGGGGCCAGAAATGAACATGCTCAGGACCATGGCACCTGGTGTGGTATGGGTTGCGGCGCTACTGGCATCAATGCTATCACTGGGGAGGATGTTCTCAAGCGACTATCTGGACGGCACTCTCGAGCAGATGCTGATATCACCCCAGTCCCTCTCGATGCTGGTATTGGGCAAGGCGGTGGCACACTGGCTCGTGACCGGAGTGCCGTTGGTTCTGATGTCACCCGTTCTGGGTCTTCAGTACGATCTATCAACCGACGCCCTTCTAATACTAACCGCATCATTGCTGCTGGGTACACCGGTCCTAAGCCTGATCGGGGCGATCGGCGCTGCACTGACTTTAGGGCTACGGGGCGGGGGTGTACTAGTATCGCTCTTAGTACTGCCACTCTATATCCCAGTACTGATCTTTGGTGCGGGGGCGGTTGAGGCCAGTACAGCAGGCCTAGGGGCGGGTGCGCACCTGTCACTACTGGGTGCATTTCTGTTGGCATCGCTCGTATTATCCCCGTGGGCGACCGCAGTTTCATTGCGAATTTCGATGGAATGAAGAAAGCCATTCTGAATTTCTGCATTTTGATTTAAAATCGGCAGCTGCAAACCGAACGCTTAGGCTTTTAAACATGGCAATTAACTGGTTTAAATATTCCTCTCCAGCAAGTTTTTATGTCTTGGCGGGGAAAATGATCCCGCTATTCTCTATCGCTGCGACCATATTATTTGCGGTGGGTCTTTATATCGGCTTCTTTGTTGCCCCCACTGATTTTCAGCAGGGTGAAGCCTACCGAATCATCTTCATTCATGTGCCTGCGGCATGGATGTCGATGTTCCTCTACGTGATGATGGCCGTTTGGGCAGGCATCGGACTCGCATTTAATACCCGCCTCTCCTCCATGATGGCCACTGCCATTGCACCGACAGGGGCAATGTTCACATTCCTGGCCTTATGGACGGGAGCAGTCTGGGGAAAGCCCATGTGGGGGACCTGGTGGGTATGGGACGCCCGTCTAACGTCCGAACTCATTCTGCTATTCCTCTATATCGGATTCATGTCTCTACAGGCTGCGATAGATGATCCCCGCCGTGCCGATAAGGCGGGTGCAGTGATCGCGCTGGTCGGTGTGGTCAATATCCCGATCATCTACTTCTCCGTAAAATGGTGGAATACCCTTCACCAGGGTGCGAGTGTCAGCGTGACCTCCTCACCGAAAATGGCCGCGACCATGCTGACAGGCATGCTGATCATGTCGATCGCATGCTGGATGTATGCCATCGCGGTGATACTGATCCGTACACGGACCATCATCCTCGAACGCGAGCGTAATACCGCATGGGTGAGTGAACTGAAGGGGGTCTCGTCATGATCTGGGCGAGTTGGTTTGACTTCTTTGACATGGGGGGATACGGATTCTATGTATGGGGGTCCTACATAGTCTCGGTCATCTGCATCATCGGGGAAGTGATGCTGGTCTTAAAACGTAAACGAACTTTATTGAAACATCTTAGTCTGATCCATGAAGCAACTAAAGAAGAGAAGATAAATGAAACCACGTCATAGAAAGCTGGCGATCATTGTTTCTGGCGTGAGTGCGCTGGGTATTGCTGCTGCACTCGTCCTAAATGCATTCGAGAGTAATATGGTCTTCTTCTTCAGCCCAACCCAAGTCGCTGCCAATGAGGCCCCAAAAGGGAAAAGCTTTCGCATCGGCGGACTGGTTGAGGAGGGCAGTATCAAGCGCCAAAGTGATGGTGTGACGGTCAATTTCGTCGTGACGGATACCGCTAAGTTCATCCCTGTCGTTTATACCGGTATCCTTCCCGACCTGTTTAAGGAGGGTAAGGGTGTAGTTGCACAAGGTAAGTTATCGCCTGAAGGTGTATTCCGTGCTGACGAGGTGCTTGCCAAGCATGATGAAAATTATATGCCTCCTGAGGCTGCCGGTGCCATTGAGCAGGCCAAGATGCAAAAGACTGTGATGGCTAAATAATCAGACAAGGGGTGGAAACGGAGTTAGCTCCCCCGATCTCCCCCTGACCCCTCGTTCTTAACCCCTAACCTCAAAATCCAAACCATGATCCCAGAACTCGGTAACTTCTCACTCATCTTAGCGTTGCTGCTGGCATTAACCCAAGGAACCCTCCCCATCATCGGTGCAGCACGGGGCAATCTGTCATGGATTGCGCTCGCCAGACCGGTGGTCCAGGGTCAGTTTGTCTTCCTCGCAATTGCCTTTGGTTGCCTTGCTTACTCATTCGTTAATAATGATTTCTCGGTGATGAATGTTGCTAGGAACTCAAACTCTGAATTGCCTGCTCATTACCGTTTTGCAGCGAGCTGGGGCTCACACGAGGGATCACTTCTATTGTGGGTCTTCATGCTAGCTGGCTGGTCTGTTGCGGTCAGTGTATTCAGCCGACATCTCCCGGATGAGATGGTGGCACGGGTGCTCGGTGTGATGGGTATGGTCAGCGTGGGATTCATTATGTTCATGCTGATCACATCCAACCCATTTGATCGCCTCCTGCCTGCAGCCTTTGAGGGGAGTGACCTGAATCCTTTACTGCAAGATTTCGGTATGGTGATCCACCCCCCCATGCTGTATATGGGATATGTGGGATTCTCTGTAGCATTTGCCTTTGCCATTGCCGCGCTGATCAGTGGCCAGATGGATGCAGCCTGGGCCCGTTGGTCACGTCCATGGACAACCGTTGCATGGGTCTTCCTCACGATCGGGATCATGCTCGGCAGCTGGTGGGCCTATTATGAATTGGGATGGGGTGGCTGGTGGTTCTGGGACCCTGTTGAGAATGCATCCTTCCTTCCATGGATGGTCGGAACAGCGTTGGTGCATTCATTAGCGGTCACTGAGAAGAGGGGCAGCTTTAAGAGCTGGACTCTACTTCTTGCTATCAGTGCATTCTCTCTAAGCCTGCTGGGAACTTTCCTAGTCCGGTCTGGGGTTCTGACATCGGTACATGCATTCGCTACCGACCCATCACGCGGTATATTCATACTCGGTTTCTTAGTCATTGTTATCGGCAGCTCACTACTTCTATTCGCTTGGCGGGCACCTAAGATCGGCTTGGGGGGTAAGTTTGATTTAGTGTCTAGAGAGTCAATGCTACTCGCGAATAACCTTCTACTGGTCGTTGCTGCAGGTAGCGTATTACTCGGAACGCTCTACCCATTACTCATGGACTCTCTCGATCTTGGCAAGATATCTGTTGGGCCACCCTACTTCGAGGCGGTATTTGTTCCTCTCATGACACCGGCAATCTTCTTGATGGGGTTGGGACCACTCTCCCGCTGGAAGCAAGCAAGCCTACCCGAACTAGTGATGCGTCTTCGTTGGGCATTCGGTGTGAGTATGGCAACAGCACTTCTGATGCCTCTGGTCATGGGTGAGTGGAAGCCGATGGTCAGTTTTGGTCTGCTACTGGCATTCTGGGTTATTGCAACTATCTTTGTTAGCATCCGCCACCGCCTACAGAATAGCGGTCAGGGTAGCGTATTTACAAGACTGGCCAGACAATCACGTAGCTATTACAGCATGCATCTGGCCCACTTCGGGATCGCCATATTCATTATCGGTGTCACACTGGTCAATGGATACGAGACCGAGAAGGATGTCCGTATGGAGATCGGCAGTACCGTTGAGATGGGGGGTTACACCTTCCGTTTTACCGGCGCCAGTCCAGTCACTGGACCTAATTACTCGGCAATGAGAGGTGATATCGAGGTCCTTCACAATGGCGAGAAGATCCGTGTGATGCAGCCAGAAAAACGTACCTACAATGCATCCGGAATGACCATGACTGAGCCCGCCATTGATACCGGTTTCATACGTGATCTGTATGTTGCCTTGGGGGAGCCTCTGGAGGATGGTGCTTGGGTCGTTCGGGTATACCACAAGCCCTTTGTTGACTGGATCTGGTTTGGTTGCTTGTTAATGGCCTTTGGCGGGATGCTTGCAGTGAGCGATCGGCGATACCGCCTGAAGATCAATACCAAGCCCATCGAAGCGGCGACCGAGGAGAAGGATGGGGGGAGAGCCCCTAGCGGCAATCGGTTAGCCACAGGGGGCAAGAAGGGATGATGCGTTTCCTGCTGCCCCTGGCAGCTTTTATTGTACTGGTGGGTTTTCTTGCTGTTGGACTTGGCCTCAAGCCTCGTGAGATACCATCCCCACTAGTCGGTAAGCCCGCACCGGTTTTTCAATCACCACGCCTCCATGAACCCGATCAGATTCTCTCATCCAAGGACAATCTGGGAAAGGTGTGGCTACTGAATGTGTGGGCATCGTGGTGCGTCTCCTGCCGTGAAGAGCATCCCCTCCTGGTAGAGCTATCCAAGTCTGGAATAGTGCCTATCTATGGATTGAATTATAAAGACAAGCCCGAACTAGCCCTGCAATGGCTCGGTCAGTATGGTGACCCCTATACCGTCAGTGTGGTCGATCCGGAAGGTCGGATCGGTATTGATTATGGTGTCTACGGCGTTCCCGAGACCTATGTCATCGACAAGGATGGCGTCATACGACACAAGCAGATCGGTCCGGTCACGATTGAGTCACTGGAGAAAAAAATTCTGCCACTCATTAAGGAACTTCAGGGATGATCCCGGATTTACTCAATACGCGCGGTAGAAAACAGATAATGCTGCTGCTTACTCTTGCCCTGCTCTCACCCCTGAACTGGGCCAAGGAGGCAGCCCCAGTCGCAGAAGACCCAGTGATCGAGAAGCGAATGCTGGCACTCTCTGAGGATTTACGATGCCTAGTCTGTCAGAACGAGTCTCTGGCCGGCTCTCGTGCTGACTTTGCCAATGATCTTAGACGTGAAATTCGCGAACAGTTAAAAGAAGGCAAGAAAGATCAGGAGATCATTGATTTCCTAGTAGCGCGTTACGGTGATTTTGTACTCTACAACCCTCCCATGAAGCCTACCACGTACCTATTATGGATTGGACCCTTTGCCTTTCTCCTGATAGGCGCTGCAATCCTATTCTTTTATCTAAAAATGCGACGCAGACAAATTGAAGAACCCTCACTAACAGATGATCAGCACCGTCATGCAGAGTCCCTGCTGAAGGACGACAAGGGTAACAACGCATGACATCATTTTGGGTTGTTGCTGGCATCCTGACCATCGGTGCCTTGCTGTTCATCGTACCGACCCTTATAAGTAAAGGGACGAGTCGTACAGGGGTCATCCGTAAGGCTGCCAACGTAAGCATCTATCGCGATCAATTGGCCGAACTTGAGTCAGACCTCCGGAGTGATGTCTTGAGTAAGGAGCAGTACGATCAGAGTAAGCGTGAGTTACAGCAGAGAATGATTCAGGACGTCCCTGAAGGGGAGTCTCTCGCGACTATGGTCATAACGAGCAGTAATCGCAGCAATATTGCGACCATCACGGTCCTGATGCTGGCGATCCCACTCATGGCAGTTTCTCTTTATCTCTGGATCGGCAATACCAAGGGATTAACGCCACAACCTATATCTGAACAACAATCACCAATGTCGGGATCAGGACCGGAGTCGGAGTCTGGTCATCAGAACTTTTCATCGGTACTTGATAGCCTGATCGCGCGCCTCAGAGAACAACCAAACGATGTAGAGGGATGGATCATGCTTGGGCGGACTTATGCCATCATGCAACGGTTCAATGAGGCCAAGATCGCCTACGAACAAGTGATTGCGCTCTCACCTGAGAGTCCAGAGCTACTTGTCGATTATGCAGATATCGTCGCAATGACGAATGGTGGAAGCCTTCAAGGGGAACCGATGGAGCTGGTAAATAAGGCATTAAGTCTGAGCCCTAAAAACCCTAAAGCTCTGGCCCTGGCCGGTACAGCCGCCTTTGAGCAGAAGAATTTTAAACAGGCTGCGAGTTACTGGGAGAAGCTACTGGTGCAGATCCCCCCCGAGTCTAAACTCGCCCAGTCCGTTAAGGAGAGCATCACAGAGGCAAAGTCATTGGCATCCGGTAAGGGCAGCACCATGGCTGGGATGCAGAACCAAGCAGCTACCAGCAATCAGAATAGTCCACCCCCTGCAAGCCAGGCTATCACAGCGAGTCCGAATGCGGACTCTGCCGACGCAACAGGTGCTACCCTCACAGGGACTGTTACCCTGAGCGCGACGCTGGCTGAAAAGGTCTCACCTGATGATACACTCTTCATCTTTGCTCGCGCGACAGACGGTCCGCCCATGCCACGAGCCATATCGGTGAAGAAGGTCCGAGACTTGCCGGCTTCTTTCTTGCTGACAGATGGGATGGGAGCTCGGCCAGATTTAAAAATCTCCAACGTCCCTCAACTCATCATCAGCGCTAGAATTACAAAATCTGGCAAGGCCATGCCTGAGAGCGGAGACTTGCAAGGATTTAGTCAAAAAGTAAAACCAGGCGACAAAAATATTAATATCATGATTGATCAGCAGATTCCCTAACCCTCAAGCTACCCTGATCAGGCTAAAAAGGTAGCGATATACTGATCCACCGCAGCAAGCTCTTCCTCGAACTGAGGCAATAGCAATTTCAGAGCTGCGGCGTCACCCCCCTTCCCCACGATCTCCATCTGCTCACACAGATCACCCAACGCCGATGCTCCGACCGCACGGGACGATGACTTGAGCTTGTGTGCTGCCGCACCCACTGCTAAGGACTGTCCTATCTGATTAGCCACGCGCAATTCAGTAGCTATCTTGGCTGAGCTCACACTAAAATCTCGCAGAAAATCATTAATCACTACCGGGTCACTGCCCACCAACTCCTCGAGGGTATGAACATCAACAGGCACTTTCTTTTTGACGGGAGTGCTACTAGAAACGTCTGCATGGGTACTTGGCACAATCAATTCAGTAACAGACTTAACTAGTGGCAACCACTTTTCCAACATCGCTTTTAAATGGCTCAACCGTACCGGCTTACTCAGATAGTCATCCATCCCGATCTCCAAACAATGCTCGGCCTCGCCTTTCAGTGCATTGGCAGTGAACGCGATGATGGGTGAATGCATTTTTCCAGATTCTATTGCACGGATGGCGGTGGTGAGTTGATAGCCATCCATCTCCGGCATATGCAGATCTGTCAATAGCAATACATAATGACCACTCTCCCAGCGCGTTAAAGCTTCTAGACCATTGCTGGCGATGTCTGCTGCATATCCGAGCAGGGAGAGTTGCTGACGGATCACCTTCTGGTTGATTTCATTATCTTCTGCAACGAGTAGTAGTCTACCCTCCAGCAAGGCCTCTTCACGTGCGGGAGTAGTAACCCCTGCCTTGACCAGTACCGTGTCTTTTCGACCAGCATTGATGAGGTTGAGAAGCTGAGTAGTAACCCCTGCCTTGTCCAGTACCGTGTCTTCCTCCTCATGCAACCGCCCTGCAGCCATGGCTGCCGCCTTGAGGAAGAGATCTCGTCTCATGACATCGCCATCCAGTGTGATAAGATCTATCGACTCGTTACGTCCATGGCGCCTTCTCCCACGTCTAACGATCACAAATCTTGGTTCGGTTTGGATTTGATGATGACCATGCTCGAGCACGACGAAATGAGGGTCAAGACCTTGACGTTGGCTGAAGGCAGCGCGCAACTCATCGACCGGGGGTGTTGTATCACGACCCGCATCAATGACGACTAGCCACTGACCCAAAGGGAGAGTATCAATCCGCCCACGGGCTTGCTCAAAATCCGACAAACGTTCAACCGATGCACCACCATACTTAAGATAAGTGGCCAGGTCATCCGCTAGACCCTCGTCACTTCCCATCACTAGGCAGGACAATCCCTTCAGATCATAAGACTTGTTGGTTACGATCGTCTGAACTAGAGAGGGTATGAAGGGCAGTCTCACGGTAAAGGTGGACCCCACCCCGAGCAAACTTTGCACATCGATCTTTCCACCCATCAGATCGGCTAGATGGTGAGAGATAACCAGTCCTAATCCACTGCCACCAAAACGTCGTGTGGTCGAAGCATCTCCCTGGGTGAATGACGAAAAAATTTTCCCCAGAGTCTCTTCATTCATGCCGATTCCATTGTCGGTGATACGAAACTCCACCACCAATTCACCCGACCCAATCTCTGACAGCAACGCACGCACAGATACTCGACTCCTGCGCGACTGCCCACTTGAAAACTTGATTGCATTATTGATTAGATTGATCAGTACCTGTCTCAGCCTTAGTGCGTCTCCCAAAACCTCCTCAGGAATTTCTGGGTCGATGAAGAGGAATAACTCGACTTCATTCCTTACTGCCAGACTCTCTAACGTACCGCAAGCCTTCTCCATCACATCCATGACCGACATCGGCTCGCGCTCAATCTCAAACTTTTCGGCCTCGATCTTAGAAAAATCAAGAATATCGTCAATGATAACGAGCAGCGCGAAAGCCGATTCACGGATGAGGTCCAGCATCTCCCTTTGGTTACCGGTGAGGCTACTCTGCTGCAGCACATCTGCCATGCCGATCACCCCATTCATCGGGGTTCTAATCTCATGACTCATTGCAGCAAGGAATGTTGACTTGGCTCGGTTGGCCTGCTCCGCCTCTAGGCGCGCCTGATCTAGATCCTTCATGATATGGATCCGATCACTGATATCAACGCCTGAAGGGATCATCTTGATCACTAGTCCACTGGTGTCATGGACCGGTACCAGCATGAAATCGATAGTCATAAGATCACCACCGATCATGCGAATGTCCAGATCATGTCGTATGATCTGTCCCTGTAAGGCTCGCTCGATATCATCTCGTATCTGTGTTTGAACTTCGAGTGAATGTGAGAACCACCAAGTCTCCTCGAGCCTCTTGCCGATCACGTCCTGGCTCTGCAACCCCCCCACCTCAAGCGCAGTACGGTTGATCTCTACCAACACCCCGTCGAGCGTCATCTCACCGACAAAGGCAGCCATATTATCCACAATGACCCGTAATCGTTGCTCGCTTGCGCGCAATGCTTGCTCCACCTGTTTGCGTTCTCGGATGTCACGCATCAGACCGGTGAAGTAACGTTTACCGCCCACATAGTATTCGCTGACTGCTAGGTACAGAGCGATGGGCTCACCATTTTTGTGAACTCCCTCAATCTCACGACCAATTCCCACACCATGAGAGCCCGACACATACTCCTGACCCTGCCCTGTCAGTCGGTATCTCACCATATAACTTTCATGCTTACTGCTATGAGGCTCTGACATGAGGATACCAACATCCTTACCAATCACTTCATCTCGGCTATATCCGAAAATCTTTTCCATAACTGGGTTAGTGGAGAGGATGATTCCATTCTCATCGACTGTGACAACACAGTCCTCCATATGCTCAACTACCGATCGGGTCTCCTCCTCCTTGCTGATTAGGATTGAATTAGCCTGCTCCAAGTCTTCAGTCCGTTCTGCTACCCTACACTCCAATTCTTGGTTAAGCTTTCGAAGATCATCCTCAGCCGATTCACGCTCGTGGTTACTTTCACTCAATCGCTCTGTCATTGCATTGAAACTACGCGCCAACTGTCCGATCTCATCCAAACCTTGAACCGGTACACGGCGCTGCAGGCTCCCTGCAGCAATCTCCTGTGCACTAAGGCTAAGTGTCTTTAAGGTATTGACCATACGACGACTAAATAGTGTAGCTCCCAGAATCGCGGCAAGAAGTGTCATACCCAGAATCAACAGGCTGAGTGTTCGCATCCGGTGAATAGGAGCAAATACCTCGTCCGCATCCATCTTGACTTCCATTCCCCATCCCATGCGAGGCAGATACCGCCATGCCGCAACCACCTCCTTATTACGGTAATCAACCGTGAGTCCAGCCCCCCGTTCTCCATGAAGGCTGCTCCAGATCGCTGCAGACAGAGGTATCTTCAGTTTCAGAGCAGCATTCGGCTGATCCTTCAAGGGGGCCATCACTAGGGCTGTATTATCACTTTCGAGACGAGTTACTACAGTCTCACCAGTGCCACCTAGACCTACGTTATCTGTTAACACTTGAAACACCTGCTCGCTATAGATTTGCAATGCCAACACACCTTCAATCTTCCCCTCGATCACGATTGGAAATGCCATGAAAGCAGCGATGGCACCAGATGATGGAGCATAATACTCAAAGTCAGAGACGCCACTTTGTAGCATATTCAGTGCCTGCCGAGTGACGATGCCGAGCCCGCTATTGCGATAAGGGCCACTAATTAAGTTGGTAGCAAAATCAGCTTCATGAGCATGTGAATAGACCACCGTACCCTGTGGAGAAATTAAAAACAGATCGTAATAACCAGCATCCTCAACAAACCTCTCGAAGTGATCTCGGTAGCTCGCATCCAATTGGCGATAAGCATCACTCGCTACTCCGTTCTGGTGAAATGCCAGAGTAAAGTCACGCATAGCTGCGCGTGTTGTACTGGCGGTATTTATCACTCGGGTATCGAGAAGCCGTTCACGCAGATAACCATCGATCTGCTCGACTTTTTTATCTGCGATGGCAGAAACCTGCTGAATCGCTGTTTTCTGTAGTTCAGTCTCGAAGACGCGAAGAAGACTGTATCCTGCCAGCATAATTGGCAGCAGCGAGACCGCTGAAAACCAAACCATGAAACGTTGTGTGAGTGAGTTGAACTTCATAACCCCGTTCCCTCAATCGCTTTTATTAAGTGCCCCCAGTCCTCTCTAGTACGGTATGTGGGAAAGGGGGAAGGCTCAAGTGGGCGACCAGAATCCCAAACGATGTCGAACTGTCCATCGGCGCGCGCCTTACCAATCCGAGCGACTCTCCACAAGTGGCGAGTCGCTGAGTCGAGTGAAACCACACCCTCCGGTGCGAGCAGACTCTGTCGCAGGATCGTACGCTTTACCTGGCTTGGTTCGGCTGAACCAGCCTCATGTACCGCCTGAACCCAAAGCTGCAGGCTGATGTAGGAGGCCTCCATCGGGTCATCAACCACCATTTTCTGGCCGTAGCGATTATGAAACCTTTGTAAGAAGGCCTGATTCTGCGGTGTCTGAATGCTCTGAAAATAATTCCAGGCGGCATAGTGACCCTCCATCCGCACTGTATCCTTACCTACTAGGTCTACCTCTGCAATGCTAAACGACAGCACCGGTGTCTTTTCCGGTGTGATTCCGACTCTATTCAACTCACGAAAGAAGGCGGCCGCACTATCACTCTCGAGAGTATTCAGGATCATACCCGGTCGTTTTTGGAGGATATCAGCGACCAGTTCGACCACCTCACTTGATCCTAAGGGGATGTAGCGTTCTCCCGCCACCGTCGCTCCCTGTGCCGCCAGCAAGTCCTTAATGAGAAGGTTGGTGACTCGTGGGAAAATATAATCTGACCCAACTAGGTAAACATGCTTATTAGATTTATCGCGCTTGTCGAGTGTCTCTAATGCCCAATGTACCACCGGTGCGGCCTGCTGATTCGGTGTGGCGCCGGTGTAAATGATATTGGGTGATTGCTCCATCCCTTCATACTGCACCGAGTAAAAGAGCAACCCCTGATGCCTCTCAACTACAGGCTTAACCGCTTGGCGGCAGGCTGATGTCCAGCAACCGAAGAGCGCCTTTACCTTAGCTTCAGTGATGAGATACTCTGCCTGTTGGCCGCAATATAGAGGTTCAGAGCGACAGTCAACGATCACTGGTTCGATCTTTTGACCATTGATGCCACCTGTGGCATTTGCCTCTTCGATCGCTAGCTGCAGTGCATCTACTAGCGGCTTTTCTCTGGTCGCCATGGGGCCGGTTAAGGAGTGCAGTATTCCGACTTTAATACTCGGGACACTAGACGAGTAATACTGCCACGCCATGAAAATGGAAATCAACAGAACAACCATCAACACTAGCATCGCGCTAACTCTGTTGTTGGCCTTCATGACTTAGCTTCCATTGGGTTCAGGTCACTGATAGAGGTGATTTGGATAACAGCTCTTTCATCATAGACTACATGATCATGTTTCAGAACAAATCGCTACGCACTATCCACATCAAGCACACTTAAGCTAGAAGCTGATGCAAAGCCCCACTCAGTATGTAGCTTTAATCCATCTACTCCGCGAGTGGTCAGTTCATATTAAGACTAGGATAGTCGGTGTAACCCTTGGCATCACCACCATAGAAGGTTGAAGGATCTGGTTTATTAAGATTTGCACCCTGAGAGAAACGCATGGGTAGATCAGGATTGGCAATAAATAGTACACCGAATGCCACCATATCGGTCTCATTCCTGCTAATCGAAGCATTGGCTCGTACGAGGTCGTAGCCACTATTCGTGATGTATAACCCCTTCCAGATACGCTTCAGATTGACCAGATCAAATGCCGGGCCTGCAGCATTGGGTGCCTCCTTCCCCATTTCAGTTACATGCAGATAAGAAAGACCGAACCGGTTGAGTTGTTCCACAGCATAACTGAATGTCACTTCAGGATTAGAATCAAACATATCGTTAAAAGGCTGTAGCGGTGACAAACGAATCGCCACACGACTCGCCCCCCAGACCGAACAAACCGCATCAGTCACCTCAAGCATCAATCGCATCCGGTTCTCGACAGAGCCCCCATAGATATCGCTCCGATGATTACTCCCATCACGAAGAAACTGATCAAGCAGATACCCATTAGCACCATGAATTTCCACCCCATCAAAACCCGCGGAGAGTGCATTCTCAGCACCGGTACGATAGTCTTCAATGATGTCAGTGATCTCTGCAAGATCGAGCTCACGTGGAGTTACAAAATCTTTCAATCCTTGATAAGTGACGGCCTGCCCCGCAGGTTTAATTGCGGAGGGTGCCACTGGCAAATACTCATCAGGCTGGAGTGAAGGGTGCGAGATACGGCCCACATGCCATAACTGCAGGAAGATTCTCCCACCTTTAGAATGCACCGCATCGGTGATCTGTCTCCACCCCTCCACCTGCTCCTGACTATGAATTCCAGGAGTTGAAGGATAGCCCACTCCTTGGGGAGATATCTGTGATGCCTCAGAGACTATTAAACCAGCACTGGCTCGTTGAGTGTAGTACTCCACATTGAGCGGTTGAGGAACATTCCCCTTCCCAGCACGGTTACGAGTGAGTGGTGCGAGCATCATTCTGTTCGGCAGAGAGTATGGGCCGAGCTGGATGGAGGATAAGACAGTAATCTCATTCTTCATAGCCTTTCCTCTGTTATTTCAAAGTACGGCAATCCTCAAGCCTCCTATTTTATTTGCTTCCACTCCCGGCCCTGGTATTGGCCATACCAGACTCTGCATAAGGCTTACAATACAGCTTAGACGGAAAATCCTTAGTTCTATGGTGATTCTTGATGATGTCACCACCACTCTTTATACATTCCATAGTCGCCTTATCTTGACTTGCGAAATGCTCATTTGATCCAGGGCTTGCTGAAATCGGCGGCACTTTCTCCCTGATTTTGCGACACGTGTCAGGCTCATCCGCTGCTAGAGGAATATTCTTCATCGGGGGTAAAGCACATAACCTGCAGGGATCTCCTAGGCAGATACAGCCACTGCAATCAGCTTGAGCAGGTGTAGCGGATATTCCCAGGGTCAAGGTAATGACGAGTGGAACCATCACCCTCAGCCCATTAATTGATCTAATACGCATAATTACCCAACCTTAAATCAAAACAGCTTCCCATTACAGCATCTCGATGCAGTAATGTTCACTTCAGTAACTTGGAGACTTTCTCAGGGGGGCGACACAGTACAACCTCATCACCACGCACAACAATGGGGCGTTGAATCAGGTCTGGGTTATCCACCATAATCTTAATTAACTCCTCATCCAACAGCTGCTGCTCGTTAAGTTTAAGACTATTCACCAGTGGCTCATCGCTACGGAGTACGTCCCATGGACTCACCCCTAACTTCTCAATCAAGCCTCTCAATTGCTCGACCGTTAAGGGCGTTTCATAATAGTTGACCATCTCGAACTCTTGCCCACTATCCTTAAGAATTGAGATGGTGGCTATACACTTGCTACAGGTTGGCTTCTGGTAAATGGTTAGCTTATTACTCATGTCACTCCATCTTGGTTTTGATCCTTTTTAGGATATGACGAGTCATGCTAAAAGCTAGCTCATGCTCCCCTAGAAATGCTGTCCCCAGACCATCTCTGCCGAGCAATTCTGACTCTTCTTCAGTATTAGTTCGTATGACAATCTCAATTTTCGGATTTAGCATGCGTGCAGTCTCAATCATGCTGCGCGCACGCAAGGTATCGGGGATTGTAATCACCAACATATCAGCCCTTACAATATGAGCCTGTATCAGCACTGCAGGATCTGTCGCATCACCCGCAACAGCATGGACTCCATGGTTGCGCAATCTCTCGACTAACTCACGATTCTGTTCGGCCACGACAAGCGACAATCCATGCTCTGTCAATGACTCTCCGATACGCTGACCGACCCGGCCATAACCGACCAGCACCACATGATCTGTCACAGAGCTTGATGAGACGGTCATCGGTAATTCAGCCAATGGGTCCGCATTACGCTCAAGTATCCGTGCAAGCTCTGATCGCCCAAGAATCCATGCTTGCAAGGGCTCGATCATCTTAAATACCAATGGGTTGATCGTAATCGAGATTAATGCACCCGCCAGTATTAGGTTCTGGCCTTCGATCGGCAGTAGGCCGAGAGAGACTCCCAACGCTGCCAGGATGAATGAGAACTCACCAATTTGTGCAAGACTGGCAGATACCGTAAGAGCAGTATTTAGCGGGTAACGGAAGGCAAGAACAAGCAAAAAGGCAGCCAAGGATTTACCCGTCACGATGATGGCGACCACGGCAAGAACCCGAAATGGTTGCTCCATCACAATATTCGGATCAAACAGCATACCGACCGAGACGAAGAATAAAACCGAGAAGGCATCCCTAAGGGGGAGCGAATCCTGCGCAGCACGATGACTCAGGTGCGACTCTCGCATGACCATGCCCGCAAAGAAAGCGCCAAGTGCAAAAGAAACACCAAATAGCATTGCTGATCCATAGGCTATCCCCACCGCGACCGCAATCACGCTCAGGATGAAGAGCTCATTCGAGCGGGTGCTGGCCACATGCCACAATAACCACGGGAATACCCGCTTGCCCACAATCAACATAAGTGCGATGAAGATCGCAACCTTACCGAAGGTAGTCAGCAACGTGATCAGCAGATTGGGTTCGGATGAGCCCGCATCGGTAGTCGCAACGTCACCACCGAGCCAACTTGCAAGTGGAGGTAGTAATACAAGAACCAGAACCATTGCTAGATCCTCAACCACCAACCATCCTACCGCGATCTGGCCATTGACAGACTTGAGTGCGCCGCGCTGCTCCAGCGCACGGAGTAGAACGACCGTACTCGCCACCGAGAGTGCTAGACCGAATACCAGACCCGCGCCCAGACTCCAACCCCAGAGATCTGCAACCCCCATTCCGAGTCCAGTCGCAACCACAATCTGCAAGACTGCACCCGGCACAGCAATACGCTTAACTGCCAGAAGATCGTTCAGTGAGAAATGTAACCCGACACCGAACATCAAGAGAATTACCCCTATCTCGGCTAGCTGACGCGACAATTCAACATCAGCAACAAAGCCGGGCGTGGCCGGTCCAAGGATGACGCCCGCAAGCAGGTAACCCACCAGTACCGGCAGCTTCAAACGATGAGCAATGAGACCCAGTATCAAGGCAAGGCCCAAGCTAGCTGCAATGGTGGTTATTAAGGTAAGGCTATGGGGCATTCGTCGGCCTATTTATATCTTCAAGGCCTACAGCATATCACGGGAATTTTTAAGATGAATGTACAGCATTCAATCTTTCAGATGGCCATTTCAAATGAAGCTGGAATTATTCTTTGAGAGTTATATTTCCGGCGGGAAAAGGGTCCCGCTAAATCAGTAAGAGACGTGGGTTAATTCGAAGTGAAAACCGGAGCGCCAATCTCATCACGCTGATTACAAGATGAGGGGGACCCCTCATCCTCCGATCAGCTAGTCATGAGTTCCCTGAGGACATATGGCAAGATACCGCCATGCAGATAATAATCCACCTCGATGGCGGTATCGATCCGACATAACAATTGAACTTCTCGGTAGCTACCGTCGGGAGAGTGAATCACAAGCGTCACATCTTGCTGCGGACTGATCTCATCCAGACCGAGTAGGTCGAGTAGCTCATCACCCTTGATGCCGAGTGACTGTGCGCTATCATTACCCTTGAACTGTAAGGGCAGAACCCCCATCCCGACCAGATTGCTTCGATGAATACGCTCAAAGCTCCGGGCGATCACCGCCTTAACACCTAGCAACTGGGTCCCCTTTGCAGCCCAGTCTCGGCTGGAGCCAGTACCGTACTCCTCTCCACCAAACACCACGGTCGGAACACCATCCGCAATATATTGCATCGCAGCATCATAAATGCTCATCTGTTTCCCATCTGGCTGATGCAACGTGATGCCTCCCTCGCTATTGGGAATCATCAAGTTCTTAATACGCACATTGGCGAAGGTGCCTCGCATCATAACCTCGTGATTACCTCTCCTCGCACCATAACTATTGAAATTGGCCTTAGTAACGCCATTTGCAAGAAGATACCTTCCAGCCGGAGAGCTATCCTTGATAGCACCAGCGGGGCTGATATGATCGGTAGTGACTGAGTCACCAAATATTCCCAGCACCTGTGCATGGCTAACTCCACTCGGCCGAGTGGGCAACATAGAAAAATTACTAAAGAATGGTGGCTCTGCAATATAGGTTGATCTTGGCCAATCATAGACCTTGCCACTGACCGATGAGACTCCATTCCACAGTGGGTGATCCTTAGTCAGATTGCCATAGAGACGACGGAATGTCTTGGCATTAGTAGCATGTTTTATCAGTGCTTGAATCTCTAAGTTACTGGGCCAGACATCGCCAAGCCATACCGGTTTACCATCCTTACCCATACCCAGCGGTTCGGTCATCAGGTCCTTCAGCATAGTTCCAGCAATGGCATATGCGACCACCAACGGAGGTGAAGCAAGGAAATTGGCACGGATATTTGCATGTATTCTCGCCTCGAAATTTCGGTTTCCAGAGAGTACTGCTGCACATACCAAATCATTCTTAACTATGGACTCCTCAATTTGCTCTGATAGAGGGCCCGAGTTACCAATACAGGTGGTGCAACCATACCCAGCAAGATTGAAACCAAGTTGCTCCAGGTAGGGCAGTAGGCCGGCAGCGGTGAGGTACTCGGTCACTACGCGAGAGCCAGGTGCAAGTGAGGTCTTTATATGCTGCTTGACCGTCAACCCCTTCTCTACTGCCTTCTTTGCCAGCAAACCTGCGGCGATCAGTACGCTGGGATTAGAGGTATTGGTGCAGGAGGTAATGGCTGCGATCAATATATCGCCATGACCCAGATCAATTGCGCTATTCTCTAGACATGTAGGGTCCCGGTCTATGTCGATTACGGAGTGGTTACTAATCATCTCCACAAAATTCCTATCGCTTCCTGGTCTTAGGTAATCATCAATCTGATTTTTCGATTCAATGTGGGTAGCGGCATCATCGCAACCACGTACCGGGTAGCGCTGATTTAGTTTGGCCGCGGCCCTGCCATAACCATTCTCCTTAGCAGTCCCGGTTAAAAGTTTGGTGAATTGTGATTTGATGTTGCCGATTTCAATGCGATCTTGTGGACGCTTAGGTCCTGCTAGCGACGGCGCCACTCCACCCAGATCAAATTCTAACTCGCGGGTATAGTCAATCTCACCCCTACAAGGAATACCATACAGACCTTGCGCCTTAAAGTAAGAGCGGAATGCTTCAACCTCCCCGTCACTGCGGCCTGTACCCTTGAAGTATTCGATGGTGGCATCATCCACCGGGAAGAAGCCCATGGTGGCACCATATTCAGGCGCCATATTCGCCACAGTCGCTCGATCTGGCAGCGTCAAAGAGGCAGTACCTTCGCCAAAAAATTCTACAAACTTACCCACCACATTAGCCTTGCGGAGTATCTCGGTAATGGTCAGAACCAGATCGGTTGCTGTGACACCATCACGTAACCGGCCTGTCAGATTGACCCCTACCACATCGGGAGTAAGTAGATAGACCGGCTGTCCTAGCATCCCCGCCTCAGCTTCGATACCCCCCACCCCCCATCCAACTACACCGATCCCATTGATCATGGTGGTGTGCGAATCGGTACCTACCAGCGTATCTGGATAGGTCACACCATTCTTCTGATGCACTCCACGAGCAAGATATTCCAGATTCACCTGGTGAACGATACCTATACCCGGTGGAACGACCCTGAACGTATCAAAGGCTTGCATACCCCATTTAATGAACTGATAACGTTCGTTATTACGCTTAAACTCAATCTCCATATTTAGACCGAGAGCTTGCTTATTACCGTAATGATCAACCTGTACCGAATGATCAACCACCAGATCAACCGGCACCAGAGGCTCGATCATATTTGGATTCTTACCCATCCCCTTAGCCACACTCCGCATTGCCGCAAGATCAACCAGGAGCGGGACGCCCGTAAAGTCCTGCAGAACGATACGAGCAACCACAAAAGGAATCTCATCGGTACGCATAGCATTGGGCTGCCAATTGGCGAGTTGGCGTACATGCGTCTCAGTGACCTTCTTTCCATCGCAATTACGCAATACCGATTCGAGCACGATGCGGATACAGACCGGTAGACGAGAGACCTTGCCTATACCAGATTTTTCCAGCGCTGCTAGCGAATAGAATTTTGTTTTTTTGCCCTTAGAAATCTGAAATTCCTTCAGGGTATTGAATAGATTATGGGTCATGGCGTTAGATACTCCTGGGAGATCATGTTCTAGATTGTAGGGGGAAAATACTAGATTACAAACATATCGACAAACTCATTGACCGGTGTTTCTTCGAGTCTCTTCTGGTTAAGAAACAGATCGATGATTGCTTTTTGCTGCTTGACTGGAAAACGGCGCGTAAGATTGGTCCTGAACTTATCTTCCAATAAGGGTATCCCCTCCTTACGACGACGGCTGTGACCAATCGGATACTCAACCACCAACTCCGGTAATTTCTCACCACCCTTGAATTCTACTGTGACAGCATTAGCAATGGCACGTTTTTCAGGGTCATGGTAATCCTTAGTAAATTGAGAGTCTTCAAGGCAAATAATCTTTCCCCTCAGATTATCAATCCGTTCGTCTCTGGCAACATCATCTAAATAATCAGCCGCCGTCAGTCTCCCAAAAATCAATGCTACCGCAACCATGTACTGCATGCAGTGATCGCGGTCGGCATAATTATTAAGGGGTCCATGTTTATCAATGATACGGACCGCTGCCGCATGAGTACGGACCGTGATTTTTTCTATATCGGCGATTCGCTCTCTAACAATGGGGTGCAATTGCATTGCGCATTCGACCGCTGTTTGGGCATGAAACTCGGCCGGGAAGGAGATTTTAAATAGTATGTTCTCCATGACGTACGTACCCCACCGCTCGACTGGTCGTTGGAACTGGAGTGATCTACCTCTGAATAGCGCATCGTAGAACCCCCAGTTTTTTGTTGTGAGTACGGAGGGATAGCCCATCTCCCCCTTGAGTGTTATCAGCGCTAGCCATACCGCTCGACTGGTTGCATCACCCGCCGCCCAAGATTTACGAGAACCGGTATTGGGTGCATGACGATAGGTACGGAGTGCCTGTCCGTCTACCCATGCTTGTGAAAGTGCCGCGACGATTTGATCATGACTACCACCGAGCAGATGAGTTACCACTGCGGTCGATGCGACTTTCACCAACAGCACATGATCAAGCCCAACACGGTTAAAGCTATTCTCGAGTGCTAAACAGCCCTGAATCTCGTGTGCCTTAATCATTGCTGTCAGTACTTCCCGCATTAATAATGGCTCTCTATCGACATAGCCAGCCGCGATATTGCGGGCCAACCAGTCCGCCGTAGCAAGGATGCCACCCAGATTATCGGAGGGGTGCCCCCACTCTGCGGCCAACCAGGTATCGTTGAAATCCAACCAACGTATCATTGCACCAATATTAAACGCGGCCTGCACCGGATCAAGCTGGAATCTCGTACCCGGAACTTTTGCCCCATTCGGAACGATGGTGCCAGGGATGATGGGGCCGAGTAATCGAGTACATTCCGGATAGGAGAGCGCCTCCAGCCCGCAACCGAGGGTATCCATTAAGCAGTGCCGAGCAGTCTCATAGGCCAATCCGCTCTGAATGCTGCGATTGATCACATAGTCCGCGATATCGACCAGTACTTGATCAGGCTGTGAACGAGTATTAGGGGTCTGGAGTGTCATATAGAAACGGCAAATATGATCGAGGCGGTAATGCGGCTCGATATTGCACTCAATCCTGATGCACCACAAGCGGTGTGCCGATGAAGTCTCAATATTAGCTACAAGATCCAGCAGACTCGACATCCCCCCTACGCCTATGGCAAACTGCATCCATTCGATGAGTATCAGATGTCGTCACTGCTTTAGGATCATAGCCTGATCCAAAATTAAATTGAAAGGAATCGTCTGAATGAGATCTAAGGAGAGGCAGGATACGCATGGAGTCTATTTAATTCTGTTGGTTTTGGTTCTGGTTCTAGGTCTTGCTGCCTGTGACGGAGAGAAGAAAGACGCGGGTGGAGATGCGGCTAAAACAACAAGCAAATCGCAATCCAGTTCAAGTATGCCCTCATCCACACCCACTACCGGAATATTGATGGATGCAGCGGTCTCTGGTGTGTCCTATCTGGCGTCTTCCGGTGCTGCTGGCAATACTGATGAAAAGGGATTCTACAAATATAACCATGGCGATACAGTCGAATTCAAGCTCGGCAGTCTAGTTATAGGCAAGGTCAAGGGTGCTCCTATTGTAACGCCCATGGAGCTAGCTGAAGACAACACAATTCGACTTCAAAACCTACTAATTTTATTGCAGTCTCTGGACTCTGATAACAATCCAGAAAATGGCATTTCCATTCCGGCCAATGCCGCATCTGCTGTCAGTGCTGCCATAAATTTAGATAGCGATCCTGCTACATTCTCAACATCTGCTGAGCTACAGAAGGTAAGAGAGGCCGGTGGCATTACCGGTCCGGTCAGAAGTCTCGCTCAGGCCAAGGCACACTTTCTCTCACAAGGCATGGCGATGCTTAGTACCAATATCTGGTTTAGACAGGAAGGTTCAACAGCCTTTGTATTACGAGCTTTACCATCGGGAGAGTATTTGCAAGGTGAGGCTATAACCGATGACTTCTGTGATGCCAATCGGATATGTGGTGGCACCAAGGCCAGCACAGCAGGGGTTGAGTATGGTACAGCGACCCTTTCAGAGTTTGATAACCGAGGCTTCAAGATCGCTGTCAAGCCGACGGTTGATACTAATATTAAGGCTGGGCTATCCCATCCACAGCCGACTTGGCGTATCCGTACCGACGGTTCAGACTTGATTTCAACAGAGATTCTGACGGTACAACGAGAGAGGAAGCAGCACAGTGTCTTCAGTGAAGTATTTCATGCTGGAACGCGAGGTGGGACGCTGGCTGTAACGGATAAAAAAGAGCCCCTAAAGACCCGGGTAGAGGAGATCCGTTACTCCAAAATGGAGAATGACCCAAGGGGTATCGTTGGGGCCTGGTCGGTGGACCCATATTTGATAAAAACACCCACCTATTTATTCTTTACCAACGGGAAATTTTTGATGGTTGATCCGATCGGCGATTTAGACCGTGATAGCCATAAGAGCTGCGGTGACCCAGGTGTCGAATACGCCAACTACACTTATGATGCCAGTAGCAAGAATTTTAGTGTTAAAGGATTCACTTATGACACAAATGGCTGCTCTGGATTTTCTGAAAACAATGCAGTCTCATTTAGTATCAGTGCGGATGGCAATACAGCAACGGTAAATACACAAAATAAGACTACATTTAACGTTCACCGAGTTTCAAAGTAGTAGGACTATTGCGCTCAGAATACAGCAAATTTTCTGAGGGTCTGTTAGATCTTCATCAGGTATCGGATTGCCCAAGAGAATAGACGGGGTCCCATCAACCATCTGGCCATGATCGCCATCTTTGAACTGATTGGCAGAGCATGTCGTATCGGGGGATGCCTTGCTGTCGATGCTTCAAGAATCGCATGAGCGATCATTTCAGGCCCGGGTGATCTTGGTTCATCAACCAGCAGAATGCGAATACCTGCAAGCAGCTTCTGGTATACCGGTGGATGTGGGATCGTCTCCAGCAGTGTCAACTGTTTGGGGACAAACTCGGTCTTGATCAGCCCAGGGGCAATCACCGCCACGTCAATTCCAGACCCCATCAACTCACTCCGCAAGGTCTCTGATAGGGCTTCCACCGCATGCTTGGAGGCGGCATACCAACCAAAACCTGGGATCGGTGCTCGACCCAGAATCGAAGTGATATTGATGATACGACCTGACTTCTGATACCGCATATGGGGTAGCACTGCTTGTATAAATCGTGCATATCCGAAGACATTAACCTCAAACTGCTGATGAGCAGCCTCCATTGAAACACGCTCAATTGCACCCAATTGACCATATGCGGCATTATTTACTAGGACATCAATCCGACCCTTAGTTGCGATGATGTGCTCCACAACCGATCTAATGCCCTCTGCATCAACAACATCAAGACGGATGGGCTCGATTTGATCGCAACTCATCGGCTTAAGTTTCTCCATACGCCGTGCTACGGCAAATACGTAGTAGCCATTTGCCGCAAGCAGTTCAGCCGTAGCCTTTCCGATACCGCTGGATGCGCCTGTAACCAATGCAACCTTCAGACTCATACCACCCACCTTATTTATTTGATTTTGAATCAACTAATTATAGATTGTATCGAGCCATCGATCACATTGTAGACACTCCATTCACATGCTCTCTCTCAATTCTGCTAAGCTGAATATAGCAGCGAAAAATCAGAAGATCACGTGATTCTTTATAGGAGCCAGATATGCGACCCCTGAACTCTCCAACCATTGAAAATCCCAAAATATTGATTCCAGTCCATCCCGCCATTGAGGATTATATGCGTGGAATATCTCGTCGTACGGATGATCCGGTGCTGATAGAGATGGAGAGGATTGCGCAAGAGAATAACTTTCCTATTGTTGGTCGTTTGGTAGGTATTTTTCTTGAGACAATGGCAAAGTCAATTAATGCTCGTCGTGTATTTGAGTTTGGAAGCGGATATGGCTATTCAGCCTACTGGTTTGCAAGAGCGGTGGGGGCAGAAGGACAAGTAATCTGCAGCGATGGAGACCCCCTCAATCAAGCCCAGTCAGAACAGTATCTTGGATCAGCAGGATTATTAGACAGAGTCAATTTCCACGTTGGGTTTGCGCAAGAAATCTTTGCCCAGACTGAGGGCTTATTTGATATCTGCTACAACGACGTGGATAAAAATGATTATCCGGAAGTCTGGCATATGGCCAAAAACCGGATTCGTCCTGGTGGCCTTTATATCGCCGACAATGTTCTGTGGCATGGACGGGTGGCAGTCGAAGACTATGTTGATATCGTCCCCGGTTGGACAGAGGCCATCCTTGAGCATAATCGACTCATATTCGAAGACCCAGAATTTGATGCCTTCATCAACCCAACGAGGGATGGCGTTATCGTGGCCCGTCGAAAGACGGAATAGCAGAACAGGCAAAACTAAGGGTTAGCGCTCAGCGATATTGGTCCGCTCGTGATTTTCAACTGCCGTCTGCAACACGGTAGCCCGCTCCGACTCGGGTAATTTACTGATCTCCTTGATAGCATCAAAAAAAAGACTCATATCCCCATTCTTCTGAGCAAGTAAGGCTTGGAATGCTGGTACCAGTTGTGTGTAGGTAGAAATCGTCGCAAGTAGCGCATTATTAAGGTTCTGCGCGAACCAGCGGTCATAGCTACTAAACTCAGACTTAGTGACTTTTAGCTGAATGAACTCTTCACGTAACTCATCAAAAATACGTGCCTTCTCTAACCGTTTCTCCGTATCACCCAGATCTGAAGCAAACAGTTCTTGTAGTCTCTTACGATGGCTCATCACCATCTCAGTAAAAATCGCCTCTCTCCCCTGTCTAGCATTAAATAAGGCTCTCTGCGAAGTTGCTCCGTTGCTATCCAGCCAGCGACCAACCCCCTCTTGCTCGACCACGGTGGCAAAAGATTCATTAAAGACACTGTCTCCAGGGAGATAGAGCACCTGATGAGTCAGCTCATGAAATATCAGGCGTGCAAGCTCCATTTCAGAATAGCCGATGAATGTATTCAGCACCGGATCATTAAACCATCCGAGAGTTGAGTACGCGCGAACCCCACCCACGTGAACGTCGTAGCCTTCATTTCTGAGCTCCTCGGCATAGCTTTCTGCCTCCGCTTGTGAGAAAAATCCACGGTAGTTGACACAACCGGCCTGTACAAAGCACCACTTCTTAAGCTCGCTGGAAAGTTCAGGAGCTGCGAATACATTCCAGACTACAAAGGGACGCTTTAGATCTGCATAGCTCGTGTAGCTCTTATTGTCCGGTAACTTTAGCTCGCGGCTAGCAAACTCCCTCATCAGCACCACTCGAGCGAGGACTCGTTTCAATTTCTGGTCGGCACTAGGATCTGCAATAATCATCGTGATCGGTTGGGCCATGCGCAGAATTTCAATCTGACCATCCACAGCCTGGGCATAATAGGGAAGATTGGCACAGCTTCCCAATAGGATGGCCTGACCCACGGTAATGACTAGTTTTAGATGACGCGAGATTTGTAAACTCATTTCGATTCCGTAGAATGCAGAAAATATCCTTGTCGTAAAAATGCACAAACCTGGCACACAACCTTACGAGAAAACAGCATGCCAGCATGGTTAATATTGATGACTATCCAATCACTTGCAATGGGCAACCTCGTCTCCTCGACGGTTACCACACCATCATTGGGTGCCGGCAACCCTCCGAGCAGCTTACCGATTCCTACACTCATCCGTCCAGCAATTGAACCGATCTCGTGATGTTGAATGGATGGCCCCCCCTCTCGTCTCATCAGCCACTGTCTCATGCTAGATCCGATCAGCCATCGCCCCGGCGCAATGCGTGCAAGCTTTATGGCTGCGTAACTCGCATGGTAAGGACTCCCCATCAGTATGACGCGACCGATCCGTGGCTCTGAATGTTCTGACAGCATCTGCAATGCCAATAGTCCTCCCAAGCTATGACCCACAAGATGGATACGAGTCGCTGCAATACCAGAAACAAATCGAGACAGTGATAGCGCATTTTGTGACAATGAGTCACGCATGGAAGGATAAGAGAAGATGACGGTATCGAAACCACACCGACGCAAATTCCTTCCGAGCAATGTCATGATCCAGCCACTGGCCCACAGACCATGGATCAATACCACTGTTTCTTTGACCAAAGTTTCGCCAGACAATTCAATTCCAGAAGTTGATTTCACAACAGATTGGTTAGTCTGACTTGATGACCCTAGGCTTAGTTCTGGAGAGTACCGACCTTGACCTGCTGAAGACTACTAATATCCAATAGACTCGTAAATTCTTGCGCTATTACACCCGGTGTAAATGGCAGTACGCCTAGTAGAGGACAGGTCAGCCTTTGTTGCAGTGCACGTACATTCTCATCGAAATCGAGCATCTGTGGATCTATCTGATTAGCCACCCATCCTGCGAGCGGAAGGCCAACCGATTGCACAGCCTCTGCGGTCAGTAGTGCATGGTTTAAACATCCCAGACGCATCCCCACCACCAGAATTACTGGGAAGCCCATTGATCGCGCCATATCACCAGCATCATGCCGATTATTGAGAGGGACCCGAAAACCACCAATACCCTCAACGATTACTATCTCAGCAATGTCTTGTAATCCGCGGCAAGCTTTGAGGATCACAGCGGTATCTATCTCAATCCCCATCTCTATTGCTGCAATATGCGGTGCAGTCTGCCGAATCAAAGCGTATGGATTGATCAGACTACGTGGCGCGGAAACGTTACTGGCTGCGATGAGCATTTCTACATCCATCCATGCTCCATCATCACCATGCCCTGCCGCTACTGGCTTCATTCCCACAACAGCCTTCCCACACGCAGAAAGGGCATGGATTAAGGTACAGCTCACAAGTGTTTTTCCTACGTTGGTATCTGTACCGGTAATGAAATAGCCTACCGACACCCGTCTATCCTGACAAGGGGAACTGATCGGTCGATACATGCTTGGTTATGATCTTACCAATCTCTTTTCGTGGTAGCGGCTTCCAAGCATGACCATAAATCACTTCGAAGGTAGCCGGTAGCTTCCCATCGACTCTTAGTGACTCATAATGATCGATCATTTTCTGCCATCTGACTCTCCCAGTGAGCCCATGCGCCCTACCCTCAGTCACATTACGAGCTCCAATAGTTCTCAGATCCTTCATCACACTGATCACATCATCATAGGTCAGTGTGATGTACTCCATATCCATGACCGGCGTCGCAAAGCCGTTATAGACCAGCATGTCACCGATATCGTGCATATCAGTGAACCGATTAATATGACTGTAATTATCTACGCTACGAAAGGCCTGACGTAGCTCCTTCAGGGTATCTGGGCCAAAAGTGCTAAACATAAAAAGACCGCCCGGCTGAAGAACCCGTCGAACCTCGGAGAATGTATGTCGTATATCGTTACACCATTGCAGTGTCAGGTTTGACCAGACTAGTCCTGAGCAGGAATCCCTTACCGGTAATGATTCAATATCCCCGCACGTGTAAATTGTCTGCCGCCCATGTGCAGATGCGAATGGCTTCCACCATGGGACCGGAGGACGCGCCTTAAGATGCATCGACAAGGCAATATCAACCGCTAAAATTTTTGATGCAGGGAATCGCGTGGCCAGATTCCGACTACCATAACCCGTGCCACTGCCAATATCCAGAATGAAATCCGGGGTATGCTTGATGTAATTAAGGCGCGCCAACATCCGATCACATACCTCACGTTGCAGAACTGCTGCAACGTCGTAACTCGGTGCCGCACGTTCGAATGACCGTCGCAATTGATGCTTATCTAGGGTATGGTCGTAATTCATTTAGACTGTCTGAATCAGTTTTGTTATAAATTGATCTGGATGTGACAAGAAGGGCGCGTGTCCGCAGCTTGGGATCATTACCAGCTCTGAACTCGGTAACTTCTGGTGCATCCATCGTGCTGCAGAGGGATGGGTGATGATATCGTTCTCCCCATGTATCAGCACGACCGGCTGGCTGATTTTTTCTATTTTATTGCGTAAATCGGTCGTCAACAAAATCTGTAGCCCCGCCTGTAGTGAGGCTTCATTTAGTTCTCGGTCATGAGAGAAGCTTGCTCTCAATTTTGCTAGGACTGCTGTGGTATCGGTACTGCCTTTTACCTGTAGGCTGATAAATCGATCCAGAGTCATTGCATAATCGCGCTTCAAGTTCCTCATAAAGAGTTGCAGCATCTCCTCATCCATGCCCCATTGCCAGTCTCTATGTTTAATAAAGCATGGAATGGTCGAGACCAGTATCAGCTTTTTAACACGCCCGGGCAGTTGCAATGCAAGCTCGACCGATACTTGACCCCCTAATGACCAACCGCAAACGGTGCAATCATCGGGGAGTACCTCTGCAACTTTTTCTACCATGCATTGCAGTGTAGCCGTTTCGCATGCTGCACTGCCGCCATGACCCGGCAAATCGACTAGATGCAGACGAAAATGCCGAGCTAACTGATCACGCACACCATCCCAGATATCGCTGTGCATGGCCCAGCCGTGCAGTAGAACGAGGTCTGGGCCAGCGCCAAGGATTTTAACGTGGAGACTCATATACCGAGTCCAGTTGCCTCAATGCCGATAACAATTGATCCACATCCTCCTTACTGTGTGAGGCCGACAGCGAGACCCGCAGTCTTGCCGTACCCTTCGGCACAGTCGGTGGACGGATTGCGGGTACCATTATCCCACGTTCTCGGAGCGATTCGCTTAACTGTAAGGCCTCATCATTGCTACCAATGATGAGAGGCTGGATTGGGCTCTTGGATGGCAATAATTTCCATCGCATTGACTGTAGACCCCTTTGAAATTGCATGATGAGCTGTGATAACCTTTCACGCCTCCATTCCTCTTGCTCGATTAATGACAGGCTACGAAGCAATGCGTGGGATAGCAGTGGCGGGGTAGCGGTGGTATAGATATAGCTACGGGCAGATTGGATCAGGAACTCAATGATCTCAACCTGCCCAGCGACGAAGGCTCCAAATACACCCGCCGCCTTGCCAAGGGTCGCCATATAAATGATACGGGGTGAACTCAGATTGAAATGAGATGCCACCCCCCTCCCCTGACGACCCAAAACACCGAATCCATGTGCATCATCAATCAGCAGCCAGGCATCATATTTATCACACAATGCCAGCAGTTTAGGCACCGGGGCGATATCCCCATCCATGCTGAACACTGCATCGGTCATCACTAGCTTCCGTCTGGCCTGAGAACTAGCCAACTGCTTCTCCAAAGCGATCAGATCAAGGTGCGGGTAACGGGCCAGCTTTATACTTGAGCATAGCGCAGCATCATTGAGCGAAGCATGATTGAGTTTATCCGCAAAGAGCGCATCGATACGCCCAATTAACGCAGTCACCACACCGGCATTGGCCATGTAGCCGGTTGAGAAGAGTAGCGCCCTGGGGAAGCCTGTAAAAGATGCTAGAGCACTCTCTAATGCATGATGAGCTGATGAGTGTCCGCTGATAAGGTGCGAGGCACCTGCGCCCACCCCATACCGTCTGGCACCCTCACAGACTGCTTCAATCAGTTGAGGATGATTAGCAAGTCCAAGGTAATCATTATCACAAAATGCAAGGTAACTACATCCGTCGATAGTGATATGCGCATTCTGACGACTCTCTGTGGTTATCCTGCGGCGTTTTAAGCCTGCACTTTCCCGGGTACGAAGCTGTTCAGCGAGATCAGTGAGCATTCTGACTAGATCGAATGAATTCCAAGTTTTTTGAATAAATTATCATCTCTCTGAGATTCCGGATTACCCGTGGTGAGTAGCTTCTCACCATAAAAAATAGAATTTGCACCCGCAAGAAAGCACAGTGCCTGTGCCGCCTCAGACATTTCCTGCCTTCCTGCCGAGAGACGTACCATCGCTTTAGGCATGGTAATTCGAGCAGCTGCAATGGTCCGAACAAACTCAAAATGGTCCAGTGCTTCTGTACCGTGCAGTGGTGTACCGGCTACTTGAACCAGATTATTAATTGGAACGGACTCGGGATAAGGCTTGAGATTCGCTAGTTGAGCGATCAGTCCTGCCCGTGCTTGACGTGATTCACCCATACCAACGATTCCACCGCAACATACATTCATACCGGCCGCCCTTACCTGTTCAAGCGTATCTAGACGGTCTTGATAGTCACGGGTGCTGATCACTTCGCCGTAGAATTCTGGTGCTGTATCGAGATTATGATTGTAGTAATCAAGACCGGCCTGCCTGAGTTGCTCAGCCTGCCCCTGCTTCAGCATCCCCAGCGTGGCACAGGTTTCAAGGCCCAGTGCCTTCACTGAACTGATCATTTCCGATATTTTACCGATATCCCGCTGCTTAGGACCTCTCCAGGCCGCACCCATGCAGAACCGTGAAGCTCCCTGGGCCTTTGCCGCTCTTGCTGTATCGATCACCTCCGTCAGTGACAGCATCTCCTGATCTTCTACACTCGTATGGTAGCGCGCCGCCTGCGGGCAATAACCACAATCCTCTGGGCAACCGCCTGTCTTAACCGAGATCAGTGTCGATAGCTGCACCGCATTAGCATCATGATACTGACGATGAATCAACTGGGCACGGTGAATTAGGTCGCTAAAAGGCAGATCCAGCAAAGCTTCGATTTGAGCAACAGTCCAGGCTGATGGCTTTATGGAAATTACATCGGAAACGGATTGATTCATTCTGCACCCTGTATGAATTGGTAACTGGGTCAATCATCCAGTTATTCGGTTATTATCAATCGAACAGCGAGTCTGTGATTATCTGATTCGCAATGAGCTGTATCATCAAGGCGAAAGGTACTGTTGTCAATTTGTAGTAAGCCATTTTTCGACGATAGATTAAAAATAGATCAAACTGTGTTTCCTGTGCGCCGTTAATGATCGCGGGAGAATTCAATATGATGGCCATCAGACTAGCCCTCTGAGCACTATACTGAGCTGCCAGAAAATGGATTAAGCTGGCGAAAGGAACATGACGAGAAGATCGTGATGCAGAACAAGGGCGACCTCTCAAACCTAAGTTACGCTGAATCAAGTTGCTTCATTTCTGTAGATACAAGTACATGCCTTCAGGCTACCGCTAATGGGACACAGCGGTGGAGTAGTATTGAGAAAATGATAGAAGACGATAAGGCACTCCATGTCGAGGAGCGAGGTGCTCACCATTCGCTAGATAATGGCACCAAAGGATTCATTGGCGTTTATTCTGGCGCATAGATTCAGTTGATATAGAATTATAAGCTGCCGTGAAAAAATTGGCGGATTATAGACTTAGCCTCTAATGGACTCACGGTAGTTGTCTAGCGCTGCTGGGAACTTATTTCTGCTTATAAAGTCTGATGCTGTAAAGGCTAGGGAATTTTCTATTAAGGTGTGAGGATCTCTAGTAAAGTATCTAAATTTAGATACTAATTCAACTCAATTTTAAGGAGCTACACGTGAAAAAAATAATCAAGTCACTACTGATCTTATCTTCCTTGATCTTTTTAACTCCATCAGTTCATGCTCACGATGCAAGTTACGTGACGCATATGGGAAACAAGTTAGGATATGGCATCGCTAACATCGCTACCGGCTGGGTTGAAGTCCCCAAGAATATAATGATAACCGGACAGAGGGATGGTGTAGTTGCCGGGGCCACTGTTGGTGTGTTCACTGGTTTATTTCAGATGGTTGGCCGCACAACATACGGAATTATGGAGACAGCGACATTCTTGATTCCAACCCACCCCGTAGTAAAACCAGGCTACATCTGGGATGACTTCGACAAAGAAACGAGCTACCACAAATAATTAAAAACAGATTACAGATATAACGGGATGGCAGGTCACGAGATAAGCACAAAGTGACCTGCCTAACCTTGAGAGCGGCAATAAAAAAAGAATGAAGAAGGTTTATTTTCTAACTTAAAATTATAAAATAGCTGAGTTCAAGCTCTAGTTCCATTAGCCAATGGTTTTTAGGGATGTGAATTTCCACTTAGAAGAACAATTCATAAAGCACTCTAAATCTCATCACTTCTTTACAGTAACTAACCAGCTGCACGCCCCCTATCCCTGTTCAGCTTCATCACCTGTACCAACCAAGCTATCGATTTAAATTAAACGGCAGAATGATGTTCGACATAATTCTATTTCAACCTGAAATTCCACCTAATACCGGGAATATCATTCGCCTCTGTGCGAATACAGGATCAAAACTTCATCTGATCAAACCACTTGGCTTTTCATTGGAAGACAAGAGGTTGCTACGAGCAGGCTTGGATTATCATGAATTTGCCAATATTAAGATCCATGAAAATTGGGAAGATTGCCTCATTGATCTACAAGATCGTCGTATTTTTGCAGTATCCACCAAGGGAAATCAGCACCACCACATGGCCTCATATCTGGTTGGAGATGCTTTTCTTTTTGGTGCGGAAAGCAGTGGTCTGAAGATCGAGATACGAGAAAGTTTTCCAGCAGAAAGATGTATCCGCGTGCCAATGGTACCAGGCAGTCGCAGCCTTAATCTATCCAACACCGTCTCGGTTGTGATCTATGAAGCTTGGCGACAGACTGGATTCGGGGGCGCTATCTGAGTCACCCCTATCCCCATAAAAACTTATCGGCATAGAAATAGAAAATGTGCTGCCAGCCCCTTACTTAGCCATTCTCTGTTTTGGGCTCCCGACTGAGCAGTGACTCTAACGCCGTCTTGGGCGATACACCGTCGTACAGTATGCTGCAGACGGCTCGGGTGATCGGCATATCGACATCCATTTCTTGGCTCAGATGGAGAACTTCTCGTGCGGTATACACCCCCTCCGCAATATGTCCAAGATTCTTAAGAATATCTGACAGCGGTTGACCCTCTGCCAGCAATAGTCCTACACGTCGGTTGCGCGATAGATCGCCAGTCGTAGTGAGTATCAGATCCCCCACTCCTGCTAATCCTGAGAAGGTTTCCATGTGACCGCCGAGCTTAAGTCCTAACCGAGTAATCTCGGCCAGTCCTCGAGTGATAAGGGCTGCACGAGCATTATGACCAAGGCCCATACCATCAGAAATGCCGGCGGCAATGGTGATCACATTCTTGACTGCGCCGCCTACCTCTACACCAACAACATCGGTACTGGAATAGACCCTAAGACGTGGATGGTGTAACTGTGCGGCGATACTCCTGGAGAATTCTTCATCATGAGAAGCCAAGGTTAAGGCGGTGGGCTTCCTCTGCGCCACCTCCTGAGCAAAGCTCGGTCCTGACAGTACACCACAGGGTGCGACCCCGGCATATTCATCACTCGCCACCTGGTGAGGAAGTTTAGCGGACTTCCCCTCGAAACCCTTGCATCCCCAGATCACCGGTATCGCTCTTCCGGTCGCAATAATTCTGCGTAATGTCTCACGCAATCCCGCAACAGGAACGACAATCACCGCAAGATCAGCCGTATCAATAGCATCGGCAATTACCGAGGTCAGCTCTAGTGAGTCAGGCAGAGGAAATTCAGGAAGAAAGCGGTGGTTAGTCCGTTGCGAGAGCATCTCATCTAGATGCTGCGTATCAGGTGTCCATAATGTAACCTGGTGATGCTCATTAAGATTAATCGCCAGCGCAGTTCCCCAGGCCCCAGCACCGAGGATGGCTATTCTCATGAACCCCAGACCTGATGTGTTCTGACGTACCCGACCTGACCGTCTCGATGGCGTACCTTAACCCACCCATTCATGGCAGGCTCCAGCCACTCCATCACCACATTCTGTAGGGCCTCGAATATCAATGTTGAACCCGTATCCGTCGATTGGTATGCCCCAGCCTGAGTGGCAGTTACGATCACGTAACGCATGCTGCTTAATGCCTTCTCTTCAACCCAGGCAAGACCTCCGCCACTATCACGTACCTTCACCCAGCCCTCTACCTTGACGATCACTTCCACCGGAAGGTAACGACTCGCTACGAAAACTTTACCAGCCTTAAGGGATGGTGCGTCATACATAATAGTCGCACTATCAGCTATGGAAAAAAATTCCATTGCTGCAAGAGCATGCCCATGGATCATTAATAACGAAGACAATAGTAGCGCCTGGATTTGACGGCGCCTTGAAAAGCTTTCGAGGAGTAATGCGTATTTCATTTTCAATGTGTTTTCTTGTCCTCATCCAATGAGCCCGCTGCCGCCGCATTCAAATCAGCACGCTGCTTATCCTGCTGGTAAATACCTTCAAAATTTATTGGATTGAGAATAACCGGAGGGAATCCAGCACGAGTGACTACATCCGACACTACCTCTCGCAAATAAGGGAAAAGAATATTAGGACAAGCAATACCTAGTACAGGCTCCATCTCAGTCTCTGCGACATTACGAATTTGAAAGACACCCGCCTGCTGGGCCTCCACCAGAAACATAGTCTTATCATTGACCTTGGCGGTGACAGTTGCGGTCAAAAGGACCCCGAACATGCCCTCATCGATACGCTCTCCAGCCGTATGTAGCTGCACATCCACCTGGGGGGGCTCACGTTCCAGAAAGACTGCGGGCGCGTTAGGGATCTCTAGGGATAAGCCCTTAACATAAATCTTCTCGATACGGAAAACCGGTTGCTGCTCTTCACTCATGATAGATTCCAATTTGACTGTTTTAAAAAGTCCGCACTACGGTAACAGCCAGTCTTGTAGGATTGCGGTTGTTTAGGAAAACCGTCGAACTACGGATGGACATGCATCATTCCATCAGCATCTTTTCCAACTGATGATCATGATCAAGTTGCACCAGATCATCATATCCACCGACATGAGTATCATCGATATAAATCTGTGGAACAGTTCTGCGGGAGCTTCTCTCCATCATCTCGGCACGTCTCGCAGGATCCATATCGACCCGAATCTTTTCGATCTCGGTCACCCCTTTTGATCGCAAGAGACGTTCAGCCATGACACAGTAAGGGCAGCTACCGGTTGAGTATAGAACTACTCTGGCCATGCGGTTGCCTTCACTTCTTCACAATGGGGAGATTTGCCTTCTGCCATGTATCAATACCCCCGGCAAGATTGTGAACATGAGCAAATCCATTCTTACTCAGAATAGAACCGGCCTTACCTGTGCTATTCGCGCCGCTACGGTGAATGATCACAATGGGGTTGCTTTTAAATTTTTCCAGTTCCTGTATCCGGTCCTCAAGCTTGTCTGCTGGAATATGTTTTGAATTAACGATATGACCGCCCTCATACTCGCTCCCCTCCCGAACATCCAGCACCAGTCCGTCCTTGTAGTTGATGAGTTGAACAGCGACCAGTGTATCGACCTCGCTACCCGAGCGACTGGAAGATAAGAAAGACCACAAAAGCATACCCCCGCTGACGACGGCAGCCATTATCATGGCTATATTATTTTGTACGAATACTGAATCCATATCTATTTATTCATCCCGTTAGATTTTTTTGATTTTATCAGAGACTGTAACATCCTGTGTCCCTCTTGTTTCAACCGACACAAAACAAGTTTTAGCTGAGAGGTCGATAGAAGTAGCACCTTTTAGACGCTTTCTTTTGCAAGACACGTTAGAATTTTACTACTATTTCCAATAATCGCTTGTGTTGAGAGTTCATGATCTGTCCGGTTCTGTAGCGCGACATCTGTCCGGTCGTCATAGTGCCCCGAAGGGGTGCCAAATGAGACGAACGGAAGTGCTACAGGAGAATCGAAGGATGAGATTCGAAGA
>Ga0209553_1000066_pt1 | contig 47126 bp, 30 predicted proteins | sample LauGreFBDMM110DN_2_FD_188217 | JGI IMG/M metagenome (GOLD analysis project Ga0209553, IMG submission 188217) | Freshwater lake microbial communities from Lake Michigan, USA - Fa13.BD.MM110.DN (SPAdes) (version 2) | ecosystem: Environmental > Aquatic > Freshwater > Lake | place: Lake Michigan...
GCCGGATCTGCGATCTTTGCCGCAGAGGTACGTTCTGCGAACGCACCGATTGATCAAATGAAACGCCTGCACTTCCTCAGACGCACACATCTCCGTTCGATTCACGCGTGGCATCGCTCGGCCCTTTTCCCTGAATGTTGCCTGTTTTCTATTGATCTACAAACGCCCACCAGTGCAGAAGTCTAACGGCCGCTTGCATTTCCGTCGACAGGGTGGATGGTACGTTTATGACACAAGTCTAATGGCCGCTTGCATTTCCGTCAACAGGGTGGATGGTACATTTATGCCACTGTACATTTATGCCACTGAAATCTAACGAACGTGGATGAAACTGCACGGACGGGAGTGAGAGGAGGCAATTCTCAATGTGCATCGCACGAAGAGGTTTTCGTTCCACTCGCTTCCGTTCCTGACCGGCGTTTTCGCATTCGAGACCTTGATAGCCCTGCTTTAACATCCGTTACGTGGCGATCCATGAAATGTGCAAGTGGTCACATCGACCACTGGTCTCGTCGGCAATTCTATTGCAACACATTTACGATAAACGTACACTTTGAATCATGTTGCGATTTGTCCTCCCAGTTCTTCTGATTGCCAATCTGCTGACGTGCCCGTCGCGCTGTATGTCCTGTCAGGCGGCTACCGCGAGTGTCAATGATCGCGTTCCAGCAGGATGTTCTTGCTGTCACTGCAAGCCTGAGTCACCTGAGACGGAATCGTCTGAAGATTCTCCGAGCGATGACTGTCTTTGTCCAAACTGCATCTGCGAAGGTGCAACGCTTCAGGACAGCCTTGAACTACCGGATGCGAACGCCCAGCCAACCAGCTTTGGCCACTGGTCTGCGCGAATCGAGCGCGACATCAGTGTCGACATCGTGCAGGAGTTCGCAAAAGAGACCAAAGACCACAATTGCTACCACTGCGGTCGCGATGCGCGCATTGCGCATCACTCCTGGCTGATTTAGTCGATATCTCTCGCGGCCTTTGCTTGCCGCCGCGAAGCCTTCGTCCGATCACGAATCGGTTGATGCGTCCACTGTGACGTATCCTGATGCCCGGACTAATGGCGTTGGTTTTGAGCATTCCATGTTGAGCTATCCACAGATGTTGCGTGTTCGCGCAATTCGATGGCTCACGCTATCAGCATTCCACTTTCGATAGGTTCTCGACTGCTCAATGTTACTTCCCTGGGAATACGGTGTTCGTAATCTGGCTCGCAGGCCAGTCCGAACGGCATTGACGCTCGTTGCTTTGGCGACGGTTGTAATGCTCGTGTTCGTCGTCGTGGGTTTCATTCGTGGCCTGGAACAGTCGTTGTCAGTGAGCGGAGACGAAGACGTTGTGCTTGTGTATTCGGTGAACTCTGAAGAAAACATCGAGAACTCATCCATCGCCGCTCGAACGCCATCGCTGTTAACCGCGAGCCTTGATGGAACGTGGAAGCGATTTGGGGTCGCGCATGTTTCGCCGGAGTTGTATCTGGGGACTCGCGTCAAAACACAGGACGATAACGGCGGACTGGGTTTGGTCCGGGGTGTGACCCGTAACGCGCCATTGGTGCGTCGAGGAGTCAAACTGATCGCGGGCGATTGGCCGGGGCAAGGAGAAGTGATGGTCGGACGGTTGGCGTCGGCAAAGCTGGGCAACCGAGCAGAAGCGATGACGATCGGCCAATCGGTCGAATTTGAGGGACGACGGTGGATGATCAGTGGACAGTTTTCTGCTGGTGGTGCGGCGTATGAATCAGAAATCTGGTGCAACCTTGCAGACTTTCAAACCGCGACAAAGAGACAAGATTTGAGCTTGGTCGCCATGCTTTTGGCATCAGAGGCGTCGCCTGCGGAAGTGGAATTGTTTTGCAAAGAGAGAATTGACCTGGAGCTGCGGGCGATTCGCGAAACGGATTACTACGCAACTCTTCAACAGCATTACAAGCCCGTGCGATTGCTGGCTTGGCTTGTCGTCGTGTTGGTTTCGGCTGCAGGTGTCTTTGCGGGACTCAACATGATGTACGGAGCCGTGGCGGGGCGCATTCGCGAGATTGCCACCTTGCAGACGATTGGATTTCGGCGTCGGGCAATCCTGCTGAGCTTGATTCAGGAAGGCGTTTTACTGGCTGCTGCGGCCTCGCTTCTCTCAGGCCTGATTGCGCTCACGATGTTCAACGGGATGGCAGTGCGATTTACAATGGGAGCGTTTACCCTGCGAATAGACAGCGTCTGCATTCTGGTGGGATGCAGCGTGGGATTGTTACTTGGTGTACTTGGAACGCTGCCACCGGCGTTCAAAGCGTTGCGTGAATCGGTGGCGATAAGTTTGAAAGCAATTTGATTAGTGACGAGAGTCAACAACCTTTACTCGGAGAATTGAAATGAAGATGTCGAATTGGATGTTCCTTAGCGTATTCGCGTTCGCTGCTGGATGCGGCAGGTCATCTGTGGTGCAGGAATCGGATACGAAAGTCGACAGTGGAAGCTCCCAATATCTTGCTGCTGTTGAACCCGAAGGAGCGTTGCCGGTTGGTGAAGCACGTGAATCAGTCAAGGATGACCAGGCCGTGACTCTGGTCGGCGTGATCGGTGGCTCTTCTGAACCATTTGTCGATGGACTTGCGGCGTTCACGATTGTTGATGCGAAAGTGCCTTATTGCTCGGCAGACGAAGGTTGTCCCACACCATGGGATTACTGCTGCACTCAGGACCAGGTGAAAGGCAACATTGCTACGGTCAAAATCGTCGATGATGCTGGTAAACCCGTCACCGCCGACGCTCGCAAAATGCTAAACGTCAAAGAGCTTTCGACGGTTGTTGTTCAAGGCACGGCCCGACGCGACGATCAAGGAAATCTGACCGTTGCCGCAAGCAAAGTCTTTGTACGACCGAGCAAGTGAGTCATGAGTGAATCACAACTCGATCTGAGCAAACTGGCACTGGACCGTTCACCGGCGTCAAGCACCGCGAAAAGGCCTCGTCCGCGACGTTGGCTTTCGCGGTACGGCCTGCCTCTGACCATTCTGCTGGGATTTCTTGCCTTGCTGGGTGCGACAGCGGGTCGCCAGATATGGCCGAAACCGTCCGTCACGGTCGTGCCCGTGATTGTGAAACGGAGCGAAGTTCAACAGGCCGGAACGAAGTTGTTCCAAGCCGCTGGCTGGATCGAGCCTCGTCCAACGGCCATCAGTGTCGCTGCTCTCGCTCCGGGTGTGATTGAAGAATTGCTCGTCGTCGAGGGCCAGAAAGTCATCAAGGGCGAACCAATCGCTCGCCTGATTTCAATTGATGCGGAGTTGGCCGTTGAGCAATCCGAAGCGACGCTGGCGATTCGCGTGGGCGAATTGCAGAGAGCCGAAGCAGAACGTGATGCGGCCATAATTCGTCTGGAGAATCCGGTTCACCTGACCGTTCAGCTGGCTGAAGCAAACAGCCTGCTTGCCAAGGCGAAGACTGAATCTGACAAGCTGCCATTTTTGATCGAAGCAGCCGAAGCGAGGCTGAAGTTCACAGCCGCCACCGTCGAGAGCAGGAAAGCGGCAGGAAGTGCAATCCCGGCTCGTACTCTGCAGCAAGCCGAAGCCGAAGACTCTGAGGCGGATGCAACGTTGCGTGAATTACGTGTCCGACAGCCAAACCTGAAGCGCGAGATCGACGCTTTCCAGAACAAAGTGAATGCCGTGCAAACACAGTTGGACTTGCTGGTCGAGGAACGACGTCAGCTCGAAGAGGCCAAAGCGAAGGTCGTCTCTGCGGCGGCTCTGCGTGACGAAGCAAGCTCACTACTGCGAAAGGCCACGCTGACCCTCCAGCGAAATGTCGTACGATCACCGATCAATGGTCGAGTCCTGCGATTGGTGTCTTCACCGGGCATGCGTGTGATGGGATTGGATGCGAACGGAGGACAAAGTTCCAGCACCGTCGTGGAACTGTACGATCCGGCTCGTCTGCAGGTGCGAGCTGACGTTCGTCTCGAAGACGTCCCAATGGTCATGCCTGGTCAACCGGTGGAGATCGAGACGGCGTCATCAGGTCACACGATTCAGGGGCGTGTTCTGCAATCAACCAGTTCTGCAAACATTCAGAAGAACACGCTGGAAGTCAAAATCGAATTGATCGAACCCCCGCCGACGGTCAGTCCGGAGATGCTGGTGACGGCAACTTTCCTCGCACCCAAAACTGCTGCAGCATCATTGGATCGAAACGAGACAGAGCGACTCTTCGTCCCGGAGCAGTTAGTGCAGTCGAGTGAAAGCGGAACATTCGTGTGGGTCGTTGACGCCAGCAATCAGGCAGTACGAAAGCCAATCACGGTCGGTGGTGCCAGTCCGGACGGTCTGGTGGAAGTTGTCGAGGGTCTGAACGTCACGGAAAAACTGATCTCGTCGGGTGCAGATCGTCTTCATCCTGGTGATTTCGTGGTCGTCAGTGGCGAAGATCAAACCATCGGAATCGGGAGATAAGTCAGAATGGCATTGGTCGAACTTCAAGGCGTCAGTAAAAGTTTTCGAAAGGGCGATGAAACCATTACGCCACTGGATGACGTCAGTCTCCAGATCCACGCAGGGGAATTCGTTTCGCTGATGGGGCCGAGTGGTACCGGCAAAAGTACGCTGCTGAACCTGGTCAGCGGAATTGACCGTCCGGACGCAGGAACGATTACGGTGGATGGTACGAAGATTACCGGACTCTCACGTAGCCGGTTAGCCGACTGGCGAGCGGCAAATCTGGGATACATATTCCAAACTCACAATCTCATTCCTGTGCTGACCGCTTACGAAAACGTGGAACTCCCAACTTTGCTGCTGAAGCTGTCATCATCCGAGCGGCAAATGCGGGTCGAACTGGCGCTTGAAGCTGTGGGACTGACCGATCGAGCCGACCATTACCCGAGACAGCTTTCCGGTGGTCAGGAACAACGAGTTGGCATCGCCCGTGCCATCGTCGCCCACCCAAAAGTCGTTGTTGCCGACGAACCGACCGGCAGTCTGGATTCCGAAACGAGCGAACAGATTCAGGTGTTACTCCAAAGACTGAATCAGGAACTCAATATCACGATGCTGATGGTTACGCATGACAGCCATGTCGCAAAGATCGCATCGCGTCAGTTGGTACTGGATCGGGGAAAATTCCTCGACTCGCAAACGGCAATCGCCTGACACGGGAGCGAAAGTAATGTTGACATACGTTTTGAAAACACTGTGGCGTCATCACACTCGCACTCTGCTGACTGTAACGGGTGCGGCGGTGGCCATGTTTGTGTTTTGCTTTGTCGGCTCAGTCCAAGAAGGTCTGCAACTGCTGACGACCGGGTCGGACGCTGATCGCAGTCTGATTGTGTTTCAGGAGAATCGATTTTGCCCGACCAGCAGTCGATTACCTGAAGACTATGCGCGAAAGATCAGGGAAGTCCGAGGCGTTCGCGACGTGATGCCGATTCAGGTCTGGACAAACAACTGTCGGGCGAGTCTCGACATAGTCGTATTCAACGGTGCCGCCCCGAAACAGATCCAGGCGACGAGGCCTGTCACACTTGTCGAAGGATCATGGACCGCGTTCGGCTCACGCCGTGACGCAGCGATTGTCGGTCGCAATGTGGCGCAGCGTCGAGCATTAAACGTCGGAGATCAGTTTTCGATCGGTGATCTGTCCGTAAACGTCGTTGGCGTCTTCCGGTCATCAGTGCCATCTGAAGAAAACCTGATTTATACAAGCCTTGAATTTCTGCAATACACTCGTGGTTTGGACGCTGCCGGGTTGGTGACTCAGCATGAAGTTCTGTTGACCGATGATGCCGACGCTGATCTGGTGGCTTCGGAGATCGACAACATTTTGCGAGCCGGACCGGTCGCGACGACAACTCGTCGCAAAGGGGCATTCCAGGCGAGCACGCTGTCCGATCTGGTGGATCTGATCGGATTTGCTCACTGGCTCGGCTACGCCTGTGTCGGATTGGTTCTGTCATTAGTCGCCACCACCACGGTCATGAGCGTACAGGATCGCATCAAGGAATACGCTGTGTTGCAGACGATCGGCGTGCGTCCGATGCGCGCGATGCAATTGGTTTTGGCAGAGAGTACAATTCTGTGCGCCGTTGGTGGTATCGCAGGAACCGGAATTGCCCTGGGCTTACTGGCGCTTGGAGGATTCGCGATCGGTGCCGAAGGGGCGACAATCGCATTTCGTCCGTCATGGTGGCTGGCTGGCTCAGGTACGGTGGTTTCGCTGGCTGTTGGCGTTATTGCCGGGCTGGCACCCGCAATCCAGGCCGCGACTGTTCCAATTGTTGTTGCACTTCGAGAAGCGTGACATATTTCAAGGACTTTCTACGAGTGCGACTGGGTTTTACCGCACACTACGCTGGTTCCAGTGTGATTGGAATCCTCTTCAGATTGCGACCGAAACGGCAGTATCAGTATTCCCGGCAGTCGATCGACTTGCATTTCGTCTCTCAAATGTGGAAGTCCGATCGTCATGTGCTCATGCCCCTCCGCAGGGTGAGAGCGATACGTGCCGAACAGAACGTCCCACCACGGCAGATTGAATCCGAAGTTGCTGTTTGTTTCTCGCTGAATCACAGAATGATGAACGCGATGCATGTCCGGCGTAACGACGATCCATCGCAGCAAGCGGTCCTGCCATGCCGGCATTCGCACGTTACTGTGATTGAACATCGCGGTGGCGTTGAGCAGCACTTCGAAAACGACGACCGCGACAGCCGATGGACCAAGAACCACGATCGCAGCCAGCTTGATGACCGCCGAAAGCAGGATTTCCAGCGTGTGGAACCGCAGACCTGTGGTTACGTCGAAGTCCAGGTCAGCATGATGGACCAGATGCAAACGCCAGAGTACCGGAATTGCATGAAACATGACGTGCTGCAGGTAGATTGCCAGATCGAATGCAAGCACGGCAATGACTACCTCGACCCAGGACGGCCAGTTGACCTGATGCAGCAGGCCCCACCCTCGTGACTGTCCGACGACGGCGGCCCCGATTGCCGTAATCGGGACTAGCAATCGAGCCAGGACGATGTTCAGCACCACGAGGCTGAGATTGCTGGCCCAGCGGGGAGCCTTGCGAATCGTCAAGGGACGGCGGGGTGCGAGCAGTTCCCAGAATGTCATAACGAGCAGGACACTCCCGAAGAACCCCAGTCGCACCGCGATTTCAACTTGCTCGGACAATCCTGGTTACTCCTTTGACTTCCATCTGCTGCTGGAGAATGGCTCCAACAGCCTTCGGTAGCGAGAGGTTAAAACGTCAACACTTTGTCACACTCGGCAACCATCTGGTGTAAATCCTGCATGGTTGAGAGGGGGCAGATCTCGGAACCCTCGGACTGTCGCACTTTGAGGCAGGTCCCGCACGCCATGATCTTGCCGCCAGCAGCGACGAGCATTTCCATCTGCTCAGTGACCTTGAACTTTTCGGTGTTCAGTGACTCGGCTTCGACTCCTTTCCCGAGCAGGAACACCTGGACTTCATTCTGGGAATGCTTCAGGGAATAGTTACCAAAGCGGAACGCATTCCAGACGGTTTCAGCGTCGTTGGAATAGATACAGATGCCGAGTTTCATCGTCGCGAATCTCCTAAAGAACGGTTTTTCAAACAGACGGATGTAAGTCGTAAGCGTCTTACTTTGACGGCTCGACGAATGGCGGTCGGCACATGTCGAACGGCTGCTTCGACGAGTCATACGGTTGGATCGGTGTTGGCGGCAACGGTGGTGCGCTGGCGATACAGGACCATGCCACGCCGACACCGACGAGTATTGCCACCAGAATCGATGGGATGCCCTGCTTTGCGGAGTTGCGGCGATTTGCGATTGCTCCCGCCACACAGACTGCAGTCAGCACGCAGAACACGGCAAGGCTTTGAGCTGGCCCGTCACCCCAGCCAAAAAGAGCCGGTGGGCATTCCAGCTTGCTCAACAAAACCAGATACTCGTGAAAGGCCGCCACTCCCAGCCCGGCCGATGTGAACGGCAGGGCGACAAAGCACGAGCGAGTTGAGCGAATGCCGTCGAGCCAGAACGACATGAGAAGGCTGACAGCAACGGCCATCATGAAGGATCGCTGGTAGAAACACAGCGGACAAGCCTTCAAGCCAAGGCCGATACTCAGGTAAACGCTGCCCACCGAACCCATCATCGCCACGCCAAAAGCGAGCAAGCCTGGTACTGCAGCAAATGCGCTGCGCGAAGGATTCTCTGTATCATTGCCAGAATTCATCATCTGTGTTTCTCCGCACGAATCAACGCGCTGTTGGAAAGTTCATGGCCGGTGCGAGCGTTGCGGCCCAGCCAGAGAATCTGGGGATTTGCCAGTCCATTCGCTTCCATACGGTTCAGAAAATCCTGTTGCACTAATGCTCCGCCGATACAGCGGAACCAGTCGCTGATCTCACACCGTACTTCACTGGGCAGCTCACTTTTGAGGACGATCTCCGCGAAGATGGTGCGACCGCCCGGCCGCAGCACGCGAGCCACCTCTCGCATAACGGCATCCTTGTCAGGCGACAGGTTGTAGATTCCGTTTGCAGTCACAAGATCGATGGATTCATCGGGTAAAGGAATCATGTCCGCCGGTGCATTTAACCACTCGACGTTTTCGATGCCCATCGCGGAAAAGTTTTGACATGCCTTAACGAGCATTGCCTGAGAAAGATCGAGACCGTAGAGGTGCCCCTCCGCTCCGACTCTCTGCGAATACATATAAAGATCGAGTCCGGCTCCGCAGCCAAGATCGAGTACCGTCTCTCCCGGTTTGGCATCAACGAACGCCTGGGGATTTCCAGCACCGGTGAACGATTCCCACATGCCACGCGGCAGACGATTGAGCAGCGCGGCATCGTATCCGACACTTTCGGCAAAAGTGCGGCCCACCGGGAAGTTGAACTTCTGATCCGGAGTGGTCGCCACAGAACTGTAACGCTCGGCAACGGCGGCTTTGATCTCTTCGGGCGAATACTCGGCAAGTGTTTTCATCTGATGATTTCCGCAGGCACGAGGCCGACTGTAGTCTGGGGCGAATGGCCTTTTCGATGCTCCTGATCCGATGAACCTCAGTAGTGATTCGACAACCGCATCAAGCTCAGCTTGTATTGTGCTGCGTCCCAGGCTGAAACGGACAGCGCCTAGACCGACGTCAGTCGCGACACCCATCGCCTCCAGTACCGGGCTGATATGGGTGCTGCCAGCGTGACATGCAGAACCGGTTGATGCGCAGATGTTTGACATGTGGGCGAGAATCTCGTTGCCATTCTGACCGAGGAAACTGACGTTGAGTGTGCTTGGCAGTCGTTGCTCGGGGTGCCCATTGAGTACAACGCGATCCCCGAATTCTGCCTGCAGTTTTCGCCAGAAGTGGTCGCGCAGTTGAAAGATGCCCGTGTGGTTGATCCAGTCGAGCGCCAACTCGCAAGCTGCGCCAAGACCCACGATTTCGAGGATGTTTTCAGTTCCGGCTCGACGCCCTGCCTCATGTCCTGCCCCGTGCAGCAGTGGCTCCAGTTCAATCCCTTCACGGACGAACAAAGCCCCGACGCCTTTCGGTCCATACAGCTTGTGGCCGGCAATCGAAAGCAGATCGACACCCAGCGACTCGACATCCACGGAGATCTTGCCAGCCGATTGTGCGGCGTCGGTGTGAAACGGAATGCTGTGTTCTCTGGCAATGTCTGCGATCAACGAAATTGGCTGAATCGTTCCCACTTCGTTGTTGGCGTGCATAATGGAGATCAGCCGCGTGTGCGGACGGATGGCACGTCGCACGTCATCGGGATTCACCAGCCCGAATTCATCCACGGGCAGCAGTGTCAGTTCAGCCCCGAGAGACTGCAGGAAGCGGCATGGCTCCAGCACGGCCGGATGTTCGATGAGGCTCGTAAGGATATGAAAGGGCTTACCGCGTGAATGCGACGCGAAAAAAAGTCCTTTCATGGCCTGGTTGTTGGCCTCTGTGCCGCCGGACGTGAAAACGATCTCAGTGGCGTCGCAACACAGCAGTGCTGCCACTTGCGACCGAGCTTTCTCAACCGTGTCTCGCGCTGGAACACCGGCCCAGTGCAGACTGGAGGGATTGCCATACGCCATTGTCAAAAATGGCGACATTGCCGCGACGACTTCAGGAGCCAGTGGAGTACTGGCGTTGTAATCCAGGTAGATTTTCTCATTCATCAGGACACCGGCTGCCGTCCGGAAGGCTTGGCGGACGATTTGGATGTCCCGGTCTTTCGAGCTGATTGCTGCGCCTTTGCCAGTCGCTCCTTATCCGCCTTGATCTCCTCCGGAGTCCGCGTGATGACCGGCTCCTGACGCCCCATCAGTGTGAACAGATCGCGAACCAGGTTCGGTCGACAGAGATAATAGCAACGAAGAGCGCCGTCTTGAGCATAGTCCACCAGTTGTGCATGACGGAGGACTGCAAGGTGCTGTGAGATGTTTGGCTGACGAGCCGGAAGGATTTCCTCCATGTCAGTAACGCACTTTGGCCCGCCTGCCAGTTCCTGCAAAATCGCAAGTCGCGTGGGATGTGAGAATGCCTTCAGCAGTTCCGCAGTCGCCTTTGAGGTCTTCCTATCAGTCACTATACTTCTCCGATTCGGATATTCGACTATTCGAATGTTAACGAGTCGTCTCAACAGGATCAATGGCTATTCGATTCCGGCCTTTACTGATTCTCGTATCGTGAGGCCAAAGGAGTCGGCGATTGAGGTTTGTTGCGATTGCACTTAAATTGCTGCTGCGGATCAACGTGGTCAGAATGCACGCCGTTGATTTCGAATTCCGAATGAGCCTGTTGTTGCGAAGTTGCGTGAGGTCGTTGGCGCCGAGGGTCTTATGTTCGTCAGAGTCATTTTCGCACCATTTGTGTTTTGCTTCGTCGGCATGCCTGGTTCTGTTGACGAGTCGCCCTCCCAGATCGTTGAAGGAAAATATGAGTCACCGAGCGGCGAATCGGCAACTATCTGAAAGAGGATCTCGGTCAGATCTGGCAACAGCCCAACAAAACCATCGCAGGCCGGTTCCTTAAAGATTGGTGTGCCCGCGCCCGGGCCTCCGGCATCAAGGTTCTGCAAACAATGGCCAATACACTGGAAGGACATCGGACGGGCATCCTCAACTGGTACGACTTCCCAATCTCGACCGGACGACTCGAAGGCATCAACAATAAGATCGGCGCCCTCCAGAGAACCGCCTACGGCTACCGGGACCGAGATTACTTCATCGCTAAACTCTATGCCTTACATCTCGCTAAGTTCGCACTCATCGGTTAATCCCGGTTTCTATGCCGCGCACTTAATTTGTCGATGAACCAAAACTAGAATGGCTGTACCTCAACGACACCGCGGTCACCGATGAAGGACTATTGCATCTGCAGGGGCTGTCGCACTTGCGGTTTCTTTCCGTCGTGAATACCAACGTCACGAAGGATGGAATCGACAGGCTCCATCGTTCTCTGCCGAACGTCAGAATCCGTCATTAATTGTGACGATCTTTACGGCGGTTTAACCTGTTGTGAATATGCGCAAGCATTCGGGCAAACGCACCGAGCCATTACCGAACTCGTACGAAATTGGATACAATTCATGCGAAACAGCGGTGAATGCTGACTTGCGCTTCCTTTTGGTTCAGAAATCCGTAATAGTGGGAGAGGAACATGTGCCCGAAAGTTATTGAATGCGCCACGTCATCGCTTCGTTTTTGATCCCACTGATCCTTGCCTGCCAAGGCTTGTCAGGTGGACATGCGCATTTTGAGAAGTCGAGTGGTCAGCTTCATTCAGCCAGCCCGCATTTTCATATTGCAGGGTCGCATTCGCATGGTTCAGATCACAGCCACCGGTCGCATCATGACCACAACAAATCAGATCACGAATCTGATGGGTCGTGGAGCCACATTGCTTCAGCGACTGATCACGATGCAGATGCCTACTATTTTGAAGACACCTTCAGTTCCCGCCAGCAACGACCTGAACGGTTGAATTCGAACAAGCAGTTGGCCTTCGGTCTCGTTGTCGTTTGCCTCACCGCAACAACTGAGATCGTCAGTCGAAGCAACCCGATTTGGCGAGCTTCGCATTTTCCGGGCAGCAGTGCGCGCATCCCACTGTTCCTGCGAGATCGCTCGATCCGCTGTTAACCGCGTCATCGCGATAGACGCATCGCCAATACTCCGCACGGCGCGCATCGCCTGCCCCGTGTGATGGAGTCAGCACTTTCGATAGACACATAGTCCTGCCATTCCGCGTTAATCCGTGCTCAGCGCAATTGGAATGTCTCTTTCGACGGCAGATCCAGTACCACGACAATTAGTCTTGACCGACCCGGTTCGAGATTCGCGAACACAATTGCTGCAAAGGTTTATTCATGACCAATTTCAAGCGGGTTTCTATTCTTGGCGGCATCATTCTGCTCTCGGCGGCGGGGGCGTTTCTCAGTCGAGATACCTGGTCCCAATGGATCGCATCGCAGAATGTTTCTCCCGCCGCGGCGGACAATGCGTCACCTCCGATCCAGGACGCGAAGGTTCTGAAGCTGAGCGAACAGGGGCGCAAGAATCTCGGGTTGTTTTCGAAACCGGCAAAGCCTCAGGTTTATTGGCGAACGATCGAGGTGCCGGGCGAGATTGTGGATCGTCCTGGCTTCTCTGACAGAGGCGTGACGTCTCCCGCCGTTGGTGTTGTCACCGAGGTTCATGCGTTTCCTGGCGATACCGTGAAGCCTGGAGATAAACTGTTTACGCTGCGGCTATTTAGTGAGTATTTGCAGAACACTCAGTCAGAGCTGTTCAGGGCGACTCGCGAAATTCAGCTGATTACCGAACAGCACACACGACTGGCAGAATTTGTGAAGTCAGGCGGAGTACCAGAAGTCCGATTGATCGACCTCGACAATCAGTTGCGTCGGCAAACGGGACTGGTTCAATCGTATCAACAGGACTTGCTGACACGCGGACTCAATCCGGAACAGATCAAGAGTGTTGCTGATGGAACTTTTGTTTCCACAATCGATGTCGTTGCTCCGCCGGCAATCGATCATTCGAAAAAAGTCAGCGATATTCAGCCAGTCGCGTTTCAATCATTGGGTATCAATGTCGAAGGGCCAGCTTTCGAAGTTCAGGAACTGAATGTCGAACTGGGACAGCAGGTTCAGGCAGGACAGTTGCTATCGACACTGGCCAATCATCAGGCGTTATTTATCGAAGGACACGCATTCAAACGCGAAGCGTCATTTTTGGCGAAGGCGGCTGAAAACAAATGGCCAATTAAGTGTACATTCGCCGAGGACGATCAGATCGACTGGCCAGCGTTCAATCAAACGCTGGAGATCCGGCATCTCGCCAATTCCATCGATTCCACCAGCCGAACGTTCAACTTCTTTATTCCACTCTCGAACCAGTCCCGATCCTACGACAAAGACAATCAAACATTTATCGTCTGGCGGTTTCGACCGGGCCAGCGAATCCGCCTTCAGGTTCCCGTGGAAGAACTCAAGGACGTGCTTATCCTGCCATCTTCGGCCATTGTCAGGGAAGGCCCTGAGGCTTATGTGTTTCAACAGAATGGCGATCTCTTCAATCGCCTTGCCGTACATGTGCTGCATGAAGACCGGCTGCAGGTTGTGGTGGCCAATGATGGAAGCGTAAAGCCTGGTTTGTATCTCGCGCAAAGCTCTGCAGCGTCGTTGAACCGAGTCCTGAAGGCTCAGGCCGCCAGCGGCATGCGAGCTGATGTTCACGTCCATGCTGATGGCACAGTGCATGCTGCGCATTGAATTTCGATTGAAGATTGGCGATTGAAGATTTCGTAGTGAAAGGCGTGGGGCGATGGATGACGTTGAATTGAAAAAACGTACGATGCAGTTTGCGTTGCGGGTGATGAAGCTTGTGGCGGCGCTGCCAGTGGATTTCGTGGGTAAAGCGATAGGGTCGCAACTCATAAGAAGTGCCACATCGGTGGGAGCCAATTATCGGGCTGCCTGCCAGGGAAGGTCGAAAGCTGAATTCATTGCCAAGTTGCAAATCGTTGTCGAAGAAGCAGACGAGTGCTGCTACTGGCTTGAACTGATTATTGAGGGCGCATTGTTGCCCGAGGGAAAAGTGCAGTTACTTCTCGACGAAGCCAATCAGATTACAGCCATCATGGTTGCATCCAGAAAGTCCGCTCAAAATCGAAGTTAGCCGCCTTAATCTCCAATCGCTAATCTCCAATCGCTAATCTCCAATCGGCAATCTCCAATGTTTAACGCCGTCATTCGCTTCGCACTTCGCTATCGCATGCTGGTTCTTGTCATCAGCATGGCCCTGATGGTCTATGGATCATATCTCGCCACGCAGATGCCGATCGATGTGTTTCCCGACCTCGACCGGCCGCGAGTCATCATCATCACGGAATGCCCTGGACTCGCCACTGAGGAAGTAGAGACACTGGTCACGCAGCCGATTGAAATTGCTCTCCTCGGAGCCAGCGGGGTTCAGGCCGTCCGCAGTCAATCGACTGCCGGCTTAAATGTGATCTACATCGAGTTCGACTGGAACATGGAGATTCGTGCCGCGAGACAAACGGTTCAGGAGCGGCTGACGACTTTGGGCAGCGTATTGCCGGAGGGAATTCTGCCGCAAATGACGCCGCCGGCGTCCATCATGGGGCAGATCGTTGTTGCAGGACTTTACCGTCAGCAGGGACCGAAGGGCGGTGAGCTGTTTCCCATTGAGCGAACAGACCTGATGGCAGAACTGGTCACCGATGACAAGACCTCCCCGCAGGTCTTTGTGTGGCGTCCCACCGACCGTCATCGTGTCGACTTATGGCAGTCGGTCGCTATTGACAACGTTGAATGGAAAACGCCTGAACGATCCGATGATATCCACCCAACCGAACGCGAACGCCGAGCAACGATCACGATCAACGGGAAGCTACACGATGTCGAGTTTCCATCAGTGGCCGTTCGTCAAATGGCTCTGCGAACAACTGCCGATTGGGTCGTACGGCCTCGGATCCTGAAAGTCACCGGGGTGGCCGAGGCGTTTCTGCTGGGCGGCGACAAGAAGCAGTATCAAGTGCTGATCGATCCGACGGCACTCGTCGAATACGGCGTCACGCTTCAGGAAGTGGAGAAGGCTCTCAAAGAAAGCAACATCAATACGAGCGGCGGGTTTGCCGTTCAGGGAGAGACTGAGCGCCCGATTCGAGTCCTTGGACGCCTGGGACCAGATTCGTGGCAGGTGCTTGATGATCTGCGCAAGGTTCCCGTCAAGGTTCATTCCGACCGCTCAATTCTGCTGGGGCAGGTGGCGCAAGTGGTCGAGGGACCGCAATTCAAACGAGGCGACGGCAGTGTGAACGGTCGCCCTGGAGTTGTGTTCACGGTTGTGAAGCAGCCGCATGTGGACACACGTTCGCTGACTGACAGTCTGGCCACAGCATTCGCCGAAGCAGAATCGTCATTGCCTGCGGACATTGTGATCAATTCGGAACTGTTCCGGCTCAAGAACTTTATCGACCGTGGGATTTTCAACGTGGGCGAGGCTCTGGTGATCGGAGCGGTTCTCGTGGTCATCATTCTGTTCTTGTTTCTGCTGAACTTCCGCACGACGTTCATCACACTCACGGCGATTCCACTCTCGTTGGTCATTACGACACTCGTATTTCGAATCTGGGGGCACATTTCGGGAACGCATCTTTCTATCAACGTGATGACACTGGGCGGAATTGCCGTGGCAATGGGCGAACTGGTGGATGATGCCATCGTCGATGTCGAAAACATTTTCCGCCGCCTGAAGGAGAACAACAATCTTAAGGAACCGCGATCGTCGCTAACGGTTGTGTACGAAGCAAGTAAAGAAATCCGCAGTGCGATCGTCTTTGGAACGGCGGTCGTAATTCTCGTGTTTTTGCCGCTGTTCGCGTTGTCCGGCGTTGAAGGTCGGCTGTTTGCTCCGCTTGGTGTTGCCTACATCGTGTCGATTCTGGCATCGCTCGTTGTTTCGCTGACAGTAACGCCGGTTCTGTCCTGGTATCTACTGCCTCAGTCAAAGGCAACTCACGTAGAACACGACGGCTTCCTGCTGCGGTGTTTCAAATGGGGGGCCAGCTACCTCATTCGCCTGAGTATGGCCCGACCATTGTCGCTGATGGCGCTAACCTGGCTGACGGTCGCCTATGCAGGCTGGGAACTGTCGCAGCTCGGACGGAATTTTCTTCCGCAGTTTGATGAAGGCAGTGTGCAGATCAATCTGACATTGCCGCCGAGTTCCTCTCTGGATGCTTCCAATCAAGTGTCTGGTGTGATCGATCGGAAACTGCGGGCGATGCAGAAGTCAGAGCAAAACCCCGACGGTCCGATTCTGCATTTTGTCCGGCGTACGGGACGAGCAGAGATGGACGAACACGCCTCGCCCGTCAATACGGGTGAGTACATTCTCAGCATGAACCCCGACATCCAGACACGTCGGGAAGAAATCCTGAAGAAGTTTCTGGACGAATTGAGTGAAGAGGCACCAGGCGTCGATGTCGAAGTCGAGCAGCCGTTGGCCCATTTGATCAGTCACATGGTGTCCGGCGTCTATGCACAGATTGCCATCAAGATCCACGGCGACGATCTGGACACTCTTCAACAACTTTCTGAACAGGTCAAGACAACACTGCAATCAATTCCCGGCCTGACTCCGCCGATCGTCGAGCCAATTCGCCAGACTGAAGAACTTCACATTCGACTGCGATCAGACGATCTGGCATTTCATGGACTCACGCGAGCGTACGTGGGCCAAATCGTGCAAACGGCCCTGCAGGGAGAAGTTGTGTCTCAAGTGCTGGAAGGCCAGCGACGCTTCGATCTGCTCGTGAGGCTGGAAGAAAACTATCGCACTGACTACCCGAATCTCGGACGACTTCGCATTGACCTGCCGGATGACCGAGGACAAATCGAACTGCGTGAGCTGGCCGACATCGGCGAAGGGTCTGGTCCCAATGCCGTCAATCGGGAGAACGCTCGCCGTCGAATTGTCATCCGTTGCAACACACAGGATCGCGATCTTGCCAGCGCCGTCGGGGAGATTCAGAAGCGTATCGAGAGTCAGATTGCTCTTCCTGAGGGTTACTTTGTCGAATACGGCGGTCAGTTTGAAAGTCAGCAGAATGCGACTCGGACGATTAGTGTGTTGGCTGGGATCTCGGTCGTCGGTATGTTCGTCGTGCTGATGATTCTGTTCCCGTCGGTTCGCGTGGTGCTTCAGATCCTGAATGCATTGCCGACTGCGTTCATCGGCGGTGTGCTGGCACTGGTTATCACTCAGCAATCACTCACGGTGGCAAGTCTCGTGGGATTCATTTCGCTCGGCGGTATTGCAGTGCGCAACGGGATCTTGCTCGTCACACACTACTTTCACTTGATGAAAGAAGAGGGCGAAGACTTCACGCAGGACATGGTCATGCGGGGCAGTCTCGAACGACTCGCGCCCGTGCTGATGACGGCACTTACGGCGGGAATCGGGCTGGTGCCCCTCGTGCTTGGCGGTCAGGAGCCGGGACGCGAGATCCTGTATCCGGTCGCGACGGTGATCTTAGGAGGTCTCGTCACTTCGACGTTTTGTGAGTTTCTGATTCACCCCGGTCTGTTCTGGAAGTTTAGTGGCAAAGATGCGTTGAAACTCGCCCGCATGGGCGAGTCTGAGAATGAGCTCTGATCCGACGATGCTGATCGATGATCTTCGTTTGGAACGACGCCCCAGCGTTCCCACCAATCAAAAATCGAAAATCACCAATCGTCAATTTACCCCCCCTTGTTTGTTGGAGAATGACCCATGAAGAAGTTTCGTATTTCGTTCGGTTCGATGGCTGCCATCACCGCCCTCACGTTCGTCGCTGGCTGTGGAGATGCAGAGAAACCTGCGGCCAATACTGCGCCGCCAGTGACTCAGCAATCCGCCGCGCCCAGTGATGCTCCTAAACATGCGGCCCACGGAGCTGGCCCGCATGGTGGCGCAGTCGCGGACTGGGGTGGAGGCAAGTATCACGTCGAGTTCACTGTGGACCACGACAAGCAGGAAGCCACAATTTACGTGCTCGGCAGCGATGAGAAGACCGCAGCCCCGATCAAGGCCGACAAAGTGATGCTCAGTATTGTTGATCCAAAATTTGATGTCGAACTCGCACCAGCTCCGCTCGAAGGTGAAGCCGGTGGCGTAGCCTCGTGTTTCTTAGGCAAGCATGAGAATCTCGGGAAGGTGCAGGAGTTCGATGGCACCATCAGCGGCGAAGTCGATGGCACGCCTTACACAGGAGACTTTAAGGAAGAGCCTCCCGGCAAATGATGAGCAACGTATTGACCAGAATCTTGGGATCTCGAATTCACCTCTGCCCTGCAGGATCGCCTGCGTGGCAGTAGGTGAAGTCCGAATCTGTCGCCGACCGATGTCAGGATGCTAGACTACATAGCGAAAGCCCCTCTGAATTCAATTCTGACTCGCGTTGCAAATCACCCGGACACAGCGGCTGACAGCTTGGCTTCCTTGATGACGCGAGTGCGTTGGATTGAAGTCGGACGTATCCTGCTCACGGGGTTGATTGCGTTGGTCTATCGGTAGCAGTTGGTGCCGGTGCAAATCCTATGGGTCGCTGTCGCCATCGGGTTGTATCCGCTCGTCAAAACCGGCCTGCGCGACCTCGTGCACGAGCGCAAAATCGGCACCGAGATTTTCGTGACCGTGGCGACTCTCGTCGCGGTGCTCGGCGGCGAAACTGTCGCCGGAGCGGTGCTGATGGTGATTATCCTCATCGCGGAGTTCATCGCCGAGTTGAACACAGATCGCGCTCGCGCTTCCATACAAGTCGCTGATTGGTTCGGTTCCGTAGATCGCCCGCGTCACTTGTCTCCTCCGGATTTTTCACCCGAAAACCCGCCATGATGACGGCCTTCCAGGCGATCACGAAGTCAACAACTGAACATTTGGGCGATGCACAATTCAACCGCCCGCCACGACCCGCCAAGCGCCACGGTTTCTCGCCGCCGTTTACAGCCGTGCGGACTTGATTGCATGCAACCGTTGCTGGCCATCAGGCCCGTGCGGACGACGGGGAATAGTGGGCTTTTAGGCATTCCCGGCAGTGTGAGCCGTTCCCCCACTGAAATCTAACGAACGTGGTTGAAACTGCACGGACGGGAGCGAGAGGAGGCAATTCTCACAGTGCATTGCACGAAGAGGTTTTCGTTCCACTCACTTCCGTTCCTGACGCGACGTATTCGCCCTAAAAATGCAGGTGTCCCCGAGGGGCAACGTGACTCTGTCCGTTTAGTCCCCAAGCTTGCTCGGATGGTAACGGACATGAACTTCGACCTTCTCCAGCGTGATCGCTTGCTCGAGTTCTCCTGGATCCGCGAGGTCCAGCGTGATCAGGTTGTGTCCTGTGGCGGTTTGGTGCGGTGTGAGAGCAGAGACCCACCAGTTGCCTTCCTGCTTTTGAGGCCGCAGTGTGATGCCGTTAAACTTGACTGCGATTTGTTCGGGGGCGGTATCGGCGGAGAGTTGCAGCCGGAGTTCGAGTTGATCAACCTGGTTCGCTCGGGCCGCAATGTCGTCGGCCAGTGACACGTCGACCCACGTCGGGTCGGCACCGAGTTTCAACGGCAGCGGAGCCTGATGGTTCAGATTGGTGTAGTCATCCCAGCGGTTTCCCAAACGGTCGTAGAAGCCCCCTCCGTACCGACGATCGACGACAAACCACTTATCGAGTGATGCCAGTTGTTTGGGATCGCCAAGTTCTGTGTAGGCAAGCGCATGAACCGATTGGCCGTTGAATAGCGGACCCGAGCTGCCGATCACCTTCCCCGATTCCGGCAGTTCATTCCAGAAGTTGAAGGCGGCGATACCGTCTGCTCCCTGATGCCACCAGTTCGCAGCGACGCCGCGCAGAAACTCCGGCGAGGGGACGGCATGGTAGCCATCGGGCGAGTGATGCTGGTCGATGCAGGGATACAATTTGACGTGGCTGCCGGTCGTGATGCGTTTGAAGCCGGGGAGATCGACCTGAATCGACCGCGTACCAATGACGATCATGTCGACCAGGTTGTGCCGCACCCACGTCTCCACGTCCATGCCATCGAAGTGGCACCCCGGAACCGTATCAGCCACTCGCACCGAGAGCAGAAACGGTCGGCCTCGTCGTTCGGCCACGCCCTGCAGCATCAACCGCACTTGCCGCACGAAGTCCGTCAGCGCCTCGCGATGTTCCCATTGCTGCCCGGTTGGCAGGAACGGTGGATGTCGGCCGAAGTCGAGGTTGATGCCATCCAGGTCGTAACGTTCGGCGACCTCCCGCAGCACGGCGGTTTTGTACTGTCGCACTTCCGGGATGGCGAAGTTCCACAGTCCCGGATTCCACCAGCTTCCTGCAATCAGCCATTCGGGGTGCTGGTCCTTGAGCGGATGTTGTGCTGGTGTGTTCACATCCGCTTCGCGATCGGCGCCGTTCAGACGGTGTTCCCAGAACACTTCCAGCTTTCGCCGATGGCTCTCGTCAACGATGCGTTTGGCGATGTCAACGCCCTCAGCTCGCCAACGCAGCAGCGTTGGATACTGTAACTCGGGAATCACCGTGCTGGGATACGCGGCGATATTCCCTTCATCCAGGCACCAGCCGACGCAGTCGACCTGACTGCCCGGCTGGTCGAACGCGCTGAATCTTGCGGCTAGCCATTCATCGGGCTTGATGGCCGTCAACTTCGGTCCCATGGCGACCGCGTCGTAGCCGACATCGTTGTTGACATAGATCCGCCGCCGACGATTGACGACAGCGACGTGGGCCGCTGACAGCTCGACCGAATCGGCCTTCTTCGAAATGGCCACGAACAGTGTGTCGGCGATCAGCTTCATGCCGACATCACTGGGGTGCCCGACCGGACCGTTGATTGGAATGTCCGACTGGTAGGCGCTGATGTCTACAAAAGTGCGATGCACTGGATCTTCCTCGCAGACTTTGCGTTTGATCTCATCCAGGCCGGGATTTCCCCACAGGATATTGCCGGTCACAAAAATCTGAGGATTGCTCGATTCTTTGAGGTCGTTCAGCAGAGTCTGCAAGCTCTTATGAAATGCCTTGGCATCAAAGTCTTTCGGAGGAACATTTTCGCCACACTGCAAGACGACGATGTTCGCTTTCCAATCGAGTTGCTTACGAATTCTGGCCGACTCATAGATGGCGTACTCCCGCTCGAGGATATTCGCGATGTTGAGGACGCTTTCGGCAGATTTGGTCCCGTCGACGGGTGTCGGCTCAAGAACCAGGCGACCACCGGTCCGGGCAACAATCGCCGCCGTGAGGAGGTGGACGTAGTCCTTGTCCTGCGCGCTGGCCGCCATGCCCCAGTTGCCAGCCCAGCCAATCTCCGCCTTCGGGCCGTGCAGCGTGAGGCTGTTCCCCAGAAACAGGATGCGGTCGGCCTTGAGGGAGCCGAACATCTGCTGGCCAGAGACCTCGGTTTGGCACATGGGAAGGGGCAGCATCAAGCACAGGGTGTAGATTGCCTGCCGGAAACATTTGAAGAAGAAGTCTCTCATGGTTGATTCCCTGTTCGTGGACGGTGACAAGTGATTTTGTGCGCACGTGATACTTAACCGTGCTCCTGTGGAGTCCCTTGGTCTTGAAAGGATCACCCGGGATAAACCCGCGTGAGCACGATTTTCCAGGAGAGTCCATACGAAGCTGAGTCCAGCTTGATTTGGATGTCTTTGGAAGCGTCAAGCCGTAACCAGGCGGGCAAAGTCCCACTGTGACTCCTCATGACCCCGTTGAGAATCGTGCCGGAGTCAAACCCGGTCCCCAGATCCGCGGCTCCTCCATAAACAGTGTATTCGTAGTGAGCACGTGAATTGACTGGCCCGGTCATTTCCACTTCTGGAATGGATTTTATGGTTGTCCACGAACCGGCAGTTGCGTTCCCCTGGATGGTTTCTTTCGTCGTGTCGCCCCAGCGAACGCTGCCCCCAGCCAATGGTGCCACAAGGTTGGTGCCGATCGTGAGGTCGTAACCGGCCATCTGGTCCGGTCCAATTCGAGCCGCTCCCAACTGGTGATGATCGAACCGTAACGCCCCACGTCGATCAAAGGCCGTTCCGACAAACTTCACGATGTTTGGGGCTTCTGCCGTCAATTCGAACAGGCCGTTGAAAATCATCGCCGCGTCTGAAGCAAAGAGATTTCGATAATTGGCCTCGAAATAGAGCTGTGACATATTCGCACCGCCGCCCGCGAAGTGCAGGGCTCCGTCATCTGTCGTCTTGCTTCCACAGTACTCCAGGACGCAACTGTTCAACCCGACGAGCACCGCACTCTCAAAAGACAATCCTCGAGTGCAGCCGGTGATGTAAGCCCTCGACACGGTCACTGTGGAACAGGGAATGTTCTGGTGGGTCTCAAACGACAAACCGTAGGTGCAGCCTTGAGCTGTAATATCCTGAAGTCCCCAGTAAACGCACTGCTTCACCTGTAAACCGCGTGCAGAGAAATTAGCAAAACGCAGGCCGGACAGTGAGTAGTACGATTTACTTACCGCCAGAATTCCGACGGTCGTGTTTCCGTCGTCCTTCGTTCCGGACGACTCGAGCGTGAAATCGACGAGATTCACAAACTGCGACTTATTGCAGGTGAGCGCCACTCGATTGCGGCCCGTCGTCAGCCGAATGACTGGTTTGCCAATGCCCTGCAGCGTGGTGAGTCCGCTCTTCTCTTTAATCTCCAGACCTGTCGTGACGTAGACGCCCTCGGGAATGAGGACTCGCTGAGCTCCGCAATCGAGTGCGGCCTGAAACGCGATCGTATCATCGGTGCGGCCGTCGCCTGTCGCGCCAAAATCTTTGACGCTGATCGCTTCGTCCAGTTTTTCCGGCAGAGTGCGAGATACGGCTCCTGACCTTGCGATCGTAGCGGCGCGAGAAGACTCTCTTAAATCGGCCGGGCCGGATTGTGGCGGCATGATGTCGTCAGGCACAGCCAGCAACCATCCTCCAATGCTCAGGCCGCAAAAGATGGTGCCGATCGCGAAAGTGGTCGTTAAATGCTTCAACATGCTATTTTCTTTGCCCTTTGGAATTGTCAGAGCGATCGTCACGCCAGAATTTCTCGAATGACATTGCCATGCACGTCGGTCAGCCGAAAGTCGCGGCCGCCGAAGCGATAGGTGAGCGCTTCGTGATCGACGCCCAGTACGTGGAGTACGGTGGCCCACAGATCATACACGGTGGTGACGTTTTCCACGGCGTGGTAACCCAGGTCATCAGTCGCGCCGTAAGTTGTGCCACCTTTGATGCCGCCACCGGCTAACCACACGCTGAAGCCGAATGGGTTGTGGTCGCGGCCGTCACTGCCCTGGGCGAACGGCGTGCGACCGAATTCTCCGGCCCAGACGATCAGCGTTTCCTCGAACAGGCCACGTTGCTTTAAGTCGCGGATCAAGCCAGCGATCGGCTGGTCGACCTGCTGGGCCATTTCGGCGTGCCCCGCCTTCAGTCCGCCGTGCTGGTCCCAGGGGTTGCCGATCTGACCGAGGTCCGTCGGTCGAGGCAGGCAGGTGAGTTCGACAAATCGCACGCCGCGTTCGACGAGTCGGCGAGCCAGCAGGCATTGTTGTCCATAGGCGGCGGTCTCTTTTACAGGCGAGTCCATGCCGTAGAGTCGCCGGGTGGCTTCGGTTTCTTCCGAGAGTTCGACCAACGCGGGGACGGCGGTTTGCATGCGGAAGGCGGTCTCGTAGTTGCGAATCGCGGACTCGATCTGTTCGTTGTGGCCAGACTGTGCGAGTTGTCGGCGATCAACCTGCTCGACAAATCGCAGACGCTTGCGCTGCCGTCCGGCGTTTTCGCGCGGTGTGATGTTGGTCAGCGGTTCAGTCTGACTCGGATCGATAAGCGACGCCTGATGAACGGCCGGCAAAAAACCGTTGCCGTAGATGCCGATCCCGCCCAGCGGCGACCCGCCGCTGGCCAAAACCACATATCCCGGCAGGTTGTCGTTTTCGCTCCCCAGCCCGTAATTGACCCATGCTCCGGCGCTGGGGTATCCCGCCAAAGAAAAACCGGTGTGGATGAAGTAATTTCCCTGTGCGTGCTCGTTCGCAATGCTGGTCATCGAACGAACGACGGCCAGTTCGTCAGCACACTGAGCCACGTGTGGAAAGAGATCGCTCACGGGCAACCCGCACTCTCCGTAGTTCCTGAACTCCCACGGACTGGCCATGATGTTGCCGTTGTTGTTGAACACAGTCGGCTTGATCGGCACTGGCATGGGCTTGCCGTGGTCGTGTTTCAGTCGCGGCTTGGGATCGAACGAATCGACGGCTGAAACTCCTCCCGACATGAAGCAGAAGATGACGTTCTTTGCACGCGGCGGCAGCATGCGGCTGGGGTGAGAGGCCTGAGAAGGTTCTGCGGCGCGAAGGCCTGACTGTTGCGTCGCCAGCAGTCCGGTCAGCGCCGTCAATCCAAAGCCAACGGAACTTCGCGCGAGCATGTTGCGGCGATTGATCGGTAGAACAAAACGCGACGTGTCATCGGACATAGATGAATTCCTTGAGGCAAAAGAGCGACTGGGCGAAGTCCTGCCAGACTACAACGCTGCCGGAAACGTCGGCTACTGCGACGCCATGTTCGGCGGCTAGTTCTGTGAGGTAATCGAGCGAAGCCTGCAGTTCGTCGGCGTCCGGTTCGCGACTGACTGCCACTACAAACATGCGTCGGACTCGTTGCTCGCTGGTCCCACCGTCGGTGATCAGCGACGCGGCCCACTTCGCGGATTGGTCGATGACGAACGCATCGTTGAGCATCGTCAGCGATTGAGCCGGTACGTTGGTGACATCGCGCCTGCCGCGCGTCGTGGACGGCTTGGGAGCGTCGAAGACTTCCAAGAACGGATTGGCGGCGTTGCGGCGAATTCGTTGGTAGATGCTTCGGCGTCGGTCACCGTCGAGTGGTCCTTTGGGGCCGCCACCCTCGGTCTTGTTGACGAAATAAACGTTGACACCCGGTCCATACATCGCCGGATTCAACTGTCCTGACGCGACCAGGATCGAATCGCGAATCGCTTCTGCTTCCAGGCGGCGCACAGGCATGTGCGACAGCCAGTCATTGTTTCCGTCGATCTCCTGCGCGGTTGCGGAGGCGAGTGACGCTTGCTGCCACGACTGTGAAGTCATGAGCAATCGCAGCATCTTTTTGATCGACCATTGTTCGTCCTGTGCGAATCGCGACGCGAGATAATCGAGCAACTCCGGATGTGTCGGCTGATCTCCGAGCTGGCCAAAGTTGTCAACCGTCCCGACGATGCCTTTTCCAAACAGGTGTTGCCACAACCGATTCACCATCACACGCGCGGTCAGCGGGTTCTGCGCCGACGCCGTCTGTTCGGCCAACTGTAATCGGCCGCTTTGCGAAGTTGCGAACCGGACGGCTCCAAACAGCGATAACCCGCGACGCGGCACTGGTTGAACGGGGCGCGTGTGTTGCCCGCGTTCGAACAGCGGCTGATCAAACGCTGCCGCCTCCAGCACGCCAGGAGCCCGTCGCGGGATTGGAATCTCACGCTCAAGTTGCCGGTAGCGTTCGACGGATTCACGCAGTTGAGGCAGAGCCGCGAGCGTCGTCGGAAGCAGATTGCGCCGCAGGAAGAAGTCGAGGAATGCGGTCTCGTCGTCACTTAACGACTGGGCCTGCCAGGCGCGAACCGCGTGCTGCAGTCGGTCGGCATAGCGCAACGCCAGCTCTTCGGTGGATGAGGGCGAGTCGTCCCGCAGCAGGCTTACAATTGGCGCCGTGGTCTCGCGCGGCGGTTCGACTTTATGACTCGTCGCAATCTGAGCCGCTCCGAAAAACGCCCGCTCGGCCGCATTGGTGGAGAACTCGAAGTGCCCGTGAGAACCTTTGCGATACGCCGTATCGAGCCGCAACCAGCCGAGTTCATCACGAGCGAGCGGTGTGGCTGGAAAGACTCCGCCGTTGCCGTTCGGATAGTTTTCGATCACCAGTCGGACCATGCTGTTCTGGCCCATCGCCCGCACACTGATGCTGTCGGTCGTAATCAGAAACCGCGGGGACAGGAGCACGCCAGTGTGCCGACTGCTGAGTCCGTGCGTAAAGATCCCGGCCGGATGGATGCCTCGTACTACGCGGTCGCCGTCGGCCTCAATACTGAACTCGCCGTTCGGCGTTGCTTGCTCGGAAGCCGCGACGCGCTCCGCTTTCGCCACCTCTGCTGAATTCAATCCCGTTCCCGATGGAAACCACTCCCGCTGTTGTTCTCCGCGCAAGTCCCAGAGCGAAGCGAACTGCGTTTGATTGAACTCGTTCCGCGTCTTCATTTCGGAACGCCAGAAGTCGGCGAGCTTGCTCCAACGCTCGCGCAGGACTTCCGCCGACTGGGCCGGCCCATCTGTCGTGAACTGATGCCAGGCGTGCAACGGATTGGCGTTGTTGGAGCGAGCGTCGGCCAATGCCGCGCTCCACGGGTCCCCACCCGCTGGTTGCAGAGCAGTCAACCGCTCATGGACGCGACGCTGTTCGACCTTTAAGGCGGTGAGTTGTTCGCTTTGTTCGGCAGTCAGCACCGCCGCAAGTTCTTCCGCCGACACGCCTGCCGGTCCCGCGCGAAACGACGCGGCTACCTCGTCTGCAGCGAGTCCTCGCAAGTAGGCTCGGGCTTCGTCGATTTCGCCCGAGAGCGGTGGATTAATGTCCGACAGTCGCTGACCGAATAGGAATCGCGACTGGCCCTTCATGAACGGACGGACAGTCCCTTTCGTGTAACTCATGCCATATCGCTCACCGTTGCGATACACGGTGATCGAATTGTCTTTCGCGTACACGATCGCGACATGAATCAACTCGTCGGGCATCGCTGTCTCCGCCTGGCCGCCGGGCTCCTGCGAGCGGTTGAAGAAGTCGCTGCCCGCCAGCCAGTGCCCGGGAGTCATCTCGCCAAACACGATTGAATCAAAGAATCGTCCTTCCGGTGTGTCGAGCCCAATGACACCGCCGCCACGCTGTTCGAGATTGGCCAGTGTGACCCAGGCTTCCAGTGTCTTTTCGTGAATGTCGCGGTCGAGCAGGACGGTCCGCATGTTCGCGGCAACGCCATCCAGGATCAGTCGTCCGTTGCGAATCACCGCGCCGCTGAGCAACTCGCCATGGAGCTGCCCCACACTGTCGCGCGCGTCACCCTCGAAACTCCATCGCGCATCGGGGGCGGGGAGCGAACCGTTCCCCGACTGGCCGCGTTTCTTCAGTACGACCGCGCGGGCCGGGTCTTCGATGGCCACGATGCCTTCGCGGACCCGAGCCGAGCGAGCGGTCAGATCGACGATGTCCGCCTCCCGCTGTGTTTGCTCTTTGAGCCGATCTGCAATCGTCGCCGCCGCTTCCAGCCAAGCCGTTGCCAATCCGTCTCGGATGGTTTGCTTCAGCTGCGTCAATTCGTGGCGGTTCTTATGAAGCAACTCCGGTGAATCGATCAGCACCTGGCCCGGCCGACAACTCACGAAAACGCCATACAAAGCGTAAAAGTCTTCCTGACTGATCGCGTCGAACTTATGGTTGTGACAACGAGCACAGGACGCCGTCAGTCCGAGAAACGTCTTGGAATAAACATCAATCTGGTTGTCGACGACTTTGACCTGATCGTCGAGTGCGTCGACCGGCACGAATCCCAGTTCGACCATTCGCAAGTGCGCCGGCCCGATCGCCGACTCGTTGAAGTTGTCGTCGATATTCCACCGCGGTTGAGGCAACAGGTCGCCCGCGAGATGTTCACGCACCAACTGGTCGTAGGGCACATCGGCATTGAAGGCCCGTATCAAGTAGTCGCGATACTGGTATGCGTTTGGCAACTCCGGATCGCCCTGGCTGCCGTGCGATTCGCAGTACCGCACCAGGTCCATCCAGTGTCGCGCCCAGCGTTCGCCAAACCGGGGCGAATCCAGCAGTCGATCAATGACCGCCTCGAACGCCAGCGGCGATTCGTCCGCGAGAAACATCTGGACCTCGTCCGGCGTCGGTGGCAATCCAGTCAGTGCAAAAGTCGCGCGACGCAGCAACGTCCGCTTGTCTGCCCGCGCTGCTGGTTGCAATCCGTGCTCCTCCAATTTGGCCAGCACGAACAGATCGACCGGATGCTCCGACCACGCCTGATTCTCCACGGCGGGAGGTTCGACGCGCCGCACTGGCTGCAAACTCCACCACTTCTTTCGCTTTTCAAAAACCGCTTCCCACGATGTCGCTTGCTCCAGTTCATCGACCGTCGGAGGTTTGTCGCGCGGATCAGGAGCCCCCATCGTGATCCATTTCTCGAAGTCCGAGATCACCGCTTTGCTGAGCTTTGGGCCCCCTTGAGGCATCTTCAGCCCGTCGACCTCATGCTGCAGAATCGCCAGCAAACGGCTTTCCGCCGGTTTTCCCGGAACGATGATCGCACCCCCGTCGCCCCCTGTGAGAGTCGCCGCGCGCTGATCAATCGCCAGCCCCCCTTCCGCCGTTTTCGCCGAGTTATGGCACTGATAACACTGCTCCACGAGCACCGGCCTGATCCGGGCCTCGAAGAATTCATCCCGCTCGTCGCCCAGCAGCGACCGCTCGCTCATCGCGAGTAGATTGGCGGCCAGCAACATCCCGAAGCAGGTCAGTTGACTTATCTTCATGCGAGTACCTCTTTGACGACGCGGGCTCCGGTGACTTCGGGGTCGGTGAGCCGCTCCGGACGGCCGTTGTGGGTGAAATTCAGGCGAGTGTGATCGAGGCCGAGTTGATGCAGGATTGTGGCATGCAGGTCAGGAACGCTGACGCGGTTCTCGACGGACTTGTAGCCGAACTCATCGGTGGCCCCGTGAATGTGCCCGGCCTTGAAGCCGCCGCCCGCCATCAACAGGCTGAAGGCGTGACGATTGTGGTCACGACCGTCGGATCCTTCGGTGATCGGCAAGCGTCCGAACTCGCCCGTCCATTGGACAATGACCTCGTCCAGCAACCCGCGCTGTTTTAGGTCCGTGATTAACGCAGCACTCGGCTGATCGACGTGGCCGCAGATTGTCTTGAGTCCGTTCTTCAGATCACCATGGTTGTCCCATGGTTGGAAGCTGGGACTGAGCGGCGGGAAGACCTGCACGAACCGCACCCCGGATTCAACGAGTCGCCTGGCCATCAGACAGCGCGTGCCGTAACCAGCCGTGGCGGGATTGTCGAGTCCGTATAACTTGCGGGTTGCTTCAGTCTCCTGCGAAAGATCGAGAATACTGGTGGCAGACAACTGCATCCGCGCGGCGAGTTCGAAGTTCTGAATCCGCGCCTCAAGCTCCGACTCGCGCGGGTGCTCGGCCAAGTGAAGAGCGTTGAGCTGAGAAAGGAACTCGCGCGAGCGCGACTGGACGTTGGCGGAGATCGGTCGAGAAGGCTGCAAGTGCAGAACCGGCGTCCCCGAGGAACTGAACTCCGTCCCCTGATACACCGCGGGCAGCCAGCCGCTCGACCAGACCATCTTGCCCGACGTGTTGTAGCCCGCCGGGTCCCGCAGCACGATGTATCCCGGCAGGTTCCGATTCTCGGAACCCAGAGCGTATCCGATCCACGATCCCATCGCGGGTCGCCCCCAAAACGTCTTGCCGGTCTGCATCATGTTGATCGCAAACGGATGATTGTTGTTTTCCGAGAACATCGAACGCACCAGACACAGGTCGTCCGCGACGGACGACAGGTGCGGAATCAATTCCGAGAACTCCATTCCGCTCTGCCCGTGGCGAGCGAACTTGAACGCCGTCCCCATCAGCACATTTTTGTTGCCCAACTGAAACGTTTCGACCTGTTCCGGATGCGGCTGTCCGTTGCGTTTCGAGAGTTCCGGTTTGTCGTCGAACAGGTCCATCTGCGAAGGACCGCCGTTTTGGAACAATTGAATAATCGCCCTGGCCTTCGCGGGGAAATGGCCATCGCGCGGGGCGAGGGTGTGGCCGAAAGACTGTGAGTCCCCAGCCATCGGCGCGGCGAGCAGCCCCGCCTGCTGCAGCACGCCAGCCAGCGAAAGTGAGCCAAAACCGCTGCCAAGAGATTTTAAAAGTGTTCGTCGTGACGGGACATTTGGGTTCATCATTGAATTCGCTTGATCGGACCAGGGAGACCGGAATTACGGACCGCTGATAAACGCTAATCAACGCTGATGAGAACAATTTCGTCTGATTAGCGTTCATCAGCGTTTATCAGCGGTCAAAACAGACTTTAAAGAAACTCGGAAAGAATAAAACGTTTGTATTCAAGTTTGCCGATCGGGCCGAAGTTGATCAGATAGCCGATCGGACTCTTCGAAATTCTCATTTTTGCCGTGTGTGTTCATCAGCGTTCATGAGTGTTCATCAGCGGTCCCATCTCCTGTTCCACTGTTCCACGTCACTCAGCATACAAAAACTCATTGGACGACATCAGCATGTGGCAGAAGTCCGCCAGCGCCATGACGTGAGATTTCTCCAAAGGTAGCTCTGACGACTCATAACTCCCTGCCTGCTCATCAATGAATGACACGCTCCGGTTCGATTCAGCATCTGTTGGGGTTCGTGCAAATGCAAACAGGAAGCCCGATCGAACCTGATCTGCAGTCTCAGATGCCCCGGCTTCAATAATCCTCTTTGCCATGCGGTCCGCCTGTTCGAACAGGAACTCGCTGTTGAGCTGGGCCAGCGATTGCAGCACGGTCGCCGAACTCATCCGTTGAGTACAGTTCACGGGCATGATGGGCGAGTCGAAAATCTCCAGGAACTTGAGTGGATAGACTCGCCGAGCGAACAAGTACAGGCTGCGCCGCTGTGACGCAGCTTCCGATAACCCGTCCGCTGGTTTGGTGATCTCGACGGGAGGCCCACCCGCCGTGCGATCGAGCGCGCCGGAAGCTGTCAGGATTGAGTCGCGGACAATTTCAGCTTCCAATCGACGCAGGTTCATCCGCCATAACAGGGCGTTTCCCGGGTCGGCCTGTTCGCCGCGCGCCAGGGGCAAGTCGACCGTGATATCGACCGGCGGTCGCCGCGAGGATTGCCGATACGCACTCGCCAGCATGATTTGTCGGTGCAGACTTTTGAGGCTCCAGCCGTGTTCGATGAAGTCGACCGTTAGCCAGTCGAGCAACTCGGGGTGCGTCGGAAGACTTCCCGATCGGCCAAAGTTCCCCGGCGTCTCCACGATGCCGCGTCCAAAGTGGTGATGCCACACGCGATTGACAATGACTCGCCCCGTCAGCGGATGATCGGGCTGAGTCAGCCAACGCGCGAGGGCCAGGCGCCGGCCGCTCGACTCGCCGGACACATCGCCCGCCGTGGCCGCGACCGAACTTCCCGGCGGCTGCAGGATCTCGGGGAACCCCGCCTGTACCAAAACGCCGGGAGCATGCACATTTCCTCTCCGATGAACGCGAGACGTCGGCGCGGGCCCGACATCCCACAGTGCCTGCACCTTGCCGTAGGACTTTTTCAGTGCCTGTAAGTCGCCAATCTGCTTCTTCAGCTCGGCGATCCGGGTTTCTTCCGTGGCTTCCTCGGCGGCCTTCAGAGACGGTTGCAGGTCGGCGACCTGCTTGTCGAGCGCGGCGTTGTGGGCCTCGATCGCCGCTCGCTCTGTCAGCGAGACATCCGCCAGGAACCGCTCTTGCGGTCGCTTCCAGTCATGGACATTGAACGCCGGTTCGAAGCAGGCCATCAGGCGGTAGTAATCTCGCTGCGGCAGCGGATCGTACTTGTGGTTATGGCAGCGACAACACTCCATCGTCAGGCCGAGCACCGAAGTCGAAAACATGTCAACGACCTGATTGACGACTTCGTAGCGTTTGTCAATGCCATATTGGGCCTCGCTGGTGTGATCCTCGACACAACGCATGAATCCCGTGGCCGACAGGAGTGACAGCGTTTCGGGCGTGAACGAATCGGCGCGACGCCAATCGACCAACTCGTCCCCCGCAAGTTGCTCCGTGAGAAAGCGATCGTATGGTTTGTCAGCGTTGAATGCATTCACCACATAGTCGCGGTAACGCCAGATCCCTTCGTTGGGATAGATCGAGGAGAGATCCCCGTCGAACAACCGATTATCGACATAGCCCGCCGCATCGAGCCAGTGTCGGCCCCACCGCTCGCCGTAGTGGGGCGACTTCAACAACTCATCGACGAGATGCTCCCAGGCATCGGGCCGAGGGTCGTCTATGAACGCCTGCACCGTAGCTGGCTCGGGAGGCAGGCCGATCAGATCGAAGTAGGCTCGGCGAATCAGCGTGGCCCGATCGGCTTCCGGAGAAAACGTCAGTTCCCTGGACTCCAGCTTCGAGAGCAAGAACGCATCGACTGGCGAGCGAACGCGGTCCGAGTTCTGCACTCGCGGAACGTCGGACTTCCGCGGTGGCTGAAACGCCCAGAACTGCCGGTCTTCCGGGCTGACTTGAGTACGGGGCGGCAACGCCACGATCTGTTCTTCAGCGGGTGTGCGGGCCTTGACCCACCGTCGAATGGTGGCCAGCTCCGGGGCGGTGAGTTGTTCGCTGCCTTCCGGTGGCATCTGGCCCTGAGCCACCAAGTCGACCAGCAGGCTGCCGCCGGAATCGCCGACGACAATCGCCGGTCCGCTTTCGCCTCCTTGCAGCATGGCCGACAGCGTGCGGAGATCCAGCTTCGCTTCCTGCACCGTCTCGCCATGGCACTCGTGACATTTCTGCGCGAGTACCGGCAGGACATCTTTCTCGAACGACGGCGGTGGCGGCCGCTTCGCATCACGAACCGTCAGCGTCACGTCGAACCGTGTGGCGTCACCGTGATGCGGTGTGCCGGTCCCGTCCGCGACCGCATCGACGACGAAGTAGATGAAATCCCCCGGCTGTATCGGTTGATCTCTGATGTGGAATTCACCGACCTGGTTTGGGCTGCCGAAGTCGGAATTTCCCGAAACCAATGGGGTGGGCTGGAAACCAAGCTTCTCCTCCGGAGCCGGGCCGCGCTCGACATACCACTGGATTTGCGAGTTCACGCCGCAGCAGTTCTGTGCGTGCTCGAACACGCCCTGGATTTCCAGCATGCCCGCCACCGGACTGCGCCAGCCGATCACCACGGCATGTTCCGGCCCTGGGGCGATGAGCATGTCGCCGGCCTTGAACTTCAGTCCCACGTCGTACTCGGCAGTCACCTTTCCCAACAGCGGGGCCAACCGCTGCCCCGCGAGATACGCCCAACCATCGAGCGGCGAATCAAACAGCTTGTCGCCTTGTTCCGTCAGAGGAACGTACTTGCCATCCCGCAACCACTGGCGCGTTTCTACGGGACCATTCATCCCGGTCGTTCGCAGGAAATGCCATGTGGGCTCATCATCGCGATCGACATTGGGATTCGCCCGATTCGTCTGGCCAAGAAACTCCTCGCCGACGTTCCAACGCAACTCGGTGGCGACGGGCTCATCCGCGACTGCGAGGCTGGAGAATCCCGGCCAAAGCATGGCCACGAGAAGCGGAAGAGTCTTCATTGGTTGTCTGCTGTCAAGCATCTGCTGTCTTTCCTCATTTCAAGCATTTTTCCCAGCCAGTCACACTTCCGCCAGATGTTCATTCGAGTCACCGAACTCCTCCAGGCGGATTCCGAATTTGTCGAGCAGCGACAAGTAGAGGCTGCACATCCTGCGGTTTGGCTGGCTGGCAAAATCGAGCACGCGGCCACCCTGCAACTGCCCACCGCCACCACCCACGACCACGCACGGCAGATTGCTGGCGTCGTGGCTGCCCGTTTGCATGCTGGACATGTACATCAACACGGAGTTGTCGAGTGCAGTCCGCTCGCCTTCCTGAATCCCGTCCAGCTTCCGGGCGATGTAGGCGAACTGCTCCAGAAAGAACTGGTTTACCTTCAGCCAGTCGGGTGACATCTTGCCACGATCCGAATGCGACAATTCGTGATGACCAACCGCGACGTTCAAATGCGGAAACTGCAGGTAGCTGTGATCATTGTTCAACTTCAGCGTGCAGACGCGGGTCGCGTCGGTCTGGAACGCCAGCACGAGAATGTCACACATCAGCCGCATGTGTTCGGCGAGGTTCTGCGGAATGCCCTCCGGCGGCCGCGGCGCGTCAGGCTTGTCGAGCGTCGGGCGCCAGCCCTGAAGTTCCCCTTGTATCCCCGACTGCTCGAGACGCTGTTCGACCTCGCGTACCGAATTGAGATACTCGTCGAGTTTCTGCTGGTCTCTGGTACTGATCCTGCCGCGGAACCGGCTCGCCTCGTTGAGCACCGCGTCCAGAACGCTCCGATCGCCGTGTTGCGCTTCATCCTCGAAGAGCCGGTCGAATGCCAGCGCGGGATACAGTTCCAGCGTCGTCGGGGCAGTCGACGAACTCCAGGAAATATGCGAGCTGTAGAGCATCGAATAGTTCTTGTGAATCCCCGGATTCGACCGCTCGCAGCCAAGAACCAGGCTCGGCACTTTCGTCGAGTGTCCGTAACGCTGCGCGACAAGCTGATCGAAACTGGTCCCCGAACGAATCTCGCCGCCGGATGCCAATGGAGCGCCCGACAACAGATTGCCCGTCTGCGAACTGTGAATATTGCCCTTCAGAGCTTCCGCGTTGTACAGCCCGTTGATGAACAGCAGCCGTTCGCGGAAGTCAGTCAGCGATTCCAGTACCGGCCCGAGCGTCATCTCGTTGCCGGCACCTTTGGCCCACCACTGACCTTCATGGAAACCATTGCCCGAGAACAACACGGCCAGACGAACTGGTGCTTCGTTCGCGCGCTTCGTGGACGTTGAGGCATCATCGCCCCAGACGGGAATCGACTCCATCCACGGCAGCGCCATCGTGACACCCAAACCACGGAGGAACGTGCGTCGTTGGAAGAGTTGATTTCGCATGGTATTCATGAACTCCTGCCTGATGAGTTGATCGCCCAGCGTTCGTTTGTAGTCCCGCCTTCAGGCGGCAGGGACTGCAAAAAATAATGCGACGCAAAGCCCGCCTGAAGGCGGAACTACGAACCAAGGGTAAACGATTATGGCAACTCTTGTAGCAGCGTGTCTCGGCCGCGGATCTCCCGAAACTGACGACTCTGCACAATGGCGAGAACGGCCGTGGACGTCCGATAGCCATTCTCCGCCAATTTCCGCTGCATCTCAGCCAGCAACGGCTGATCTGACAATTGTGTCTCGCGACCAAGCGCATATCCTAGCAACTTGCGGCAGAACTGACCTACAACGGAGTCGCGGCGCTGATCCAGCAGGTAGCCGCGCAGACCCGCCAGCCCATCAATTTCGTGACCGTCCGCCAGCTTCGTCTTGGTATCGATCGCGAGCCCCGTCTGGCTTTGTTCACGGCGGCGGCCGATGGCGTCAAAGCCCTCCAGAGCGAACCCCAGCGGATCGACTCGTTGATGGCACTTCGCGCAGGCTGCATCGCTACTGTGTCGCTCGATCATCTGCCGTTCGGTCAGACCGTCCGGGACAGTGTCCGCGAGTTGCGGCACGTCCTTCGGTGGACGCGGCAGTTTCTCGCCGAGCAATACTTCACTGACCCAGTTGCCGCGCAGAATGGGACTGGTGCGAGATGCGCCGGATTGTTTTGCGAGCGTCGCGGCCAGGCCGAGAATCCCGCCTCGACCGTGCTGCTGAATGCCCTCGATCCGCCGCCACGATTCACCCTCGATGCCTGCGACGCCGTAGAACTTCGCCAATCGTTCGTTGACGAACGTGTGATCGGCGTTCAGAAGACCGAGCAACGAAGCGTCGCTTTGAAACAGATCCGTGAGAAACAGGATCGACTCCTCATACATGTCGCTGCGCAGTTCGGTGAACTCGGGGAAGAGCTCCGCGCTCTTCGCTTCCGTTGCGGGAAAGTCGTGAATATGCAGCCACTGGCAGGCGAACTCCGTCCCCAGGCGGCGCACGCGAGCGTCTTTGAGCATACGTCTCGTTTGCTGCTCCAGCATGTCCGGATGCCCGAGTGTCCCATCGGCAGCCTTCGCACGCAGTTCTTTGTCGGGCAGTGATGACCAGAGAAAATAACTCAATCGCGTCGCCAGTTCCCAGGGAGAGACTTGAGCCGACGACGCTCCATCGGGAACGGACTCGAATCGATACAGGAAAGGAGCCGCAACAAAGACTCTCGCTAGGACCAACCGGAAGGCGTCTTCGTGCGACAACTCTTCCGAGCGCAGTCTGCAATACAAGCCCCGCAAGTCTTCAACTTCCTGTTTGTCCAAGGGACGGCGAAAGGCGCGCGAAGCGAAGTCGATCAGTGCGTCGAGCTGCTTCGGTTCGCAGTCGATCAGTCTTTGCCGAAATTCATCCGCCCGCTCATGAAACGGTTTAACGGCCTCATCAAAACCGCCGTCCTGAGGATGGTCTTTCGTGGTCTCGACCAGCGAATCGAGAACGGCCGCCAGCTTCAGCGGATCCTGACTGACGAATCGCAGCTCGTCCCAGAGTCGATCGATTTCCCGCTGCTCGGCCTCGTCCAGCAGCAGGCGCACCAGATGTTCGTCTTCGCGATGGAACTGAGTCAGTGTCAGCACTTCATCGGTCGGCACGACCTGCGGGTAACACAGCGAGATCGGAAACAACTGGCGATGAGCTTCCATCGCCGCTTCGAACTTTTTCTTCGCCGCCCCTTCCTCAGCGACCAGCACGGGCTTCTGGTACGACACCGTTCGATCGTCCGGATACAGCGCCGTGACGGTCGACAGATTCACAGTCGTTGTCGCGGCCATCAGCCCGGACTTCAGTTCCGCCTCGCCGAGCACCACGTCCGGCTGAACGCTCGCGTCGCCGCCCGCTTCCGCATCGAGCGCGGCGGTCGCCACCAGCGTCCGCCCCGCGGCGATTGCACCGGGCAGGCGCAGCGTGATGACCGACGGTGCTCGCACGCAGAGTGACGCCGCAGCGAGTGACTTGCCGCTGGGATGCTTGCCGAATGTCGCTGGATCAATCCCATTCAACTCCGGGATGTCGCGAAGGAGGATGTCCGGCTGCTGATCGACCACCAGTCGCGGCTGATGCCAGACCACAAAGTCGTGTTCATTGCCGTCACTGCAGTCGCCGATCACCAGCGAAATCACAACTTCCTGCGCTGCCTCACCCTCCTTCACGGCAGGGATCGGAAGCCGAAACTCCTGCTGCACCACGAGCGGACTGACCGGTTCCTGCCAGTGTGTTCCGCTTCCCTTGCGGCCCATCAAGCCGACCACGTTGAACGCCCACAACCCCCTTTGCCACGCGGCGACTTCGGTAACAAGTGCCGCGGCATCCTCCGGCTTGGCGTCGCGCCAGCGGATTCGAAGTCCATCGAGCAGCGGCGACGGCTCAGTCGCGTCTATATTCGCCCAGAGCAATCCCAGGTACTTGGCATTCAACCCACGTTCCGCAGCCACGACGGAGATCGTCTTCTCGCCCGAGCGGAGCACGGCCCGTTCCGCGAGGGTCGCGGCGAAGTATTTTTCGAGCGGCAACTTTCCCGCTTGCCCAAGGCGACAATCTCCGTGCAGATTCATCAGGCCGACGGATGTTCCGACCCCCAAGTCAACGATCTCGACCCGCTGGCGGTAGAACTGCCGGATCTTCAGCAGCGTTTCATTCGTCCAGTCCCGCTGTGCGGTGAACTGCGAGAAGCGAATTCCATCCGGGAGCAGCACCGCATGACGAGCGATCTCCTTGCCGGCATCGAGATATTTGGCCAGCAGTGCCGGCGACATTGAAAGCGCGTTCCCTGCGTTGGTGAAGCCCTCGCCCGCGGCACTGTCGGTTGGGAACTCGCGAGCCGGATCGAGGTCCACGCCCGTCAGATCACGGATCGTGTAGGTGTATTCCGCGTTATTCAGCCTTCGCAATACGACGGAGCCCGGATCGCCCGCGCTAGCCAGTGATTCGGCATGCAGGTATCGTTCGACCCACCCGCGCAGTTGCTTTCGCTGCTCGGCGGACGGCTGCTTCGATTCGGCGGGAGGCATCTCGCCATTGTCGAGCATCTCGACCACCTTCAGCCACGCTTTCGTCCCTCGCCGTACGTCGGCCAGAGCTGCGAACTGTTCCAGGTCCAGGTCCCCTTCTTGCTTCGCCGTCGAATGACAGCCCACGCAGAATTGTTCCAGCAGCGGTCGTGTTTGTGTGTGATAGGCATCTGCCAATTCGGAGAACGGAACGGGCGCCGGTTCCGCCGCGCTCCCGTCGGGCTCGTCCGCAACTGCAAGGCTGGAGAATCCCAGGCAGAGCAAGGCCACCAGCATCGAGATAGTCTTCATGGGTTGTCTGTTGCTAGGCATGTGCTGTCTCTCCTCATTTTTACGGACCTGTCCTGACGGAATCTCTAGGAGAGCCACGATGGACCCACGTTATTCCGACCAGAACGAATAGAGTTGGGACTTGCGCAGCGACAACCGCAGGCTCACGGTCTTGCCTTTGACGCTGTCCAGATCGCCCGACTTCCAACGCACCGCCGCGCGCGGCTGGTCCCCTGTGACGGGTTCGGCAACGGCTACTGTCTGGCCGTCTCCGTCGAGCACCGTGACATTGACTTCGCCGGCATTGGCATCGACGTTGACGTGCAGAGTTGTTCCTGCGAGTACAAACGGTTTGGTCAGCAGTGTGCCTGATTCTACGCCCGCATCGAGCGAGACGAAACCGTCTCGTCGCAGCACGGCGAGACAGATCGCGCCGATTCCGCCAGACTCCGGTTGAGCAGGTTCCGCACGATATTTGATTCCCGTGTAGTAGAACCAAAGTTCGTCGTCACGAACAATCGGTGCGCTGGGGGGAAGCAACTGCGTCAAGTCGAAGGCTCCGCCCTTGACGGGAGAAGGGCCAATGAACGTTTGCCGATCGGCAACATGTTGCCACGTTTGCAGATCGCGTGAGCTGCGCAATTGAACGAGATGAAATCCGTCGGTGTTGCCAACCGGGATTTTACCCGTTGCGTGATAAACCGCCGGCAGCGCCACGTAGAGTCCTTCGTAACGGAAGACGCCGACATTGTAGACGTCTGCGTTGTAGTCCGCGGGATCGTTGTATCGGGGTTGCTGAAGTTGATCGTCCGCCAATCGGGCTCGGATGTTTGCCTTGCCCAGTCGTTGATCTTCCTCGTCCGCATGAATCAGCACGCCGGTGTTTGTCCACGTGTTGAAATCCTTGCTGGTCCAGACGCGGTGCGACCGACCAAACGGGCCACCTGTCTTCAGGGTTGCGATGAACGTGCGGCTTTGACGATCGTAGCTCAGATTCGATTCGTCCTCCGACGACAGCACGGGAACGTCGAGTTTCTTCCAGTGGATTCCGTCGGGGCTGACAATTGGCTGGCGACCGATGGCCCCTAGGAACCCCTTGAATCGCCGCTGCGGGTCGGCGTCGTCCGGATCGTAGACAACGTTCTCCATCGCATTGGCGGGCCACGCCGAGTCCGGTTCGACGGCGATGAAGTTGTTCTCCAGCGAATCCTGATACTTCCATTGACGCAGGATAGGTTTGGTCCACTTCACCCCATCGACACTCTCGGCATACGTGGTGCCAGCCACGCCCGGCGCGGGAGTGGAGGTGATCAGCCACAACTTGTATCGTTTCGCCTGTTCGTCCCAAACCGGGGAACTGCGAGTTTGCAAAGTTGTCTCCCAAGGTTGATCCGGCTTGATTACGGCCCCCCGCTTCTTCGGTTGGTGCAGCGTCCGCTTGAGATTCTCGGTCTTCGCAATCGCGTCGTCATCCAGAAACAGTTGCCGTTGTCCGGCGGGAATACTGCGCGCTTCCTCGGCAGTCGCGACCGGCGACACAACGAGCGCCATCGCCATTGTGGCCGTGAGAGGCCAGCCGAACGTCATTGTTGGTCTCAACAGATTCATGTCAGTCGCTCTCTGGTTGATGTGCGCAAAGTCATCACGGCAGCGATCCCACTCGGATCAGTCCCGAAAACGGATCGAATACAAATCGGCGTCGGTCATCACAAATCGCAGCCGGATGGGTTTCCCCGCCAGCGCACTGACATCCGAACCGGAGTTCCATTTTACGACCTCCTCGATCGCATCGCCGTAGATCGCCGGACAATCGGCCAGTGCGAATCCGGGAATCGGAGTCCCCGACTCGTCCTGCAACTCGACCCGCACACTGCCAACGGCCGAGGTCGAGAAATTCATGAGGAACTCACGCCCCTTGAAGATCAGTGGCTTGGTCGTGAACTCCCCGCCGGCGTACCTGGCATGCACCGAGACGAAGCCGTCCGTGCGGAGCGTACCGCGCTGAAGCTGGGGAACCGAATTGTGCTGACCATAGTGATCAACCCAATAGACCGACAACTGTTCCGATGCGGTTGGCAGGATGCCCCAGGCGGGAGTGGTATTACTGTGAACCCACGACTCCCGTTTTGGGTCGAGACCGGGGCGAATCCACGCCTCCATAAAGCTCCGGTCAAATCGAAGACCGTCGCGCGACGACATGAACACCGCATCGGAGATCTCAGTCTCGGGATGCGTCGGCGACCACGGGCGATTCGGAACAAGCCGATTAATCAGTCCCAGGGAAACATGGGGCGCGCGGAAGTAGGGGAGGATACCGCATGTGTACATGTGCTCGTTTGGTGCTTCGCCAGATGTTCCCGAATATTCGAGCCATTCAGGCGGGTCCGACCAGTTCAGGAAATCGGGCGAAGTCAGCCGTTCGATCGAGCGCCGCCGGGCTCCATCCTTGCTGAAGACACGCGCGTAGCAGACATAATGGCCTCGCACCGTATCCCAGAAGGCGACGTTGTGCGAATCGGTCTCCGTCTTCTTGATGATCCGTTCATCCTGCATGAGGGACCAGTGGATTCCATCTGGCGACTGGAAGGCCACGAGCCCCGCCCCGTGCGGCCATGGGTAACCCGTCTGATCCGGCCGGGGCGGCGAGGTGTCGGGCGCATTAAGCCACCGTCCAATTGCTTTGTAGCGAGCTTCGGGAAGGCACGCTGGATTCGTGTCCTTGAACGGTGAAAAGTTGTGATTCGAGTGCACTTGAGTCCCCTGGCCGATCCAGACAATGTTATTCGGCGCGGGAACGTTGGCCTTCAACCCGGAATTGCTCGTAAATTCACCCCGAAAGATCCGCAAATCGGGCCGAGTCCAGTGGATCCCGTCGCTGCTTTCGGCATAGCAGGTGACCTCAAGACCTCCCAGGTCGGGAGCCTGTTCCGGGGAGCGATTGCCGCGGTAGTACATGCGGTAGTACGGAGCGCCACCGGGGGTCTCGTCGGCAAAGACGGTCACGTTGTTCGTCCCCGCGCCGTCCCAGGGGCGATCGAAAGTCATGACCGGCCCCTGACGCTCTGGAGAATGCAACTCGCGGGTTAAGCCCTGCAGGGTGTCAATCAGGTACTGATCGACGAACAGTTCCAGTCGCGAACCGATGTCAATCGGCTTCGTTCTGGCCAGTTCATCGGCGCGAGACACCGTGATTGCCACGAACATCACAATTGCGGTCAGGAGTCTGGCTGAGAATTGCGCAGTTCTCATTTTCCTCTTTCGAGTTTCAGCGGTGGTAAATCATTGAGCGACAGAAATGTCGGTTCATTGCCGAAGGCCAAGAGATACGGACTGAGTTTGAGTGGTGTCCAGTCGCTGCGAATCACGCGGTGGTCGGCTTTGTCCGAGACGATGGCTTCCACGCCGTCGATCGACAGGGTCATTTTGCCACCTTGCGCGAGGACACGATACGTATGGAACACACCCGGAGTGATCGTCGCGGTGAGTGTGGAATCGTGGGCCATGACGACCCGGTCTTCCAGGATGCGCAGCTTGCCGACGTACGGAATGCTGAGCGTCGCCGCATAGCCCTGGTTCGACACCACTTTGACTTCGGCCGTAATATCAAGTTTGCTGTCGGGGCTGTCGGGAGCGCGCAGATAATACTGGGTGAACTGGCCGCGCAATCCGTCATTGTCGAGATGCAATTCTCCATCCTTGAGTCCCACCGTCTTGGCGTCGTTGAAATGCGCTGCCACGATGCCGGCTTGTGTTTTTTTGGACAGGTCACCGAACCAGGCCCAGAGGCCGGCCCGCCCGGCTCCATGGCGAGTCGTCAGCAGGATGCGGCCATCCTTCAATGGGGCGGCACAGGTGCGTCCGACGATCGGGAACGGCATTTCTTCACAGCGTGCCCACGTCTTCCCGCCGTCTTCGGACCAAGTCTTGACGCCCGGCAGAATTCGACAGGCTTCGCGGATGAACATCCAAAGTTTTCCACCCGGCTCCTGCACAAAGCTCGCCTCGCTCAGACTGCGTGGATATTCTTTGACGATGGAATGCAGAGCCCAGGTCGCTCCCCGATCTGTGGAACGATACAGTTCAAGCTGTTCGCCATCCTTCAGTTCTAACGGATTTCCCGCGCACCACGATCCCACGATCAGCCAGGAACCATCGGGCATCTCGGCCACCCGGCTCGGAACGCAGGCACCGTGGCCGCCAACCTTCGGCGGATCAAGGTAGCCGATTTTCTCCCAGGTCCGGCCGCCATCGGTACTGCGATAGAACACCACACAGTAGGTTCCGGCGGAGACATCGGCGAGCACCAGAATCGAACCGTCGTTGAGTTTCTGAATGCGAGAGCAATTGACGCCGCTCGGATGAATGGACACCGGAGGACTCCAGGTCTGTCCTAGATCTTCGCTGCGGCTGACCAGAATCGGCCCCCCGCCGCCATGCGCTGCGCCGCCCGTAAAGCTGCACAGAAACTCTTTCGGTCCGACCTGCAGCACATCGGGAAATCCCAGCCAGGCTGTGGATGTCGGGGTGTTCTTCGGGTTATTCCTCGCGATCGTGACTTGCTTTCCCGGCTGGCGCCATGTCGACCGCATCGACTGATACGTGAACCCGCCATCTTCCATAACGTGGATACGCTCTTTCGGCTGCGGATGCGGCCGGACTTGTTCGGCCTCCGGCCAGGGTGCAGACTGCACGGCCACACTGACGCCGGGAGCGCCAGCATTCTGCTCGAAGCGGATCGACTCCAACGGATGCTCCAACGGCACATTTTCCGCCAGCAGGAACCAGTCGTCATCGCCGCGCCCGCTGACCCAGACGGTCATGCGCAGGGCTGCCAGATCGAGCTTCACCTTAAAGTCATACGGCGTTTGCGGGCGCGCGAACATGCCGAAGTAGTCGAGCTTGCCGTCCGACAACCAGGGGAGCAGCAGCGCCCGTTTGCCCAGCCCGGAATGCGTGTCCTTGACCACGCCGAAGGAAACGCACGGCGAGAAATCGCCGTCCCGACCGTGACCGATGGCGACGGTCTGCATACCCTGTGGTTCGTCATGAACCAATTCCTCCGGATTGGTCCGCAGTGCGTCGAATGACGCATAGACGAACAACTCGCCCTTGATGGGCGGAATGGATCGCTCCTGCACGCGCACCGCCGTCTCTTTGCCAGCTCGTGTCTTCAGTTCGGTTCCTTCGTCAGAACGAAACGAGACCGGATTCGCGGCGCGCGGCGCGGCCAACGTGTCTTTTCCAGCGGACAGCCATTCGACGTTGAACGCCGCGAGAACGAGGTTGGTCCGGTTCTCGCCAAACTCCTTGTACGATGGCCATGTCTCGTACAGACAAAGGATTTGCCGGTCGCCGGTGACGGCCAGATCGGAATATCCACCGAGATGAGCCAGCGGCTCGGAAACAATCGGCCAGGTCCGGCACTCGTTGTAGCTCATCCGAACTCTGATGTGGGCCCGCGTATCCGGGTTCGTAGGGCAGGCGACCAGCACCCGATTCTTGTCCATGCGACGACTGTCGCTCAGCCGGATCAACGCCCCATCACAGGAGGGTTCTGGCTGTTGGGGATCGTATTGAACTGCCGACCAGCTCTGTCCACCGTCTTTGCTGAAGGCATAAGCGCGCTGCTTCTGGCCTCGAGAGCGCGCGTTGAGATAAACAGTTCCATCTTCTAATTCCACGATGTCACACTCATCGCAGGCGTTGGGCGTCAGTGGCTCGCCCCGTTTCCAGGTCTCGCCGTGATCGTCACTGTAAATGCAACACGACGACTGGACTTCACCGCAGGTGGGTGTCAGATCAAACCAGCAGGGGATCAGCAATCGTCCACTCTTCAACTGAATCCCGTGTCCCGGTCCCGTCCCGACGAACGTCCACGAAGGATCGGCCGCCGACTGATGAATGCTGACCGGCCGGGACCAGGTCTGGCCATCGTCAGTGCTCTTCATCAGGAGGACTTCGGCATTGCCCAGTCCCGGCTTGCTGCCTCGGCACAGCGGCAGCCAGATCGTTCCTGTCTGGTGATCGACAACCGGGCAAGGTTGATTGATGGTCAACTCGCCTTCGTCGGCGATAATCTGCATTTTGCTCCACGTGCGACCGTGATCGGTGCTCCGCCGCAGAGCCAGGTCCACGTCATCCCAGTCGTGGCCCGTCTTCTTGCGCGCTTCGCAGAGCGCCAGCACCGTGCCCCGCGACGTCACCACCAGGCTGGGGATGCGGTAGTTGAAGTAGCCGTCTTTCCCGGCCTCAAACAGCGGCTGCTGTTCGATGCTCGGCGCCACCGGTTCGTCACTACGGACAACTGCGCTGACCGGCAACAAAACGAGCGCCATCACGATTGTGACCGTCTGAGGCCAGCCGAACGTCATTTTTGGTCTCAACAGATTCATGTTAGTCACTGGCTGTTGGATGTGTTGATGCCGTGGATGCGCGCAAAGTCATTACGGCAGCAATCCTACTTGAATCAATCGCGACTGTCCTCGCAATTTGTGCATCTTTTGCGATGATTGGCAGAAGAATGAAGACAGAAGAATGAGTCGCACTGCAGTTCACTCTTTTGTCTTCATTCTTCTGCGAATGGATCTCGGTTTACCAGGATCACTCCCGAAAGCGGATCGAATACAAGTCGGCGTCGGTCATCACAAAGCGCAGACGCACCGGCTTTCCGGCCAGGGCGCTGACATCCGACCCGGCGTTCCATTTCACGACCTCCTCGATGGCATCGCCGTAGATCACCGGACAGTCGGACAGTGCGAATCCGGGAATCGCGGTTCCCACATCGTCCTGCAATTCCACTCGCACACTGCCAACGGCGGAGGTTGAGAAATTCATGGTCAATTCACGCCCCTTGAAGACCAGCGGTTTGGTCGTGAATTCGCCGCCAGCGTATTTGGCATGCACTGAGACGAAGCCGTCCGGGCGGAGCGTGCCGCGCTGGAGCTGCGGCATGCATTCAAGTCGTTTGAAGTGGTCCACCCAATACACGGACAGCTCGCCCGGTGCCGTCTGCAGCAGGCCCCAGGCCGGTGAGGTATTCCCGTGAATCCAGGATTGGCGCTCGGGGTCCAGACCAGGCCGGATCCAACCTTCCATGAAGCTGCGGTCGAAATGCACGCCATCGCGTGAAGACATGAACACTGCATCGGAAACCTGGTCCTCGGGAAAGCCTTTCACCCACTCACGTGCGATTTGCAAACGCAGGATGAAGCCGAGGTAAATGTGCGGGGCGCGGAAGTAGGGCAGGATCGCGTCATCGTACAAGTGCTCCTGGGGTACTCCGCCAGGCACTCCGCTATACTCAAGCCATACCGGCGGGTCGGACCAGTGCAGGAAGTCCTTCGAGGTGAGCGTAGCGATCGAGCGCCAGTGCGCCCCATCTTTACTCCAAACTCGGTTGTAGCAGACGTACTGGCCTCGTACGGAATCCCAAAAGGCCACGTTCTGGGCGTCGGTTTCGGTTTTCTTGATGATCCGCTCTTCCCGCATCAGCGACCAGTGAATCCCGTCGGGCGACTGCAAGGCGACGAGTCCGACTCCGGGCACCCAAGGGTAGCCTGTTTCGTCCGGCATTGGCCGCGGATCGCTGGGGGTGTCCCCACCCAGGTATCGCGAGATGGCCTTGTAGCGCGCCTCCGGTTTGCAGGCCGGGTTGGTGTCTTTGAAGGGCACGAAGTTATCGTTGGTGCTCACAAATCTCCCCTGGCCGACCCACACGACGTTATTGGGCGCGGGAAGCGTGAACTTCTTCCCATATCTGTCCGTAAACTCGCCTACGAAGAGATCCAATTTCGGCCTGGTCCACTCAATACCGTCGCGGCTCTCCGCGCAACAGACGACCGCGGGGCCGAATATGTCTGGGAAATCCTTGTATTCTCCCCGCATCGGGGTGCCCACGTAGTACATGCGGTAATGCGGAACACCGCCGGGGATGCCGTCGTCGAACACCGTCACACAGCCCGTCGCCCCTCCCTCCCACGGTCGATCAAACGTAAAGACGGCTCCCTTCCGCTCCGGCGAATGCAGCTCTCGGGTCACGCCCTGCAGGGAGTCAATCAAGTACTGGTCAACGAACAATTCGAGCCGCGAACCGATGTCAATCGGCTTCGTTCCCCCCGGTTCGTCGGCGCGAGCCACCGTGATCGCCACGAACATCACAGTTAAGGTCAGGAGTCTGGCAATGGACTGCGTCTTGATCATTTCGATTTCTTTCATGTCATCTTCACATGCTTGTGTCATTGTCGTTTTGCGAAAGACGGGAAACTCATGTTCTTCAATATCGCCAGACGTTCGAGATGCGGATTTCACCGATCTGGCCAAAAAAGTTGCCGGGGCGGTGGTAGTTTCCCACTTCATGGCTCCAGGTGTCAGGTCGAGATGATTTCGGTCGTTCCTGTCCAGAGTTCTGCTACGCGAATAACTCCTGGACCGGCTCGCCGTCGCTGACACGGAAACTGAAGCCGTCCGGACCGAACCGGGTGTCGGGTGGAATTCCCAGAGCGTGAAACAGAGTGGCCCCAAACATCTCTGGCGAGACGGGATGATCTTGCACGTAGGCTCCCTGTTTGTCGGAAGCTCCATAAACCGCACCGCCGCAGATTCCAGCTCCGGCCATGAGGGCCGAGTAGCAGGGGATGCTTTTGTGCGGATGCTTTTGTGCCACCCACCCAAACATTATAAGCCCAACAACCCCAGAACCTTGCGTCGAAAGTCTGCGACCACCCACCCCTCAGAAAGCCTTGACTGAGGACCGGGATGCGCGGCGGGTGGTGCGGAAAGTCTGGCGGGTTTTGGGAAGGCCGGCCTCGTTCCGAAAGCGTTTCCGGAAGTTCTTCACGAAATCCACCCACGTCTCAGCACTGCATTCCAGGCGCTCAAGGATCGGAGCAC
>Ga0209553_1000067_pt1 | contig 46946 bp, 36 predicted proteins | sample LauGreFBDMM110DN_2_FD_188217 | JGI IMG/M metagenome (GOLD analysis project Ga0209553, IMG submission 188217) | Freshwater lake microbial communities from Lake Michigan, USA - Fa13.BD.MM110.DN (SPAdes) (version 2) | ecosystem: Environmental > Aquatic > Freshwater > Lake | place: Lake Michigan...
CGTCGTTACCGCAGATATCGAAACCGACAATGGCGTGATCCATGTCATTGATGCAGTCGTATTGCCCAAGTAGTTCTACTCAGTAGGATTGCTAAGTACTTAAGGCTGACTCTGTCAGCCTTTTTTTTGCCCCGTTATTTCTCTAACCTGCCTCATCCTCGGCGATGACCTCGGTTTCAGCCCGTGCATCTGCCAGCCATCGCTGCATGGATGGCAGATTCAGTAACGTGTGCACATAGCTCTGGGCAGACGCTGACAGCGGCGCGCCATAGGTGTTGCAGCGGAATGCCACTGGCGCGAACATGCAGTCGACAATACTGAAATCGCCGCACAGAAACTGTCCGTTGTGTCCGTGAGTTGCGCGCAGTTCGGTCTACAATTCATCGATTCTTTTTATGTCTCTCTGTAGTTCTGCTGTCATCGACACTTTGCGATTGCTGGCGCGGCAGTTCATGGGCATCTGGCTGCGCAGGGCGGTAAAGGAGGAATGCATTTCCGCCGCCGCTGAGCGCGCGTGGGCGCGGGCAATTGGCGCAGCCGGCCAGGCCTGGCCACCAAGGTAGCTCTCGGAAACATATTCGCAGATAGCCAATGAGTCCCACACCACCAACTCGCCATCTAGCAGCACAGGTACTTTTGCGGCCTTGCTGAAAGTTTTCAGCTGATCTGATGTAGCCGGAGTCGAAAGTGAAACCCTGATCTCCTCAAACGGCAGCTTGAAGGCATGCAACAACAACCAGGCACGCAATGACCAGGACGAATAATTCTTGTTGCCAATTACCAGTTTCAGAACATGATTTCCAATTTGAGCAAGCGCTGTATGCGTTAAAAAGGACCGTTACACAATCAAGGGGTCACAATCAAGGGGTCAGGTAAACAGGTTTCCTGTTCTGCACCGTATAAGCAAGTGAACAGATTTTGCTAATGAACCTGTAGTAACGGAGCAACACCATGATGAACAAGACTACTTTCCTGCTGGTACTTTCCCGATCGGCAGGACTGCTCCCTTCTGCTAAAGCCCAGGGTCCGCAGCTGCCCAGTTGTGGCAACATCTCGATACTTGCCGATTCAATAATTGATGGCAGACAATTTCAGAAGGGAATTTATCAGTTAAATACCTTCGGAATTTCTTGCGAAGAAGTTGTCGGATTGAACGGAATATTGGGAGTAGTTCTTGGTTTGCGCAAAGAAGACAGCTTACCGGCGCCCTGGTCTTCGCTAACTGGGGCGGTGGGTGCGCCCAAGTTTTCAACCAGCGCTGATATTGGATTCAGGTTACAAAAAATTGAAGAGCTACCTGCCGTAAGTCCTGTACCAGTACAGCAGCTTGCGGGAATTACAAGCAGCGGCAATGCTGGTAGTAGTGCGATTTTAAAAATTGGTGCGTCTTCAGATCTTGGGTTAACCAGTAAACAGAACTTTGTCAGTACCGATTCCATTAAAATTAGTGCCGCGATCATCCCGCAGAGCAAAGATGAGGGTCAGCCAGCTGATATCTTTGTAATAGCCGAAGTAATGGCTGCGACTCCGTTTTATATGAGACTCAGCAGGCTGGGGGAATGGAAGCTGTGGAACGGCACGGCAGATGAATTGCTGCCGGCACATACAGTTTCTGCTTTGGAAAATGAGTTAAGGCTGCAGATTTACTCAGGCAAATTGGATGCGGGCTTTAAGCTTGCCTTCTACCTTGGCTATTCCACTATTTCATCTGGCAAGGAAAAGTTAATCCATTACAAAGGGTTCCATTCATTATCTCTATTGAATAACTGCAGGCAAAATATCGAGGCGAGTTGAACGGGGACAGATTTATTTTGCTGGCAGTAAATAAAGGGAACGGGCACTGCTGGTGTATCAATCTCTCAAGTCTTCAAGCTGACACAGCGCACTGATCTCGACATCCAGTTCACCCGCATTGGTCAATTGCTCAAACCACCTCATTGCAGCAGCATCATTGACCAGGCCCAGCAATGCTCCCAGCACAGCGCCACGATGCACATTGTCGCCACCCATATTGCAGTTGGCTAACAAGGCAACACACGGATCGTCCACATATTTGTAGGCCAGATACAACACACTGGGCCAGGAACCGGAGAGGTAGCAGGCGGAGCTGAACAGACCTCCGACGATTTCATGGTCGCTACGAGCTTTTGCCACCAGGGCAGGCAGGGAAAGTCCGAGACTGGCTTTGGCACAGGCAGCGATCAACTCGGCAGCCGACAGTGACTCATCACGAAACAGCAGTTGGTCCAGCAAGTCTACGTAGTGACGGCATACAGCAGCAAGTGAGTCATCCGGATGGGTTAGCATGAGATGCTCCCGACACAGGGTCTGCACAGCCGCCAGCGGCACTCCCGCCAGCCTCTGGCAAAACACCAGCGGCGCCATGCTCACCAGTCCGCCAATGGACGGCGTATCGTGAGTCACTGCGCCGCACTGATCTGCCGGTATTCCCTGTTGCAGGTTCGCAAAGAAACCGCGGTGATAGGATTCGGCGTAAGTATCTGGGTGCAGCGGCGGAGCGGCAGTCATGAATTCAATATACGCCCGCAGATAATCAGCCTTGCTGTAATGTCCTTGGTTCGCCTTCATGCTGCGCAGCAACACCCGGGCACAATGGGCATTGAGAGTGTTGTCACCTGCCTGCATCTGATGATGGTAATGCCGGTGCTGGCGATCCCAGTGCTGCCGCCGTCCTTTTAGTATCACGTCACCCACAATCTCCGCCGCACCCGTTCCGCTCCTGCTGCCACGACGCCCACCATGACCGGTGGCGTGTAACGACATGATGGATGATGGGTGGTGCTCTGGCGCGGCCGCCATGCCCTGCACACCTCCGGGAAACTCACGATAAATGTCTGCGGGGTTGTAATACCAGTGAACCGGCATGGCAAGAGCGTCAGCGACGAAAGCGGTTTTGAGCGCTGCGACGGCGCGATGTTGCGGACGAGAAACGGTCATAGGAAGCTGCTCACGAGGCTCAATGCCATTTTATATCTGGTTATCCAAGATACGACAGCTGGCAAGCAAGTAGATTGGTCCAGTCTGAAAAGGTGTCAGATTTATTTAGTGAAACAAAAAGATCTCACACCTTTTCTGTTTTCAATCAATCGCAAGTTTTATGCGATTAAAAATGGCACAAGTGACAGTCATGCCGAAGTTGTCAATGCTGCTTCTTTAACGCACTCGGACAAAGACCCTGTCAGTGGCATTTGCTGCGTTGTGACAGTTCTCGCAGACACCCAGGCCGGTCCCATTCGCCACATTGGTACCATTAATGGTTTCATACCAGTACCAGGTATCTGCGGTGGTGCCGGCTTTTACTTTGACGCCGACCGCATGACCTATCAGGCTTGAGCCGGCATACAGCTCTTTAAAACTGATTGCACCAACCGGATGGACATTGCCGGTGCTGGCAGCAAGCAATGGATTGGAACAGATGCGCACCCTGCCATGGGGTGAGGTCAGTGTCTGCGAATGCGGGGTGGGCTCACAGGCCCATGACTTGTAAGTACCACTCGCTACCCATTGCTCCATGTCCGCAATCTTGCCAATCGGGTGGAAAGCAGACGGTGGGCTGGTTTCAAAACTTTGCACAGTAAAGCTCTGACTGCCATCGAACTTCAGTTTGACATTGTAAACCGAGTCGCTGGCCACTTTGATTTCCGGAATGGTAAGGGTACCAGTAGCCGGGTTGAAATCTGGTAGTGTCTGTGGGTAGGCATTTCCCGCAATAATCAGGGCCAGTAAGGTAATAAACTGCTTCTTCACGATATTTCCTTTGAGCGAGACACAGTTGTTGAGTGTCATTGTTTCCAGCAACATTGTTTCGAGCAACATTGTTTCGAGCAACATTGTTTCGAGCATTTTAGCACTATACTTATGTTACTCAGCAGCAAGATCACAGGGGCCATCAGCTGCCCGCGATCTAAACTTGGCGAATAGAAAAGTCACAGGTTTATTTAGTGAATTAAAAGAGACCTGACAATTGTTCACCCTATTTCATCTGTACTAAAAGGAAAGCCAGCCAGTGATAGATCTCAGAAGCGACACTGTAACCAAACCCTCTGAAAAGATGCGCGCGCAGATGGCGGTGGCCCCGGTGGGGGACGACGTATTTGGCGATGACCCCACGGTGCATGCATTGGAAGCAAAAATCGCGCAGCTCGCCGGGAAAGAGTCGGCGCTGCTGTTGCCCTCCGGCACGCAGAGCAATCTGGTTGCGTTGCTTGCCCATTGTCAGCGCGGTGAGGAATACATCGTTGGTCAGGACTATCACACCTACCTGTACGAGGCCGGTGGCGGAGCTGTATTCGGCAGCTTGCAACCGCAGCCGATTCCAGTGGAGCCAGATGGCAGCCTCAATCTGAATGTGGTGAAGTCGCGGATCAAACCCGATGATTCGCATTTTGCCCGCAGCAAATTATTGGTGCTGGAGAACACGCACAACGGCAAGGTGATGAGTCTTGATTACATGGGTGCGGCATTTCGCTTCACGCGCGAGCATGGCTTGTCACTGCATCTGGATGGCGCCAGAGTTTTCAATGCGGCGATTGCACTCGGTGTTCCTGTGTCAGATATCGCCTGTTATGCCGATACTGTTTCAATCTGTTGTTCGAAGGGTTTGGGCGCGCCGGTAGGATCCTTGCTCTGCGGTCCTGCGCCGCTGATCAAAGCTGCGCGACGATGGCGCAAGATGGCAGGTGGTGGCATGCGGCAGGCTGGCATACTGGCTGCCGGGATTGACTATGCGCTGGACCATAACATCGAACGCCTGCAGATCGATCACGCCAATGCCAAACGCCTGACTGATGCGCTGGCTGCTATCGACTCAATCAAAATACTGAGCAACGCCACCAATATGCTGTTCATCGAACTGCCAAGCCGGGAGCTTGGCCTGCAACTGGCCAGCCGGTTGGCGGAGCAGGGTGTAAAGGTCATCGGTGGGCAGACTATGCGACTGGTGACGCATCTTGATATCGATGCAGCCGACATCGACCGAGTGGCGCAGTTATTTCGGGAGTTTTTTCATGCTTGAAAACAGGGCAGAGCTTGCAGTCGAGGCGCCCTGCGGTTCTAAAAATGCCTCTTTCTATAATAAAAATTGGTAAAAATAATTCTCACACCTTTTCCTTTTGGGCCCAGAGTGGTTAACATGCGCTGCATTCAAAAAATGAATAAGGTGATCAAGAATGAGTTCTCCTGTACCTCTGCAAAAAGACAAGCACGCGAAGTTAAAAGTAACCGAATCCAGTGATTTCAGGCGCTATAAAGACAAGCACCTGATTCCTCTGGTCATTCAGGACTTCTACACCCTGGCCTCCGAATTTTCACTGGTGTTTGTGAAAAACAGGGAGCTTGATGAATTTCTGCCTGTCGCCATCATGGGGCTGCGGGATGGCCAGAATCTGTATTGTCGATCCGAGCATTGGCCAGCACCGGTCGCGCCAGTGAATTTCGGCAATTCCCCGTTCACAGTAGCGCGCACCGACGACACCGGTGATCAACTGATTGTGTTGGTCGATGAGGAAAGCCCGCTGCTGAGCGAGACAACGGGTGAGGCTTTATTCACAGAGAGTGGGGAGCGGAGTGAATATCTGACTCGAAGAATGGACGCTCTGGTCAAAGTGGCACACCAATCCGAAGATATGCGGGCAGTGTGTAAATTTTTAGCCGACAAAAAATTGTTGGCGACCCAACAAGTGCAACTGCAGCATCGTCCAGATGCACAACGTTATAACATTGATGGAATTTATACGGTCGATGAGAAAGCGCTGAACGCATTGTCGGATGAAGACTTCTTGCAGCTACGCAAGCAGGGTTTACTGGCATTGATTTATGCCCATCTCGCTTCCTTGCAACAACTACGCCGAATTTCGCAGATGCAGTATGAAGCGGATAAAGCGGTGCAGGGGGGAATGTAAGACAACAAGAAATGAAGTCAGATTTAATTGGCTAAATTAAATCTGACACCATTTCCGACACCATTTCCTTAATCGATATCTATGCTGGTCGATGCGCTTTCAGGAACGAGCGTATATGCCGCACTGCCAGTGGAATTCTTTCTTCAGGTTCTTTCCAGGGAAACAAACTCACCTCCGCATTCGGCGCGAGCATTGCTGACTCCATGGCAGTGGCGTAGGGATGCACTGGGATATCATCTGGCAGAATCAGTACCGGAGTCTGGCAGTTGCGCACGAAATCGCGGGATACGGTAAACACGAAGTCACCATTTTTGACATACATCTCGGTCAGAAACTGGTCTACCTCTGCTATGGTAATTTCCGGCCGACGCTTGACGAACTCCGGCCCCCAGCTAGCCATATTACGTTCGTAAAAAAGTTTGGGCTCGTCCGGGCTGAATCCGCTGGGTTGTGCCAGTACTGCCGCGACCACGCGATCCGGTGCGCGCTCCAGCAGGTTCCAGATGAATGGCCCGCCAATGCACAGTCCCAGCACCATAAATTTGTCGATGCCCAGATGATCCATCAGGCCGAGGTGATCGTCAGTGAACGCATCCCAGGGTCGGTCGATTTCCAGCGGGCCGCTGGATTGCCCGGTGTTGGCATTACGCAGGTCCGCTACGATGGTGCGGTACTCGCCTTTGAATTCCTCGATTGGATTGAAGGGTCGGCCACTTTTGATGTTGTCAATGCTCGAGTCCAGGCCGCCACCGGGAATAAGCAACAACGGAAAGCCGGAACCTGCTTCTTCATAGTGTATGCGCACAGCGCCGCTTTCATAGAACGCGCCGGCACTTCCGCTTTGACTGTTTTGTTGTGAAAACAAATTTGGCGCGGCCGACATCAAGGCGGCTGCTGCGCCGGTTTTGAGCAACTTGCGTCTGCTTGGATCCATGGTCTAGCCCTCGATAATTGGACGCTTGATTCTGCTCCAATTCTTGACAGTTTGTAACACAGAGGTCGCGATTGGGCTGCTTACCTGTACTATCCGCGCTGTTGAATTATTTTGCGGAATCGGGTTATGCGGCATCCATCTATCATTGTCCGGCATCGGCGTAGCAGCCGGAACCCTCTCCTTGCCCTGATTCTGGCCTGTGTGCTGTCTCCCATAGCCATTGCCCAGGACACATCCGGGGATGGCTCCACGGTGATATATCCGGCCAGCTATTTCGCGCAATGGGAAACAACAACTGCCCAGGACATGCTCGACCGTATACCCGGTCAGTCTGGAGCCAGTTTTGGCGGTGGCGGTAGCAGCAGTGGCGGTGGGGCAAGCGGTCCCGGTGGTTTTGGCGGCGGTGGCGGCAATCCCTCGGCCGGTGGCCGCGGTCTTGGCAGTGGCAGCAGCGGTACCGACATTCTCATTGATGGCAAGCGCACCGCAGGCAAGAACGCTCAGACCGGCGGCTTATTGCGCAGAATCCCGGCCACCCAGGTACAGGAGATCCAGATTATTCGCGGCACCTCCGGTGAGATGGACGTGCGCGGCAGTGGGCAGGTTATTAACGTGGTGTTGTTCGAGGCGCTCTCATCCAGCACTGTTTCCTGGGACGCCACCGCCAATATCGCCCAGGATCAGGAATTTACGCCTGCCGGATCACTCGCACTAAGCGGACAGAGCGGCGCCTTCAACTATCTGTTCAGTGTGCGCAGCAATCCGCGCTATAGCCATTCTGTTACCTATGAGCACAGCATACTGGGCGACTTTGCGGCCAACGATACCATCAAGGAGCACCGTATCGATGACCGTGAAAACAACGACCTGAGCATGAATCTCAGTTACGCGTTCACTGCTAACAGCAGTGCGCGCTTCAACGCGCTGTATGCGGAGCAAGATGCTCCTGTCACAGTGACTCGCGCCACCCGCAATCTGCGCGTGAATCCAGTCGGTATTGCCATCGAGCAAGAAGACAATCCCTCTGACCGTGACAATTGGGAAGTCGGAGGTGACTACGAGTTCGCATTCGATAACGGCCACCGCTTTAAATTGTTAGGCATCGCCAATCAGAATGATCAGGATTCCAGCCGCAACCGCTTTCTGTTGCAGAACGACGGGCTATTCCAGAAAAACTTGTTCCTGGGCACAGCAAGCATTACCGAAGAACGAATTCTGCGCAGCTCCTACACCATGGACATATTGTCTGAGCAGAATATTGAATTCGGCCTCGAGCGTGCGCAGACCATTCTCGATTCACGCTTGTCATTGGGTTTGCTCAGCTCCAAAGGTACTCCTTCTACCGCAGCCGGCGGACTTGTCCCACAAAAAGTCTCTAATGCAAATTCACGAGTGGAAGAAATACGCTATGAACCATTCCTGATTCACAACTGGACTATTAATCCGCAGATGTCTCTCGAATCGACTCTCGTGTATGAGAGCTCGGAAATTTCCCAGTCTGGCGATGTCACCAAGCAACGGGATTTCGATTTCATCAAGCCGAAGATTGACCTGCGCTACGACCTGACTCCAACATTGCAACTACGTGGCACTATCGAGCGCATCGTCAATCAACTTAATTTCGCCGATTTTGTCGCTGCCAATGATGAACAGGACAATGATCGCAACACCGTGGCCGGTAACGCCGGACTGAGTCAACAGACCCAGTGGCGCTACAGCTTCAAGACCGAATACCGCCTGCCCAATGATGTCGGGGTGATGAGCGCGGAACTGTTTTATGCGGAGCATGAGGACGTGATTGACCGTGTCGATGTGTCGCCGTCTGCTACTGATTTGCAGTCTGCCAACGGTAACATCGGTGAGGGCAGGGAATACGGCCTTGACCTGAATGCCAGTGTGCGCATGGGCATGATTGGATTGCCGAACCTGCTGATATCGCCTTCATTTATTGTGCAGGACTCGCAAGTCACCGATCCCTTCCTCGGCATCGAACGGCGTTTTCCTTCGTATATGCGCGGTCAGTTAAGACTCAACATGCGCCATGATATTCCCGAGTGGCGCTTTAATTGGGGTTTTCAGAATTTCGATCGCGTCGATGGTGGTTTGCTCCGCTATGACGTGGACGATATTGAATTTGAAATCGGTGACCCACGCTACAACCTGTTCGCCGAATACGTGGACACTCGTGGTCTGACTTATCGGGTTGATATCCAGAACGTGGCCAACAACGTCAGGTGCCGCGAACGCACGCGCTTCGTTGGCCGCATCTCGGACGATATTCTGGAAGAGATCGAGAATCAGTGCACGAAGACCGGGCTGGAATTCAGCCTGAAGGTAAGCGGCACGTTCTAATGCAAGCAGTGGTGGGGATGGTGTCAGCTGTATTTAATCCCTGTTGACATTGCCTTCTGGTGAAAATGGTGTCAGATTTATTTAACCAAAGATAAATCTGATACCATTTTCAGACAAATACCATTTTCAAACAGCCGCATAATAATAAAGAACAAGGAGAACGGACTATGAGCAAAGTCAAAATCGCTGGTATCGGTGCCGGAGTCGTAGTGGTCGGCGTAATATTGTTCTGGATGTTCACTGCCCCCTATCTTCCGAACTACGGGATTTACCGCACCCCCGGCATTCTCATCGGCGGTACGGCTACCGACGCTCCGGCGGACTTCACGCCCCTGAATGGACAGCATAGTGGACCTATACTAATGCAGCAGGCCGGTTTTCCTCCGCTGGTCATTTATCTTAGTTGGGTCGCAACGCCAGAAGGTATAATCACGGCCACTCGTCCCGACGGTGGCTATTGGGCCAGACGGGTGCGGGAACGGGGCGGCGACGGCAAACTGCGCATTGGCGATGCCACCTATGCCATGACTGCGACCGAGATTTTGGGAGACCAACGCCTCGAGATGATGAGCCAGTGGGCTGCCAAGGCCGGCCGCACGCTCGATCAAACCACTTCTGAAGGTGCCGAGCCCTTGCGCGACTGGGAAGTTTTCTTCTGGACGCCCAGGTAAAGAAATAACTTTCTTCCGTACCTTCTTTCTAACTATTTCCCTGTGCTCTGCTGCTGACCCCGATCGGGGTCAGCCTGGTCGCCCACGACCGTGGTTCGCGTTCTGCTGATATATGGGTAGATGAATACCACCGCCAGGATGATGCCGGCGCCGAAGTAAAAGGCAGCGTTGAGTTCCTTCTGTTCATCCAGAATCAAAATCGCCAGCACGATCGCGTAGATCGGTTCCATGTTCACCGCCAGCGCGCTGGCATAGGCGGATAAATGCCGCAGTGCTTTCAGTGACAGTGCGAACGGCAACAATGTGCAGGCGATGGCCAGCACGGCGAGCCAGAACAGATCCTCTGCTGGCGGTAAATCAAACAGCGTTGCAGGTTCCGGGAAGAACGCCGCACTGGCGGTGAGTTGCTCTGGCAAGATGCCGTACAAATTTGCGACCAATAATACGAACAAGCCACCACTCAGCATTTCCAGGGTCGTGGCGGTTAACGAATCCGTGCGATACACCAGACGTTTGTTGTAAGCACTGAACACAGCTACGAACAGTGCCGACAGAATTCCCACTGCGATGCCCGCATTCATCGAATCCGGTGTGCCGCCTACCACAAGCGCGATTCCCGGCAACACCAGCAAGCCGAGAATGAGTTCTTTCAGCACAAACTTGCGCCCGGTGACGAACGGCTCAATCACGCACAGGAACACCGGTACCGTTGCCATGCAGGTGGCGGCGACCGATGCATTGGCGAGTTTGATCGCACCATAGAACGTCAGCCAGTGCAGTCCTACCATAACGCCCACGCCACAGAACGCCGCCAGATGTCTGCCGGACAAGCGCGACAGTCCGCGCCACACTCGAGGCACGCACAGCAACATGGCGGCGACTAATAACATGCGCCACAGCACCAGCGGTACAGCAGGTATGGTGATGAGCTTGCCGATGATGGCCGTGAATCCCCACAGGAATACACAGAAGTGTATCTGCAGCCAGGCTCTGCCGGTGTCGGTCATGGTTGAATCATTCCAGTTTCAGGGGCTGCTATTATGGCAGACATCCAAAACGAAAAATCCCCGCATCACGCTTGATGCAAGGATTTATTCCGAACCCGGATTTAAGTGATGCTATCCGATCAGGCCAGATCGAACCGATCCAGTTGCATCACCTTGTTCCAGGCGGCGATGAAGTCGGCGCTGAACTTCTTCTGCGCGTCGCCACTGGCATACACCTCGGCGATGGCGCGTAGCTGTGAATTGGAACCAAATACCAGGTCCACGCGCGTTGCTGTCCACCTCAGTTTGCCGGAGCTGCGGTCCTTGCCCTCGAGCACGAGATCTGAATCCTTCGCAGGCGCCCATTGGGTACGCATGTCCAGCAGGTTGACGAAGAAATCATTCGTCAGCGTCTCTGGTCGCGTGGTGAATACGCCATGTTGGCTATTGCCGACAGTCGCGTTCAACACCCGCAGCCCGCCGATGAGCACTGTCATTTCCGGCGCGGTGAGTGTCAGCAGGTTCGCCCGGTCCAGCAGCAACTCTGCGGCGGGACGATCGTGCGGCTTGCCGTCGAGCTGCGTTTTGCCGAGATAGTTGCGAAAGCCGTCTGCGGTGGGTTCAAGGTAGGCCATGGCGTCCACATCAGTCTGCTTTTGAGATGCATCCATACGCCCTGGCGTGAATGGCACCTTGACTGCCTGGCCCGCGCGCTTCGCCGCGAGCTCAATACCAGCGCAACCGCCCAGCACGATCAGGTCTGCCAGCGAAACTTTCTTGCCAGTCTTGGCGGCTGCCTGTTCGCTGTTGAATGTTTTGCGAATAGTCTCCAGTTTCCTCAGCACCTTCGCCAATTCCGCCGGCTGATTGACTTTCCAGTCATTCATCGGCGCGAGACGGATACGCGCGCCGTTGGCACCTCCGCGCTTGTCGGAACCTCGGAATGTCGCTGCTGATGCCCAGGCAGTGGTCACCAACTGTGACACGCCCAGGCCTGATGCCAACAGCTTCGCTTTCAGGGCAGCCACGTCTTTTGCGTTGACCAGTTTATGATCAACCGCCGGAATCGGGTCTTGCCATATCAGCTCTTCCTTGGGAACCAGTTTGCCCAGGTAACGGCTGGTAGGGCCCATGTCGCGATGCACAAGCTTGTACCAGGCTCTGGCGAAAGCGTCGGCAAACTCTTTGGGATTCTGGTGAAAGCGTTTGGAAATTTTCAGGTAAGCCGGGTCCTTGATCAGCGACAGATCCGTAGTCGCCATCATCGGCGCAACTTTCTGTGCCGGATTGTGCGCAGCGGGCACCTTCCTGCCGGCACCGCCTTGCGGGGCCCACTGGTGTGCACCGGCCGGGCTCTTCACCAATTCCCATTCATATCCGAACAGATTGTCGAAGTAGCCGTTGTCCCATTGGATGGGGTTGTTGGTCCACGCGCCCTCAAGACCGCTGGTAGTGGTGTCGCCACCCTTGCCGCTGCGAAACTTGTTGTGCCAGCCGAGGCCTTGCTCCTCGAGGCTGGCACCTTCCGGTTCGGCACCTACCAGGGCTGGATCACCTGCGCCGTGGCATTTGCCAAAGGTATGTCCGCCGGCAATCAGTGCGACAGTTTCTTCATCATTCATCGCCATGCGTGCGAATGTCTCGCGGATATCATGGGCTGCCGCCACCGGATCAGGATTGCCATTCGGTCCCTGCGGGTTCACATAGATCAGGCCCATCTGCACAGCGCCCAATGGGTTGGCCAATTCGCGATCGCCGCTATAACGCTTGTCACCGAGCCATTCGGTTTCGGGACCCCAGTACACCTCATCGGGTTCCCAGATATCTGCGCGGCCACCGGCGAAGCCGAAGGTTTTGAAGCCCATGGATTCCAGCGCCACATTGCCGGCCAGAATCATAAGATCAGCCCAGGAAATTGCGCGGCCGTATTTCTGCTTGATTGGCCATAAAAGACGGCGCGCCTTGTCGAGGTTGCCGTTATCCGGCCAGCTATTCAGCGGCGCGAACCGCTGCGCACCGGTACCGGCACCACCGCGACCATCGGCCACCCGGTAAGTACCAGCGCTGTGCCAGGCCATGCGGATAAACAGGGGGCCGTAATGCCCATAGTCAGCCGGCCACCAGTCCTGGGAGTTAGTCATCAGTACGTGGAGATCCTGCACCAGCGCATCGAGATCCAGGCGCTTGAATGCATCGGCGTAATTGAATTCGCCATCCATGGGGTCGGACAGCGGGGAATGCTGATGCAGCAACTGCAAATTCAGCTGATTTGGCCACCAGTCAGCGTTGGATCGAACACCGGCAGCTGTGTGTCTTTGTTCGGCGGCGATAAACGGGCACTTGCCTTTGCTATTCATGGTTCTGTCACCTGAGTTGAAGGAAATACAGGTTGACCATACGCCGGGCAGTCGGCTTAGTACATTGAATAATTCTGGTCGTAGTGATCGGCAGAACCGATAGTGGATCTGGGCGTCCGACAGCCTCCTAGCTCATGAAATATTTGAATCCCTGCAGCACCAGCGCCAGCGCCATTAACGGTGCAATCCAGCGGCTCAGGCGCTGCAGTTTCTCCGGGGAGGGTTCGGTGCCGTATTTTTCCAGCAGGGAAACAATAATCGCAAGTGCTGCGAATAATACGACGATGATTGATAGCAGATTCAGCATGGGTCTATCACCTTAACTCCGATCACCTTAACTCCGATCACCTTAACTGCTATCACCTTAACTGCTATAACAAATACTTATCGAACCAGCCAACCAATGACTTCGCTGCCAGCACGCCACCTTCACCGGCGAACAATCCGTGTGGTGCGCCTTCAATCACGACAAATTCGCTATTTACACCAGCAGCTTTCAGTGCCTCATGCATGCGCTCGCTGTGGGAGATTGGTACCAGCTCATCGGCGTTACCATGTACCAACAGTGTGGCCGGGTCATCAGCGCTGACAAAATCGATGGGAGAAATGCCGGGGGCCAATGCCGGGTCGAAATTCAAGGCAGGAAAGTTGTCGTTAGGTCCAGCCAGGCCGCGGATATCTACCGGCGGCATATAGGCGACCACGGCGGCGGGTCGGTGCGTGGTTTTCTCGTCTGTGTACAAACCCAGCATCAATGACAGATGGCCGCCGGCACTGATACCAGAGACGCCGAGGCGCTCTGCATCTACGCCATATTCACCGGCGTGATCGCCGATGAATTGAAATGCCTGAGCCACATCATTCCAGGCTTCCGGCACGAAATAGCGTGGACTGCTGCCGTGGCGCACCGCGAATACGGTGTAGCCCGCATCAACCAGGGGCACGAACATGGATTCATAGGCGCTTTGCATGCCTTCGCTGGACATCCAGCCGCCGCTGATCATGTAGGCGACGCCGGCACCATTGGCATTGCGCTCTGGTTTATACACATCCAGTACCAGCGCCATGCCGTCTTTATGGCCATAGACCACGTCGCGAATGGTTTCGGCGCGGGCGGGCGCGCTCAATACGGTGATACCAATGGCTATAAATAAGAGATGGGTTGAGATAAAGCGTGAAAGTTGCATGCAGGGCTCCAGTTGTCAGGGGATAGCAGGAATGATCAGGTAATAGCTGCGCGTGAGACTAACGGGCGGGCACGACGGCGTCAATGCGGCGGCCACTGCTCAACACCAATACGCTGCGAAATCGGCTATATCGGCAGCGTGGTTTGGCTGCTCGATTGCCTTGACACGGTTCCGGCCCGGGTTTACTTTGGGGTTCGCAGCACAGGCACGGATGCGTGCTTACACCTGGTCCCTGTCCTGAACCTGAGTCTCTGCCATCGGCAACAGGTATATAAGGAATAACGAATAATAAAAAGGGTGATGCATTCCATGACGAAGTTCACGCTCGTGTATGCTGCAGGCATGGTGGCGGTCGCCATCGCGCTGGGAATCTACTTCATTCCAGAACCAACAGTCACTACCATCACCCCCGCATTAAGCAGCACTCCCGCAGCGACAAATAATCCAATCGTCAGCAATTCCGCAACCGCGGTCGCTCCGCAGGCATTGGTCAACCAGTATTGCGTGGCCTGCCATAACACCACTCTCCTCAGCGGCGGTCTGGCACTGGAAGCTATGGATGTCGCGGCTGCTGCAGCGCATCCTGATGTGTGGGAGCGGGTGCTGCGCAAGTTGCGCGCGAACGCGATGCCACCCACTGGCATGCCACGCCCGGATGCTGCCAGCATGAATGCATTCGTGACTTTTCTGGAACAATCTCTCGACTCGGTAGCAAGTAACGAACCCAACCCAGGGCGCACGCCCGCCCTCTCTCGACTCAATCGCACGCAATACCAGAATGCGATTCGCGACTTGCTAGCGCTGGAAATCGATGTGTCCAGCATGCTGCCAGTAGATAACGCCAGCTATGGCTTCGACAATGTAAACGTCACTGACCTCTCTCCCACTTTGCTGGAACGCTACCTGAGCGCCGCGCAGAAAATCAGTCGCCTCGCAATGGGCGCGCCGTTGCCGAGCCCTCTCAGTCACGTGGAATTACTTGCCGCAGACCTGACGCAGGAAGAGCATTTGGAGGGATTGCCCTTCGGCACCCGTGGCGGCACTGTATTTGCCTACAATTTCCCGCTTGATGGAACCTATAACATCGATGTGCGACTCGCTCGCGACCGCAACGAAAACGTCGAAGGGCTCTCCGAAGCACACGAGCTGGAGATCACGCTCGACGGTGAGCGGCTCGGCCTGTTCGAAGTGACTCCGCAACGCTCTGAGCGTTTCGCGACCTTCTACTATTCGGACGAGAGTGCCGGCACCGGTCTCGAAGTGGAGATTCCCGTCACGGCTGGTGCTCATACTGTAGGAGTCACTTTCCTGCGCAAGAACGGCGCGCTGCTGGAATCCACCCGCCAACCCTACATTGCCCACTTTAATCGTGACCGCCATCCGCGCACCCAACCAGCTGTGCATTCGGTGTCCATTGCTGGACCCTATGACACGAGTGGGGTGACGGAGACAGCGAGTCGGCGGCAAATTTTAATCTGCCAACCCGAAGCAGTTGCAGAAGAAGTTGCCTGTGCCAATAGCATCATCAGCAATCTGGCGCGTCGCGCATTTCGCCGACCGGTCACCGCAGCGGACATAGCACCCGTGCTGGAGCTTTATCATGCTGCAGCAGCAAGCGGTGGCTTTGAGGCCGGTATTGAAACTGCCTTGCGCGCATTACTCGTGAATCCGGAGTTTTTGTTTCGGGTGGAGCATGATCCAACAGGATTGGAAAGCGGCTCAGTGTACGCCCTAAGCGAAACCAATTTAGCCTCTCGATTATCCTTCTTCTTATGGAGCAGCATCCCCGATGACGAACTGCTCACCCTAGCCGAGCAGGGCGCGCTGCGCGACCCGCAGGTGCTTGCGCAACAGGTGCACAGAATGCTGGCAGATCCACGCGCGCATGCACTGGTAAGTAATTTCGCCAGCCAGTGGCTGTATCTGCGCAATCTCGATGGCGTGGACCCGAACACGCGTCTGTTCCCTGACTTCGACGACAACCTGCGTCAAGCCATGCGCAAGGAAACAGAAATGCTGTTCGCGCACATGATGCAGGAAGACAGGAGTGTACTGGAACTGCTATCTGCCGATTACACCTTTCTCAATGAGCGTTTGGCAAAACACTACGGCATCCCGAATGTGTATGGCGATCATTTCCGGCAGGTGAGTCTGCCTGCGGACAGTCAGCGCAGTGGCTTGCTGGGGCATGGCAGCATACTCACGGTAACATCTTACGCGAATCGCACCTCACCAGTGTTACGTGGCAAGTGGGTGCTGGAAAATATTCTGGGCATACCACCGCCACCACCACCACCGAATGTACCGGCCCTGAGTGAAAGCGAAACCGAAGTGAAGGTACTCACCATGCGCGAGCGCATGGCCCAGCATCGCGCGAATCCGGTGTGCGCCACTTGCCACACGGTAATGGACCCCATCGGTCTCACCATGGAAAACTTCGATGCCATCGGCCGTTGGCGTGCTGACAATGCTGACCATCTGACAATTGATGTATCGGGCAACTTGCCCGGCGGCGAACCTTTTGCAGGAGTGGCAGGGCTGCGTGCCGCATTGCTGCAGAATCCTGACGCCTTCGTCGGCACCATGAGTGAAAAATTGCTCACCTACGCACTTGGTCGCGGTCTGGATTATTACGACGGCCCGGCCGTGCGCGAGATCCTGCGCAGCACCAGCAACAACGATTCACGCTTCTCCGCGATGATACTGGCTATCGTCAACAGCACCCCGTTCAAGATGAGGACTGCTTTATGATCATTACCAAAAAAGCTTTGCCACGCCGTACGTTTCTGCGTGGGGTCGGTGCCAGCATCGCGCTGCCATTTCTGGACGCCATGATTCCGGCACTTGCGACATCTGCGCAGTCGCTGGACCCGGTCAAGCGCATGGGTTTTTTCTATATACCGATGGGTTCGAATCCGGTGGAGTGGATGCCGGCAGCTACCGGTCGACTGACCCGGCTGTCGTCCTCGCTGTCGCCACTGACACCGTTCATGGACAATCTGTCGGTGATCTCCAATCTGGAAATTCGCAATGCCTACACTACCGGCAATCACGCCGCCGCCAATTGCGCGTTCCTCAGCTGTGCCAAGGCGAAACGCACCGAGGGCAGCGATTACGTGTTAGGCACCACAATCGATCAGGTAGCGGCGAAAGCGATCGGCGCTGCGACGCCGTTTCCGTCGCTGGAACTGGGCACCGATCTGTTGTCGATGGTCGGCAACTGTGACAACGGTTATGCCTGCGCCTACCAGAACAGTCTGTCCTGGTCTTCGCCTACGACGCCACTGCCCACAGAGGGTGATCCGCGCGTACTGTTTGAACGCTTGTTTGGCGATGGCGGCAGCCCTGAACAACGGCAGCGGGAATTGCGCAGCAACGCCAGCCTGCTGGACAGTGTGATGAATGATATCAATCGCATGCAAGTATCACTCGGTGGCAACGACAAGATTCGAGTGGAGGAATACCTGGACACGGTGCGCGAAGTGGAACGGCGCGTACAACAGGCGCAGCGACAATCGTCGGAGACGCCACTGCCTGAATTACAGCGTCCCACCAGCGTGCCCGATGAGTGGGAAGACCACGTCAAGTTGATGATTGATTTGCAGGTGCTTGCCTTGCAGGCGGACCTGACCCGCATCATCACGTTCCAGCTGGCGCGTGAGGCAAGTACCCGTACCTATCCGAATATTGGCGTGCCGGAACCGCATCACCCAGTGTCCCATCATGCGAATGATCCGGAGATGCTGGCGAAACTGGCGAAGATTAACCAGTACCACGTATCGCTCTTTGGCTATCTGCTCGAGCGGCTGCAGTCGACACCTGATGCTGGCGGCAGCCTGCTGGATAACACGACCTACCTGCTGGGGAGCGGCATGGGTAACCCGGATATTCACGACCATTCCAATCTGCCGATCGTGGTGGCGAGTGGGCGCAATACCGGGCTGAAGGGCGGACGCCATATTCGTTATGCAGAGCAAGTGCCGCTGGCTAATCTGCATCTGACTCTGATGGACAGCCTCGGCGTGCATCTGGATAGCTTTGCCGACAATTCTGGCCGGCTGGATGAACTGCTGCATGTAGAACCGGCATAAAGAATCGATGGCTGCGCCAGCAACAGTCTTGCAGGTAACCCGGGTAACAACATTGGTGTCTCTGATATGAAAAGAACATGCATTGAATTTCTGTTGATGTTCTCCCTGGCGCTGACTTTGCCTGCCGCTGTGTTCGCGCAGACTGATTTGCGTTTGATCGAAGCCAGCAAGACCCAGGATGCTGCCGCCTTCCGCAGCCTGCTGGATCTGGGTATCGATGCCAACACCGCAGCAGCAGATGGTGCGACTGCGCTGCACTGGGCGGTGCATCGTAATAATGCTGACATGGTCAGCGCCCTGCTGCAGGCGGGAGCCGATCCATCTGCTAACAACCGTTACGGGGTAGGCCCACTGTCATTAGCAGCACAGAACGGTAATGCCGATATTCTGCAGTTGTTGCTGGACGCTGGTGCCGATCCAGACACGTCCATGGGCGACAACGAAACGGCGTTGATGACGGCTGCACGCACCGGTGTCGCCGCGGCAGTTACCGTACTGCTCGAGCGTGGCGCCACTGTGGATTCGCGCGAGAGTTGGCGTGGACAGACGGCGTTGATGTGGGCGGCGGCAGAGGGAAATCTGGAAGCCGCGCTGCAGTTGATTGAACACGGTGCCGATGTCGGTGCGCGCTCCACGGCTGGCTTTACCCCGCTGTTATTCGCGGCGCGGGAAGGTCGGGTAGAACTGCTGCAACCATTACTGCGCGCAGGCGCGAGTGTGGATGAATCCTTGCCGTCACGGGAAGCTGAAAGCAATGAGAGCGGCATGAGTGATGCTGCCCAAACCGGCATGACACCGATGTTGCTGGCCGCAGCTAATGCCCACTATGCAGCGGCAGCGGTATTACTGGACGAGGGCGCTGCCGCGAATCAGGCGCCGCTTGGTTGGACTGCTTTGCACCAGATATCCTGGGTACGCAAAGCCGGGCAGGCTGGCAGTAATAATCCGGCGCCGGATGGCTCCGGCAATATGGGCAGCCTCGAATTCGCGCGCAAGCTGGTCGCTCATGGTGCGGATGTAAATGCCCTCGCCACCGAACGCCCCCCGGTAGGGTTGAGTTCGCTCAATATGAAAGGGGGCACTCCTTTTCTGCTGGCGGCGCGCACTGCCGATGCCGACTTTATGCGGCTGCTGGTGGAGCTCGGCGCCGATCCGTTACTGCCTAATGAAAACATGTCCACGCCCTTGATGGTGGCCGCGGGGCTTGGCACTGCCGCTCCGGGAGAAGATCCCGGCACTGAACTGGAAGTGCTCGAAGCGGTGCAGCTCGCGCTGGAACTTGGCAATGACATCAATGCGGTAGATGGTCACGGTGAAACAGCAATGCACGGTGCCGCCTACAAACACGTGCCAAGCGTCGTCCAGTATCTGGCAGATAACGGCGCCGAAATTTCTGCCTGGTATCAGGAGAACGAGTACGGCTGGACTCCGCTCACCATTACGCAAGGTATTCATCGCGGCATGAGTATCGTCAGCTCGCGGGAGACTGAGGCCGCGCTGCAGAAATTACTGGATGCTTCGGTCAGTCGCTGAAGGCAGCGGGCACCGATTAATTCCAATGCAACAATATGCCTGAAACCCGATAGCTCTGCTGGCTGCAGCGGTATCAATCCCCTTGCTTGAGTGCTCACGTTGACGTTAACGTCAATGAGGTTTAGAGTTGGCTGGTTGCTTGATCCAACCAGAGGAACTCGCCAGATGGACAGCGCCGCAGCCACCAACACACTCTCGTCCGCAACTCCGCACTCCACCACCGAATTCTCCATCTCCGAACTTGCTGCCGAGTTTGATATCACCACCCGTGCCATCCGCTTTTATGACGAAAGTGGCCTGTTGCGTTCCAGCCGCCGTGGCGGGGTGCGCATTTACAGCCCGGCGGAACGGGTCAAACTAAAATTGATTCTGCGCGGCAAACGGCTTGGGTTCTCCCTCGAGGAGAGTCGCGACATCATCAACATGTATGACCCGACCAGCAAGAACAGCAGGCAATTGCAGTTCTTGCTGGACAAGGTGCGGGAGAAGCGCGAGCAGCTGGAACGCAAACGCAAGGAGATCATCAGCATGCTCAAGGATCTTAACGTCGCCGAACAAAATTGTCTGGATGCCATGTTGGAACTGGCGCCGCCTGTTACTAAGAAAAAACCTGTCAGGTAAATTATGAACGTCTCTTATCCCACGTTGAGTTTCAATCTAGGCGCTGAGATCGATATGTTGCGTGACAGCCTCTATCGCTTTCTGCAAACCGAACTGGCGCCCCGTGCGGCAGCCATCGATCAGGCCAACGAATTTCCCGCCGACATGTGGCGCAAATTCGGTGACATGGGCCTGTTGGGTATAACCATTGACGAACGTTATGGTGGTTCGAATATGGGTTATCTGGCGCATGCGGTGGCGATGGAGGAGGTTTCTCGAGCCTCGGCTTCTGTCGGTTTGTCTTACGGTGCCAATTCCAATTTGTGCATGAACCAGATCGCGCGTAACGGCAGCGACGCACAGAAGCAACAATATCTGCCCAAGCTTTGTACAGGCGAACATGTGGGGGCGCTGGCAATGTCCGAGCCGAATGCTGGCTCCGATGTCATCAGCATGGGCCTGCGCGCAGAACGCAGAAGCGACTGTTATGTGCTTAACGGCAACAAGTCCTGGATTACCAATGGCCCTGACGCTCACACCTTTGTGGTCTACGCGAAGACCGATCCGGCAGCTGCTGCACGGGGGATTACCGCATTCATCGTGGAGCGGGATTATCCGGGCTTCAGTCGTGCCCAGAAACTGGACAAGCTGGGCATGCGCGGCTCTAACACTTGTGAGCTAGTGTTTGAGGACTGCCTGGTGCCGATCGAAAATATTCTGGGCGAGGAGGACAGGGGCGCCAAGGTGTTGATGTCTGGTCTGGACTACGAGCGCACGATTCTTGCCGCGGGTCCGGTTGGCATCATGCAGGCATGCCTCGACATGGTGCTGCCATACGTGCACGAGCGCAAGCAATTCAAGCAGCCTATCGGTGAATTCCAGCTGATGCAGGGCAAGCTTGCCGACATGTACGCAGTGTTGAATGCCTCGCGCGCCTATTTGTACGCCGTGGCCGCAGCCTGTGATCGCAGCGAGTCCAGCCGCAAGGATGCCGCAGCACTGATACTGTTTACATCAGAACACGCAACCCAGATGGCGCTGCAGGCAATTCAGGCTCTGGGCGGCAATGGCTATATGAACGAGTTCGGGGCTGGGCGTCTGCTACGTGATGCCAAGCTCTATGAAATCGGGGCAGGCACTTCCGAGATTCGCCGCGTACTGGTCGGCCGGGAATTATTTCGCGAGTCGGCGTAACTGACCGCGATACAGGAATTGGAAATATGGCTATTTTACCAAGCAAGATCAAGACCGATAGCGCAGGCTTCGCGGAAAACCGGCAGCAGATGCAGGCGCAGATTGCTGACCTGCGCGAGAAGCTGGCGACGATAGCACTGGGCGGACCGGAAAAGTCTCGCGACAAACACACGGCGCGCGGCAAGCTGTTACCGCGCGAGCGTATTCAAACTTTGATTGATGCGGGCTCGGAGTTCCTCGAACTATCCACACTCGCCGCATTCAATGTGTATGGCGAAGATGTCGCAGCGGCAGGAATAATTACCGGTGTCGGTCGGGTGAATGGCCGGGACTGCGTGATCGTGGTCAATGACGCCACGGTCAAGGGCGGCACCTATTATCCGCTGACAGTGAAGAAGCATTTGCGGGCGCAGGAGATCGCCGCGGAGAATCATCTACCCTGCATCTATCTGGTGGATTCCGGCGGTGCCAATTTGCCGCGCCAGGATCAGGTGTTTCCCGACAAGGACCATTTCGGTCGCATCTTTTTCAATCAGGCTAATATGTCCGCGCAAGGTATTGCCCAGATTGCAGTTGTTATGGGTTCCTGTACCGCCGGCGGTGCGTATGTACCGGCCATGGCGGATGAGTGCATCATGGTGCGCAATCAGGCCACTGTGTTCCTGGCCGGGCCGCCATTGGTAAAGGCCGCAACAGGTGAGATCGTCGAAGCAGAGGAGCTCGGCGGTGCCGATGTGCATTGCCGTCGTTCCGGGGTGTCGGATTATTACGCCGAAGATGATCGGCACGCCTTGCAACTCGCCCGGGATATTGTTGGGCATTTAAACCTGCAGCGACCAACACTGGCGCAGCGTAGTGCGCAGGATCGCAAGATTGTCCCGCCACTATATGACGCCGCCGAGTTGGCTGGCATCGTGCCCTGCAATACCATGCATTCCTATGATGCGCGCGAGGTGATAGCGCGTATTGTGGACGGCTCCGAGTTCGATGAATTCAAGGCCTTGTATGGCAAGACGGTGGTAACCGGATTCGCGCATATCGACGGTTATCCGGTGGGTATCGTTGCCAATAACGGCATCTTGTTCAGCGAGTCGGCGATGAAGGCAGCACATTTTGTGGAGCTGTGCGCGCAGCGCAAGATCCCGCTGCTGTTCTTGCAGAACATCGTTGGCTTCATGGTGGGCAAGGTGTTCGAGGAAGGTGGTATCGCCAAACACGGTGCCAAGATGGTAATGGCGGTGGCCTGTGCGAAAGTGCCGAAATTCACGGTAATTATCGGCGGTTCGTTTGGCGCCGGCAATTACGGCATGTGCGGGCGGGCCTATGATCCGCGCTTCATGTTCATGTGGCCCAACGCGCGCATCTCGGTGATGGGCGGCGAACAGGCCGCCAGTGTACTGGCCACGCTCAAGCGTGATCAGGTCGAAGGCGCGAACCGGGAATGGAGCGCTGAGCAGGAACAGGAATACAAGCGCCCGATACTGGAAACCTACCAAACCCAGGGTCATCCCTTCTACGCGTCAGCACGTCTGTGGGACGACGGCGTCATCGAGCCGGCGCAGACGCGAGCAGTACTCGCCCGCTGTCTGGAGATTTCCCACAACGCACCAATCGTAGACACCCGCTTCGGCGTGTTCCGCATGTAACAACAGGTGTCAGATTTATTGGAGCGCCTGATACACCATCGTTGGATACTTCAGCCGTATGTCATTGGTGTTGGGTAGTTGATTGATCATCAGCAGAATGCTGAGTCCTGATGTGGGATCTATTCTATAGATTGAGCCATATGCTCCGCCCCAACCGAACGCGCCAACCCCATCCATGCCATTCGCGCCGTACAGATCCGTGGTTTCGAAGCCGAGTCCGAAGCCGCGACCATTGTCAGAGTGCAAGTTGCCAACCTGATTCGTGGACATGAGTTCGACTGATTGTGGTGACAGGATGCGTACACCGTAGGCTTCGCCGCCGCCACGAATCATCTCAAGGAAACGGGCATAATCCCGCGCTGTAGAAACGAGTCCAGCACCGCCGGCAAAGTTGCGACGCGGGCCATCCACATAATGTCCCTGACCGCGTGGACCTTCGGGAGCGCGCACAGCCTTGCCTTCGCTGTCGCTGGCATACACCGCCACCAGGCGCTCGCGTTTTTCAGTTGGCACGAAGAATTGAGTGTCTTCCATTTTCAGCGGGCCGGTAATGCGGGTGCTGATGAGTTGATCGAGTGTCATGCCGGAGGCGCGCTCTGCGACACAGCCCAGCACATCAGTGTTATAACCGTAGACCCAGGCTTCGCCTGGTTGGGCGAGAAATGGTACCGAGGCGAGGCGCGCCATGGTGGTACATACCGGTTCATCCTTGTCAGCCGTATACCAACCCATGCCCGCAGCTGGCCCAAGTCCCTTTGCGCTATAGAGTTCGGCGATGTGCTCCTGCGTCCCGTAAGAGATGCCGGCGGTATGCGTCAGCAAGTCGCGCAGGGTAATTTCGCGCCGGGCGGGCACGATCTTCATGCCTGCATCACTTAGCTCAGCTACCGTGGTGGTTTTCCATTCAGGAATAAAACGACTGACCGGATCACCGATGTTGAGCTTGCCTTCTTCCATCAGGGACAGAATTACGACGCTGGTGAGCGCCTTGGTCTGGGAAGCAATCCGGAACATGCTGGTTGGCGTCATGGCCCGACCCGCTTCCCGGTCACTCCAGCCGACCGCGTGTTCATAGGCGACGCGGCCGTTCTGCATTACCAGTGCCACCGCGCCCGCCAATTGGCCAGTATCCACATACCCCTGCAGCAGGGCATCGAGACGAGCAAGCCGATCCCGATCCAGACGCAGGTCATTTTGTGCCTGTGCTGTCAGCGGCAGTAAGACCAAGAGAGCGAGGATTGAAGCGGTAGGCAGCAGTAGGCGAAAAGGTGACATGGGAACTCCTGTTATTTTTATGCTGGCTGGCAGTATACCTTATCAGATTCAAGGGAGAGAAGGCTTGTTCCAGTATCGCGGTACCGTTTAGTGCGGCGTCAAAGTGGGCCTGGTTGATCCGAAGGAATGCTGCTTTCGATCTATGAAGCCGGCCCAATTTGGAGTCTAATAGCCCCCAATTTACAGCCTGAAAAACCTGATCTATCCACCTACCACAACAATACACACACGCACCGCTGTCGCGGTTGGAGTCCACTATGTACCTTTCGAGAAAATTAAAATTCACACTGGTCGCCGCTTGTGCGCTGACCGCTCTGGCTTTAAGCAGCGGTGCGGTCACTGCCGCCGCGGCTGACGTAGCTGCTGCCCTGGGCCACGCCGATCGTCCCGCTGCTGACGCCGCTGACGATGCGCGCCGCAAGCCTGTTGAAACACTGGCATTCGCTGGTCTTGAAACCGGCATGACGGTGCTGGATATGGAAGCAGGTGGTGGCTATTACACCGAAATCCTGGCTCGGGCAGTAGGCGCAGACGGCACGGTTATCATGCAGAACCCGCCGGCATTCGATAGTTTTATCGGTGATGCGCCGGCCACTCGATCCGCTGCTCTATCGAATGTACGGGTGAGTCGCACCAACTTTGATGCATTGGATGTGGCCGATGGTTCGGTGGATATGGTCACCTGGATTCTGGGACCCCATGAACTGGGTTTTGCACCAGGTGGAGTCAGCCTGGGTGATCCAGCCAAGACCTTTAGCGAGATTGCCCGCGTACTCAAGCCCGGCGGAGTATTTTTGGCCGTGGATCACATAGCACCTGATGCCGCCGGTATCGAAGCAGGTGGGACCTTGCACCGGATCGAAGAAAGTCTGGTAACACAGATGGCGGGCGCCGCCGGACTTACCGTGTCACGCAGTTCTGATCTGCTGAAGAACCCGGCTGATCAACTCGCCACCGGCGTGTTCGACCCAGCCGTGCAGGGCAAGACCAGCCAGTTTATGGTGCTGTACACCAAGTAAATTCAAGCAGGCAATTGCAGGCAAATAGTAACGAGTCAAAAACAGAAAGCAGGAAGGGAAGCAGGAAGGGAAGCAGGAAGGGAAGCAGGAAGGGAAGCAGAAAGCTGCTTTCTGTTGACTTGTCGCTTGGATGTAAGGATTCGAACCTGCAACCTCCAGCAGGAAGCGTTAACCCACGTGTTCGTTTTTTATGATTGCATCACGCCTTGGATTTATTGGCGGCTTGCTTGAGCAAATCCCCAAATGTCCCCGTAGTTGCCGGCGCGGCAGTCGGTTTTTTAGTTGCCTTATAGTCTTTCCCTGGTTGTTTATCAGCCGCAGCTTTCGCCGCAGGTAGTTCATCATCGAGACGCATCGAGAGGGCGATGCGATTACGCTTCTCATCCACCTCCAGTACTTTCACCTTGACCACATCACCAGTCTTTACTACCGCATGAGGATCCTTCACAAACTGATTGGCCAGTGCCGAGATGTGCACGAGTCCGTCCTGGTGCACGCCGATATCAACGAAGGCGCCAAAGTTGGTGACATTCGTGATTACGCCTTCCAGGGTCATGCCGGGTTTTAAATCCTTGACGACTTCGATGCCGTCCTTGAATGCCGCTGTCTTGAATTCAGGGCGCGGATCGCGACCGGGTTTTTCCAGTTCGGCGAGAATATCGGTGACGGTAGGCAAACCGAATTTGTCATCGGTGTAATCACTCGCGTTCAATGATTTGAGAAACTGCGGATCGCCGATGATGTCGCTGATTTTTTTCTTTGTGGTGCTGAGAATTTTCTTTACCACGCTGTAGGATTCCGGATGCACGGCAGACGCATCCAGCGGATTGTCACCACCGACGATGCGCAGAAAACCCGCCGCCTGTTCAAAACTTTTTTCGCCAAAGCGGGGCACTGCTTTCAGTGCTGTGCGGTTCTTGAATTCACCGTGCGCATTGCGATGCTGCACAATATTGGTGGCGATCGTGGGTCTCAGTCCTGAAACGCGTTTCAGTAACGCGGCCGAGGCCATGTTCACGTTTACACCGACAGCATTCACGCAGTCTTCCACCACCGCATCCAGACTCTGGCTCAATTTGACTTGACTGACGTCGTGTTGATACTGACCAACACCGATGGATTTCGGATCGATCTTCACCAGCTCTGCCAGCGGGTCCTGCAAACGGCGTGCGATGGAGATGGCGCCGCGCACAGTCACATCGAGATCGGGAAATTCCTCACGCGCGACATCGGACGCTGAATATACCGAGGCACCGGATTCATTCACCATCGCCTTGTTCAATTTCAATTCCGGATGGCGCTTGATCAAATCAGCAGCGAGCTTGTCGGTTTCCCGCGAGGCAGTACCGTTGCCGATGGCGATCAGGGCAACTGCGTGCTTCTTGCATAATTTCGCCAGTACGGCGATGGATTCGTCCCACTGGTTCCTCGGCACATGGGGGAAGATAGCTGTGTCTTCCAGAAACTTGCCGGTGTGGTCTACTACGCACACTTTCACTCCCGTGCGCAGGCCCGGGTCCAGTCCCAGAGTTACTTTGTTGCCAGCGGGAGGAGACAGCAGAATGGCTTTCATGTTTTCGGTGAAGACACGAATCGCTTCAAGGTCAGCTTGTTCGCGCAGATGACCCAGGATATCGGTTTGCAGGTGGGTCAGCAGTTTCACGCGCCAGGTCCAGCGCACCACGCCACGCAACCACTCATCTGCCGCACGCCCCTTGTCTTCGATGCCAGTGTGGCGGGCAATCAGCAATTCACAGGTATCGGTCTCACCAGTAGCGATACCGGCACTGCCGATTTCTACTGCCAGAAAGCCTTCCTTGCGTCCGCGAAACACGGCCAGCGCGCGGTGTGACGGAATCTTGTTGAGCCGTTCGCTATAGGCGAAATAGTCGGTGAACTTCGATGCTTCCGCCTTCTTGTCTGCAATTACAGTTGCCCGCAGATCGCCCTGATCCCATAAATGTTTGCGCAACTGACCGACGAGGGCCGCGTCTTCGCTGAACCGTTCCATCAAAATAAATTTGGCACCTTCCAGTGCCGCTTTTGTGTCGGCGATGTCGTTGTTGCGTCCATCCTTGTCGATATACTTTGCGGCTTCTACTTCAGGATCAACGTTGGGATCGCCATACAAAATATCTGCCAACGGTTCCAGTCCGGCTTCAATGGCAATCATCGCCTTCGTGCGTCGCTTCGGTTTATAGGGCAGGTAAATGTCTTCCAGTTCAGTCTTGGTCTCGGCCGCGCGTATCTGGCGCTCCAGGGCCGGGGTGAGCTTCTCCTGTTCCTTGATGCTCGCGATGATGGTGTCGACTCGCTCCTGCATCTCGCGCAAATAGCGCAGTCGCACTTCCAGGTCTCTGAGTTGCAGATCATCGAGGCCGCCGGTGACTTCCTTGCGGTAACGGGAAATGAACGGCACGGTGGAGCCTTCATCCAGCAGAGTGACAGCTGCAGCGACTTGCTGCGGCTTGATGGAGAGTTCAGTGGCAATTTTTTGTACGATATTCATGACGATCCCGCGTTCCCGGATGGATGGAAAATTTGTTGGCGATTGCGAATGGTTACAACGAAGCGGGGGATTCTATGAGATAAGGGAGGCTCTGTAAAAATAAAGCGGAAAATAAAGAGAAAAATAAAGAGAAAAATAAAGCGAAAATTAAAGCGAAAATTAAAGCGAAAATTAAAGTGAAAAGTTTAGTAAAGCGGTGGCGCGCCGTGTTGCGCGCGCCACCGGTAATCTGCAAAGTTTACTTGTGTCAGTTTGGCACAGCTTCTTGCTGTTCCAGGCGGCGCGCACCTCCAAGAATGCCTGGAAACGCATAATTGCCTTCATGACAGGCGTATTCATAGATGCGATCTTCAGCCGGGCGGCGATTCATGGCAACTTCGCCACTCCATTCCCGGGAATACACTGCAGGGTCGTCTATCGTAAAGCGATAGCGAATTTTGTCTGCATTTATCAAATCAAAATATTCGGTGATCTTTACGTCTTCAGTGTAACCACTGAACGACTGATAGGGATGCATGCCAATGGTTTCAACCACCAGCGTGTCACCTTCCCAGCGACCGATTGAATCTCCCATCCACTTTGGATAGGCAGCTGCATGTTGGGCATTCATGGGAATGATGCGCGCATCGTGTGCCATCTCTACCAATATCATGATGTGATCAGGAGTCTGCACAATCTGGTAATTATTGTTGTACATTACCGGCATCATGGGTGGTCCGGAACTGGAACCAAAAGAAAGCAGGCAGCGTTCGCCCAGTGGACGCAATTCTGGCCCATCGTATTCATTGACCCCGGGCATGGCCCGCAATTGCGAGCGAAAGTCTTTGCCTCGCCAGTCCTCTGCGAATGGAATCTGCCCACTCGGTGGATCTACCACAATTGATGTGCGGTATTCCCCGTTAATCTCGATCACGTTGTCGCCGCGATCAGTCCAGAAGTAATTGTAACCGCCAACATCTTCGCCTTCTTCCGGAGCATCGCGGTTGGGATCGCTCGGTTGGCTCCGATCAATGCCACGCTGACGCCACTCAGCTTCCTGTGCTTCTTTTTGTTCCAGCGTAAGGAAACCAGTAGTGCCGAATTCGCGTGGTCGTTCCAGCGGCGTTTGGCTGGCATTGCTCCAGATTCCCTGTAGATCAGGTGAGCCGTCGGGCGTTCGCGGCATGCTCCAGTTTTCCGCGGCGAAACTGCCGGCGGTTACGCATAACACAGTCATACCGCCAAAAATATTCAGCAATATTTGCATTTTAATTCTCCATATAGAGAGTGAAGAGGGGAAAACTAGCGGCGACTCAATCAGTCGCCGCTAGTTACTTGCTCACAGTAAAGGATCAGAACTGCCAGAGCGCGCGGACATAGAGTCGGCGACCGCGTCCGTCAAACACGTTGCCATCATAGTTGAGCGAACCGGTTTCCTTGTAAGGGATTTCGGAATTCAATGCGTCCAGGGCGCCGACTGTGAATACAGTGGTTCCGAGACCGGATCGCGCCCAGCCATGTGTGTAGCGATATTGCAGATCGAGCGCAGCATAGCTGTCGATAGTTTCACTCAGCAGCCCTTGCACGAACGGGTTGGAATCAGCGAATCGCAGTTTGGTAGTTAAATCGGTGTAGGATCCGATATAACGGGTAATCGCGGTGACGCTGTGGCTACCCTGGCTCCAGTTCATGGTCAAGTGACCCTTGTTATCGGGCATTGAGCGCACCAGATTGCCGTCGCCGGTAGTGCCGGCAGCATCGTAAATGCCGATGTCCAACAGACCATTGTCAAGACCGGGCACATTCGACAGTGTGTACTGATTGACAAACGTGTAATCCAGACCCAGGTTGAAGCGGCCCCAATCATTGTCCCAGCGATAGCCGACTTTGAAATCGACGCCATCGGCGACGATTTCACCAGCATTGATGGCACCAAGTTTCAATTGGATCAGACTTCGAATCGGGCTGGGTAAGCTCTCTTCGACGCCATCCACCTGGTACAAGCGCGGATCAACCACGCAGTTCAGACGCTGGGTTGAGCCTGCACCAAACTGGGTAGCAAGCGCAGCGGGATTACAGGGGATATACAGTTCTGTTGAAGTCTGCGTATCTAGACTGGAGTTCAATACATAGTTGGCGTTATTGCCCACCAGCGAGTCGAACAGTTGCACCTGGCGCTTGATAGCCGAGCTGCCGGATTCAGGCAATACCCGATCCTTCACTTCGAAACGCCAGAAGTCGGCTTGCACACTGAGGCCATCGAATCTGCCAGCCGGGGTCCACATAAAACCGGCGCCGAAAGTATCCGCGTATTCGTTGCCTACATCCGGCGCTGGTGCACCGAGGGTATAGGAAGAAGTCAGCACGGCATTGGTAAATGTCGCTGGTAACAAACCGGCCCGCACCGTTTGATTGCGCAGTGGATCGAGGAAGGTGGTGGACGAGGAATCAAGGCCATCTCCGATAATTCCAGGATTCGGTGCTCGGAATGATTGGGACCAGGATGAGCGCAGCAGCAAGGTATCGATGGGACGCCAGCTAAGGGCCACTTTCGGTGATATTTCAGCGCCGATATTGCCGCCGTAGTCTTCCCACCGCACTGCTACCTGGCTTTCAACATTTTCCATGAAGGGCAGCGAGAATTCGGCGAATACGGCGTCAGCGTCCTGATCCAGATCATAAGTGCTCACGCACGAAGCGCAGCTCAGGTTGTTGTCGATCCATCCGCGTTTGCTTGGAACACCGTTCGCGAACGCGAGTATCGCATTCTCGGTGCCATTACTTAGGGGTGAGCCGATTGAGCGGGCATTGCGGTGACGCATCTGGGCACCGACGGCGAAGGCTGACATGCCGCCGGCCATCTCAATAAAATCGCCAGTCACCACCGCGTCCCACACCCCCAATTTATTACGACGGTCGTCATTGAGATGGGCTTCGGACATCCAGTTCAGCAGCACATCGGAATTGGCCACATTGGGATTGGTCAGTGAGGTCAGCAACGGGTTGTAGAACATGCAGCCACCCTTGCCCTGGTTGTTGCTGGTCAGCGCATAGGAGATTGGCTCGTAGGGTTGGGTAAAGAAGCCTTCGAACACAAACCGGAATAAAGATGTGTAGCTGCTCCAGCCGTTGGCACCGGACCTATTCAGAAAATCGAAATCGGGTACGCCATTGGGTACACAGTCAGGACCTCCCAGTCCAACACCCGCCATGTGTGAGCGATAGCGGCTGAATTCCCGAATCTGCCGTTCGTTGCTGGAACTGCCGGCGGAATAACTCACGTCGTAATTCAGGACCCGGTCGGCCAGTTCGAATTCACCACGCAAGCCGAGCTGCGCACTCATGGTTTCGGCGCGGTTTATATCATCAGAGCCACCGGGTCGAGTCAGACCAAACTGCAGCAGAGATCGATAAAAAGTATTCGGTCCGCCGTTGGCCAGGTCTGCCGGGTTGTTGGTAATAACTGGCTTGGCCCGACCAAACAGCGGTGCGTAGTTGCCCAGCTCCAATACCTGACCACGGGGCAGAGAATAAGCTCCGGGCGAGGTCAGAAAGGTACTGGCAAAGGAACGGCCGTAGCCACTGCCGCCGCGAATAGTCTCTTGCCTGGAGCTCTGGAAGAACGAGTAGAACTCGGTACCGTCGGCAAAGGTGTGGTTGAACGAACCGGCGAGACTGTCGCGTTCCTGTTCAAAAGCGAGTTGACTCCACTGTGATTCATCCACCACACAGGCACCACTGCGGCGACCTTTCAAGGCGCGCTGCCGCGGATCGCTGCCTGCAACATAGAAGGCATTGCCGCTGGCATCAGTCAGGCCGGTGGTACATAAAGGATCAGTATATATAGTGGTAGTGGCGGTGCGATCTTCCGCCAGATTCTGAATGCGCAGGGCGTCATTGAGGTATGCGTTATTCGTTCTTGCTCCAAAAGCACTGGAGGTGGCCAAGGTGGTGGGCACACTGACGTTGCCTGCGATCAAGGTGTTATCGTCGAAAAAGTTGCCTTCGGTAACCGCGACCGGATCTCTTTCGAAGCGTTCACCCGACAGCACCAAATGGGTATTGCCATCATCGCTGGCCCAGCCCCATATCGCGCTCGCAGTAGCGTCGAAAGCGCTACCGGCCTCCAGCATATTCTGCACATCGCCATACAGTTCCAGGCCCTCAAAATCGGTGCGCATGATGATGTTAACAACGCCAGCCACCGCATCAGCGCCGTACAAGGCAGAGCCTCCGTCGGTCAAAATTTCCACGCGTTCGGTCATCACCAGCGGGATGGAATTCAGGTCTACGTATTCACCGCCGCCCCGGGTCAGAGCAGCCGAAGGCACCATGCGTTTGCCATTAATCAGAGTCAGGGTGGAGTTTTCCCCGAGATTGCGCAAATTGACCTGGGCAGTGCCAGCAGTGGCCGCAACCTCGCCCGAACCGCCTTCGGTAAAGGAGCCAGAATTGATCTCCAGATTCTTGATCACGTCCCAGATTACCGCCGCACCCTGGGCCTCAATACTTTCGCGATCCACAACCTGCACCGGTGAGGGTGCGTCCAGCGGTGTGCCGCGAATAAAGGAACCGGTGACAATTACTTCTTCTATTTCCTGTGCTGTCTCGTTGGTTTGTGTGGTCTGTTGTGCCTGGGCGTAGCTGCTGGCAAGCGCCATGGCTATGCAGGTAGCGAGAATTTTTCTGTGGGGGATTTTCGAGAACGCAGTCATATCGACCTCTCCAAATTACTTGATGTTATTGGTATGGTTACCTTGCAGTCATCGCGAATCGCCAACTTGGCCACTTCGGATCTTATTACAGCACCTTTGGGCCAGGTGTATTTAATGCGGATTTCTGCGCAGTTGAAGGACGGTAACACTAGCAAAAAATACTGTAAACAAGAATTTATTTTGGTATTTGGACTTTGCATCAAGCAGATAGAACGAGCGTTCAGGCTGGCTGAACTAGCGCAAATACAGCGCGCCTTTTCGGCGGGAATCAATTCAGCCAATACAAAAATCGACTATTGAAACTGAAACAGCAAGGGCAGGCCGAGCATCACGCTCAGTGACCACAGCCCATAGATCGGCAACATGCCGGTCGCCGCGCCGGTCAATGCCTCGGGTTCACAGCGCCCCCTCAGTAACTTGATGTACGCCGAAATAATGACAATCAAATGCACGAAAACAAGCAGATTGGCGCCGGTAACAACCACGCGATTCGGAGACAATCCCCATTCCGCGAGTCGATAAATAATCGCGCTGAGTGCGACCACGTTCACTAACAGTGTGACACTGATCAAGCCGAGGTTGACACAGTCCGCCAGCTTCGAAGGCCACAGAGTGTTCCTGCCGGCAATGGAAAAAATTGTCATCGCCAGCACCAGCAATAGCAGCCCATTGAAGAGAATGAGGAAATTGCGATCAGTGAAGGGGCTTTGCTGCTGCAGCAGCATTGCCAGTAGATACAGCGTAATCATCAGCAGAAACAGCGGAGTAAACACGTTCGCAATGAGAGTGGCGAGTCGGCTTTGGCGGCGCAGGACTATGTCATAGAGGAAGCTGGCCACGAGTGGCGCACAGACGAGGCCGGCCACGGCGACATTGTTGAAGTACCACTGCTGTATATCCAGGTTGAGCAGTGAGAACAGACCGATAGTCATACCAGATAGCACGAATCCACCTAACAGGATTAATACGGTATAGATGAACAGCTCGCGGTTGTAGCGCAGATAGTTCAGACGCGCGCCAGAGTCGCGCCAGTTGGCTGCGGCAAATGTCAGTCCGAGAGCCGACCACATCACCAGAGGCGCATGCAGTGTGGCCATGATTATGGTAGAGGACGTCTGGTCATCCGGCAGCAGCGCCATTGTCACCAGCACGGCAGCAACTGCGCCAAGAATTATGCGGGTCTCAGGCAGCGCCGGTCGTTGCCGCAGCGTGAAGTATACGAGCAACGAGCCAATCACTATGAATGGTGCGAAGCGTGGGTAGAACCAGCTTTCCGCGATGGGAAATAGCAAGGGCAGTTTGATCAGTAGTATGGCGACGAGACAGAGCAGGAGCAGACGTGGCAGTTCATTCGGCGAATCTGCTATTGCATGGCTGCGGGATTTCTGGAATTCGAGACGGCTGCGCCAGAATTGCAGTAGCGGGGAGTGGGGATGATCTTGTAACGCTTCATCAAGTTGGCTGCCAAAAGCGCGAGGGTTATCGTGATAAAGCAGCTCCAGCTTTTCCGGAGTATCCAGAGACTCGAGCAGGGGATTGCTGGGCATGGCATGCTCCGACAGATCGGTTCAGGCTGGGGAGTGAGCAGAGATCCAGATCATAAGCAGCACAATAAGCGTGAACAACTGTATACCTGCGGTTTGCACGTAGATATTGCGCATTAGTCTTCCAATAAGCTGACGAAAGCTTTGCATTACAGAGTGGATCCTGAAATTAAATTGCAGATAGCATGAACGAATCTACTTGGTAATGTCAGGAGGGTCAATTGTGCCAGTGCAATGCTGCCAGTGTTGTTAAGGCCAGTGTTGTCAAGATAGTCGCGTGACCGAGTGGCTGGATAAATGCATCACTTTATTCCCAAACTGGGAATTCTGCCTCGATTCAGCTATCGTGGCTGCAGTATCTGCAACCTCAGGAGTTCCTTCATGACCAGACGAATAATGCTGACAATTGCCATGTGGCTTGCCTTTATACCCGCGAGCCATGCCGAAGATGTGTATCGTGACTGCATTAATCTCGTCACTGACTACGCCATCTATCGGGACAGCTTTAATGCCGATGGCTTCTCCAATCTGTTTACCGAGAACGCATCACTGACCGTGGGTGGTCAAACCTGGGTAGGACGCGCCGAAATCGGCAAGCGCATTGAAGGATTAAAGAACGGGTCTTCGATCCGGCATTTGATGAGCACTATCAGAATCACGCCCGTGGATGCGGACAACGCAACCGGCATCAGTTACGCGACCATTTACAGTGCGCCAGCGGGCAGCAATACAGTAGAAGGGTTTGCCCTCATCGGCGAGTACCACGACGTGTTCGTACGCACGGCTGAGGGCTGGCGCATTCAGCAGCGGGAGCTGCACACTGCATTTACCTATAATAGATGAGCTCAGCAAACTAGCAGTATAAAACTGCAAGGCAGTGAGCAGGCGCAACGAGTACAGCTAAAACCTAATCAATAACCACATTGCGCACGACCGCGTAATAATCTCCCACGGCCCGTCGGAAAGCTGCTTCATTCACGTGCTCGTCGTTGCCGTGGACTCCGGTAGCCGCACCGGTGTCGGTAATGAGCGGATTAAAACCATAACTGACGATACCAAGGTCACGCGTGAAGTGGCTGTCCGTGAAGCCAGTGCTGACCGCAGCCAATACCCGTGAGCCCGGATGCAATTCGCCAGTCACATTATTGATTGCCTGGAACAGGCGCGTATTCGTTTCTGAAATCGCGGGAGTGAAAGCCATTATCGTTTCCACCTCGACACCAGTACCTGAGATCAAGGCCTCCAGTTCGGCAATGAATTGTTCGGCAGGCTTGTCAGGCAGAATGCGGCAATCCAGTTCCGCCCAGGCTTCCGGCGGTATTACGTTGATCTTGCTGGATCCGCTCAGTCGTGTCATGGAACAGGTGTCTCGCAGCAAAGAGTGATGTCCGGCCCGTTCTTCATGCAGTTTCGCTATAAACTCAGGGTCTTGAATCGACAACTCTATGTTCGCGTAATAAGGCGCCCACTCGGCGTTCATGTCTACAGACAAGGCAGCAAAATAGCTCGCGACCGGCCCGATCACACGTGGCGGAAAAGGATTCTCCAGCAGCAGGTTGAGCGCCTGCACGATGCGCGTAACCGAACTGGTCGGCCGGGGTGATGACCCGTGTCCGGGAATATCGACAGCATTCAGACGCAGCCACACCGGGACTTTCTGCGTAACCTCGACGCCAAACACGATGCTCTCCCCATCGCGACTACCGCCGCCGCCCTCGTTCAACAGAAACCCGACCCCTTCGAAAATCTCCGGATGGGTATCGATCAGCCAGCCCACGCCATACATGCCGCCGGCTTCTTCATCGGCTGTTGCCAGAAAAATCACGTCACGATTGAGCGTCACGCCGGAGCGATGCAGGCTCAGGAACGTTGCCAACTGCAAGGCGCCGAGGCCTTTCATGTCGACCGCGCCGCGACCCAGAATCTCGCCATCACGGATATCACCGGATAGCGGCTCAATCGTCCAGAATTCTTTTTCAGCAGGCACGACATCGGTGTGCTGCAGCAAGATCAGCGCTGGTTCATCTCCCCCTTCCAGTCGCGCCCAGATATTGCCGCGCCCCGGTGCGCTCTCGGCGGTTTCGAAAGCAATGCCCTCGGCAGCAAACAAGCGCGAATAATATTCCACAGCGCGATATTCATTGCCGGGAGGATTAACGGTGTCGAGACGAATCAGGTCCTGCAGCCAGGCTACGGCTTCATCGTCGAGAGTCTGCGCATTGGCCACGGCCGGGAACAAGCCAATGCATAAAGTAGTGAATAGGGCAGAGACAGAGCCAGGCAGCAGGCGGGAAGCAGGCACAAATTACTCCTTGTAATTCAATTATTGAAAATAAGCAGGTGTTAGTAACGACCGCGATATGTTGCCTCGGGAAAGTCGGCAACCAGATGTTGGGTTAATTCGCGCCAGGCTTCTTCCCGGCGGGTGCGGGATTCATTGAAAACAGACTCGAAAAAGCTGAGCACTGCAATCTGGGTGATCATGCGCTGACGACCTGGGTGAACCGCCTCAAGCATCTCGTTCTCGCACAGTCCCGGCAGGTCGCGCGCCAGATCTATGCCTTGTTCTGCGGTACCGAGCTGGGCAAACGCAGAGTTCGGATCTTCACCGACAACGGCGAGCACGCTGGCACAGCCCAGCGTATCGGGATTTTCCATGAGGCGGAAGGTCGGATCGGCCACGCCGAGAAAACCCAGATGCGAACCACCTTCGATAGTCACCAGGGAAGCATTACTGACCTTGTCCGGTAAATCAGCGGCCTGACGTCGATATTCGATCAGCGCGTCCGCAGTGCCAGCGATCGCCAGATATGGCACTGTCGTGGTACGGAAAAACGTGGGAGAAAACGGAGCCGCCAAACCGGCGATGCTCACGGCAGCCTTGACGCGGGGGTCGCGCAATAGTGCATGATAAGTCGCGATGTTGGTGGTCAGGCCGCCCAGCGAGTAACCGCTAAGACCAATGCGATTGGCATCGATAGTGCCGGAGAATGGCTTCTCGTCAGCGGGGAGGTTGAGCACAGAGTTGATCAGGAATGTGATGTCGCCAGCTTGATTGGCCACATCATCCGGAGTGGCGCCGCCTTCGGCAGAGCCCGAACTCAATGGATAGTCAGTGGCCACCACCACATAACCATTGCTAGCCAGCGCTGCCATCAAATAGGGCATCTCCGCACGATTGGAGAGAATGCCATGACTGTGCACGATTAGCGGATAATTACTATCCGCCGACGCGGGATACCAGATGGTAGTAATGAAGGTGCGTTCCGGTTTCGCAGGAGCATCGCGATTGGCATTGGTCACACGTGACCTATCGACGAACGTATAGTCAGCAGATCCCACTGCATAGGGGCCAGCTTGCAGCCAGGCGGTGCTGGGAGATTCGGGAGCAGGTTGTTGGGGGCTGGTGGCGACATAGGCAGCCACGACTACCACAATGACAAAAACCAGTACGCCGGCTACGCCTTTTAAAAACTTCCGCATTAACTGTTTGCTCCAGTGTGGGTAATTTCCGGTTGTGCTGCAGCGCCCGCTGTGTGCCGCTGGATGTTAGCGCGACCGGGCAATTCGTCGATACTCCCGATACGCAGGTGTCCAGAATATGCGTTCGATGGTAGCGAGCAATTCGGCATCGGTCATATCTCGCGCGAGTCCCTGCGCCAGAGCCTGTTTCGCCACTTTGAAGGCGATCTTGCGGCTGATCTGCGAGAGCGCCGTCAGTGGCGGCAAAATAGCGCTGGACTGGTCCTCTGCGCCGGGAGACAGCTCGGCGAGGGCGGTGCTTGCCACCATCATCATCTCATCACTGATCAGTCGCGCCTTGCAGGCAATGACGCCGAGGCCGATACCAGGAAAAATATAACTGTTGTTACATTGAGATATTGCGTAAAACTTGCCCTTGTATTCGACTGCTGCAAACGGACTGCCGGTAGCGACAATGGCATTGCCCTCCGTCCATGCCACTATATCACTCGGCTGGGCCTCGGCATGCAGCGAAGGGTTGCTGAGTGGTAAAATAACCGGTCGCGCGCAGCGCGAATGCATTTCGCGCACCACTGCTTCGGTGAACAAGCCAGGTTTGCCGGAGACGCCAATGAGTATGCTCGTGTCAATATTGGAAACCACATCCAGCAAACCCGGATACTCACTGTCACCGCTCAGCTGCCAGTCGTTTATGGCGGCTTGCGGCTGCGTCAGGCGTTGCTGAAAATCCAGCAGGTTCGGCATGCCTGCGGTTAACAATCCAAAGCGATCTACCATGTAGATGCGGGCACGGGCCTGTGCATCGTCAAGTCCTTCCGCAAGCATGGCGCTGATGATCAACTCGGCTATGCCGCAGCCCGCGGAGCCGGAGCCGACAAACACGATAATCTGGTCACGCAAGCGTTCACCTTTCTTGCGACACGCAGAAATCAGCGAGCCGAGTGTTACTGCTGCCGTGCCCTGAATGTCATCATTGAAACAGCACACGCGCTCGCGATGGCGCAGCAAGATTGGCGTGGCATTCGGCTGCGCAAAATCTTCGAACTGAATCAGTACGCCGGGCCAGCGTTCCTGGGCGGCATTAATGAACTGATCGACAAAGGCGTTGTACGCTGCTTGCTCGACCCGCGGATGACGCATGCCCATGTAAAAGGGGTCATCCAGTAATTTCTGGTTATTGGTGCCAACATCCAGAGCCACGGGCAAGGTATAGGCGGGGCTAATGCCACCACAGGCGGTATAAATAGAAAGTTTGCCGATGGCGATGCCCATGCCGCCGATGCCCTGGTCGCCGAGGCCGAGTACGCGTTCGCCGTCGGTTACTACAATTATCTTTACCTTGTCCTTGGTGACACTGCGCAGTATGTCATCCATATATTCGCGTTCTTTATAAGACACGAAAATGCCGCGGGCACTGCGATAGATATCCGAGAAATGTTCACAGGCCTCGCCCACAGTTGGCGTGTAGATAACAGGCAGCATTTCCACCAGATGATCTGACAGCAGTCGATAGAACAAGGTTTCGTTGTTGTCCTGTACCACGCGCAGATAGATGTGGCGATTGATGGGTTCGGCGAAACTGCTATATTGCATGTAGGCGCGTTTTACCTGCTCCTCGATATTCTCGTAGCGTGGTGGCAACAAGCCGATCAGGTTGAACGTGCGCCGCTCTATCTCGGAAAATGCCGAACCCTTATTGAGCAGGGGAGTCTCCAGCAAGGCAGGGCCTGCATAGGAAATATAGATGGGTTTGCTGGATGTCATATAAATCCCGGTGTTGAACTTCGATGCAGTATTTCTAACTTGGACTTACAACAGCTGTTATTACAGCTGTTATTACAGCAATTATTACTACAGTTAATACTACGGCTATAACTACAATTTATAACGTCAGTTAAAAACGGAAGGTGTAGCGAAACTTCACGCTTAGGTCAGAATATGCTGACTCGAACTGATTGTCTCGGTCGAAGTCCTGCATATTGTAATTCAATACGATAAAACCTTCCTGTCCCGCACGCGGAATCCACTGCAAGCGCGTATTAATGCCTAATTCCTCGGAGATATTGTCGTATTGCAGCAGATTTATCCAGTGAGGCGTGGGCGAGAACGCGACTTGCGATGACAGTCTGCTGAGGCGCGTGATGAAGTCACCCTGAGGTAATTCGATAGCGTTCCAGTCGTAGTTCATTGAAAGGGTAAAGTAACGTGACTGATTCCAGGACAGCCCACCACTATAGCGGGTGCGTTCGCCATTATAGAAGTCACCGGTGAGAAAGCCGAACGAGCCAGAGAATTGGCGCTGACCAGCCGTGTTAAAACTCACAAGTTGTTCATTGAAATCATAGGAGCCGGGTTGAATCACGACCCGACGATCAGATGCCCGATAGATCGTGAACGGGCGCAAGACGACTTCCTTGTTGCTGTTTATGCCGAGTGACATGCCATCGCCAGTCGTCGTCTGCAACTCCATAAGCCGGAACGCGAGCACTTCACTTTGCAAGCCGCCATCAATCACGTCGACCCGTTGTGCATCCACTCCGGCAAAGATCGACTGCAAGCGCTCACTGTTCAGAATATGGGTATATCCAAGGTCGGCGGAATAATCGCGGATATTGGCACGGTTCACATAACCCATCGCAGGATTAAAGTTGCTTTGTACTTCCTTGTAACCTACGCGCGTACGCTAACCAGAGCTGGATGGCAGGCGCATGCCGAAACCGAACGCGGCATCATCACCGGAGAGTCCGGGTGTGTCAGACTGCTGAAACCAGCCATCAGCCTGAAAAATGCGGTTGTCGAGAAAGCGATTGTTCACATACTGGAAATCGGTGCCGACGACGCTGTTATCGAGATTGGACGTCGGATCACCATCGGTATAGATGAAGCCCACCGAGGAGTCCTGCAAAACATTGGCTGACATGCGCGCAATCAACAAGTCAGACGCGGCAACAGTAGCGGTCTCGTCCTGATGAATTGCCAGTGTGCCGATGTTCCAGCGCCCGACGCGACCGCTGACACGACCGCCATACTCGATATCTACCGGGGCGCCGGTCTCACTCAGACCCAATTTTCTGGAGAAGTAGGGGCGCGCGTTTTCGCGCAGGCCTCCGGAGCTCGCATTATTGCCAGCAGCCATACCGCTGATGTTGCCAAACTGAAACAGGTCCGAGTCATTGAGAAAGAAGTCGCGCTTCTCCGGAAAGAACAGATTGAAGCGCGTGAGATTGACCTGGCGATTGTCTACTTTGGTCGCGGAGAAATCGGTGTTGACGGTCAGCGCCGCATTCAATGTAGGCGTCAATCGATAGAATGCATCCAGTGATGGCTCCATCGAACTATCTTTGCCGCCGGGATCATATTCACGCCGACGATTGAACGACATCGATGGCACTACATCCAGTCCGAGGCCGCTGTCCATGCCTGACAGTCCAGTGACTTGACCGGAAAACCCCGGATTATAGGTGCGATTTTGCGACACCCAGGCTACTTCTTCCCCGCGCCGACGAATGCCGCGGCCGAAGTTAAAGCCCCAGGTATCGAGTGTGGGGTCGAAAGGCAATGACTTGAAGGGTATCTCCATCTCGGCGACCCAGCTATTGCCGTCGATGCTGGTCTGCACATCCCAGATCGTATTCCAGTCAGCCGAGAAATTGCTCGTGGTCTGGTAAAGGGCGTCATGTCGCACGCCATTCAGATTGGTTTCGAAACGATAGCCGACGCGGCGCGAGTTGAAGGGATCCAGGATCACCACGAGCCGGTCATCAGAGCCGAGCCCTTGACCGTGTCGAATAGTTGGTGCCGAGATCAGGTGCGGCTCGCTGTCATACATGCGGGCGGCAATATACAGCGCATCATCATCATAGATTACATACAGTTCGGTGCGCTCAGTCGGCAGTGCGCCGTCACCTGGTCGAATCTGGTGAAAATCGGTAACCACGTTCGCTTGCTGCCACACGGCCTCGTCGAGTACTCCGTCGATAACAGGTCGACTCTCAACACGCACCGCACGAAACTGTTTCATAACCGCAGTATTGGTGATGGCATCGGCTGTAGTGCCCTGCTGTCCATAAGTGGCGCTGGCAGCAAATACAGCCAGGCAAAGAATGCTGCCAATGGCAGCCGATACACTGTTAACATTCATTCGATGAGAGACAAGTTTCACTGCCGTATTTCTCCACTTGTTGTCTGCCTGCGTAAAAGCTGCGGATTGTAACAAGGAGCGATGAAAAGGCCTTCTTTTTTAAATTAGCTGGAGTTGTAACAATGGGTGGAAAGCGTGCAGTCATGGCCGCAGCTGGAGTATTCCTGCTGCTCTCAAATTCGACTATTGCCCAGTCGATTGATGCCTATGCAGTCTGCCCGCAGATTGTCGAGCCTGCGGCGCGGTTGCAATGCTATGACAGTTATGTGGCAATTCTGGAACAGACTCCTGAAGCGCGCAGAGAAAACGCTCGGGTTTCCTATCTGCGTCAATTGCGCAGTGATGGACCCAACTCAATGGGTTTCAGTGCGCCAATTGGTGATAACAAGCTGGATACTAATCAGCACCTGGAATTCAATATTTCTGTGCGTTATCCGTTCTGGGAACGGGATGGCTCATTGGAACGGCAGGAGAGCTCGTGGGAAGGCTTCCTGTGGGGCGTTGATCGGGCGTTCATGGTTTATAATGGGACTTATGATTTTCATTTGCTCCCCGATGAATACGGCAAGGGTCAGCGCTACGATTCGGCACCAGTGATCTCGAAGGACCAGAATCCGGGATTGGCCCTGGAATGGGATATGGATGCGGAACGACTACGCAAGTTGCGACTCGGCCTGTTTCACTAGTCGAATGGTCAATCAATTGATACTGATGACCAATTGCAGTTTGATGCCGCCTTCAACGAAGGCGGACTCGGTTACGCTCTCGATCAGGTGAGCCGATCGTTAAATTATGTGCAGCTGCGCTACCAGCGGCTCGCCAACAGCGAAGAAAATATCACCACGAACTGGCATCAGTTTCAGCTTGAACTGCGCCACGTGTATTTTAGTGTAGACGACGGAGTCTTTTGGGAACCCGGCCGCTCCCACCAACCCAAGATCCAGGATTATGATGGTCTGCGGCTGATGAATGAGAAATTCTATTCGCTTAATCCGCTCAGTTCCTTTCTTGAAAGTACTGCGTTAATTACCCGCCTGGAACTTCGAACCGGCATTCGAGACGACAATGCGCTCTCGAATGTCAGCAGTGAGTGGACTGTCGGATTAATGTGGCGCAAGCTGATGCTGACCACATTTTATTTCGATGGCTACGGGAAGGAATTATCGACCTACCATCTACGCACACGTCATTGGGGGCTCGGAGTGGAAATTCGCTAGATGGGTGACCGACGCACAATACTGTTGATGATTGGAGTCTTGCTGGCGTCTGCTCATACCCCGGCAGCACTGGCCTATCGTGCCCGCATGCGAGTGCTAGGTGCGCCAGCGATTGCCGTGGTGCTGCAGCGGCAGGTGCCCAGTGAAGTTGCCGGAGTGATGTTTACACGTAACCCAATCAATAGTGTGGCAGAGCGCTATATCGAGGCGAGTTGGGGGCTCGGAGAAGCGATCGTGGCGGGACTGGTAGTACCCGACAGTTTCCGTATTGCAGTCGATGGATCGGTATTGCAGCGCACCGCCGGTGAGAAAGATTTGATGTTGCTTACTGATCCCACCGGTGTGGTGATCGAAGTGGCAGTGGCAACCGAGCAGATCTCAGCGTTGTGCTTGAACGACCAGCAGTTAGGTCAACTGCATTTGCTGGCCAGTAATTGCCAGCAGGTTTATGGCACAGATATCGACATCGAATGGGCTTTTCACCAACAGCAGCTCTATTTATTGCAATGCCGTGGCATTACCCGCTGAGGCCTGACGGCGCGAAGTAACTGGCGGGGAATGTGACATTTTGTGAGGCAAGACAGCAGGCGCAAGCCCTGATGCTACCATCCACACCCATAAATCAGGCCGATGTCGCCACGAGGATTTGCAATGCTTAATTCCAGAATTCCCGCGCGCAGGATTTTATTCCTGTCGATTGTGCTGTCCGCATCCAACAGCCTGGCACAAGACATTTCCGAAGACGGCTCCACCGTCAATTTTCCAGCGGCCTATTTTGCCGAATATGAACCGCTCACCGTTAATGACATGCTGGACCGGATTCCGGGTATCGACCTGATCCTGCGCCAGGCGCCAACCAATTTCGGTGGCAATAATCGCGGCCTCGGAGCCAGCTCGCAGATTCTGATTAATGGCAAGCGCCTCGCCGGCAAGGCCAATGAGGCGCGCAGCCAGCTGGATCGTATTTCCGCCGCCCAGGTAACCCGTATAGATATCATCCGTGGTACCTCCAGTAATCTGGACGTGCAAAACACTGGCCAGGTGGTGAATATTATTATGCGCGAAGTGCAGTCGCGCTCCAGTCTGACGGCTGAACTTAATGGCACCTACTTTACCGATGGCAATACCGAACCCGGTGGCTCACTGGCCTGGAGCGGACAGACTGGCGCCTTCACTTATTTGCTGAGTGGCAGTTTGTTGACCGGTTATACCCATGCCGACAGTTATGAATTCAGTTTGAATGGCGATTACTCACCAAATGACTCGCGCGACCAGGATCGTTATACAGACAAAGAGACCTATTCACTGAATACCAATCTTTCCTATGCATTGACCGATCGCGATCGTATTGCATTCAATGCGCTTTATAATGAAAGTGATCCGCCACAGCGCGTAAATAGAACAATTACCAACTTCAACGTGCAGCCACCCAGGGTTACGTTCGAACGGGAATCGGTTCCGGCCACCTCCAATGACTGGGAGATTGGCGGCGATTACGAACATACTTATCTGAGCGGGAGTCGCTTGAAGGCGCTCTTCATCGTCAATGAGAAGGATAGCCAAACCACGCGCGAACGCTTCGTCTCCACTCCAACCAATCCGGTAGAAATCAAGAATCTGTTCCTCGATTCCACCAGTGTGTATCAGGAAAGAATCGTGCGCGGTTCATACACCATGAATATTGCCCAGGGACAAGGCGTCGAGTTCGGCATTGAAGGCGCACAAACCATACAGGATTCCGGTTTGCGTCAGGGTATTCGAACTGGCGCTGCGGGAGTGCCAGCGTTTGGCGGTTTAACTCCAGTCGCTCTGCCTAACGCCTTTTCCAAGGTAGAGGAAGTCCGGTTCGAGCCTTTTGTTATTCATAACTGGCAGATCAATACCCGAATGTCATTGGAGAGCTCACTGGTCGCCGAGTTTTCCGAGATTGAACAAACCGGTGATGTGAACAACGCCCGGGATTTCGATTACCTGAAACCGAAGCTGGACTTCCGTTTCGATATCAACACTTCGCTGCAGTTCAAGAGCTCACTGGAGAAAGTAGTCTCCCAGTTGAGTTTCGCCGACTTCTCCCGCAATACCAATGAGCGGGATGATGATCAAGATACCGTAGCCGGCAATCCTGAACTGGTGCCCGAGGAAAGCTGGCAGGCAGAAGTAGGGCTGGACTATCGTTTGCCGAATGACGGTGGCGCCTTGAACGCGCGCTACTTCTATTACCGTTACGACAACAAGATTGGCAAGATAGATATTTCCCCGTCGCCTGCCATACTCATATCAACCAATGGCAACCTCAGTTCGGCGGCAGCCTATGGTCTGATCACGAATGCCAGTATTCGCCTGGGGTTTGTCGGTTTGCCTTCCGCATTGATCACCGCGTCCCTGACTGTGCAGGAAGCGGAATTTCACGATGATCCGCTGGCACCGATGGAGCATGGATTTCCACCATATGATCGCGGTGGTTATCGTTTCGGCTATCGCCACGACCTGTCGGCATACAGCATGAACTATGGCGTGAATTATAATGGCCGTATCAACGGTAACCGCATCGTATTCGATATCGATAACCGCTTTGACTATCTTATTCCAAGCAATCTGTCCCTGTTTCTGGAGAAGGTTGGTTTCGCCGGGCTGACCTATCGCTTCGAGGCGAGTAATCTGGAAGACAAGGAGCTCTGTGGTGACCGTCGTCGCTTCGATGGTTATGTCATCGATGGTGTGTTGAAGGAATTCGAGTACAACTGTACCCGTACTGGCAGGCTGTATGCACTGAAGGTGCGCGGTACTTTTTAAATCACTTCTGACCCCCGCTGCAGTCGCGTGTTCAAGCGCAAATTCCAGCAAAGCGTTGAGCAGATAACGCAGTGATAGGCTAGCGACTGACCTGAGCCGAAATATAGCGCAGGTTTACCGTCAGAAATAACCACGCCCCCAACATCTCGCAGCCCTCTTCGACGGCGACCGCCAGCATATACTGCAATGACTCCGATTCCATGTCTTCGCTGAGCAGTTCAATGATGATCGATCCGGAAATAAACAGAGTACCGGCGGCAATAAACAGTGCGGCCCGTTGGCGGGGCAGCGCCAGCAGAAAGGGCACATAGGCAGCGCCGATGATCAGGGCAAGAATGCCAGCGGGAATAGCCCAGTTCATTTCGAGAGCAGTGTTGACGGACTCGTGCATGCCTGCCACCTCATCGATGGAAAGCAGAAAGAAGCCTGCGGCCAGAACCTGCCAGTATATTTTTTGCTTCGTGGTTTCGGCCTGCGCTATTACAAACAGCACCAAGGCATTATTGAATAGCAGAAAACTGGAGAACCAGGTGGGCAGGTTATACTCTTCATCCAGGTCGAATAATTGCAGCAACAACCACGGCAATTCAGCGACAGTGGCAAGCCCCCGATTTCCTAGACACCTGACAGCTTCATAAAGTACTGCTCTTCAAACTTCGCTGGGGGCACGCCATTGTTGTTTCCGTGTCTGCGAACCGGGTTGTAAAACAACTCGATATAGTTGAATACATCTGCTCGGGCTTCGTTCCTTGTTTTGTAAATGTGCCTCTTAATCCGTTCTGTCTTCAACAGTGAAAAG
>Ga0209553_1000069_pt1 | contig 46853 bp, 45 predicted proteins | sample LauGreFBDMM110DN_2_FD_188217 | JGI IMG/M metagenome (GOLD analysis project Ga0209553, IMG submission 188217) | Freshwater lake microbial communities from Lake Michigan, USA - Fa13.BD.MM110.DN (SPAdes) (version 2) | ecosystem: Environmental > Aquatic > Freshwater > Lake | place: Lake Michigan...
TACTGATTTGTATCTGAAAAGCTTTCTTAGAATGCTCCTGTGGCCTTAACTGACCATCTGTCTAGGCAGATTATCTGAGAAAAGTACTTTGAGTCAAGTCATTTGTCCGCTAATGGCTATATTTTTAAACTACTTATAATTACAAGAATAAGACTCTACTGATTTAATAAAAATAAGGAACATTTATTAGCCTCTTGATTATTTTTTTGAATTTAGTAAATCAAATTACACGTAGAGAGAGATCTTGGAGAGACATTATTAACTTTAGAGTTTAATCAATAACATAGACATAGCGAGAGACTGAACATAGTTATAATTGGAGATTGGGGAGCTTGAAAAAAATGGCAACTGATACCTGCGTTCTTATTGTAAGGTTAAGTTATCCAAAACATTACGCTATAACGACACTTCCACTGGTTATTTTTTTATGATAGATCTGAAATCTTACTTCTCTGATGATGGTGTGCTCGCTCGTTCTATATCTAATTATTGTGCACGAGCTCAGCAACTGGAAATGGCCCAGACAATAGCCGATGCCATAACTGAGAGTCGTATTCTGGTAGCAGAGGCAGGCACTGGTACTGGTAAAACTTTTGCTTATCTGGTTCCTGCCTTATTAGCTGGTGGCAAAGTAATTCTTTCTACCGGAACGAAAACTTTACAAGATCAGTTGTTTAACCGTGATATCCCTGCGGTGCGTTTAGCTCTTAAGGTTCCAGTTACAATAGCACTACTGAAAGGCCGCGCTAATTATGTGTGCCATCATCACTTGAAACGTACCCTAGAAGATGAGCACATTAGCTTTACAAATCGCGATGAAGTTGGGTATTTGAAATTGATTGCAAGTTTTTCTAGTATTAGCAAGAGTGGGGATAAAAGTAGTTTAAGCGAAATACCAGAGAATGCTGCAATTTGGCAGAAAGTGACTTCTACTCGCGAGAATTGTCTTGGTACAGAATGCCCCAATTATAAAGAGTGTTTCGTCATGGAAGCTCGCAAACAAGCGCTCATAGCAGATGTAGTTGTTGTCAATCACCATTTATTTTTTGCCGATGTACTATTGCGTGACGAAGGTCTATCGGAACTTTTACCTGCTTGTAATACGGTGATTTTTGATGAAGCTCATCAATTGCCAGAGACCGCTAGTTTGTTTTTTGGTAAGTCAGTAAGCACTGGTCAGTTACTAGAACTTGCACGCGATGTGGAGACCGAAAGTTTCTTAAACGCCAAAGACTCCCCTGTATTATCGGAAACCTCTGCGGCCATGGAAAGAACGGTGCTTGATTTACGTCTAACAGTTAAAGCTGAGAATGCTCGATTGTCTTTACCTGTTGTAATGCGAAATTCACAGTTTAGTAGTGCGCTGGATGATTTACTTAGAAAACTTAATGCGTTAATTTATCTATTACAGGAACAAGCGGGACGTTCAGAGGGACTGGAAAATTGCCGGCAACGAGCATGTGAATTAACTGCCGATATACAGAGTTGGAAAAATCAGGAGGGAGCAGAAGAATTTGTACGTTGGATAGAAGTGTTTAGTCATACTTTACAATTGAATGCAACACCTCTGTCTATCGCAGAGATATTTAATAAACAGTTAAACATTTCTCCGCGTGCATGGATATTTACTTCTGCAACATTGTCAGTGGAAGGAAATTTCTCACATTTTAACGGCGAAATGGGCTTGAATATGGGGTCTAATATGCCTCAATTGGCTCACTGGGAAAGTCCTTTTGATTTCTCTAACCAGGCCTTACTTTACGTACCAATTGGCTTACCTGAGCCCGCTAGCCATCAGTATACCAAAGACGTGGTAAACGCCTCGTTACCTGTGCTGATGGCTAGCCGTGGTCGTGCATTTTTTCTGTGTACTAGTTTGCGAGCAATGCAACAAATATATGATTTATTATCGGAAGCATTTAAACGGGAAAAACTTGGGTACCCTATATTGTTACAGGGTCAAGGATCGCGTTCCGATATGTTAGAACGTTTTCGTCGGATGGATAATGCAGTTCTAGTTGGCAGTCAGTCTTTTTGGGAGGGGGTGGATGTACGTGGCGAAGCGTTGTCTTTAGTGGTGATAGATAAACTACCGTTTGCGTCACCTGATGACCCTGTACTCTCTGCGCGTATCGATAAAATAAATAAAGAGGGGCGCAATGCCTTTATGGAGTATCAACTGCCGCGAGCTATTATTAATCTTAAGCAGGGTGTTGGGCGATTAATTCGTGATAAGGCCGATCGTGGTGTAGTAATGATTTGCGATCCACGTCTTATTACGAAATCCTATGGAAAAAAAATATGGCGTAGTCTGCCGCCAATGAGACGCACACGAGATTTGTGTGAAGTTCAATCTTTTTTACTAAGAAATGAGTCAATGGAGACAAGGCATTCGAGATAAAAAATGATTTGAGTTAATCGATGCTACCTTTCCAGTAATAATTAATGGAACGCCATTCACCCTTTGACTCTTTAGTGATTAAACGAATAAGGTAACGGTATGATCTCTAACTGTGGACCATCGAGAGTTTTCCAGTACACTTTCCCAGCTACAGCACTACTAATTTGCAGCACTGCCAGCACGTCAAATCCCCCATCAGGAGAAGGCGCCGCATTTACTATTATTCCACTTGGCTGATCTTCTATTTCAGCACTGTAGAGCTCATCTCCAGCCGCAATAGGTGTGTTTGAATGAATATTCCCAAGATACATGCGGCGCTTTATCTTGCCTAGATACTGGGTTCGAGAGATGATCTCCTGTCCTGAGTAACAACCTTTCTGAAAACTCACCCCACCAATCATTTCTAAATTTACCATTTGCGGTATAAATTGTTCCTGAGTTGCGGGTGTAATAACAGGAATACCGGCTCTTATTTCTAGCCAGTCCCAATAGGGAGAACCCACAGGTACAGCACCGCTACTTAAATATTCCCATAATTTAGGAGCTTTCTCCGGCTTTGCAATGATTTCAAAACGGTCTTGTCCTAGACGAAGAATACTTTCTTGTTCATTATGTATGATGCCGAGGTGAGAATCCGGAATCGTGCCTAGAATTTCTTCCATAAGCTTTCTAGCTTTATTTCCAGAAATCCCAATACGCACCAGTGTTTCACTGTTATCAATTAACTGTACTTTAGAACGTAACACAAACTTTGATAAGTATTTTTTTACATTAGTGCATAACGTTGCAGGCATCTGCATAACGTAATTGATTCCGTCGTGCCACATTAAAAAACTCGCTAGTATTCTACCTTTTGGAGTGCAGTAACTACCATATTGCGCTAAATAAGGGTGAATTTTTTTAACGTCACAGCTCAATTGACCCTGTAGAAAAGATTCGGCATCTTCACCAGAAAAATAAATCAAGCCAAGGTGTGACAAGTCAACCAGAGCTGTACTATATTTGGTAGTTTCAAGTTCAATTGCGGCGTTACCATAGTGGGTAATGCAATCATTCTCAATGATTGCATTACAATTTTGTAAGTAAATCTTCCAAGCAGAGTTCATACGGAAAATATATGATTTTTGTGGGGAATTGATTATACAACCAATCTATACAATAGAGATGGTTATAAACATTGCTCTGCGGCAGAGGCAGGAGAGTCTAAATTAAGGAATTATTTTTTTAGTATCGTATTTTCTGCTTGCGGCAGAATATCTGGATAGTCGCGACTAAAATGTAAGCCGCGGCTTTCGTGTCGTAATACGGCACTTTGTACAATCAGATTAGCGGTATCCACGAGATTGCGCAGCTCTAATAAATCACTGGTAACTCGGAAATTAGCATAGTATTCATTTATTTCTTCACGCAATAGTTGAATACGGTGCTGTGCTCGCTGTAAACGTTTAGTGGTTCTGACAATACCCACATAACTCCACATGAATCGACGTAGTTCATCCCAGTTATGAGAGATAATAATTTCTTCATCAGCATCGGTCACGCGACTTGCATCCCACAGCGGTAATTTTATAGTAGACTTTGGCGACTGATTAAGAATGTCTCTAGCTGCAGCTTGCCCAAACACTAGACACTCTAGTAATGAGTTGCTCGCTAATCGATTGGCACCGTGAAGTCCTGTGTGAGCAGTTTCACCTATAGCATAGAGATTTTTTAGATCTGTCTGACCATTCGAATTAGTGACAATGCCACCACAAGTATAATGAGCAGCTGGAACTACTGGTATAGGCTGTGTGGTTATATCTATACCCAAATCCAAACAACGTTTATAAATATTAGGGAAACGTTCTTTGAGAAAATTAGCTGGTTTATGAGAGATATCCAGATATACACAATCAAGACCATATTTCTTCATTTCAGAATCAATGGCGCGAGCAACGATATCACGCGATGCAAGCTCGGCACGTTTGTCGTACTTAGGCATAAAGCGAGTGCCGTCAGGAAGTTTTAATAAGCCTCCTTCGCCACGCATTGCCTCGGTAATTAGAAACGATTTGGCGTAAGGGTGATAAAGGCAAGTAGGGTGAAACTGAATGAATTCCATATTGGCAATACTGCATCCTGCACGCCAACCCATGGCAATGCCATCACCAGTAGCTGTGTCAGGGTTAGTAGTATACAAATAAACTTTTCCGGCACCGCCAGTTGCTAACACTGTGTTGTGCGCGGCAATTGTTTTAATCTTGTTTGACATACTGTCTAGCGCATAAACACCATAGCAATAATTATTATCATCAGCATGGTTAATATGACCAAGCTTCTTGGTGGTTATAAGATCAATGGCAATATGTTGTTCAAGTACAGTGATATTAGTATGAGCGCGGATCTTTTCGCTCAGAGTCAGTTGCACCGCTTGTCCAGTAGCATCCGCTGCGTGAATTACTCGGTGCGCGCTATGACCACCTTCTTTTGTTAAATGATAACCGGTTTCGTCACCCTGATCTCGGGTGAAAGGGACTCCTTGTGAAATGAGCCATTGGATAGCTTGCGGACCATTTTCTACCACGTAGCGAGCGATCTTCTTGTCACATAAACCCGCACCAGCATTAAGAGTGTCTTGAATATGAGCCTCAGGGGAGTCGTTTTTTGACAACGTCGCAGCAATGCCTCCCTGGGCCCATCTACTGGCACTATCAAGTAGAGTTTGTTTCGTGATCAGCGCAACTTTTTTACTTTGAGCAAGGTTCAGCGCTAGTGTAAGACCAGCAAGACCACCACCAATGATCAGGGTATCAAAATAAGAGTTTTGCATTTGGAGCCCGGTTAACTTTGTTCTTGTTAATGGCTAGTTAAAAATTGTAACAGTAAAGCTACTTTATACACTTAAGTGCTAAGTGCATTGAGAATAATTTCATTACAACATGAACTAATATCAGGTGCTTATTGTCATTAGTACAATACATCCAAAAAATTGTAGTGAGCCCGAGAATAGATTCTTAAATAGAGACTATATTTAAGTTATCATGTTTACAATGATGAATTGATAACATTGAGTATAAAGGACTATATTTAAGGAATGAATGATCGAAAAATTGATCAAAAATTAGTTGAACTTGCGCAATACGGAGATAAAAAAGCGTTTGATTTACTGGTAATTAAGTACCGGGGAAGACTAATACGTGTACTGTCACGATTTATTCGTGACAGTACTGAGGTCGAAGATGTTGCACAAGAAACTTTTATCAAAGCTTACTTAGCGCTATCTTCTTTTCGTGGCGAAAGTGCTTTTTATACTTGGTTATACCGAGTAGGTGTTAATACAGCCAAAAACTTTTTAACAATTCGCGGACGAGAAGTCATTGATAGAAATATAACGTATGATATTAGTGATTCTGAGGGCCTTGAAACAAATAATCTCTTCCAGGATTGGAAAACGCCTGAACGTGAGTTGATAAACAAACAGCTTGCTCAGACAATTAAGCGAGCCTTAGAAAATCTACCTAAAGAATTGTATACAACAATTACCCTGAGGGAAATAGAGGGGTTGAGTTATGAAGAAATTGCAAATGTAATGAGTTGTCCAATAGGTACAGTAAGATCACGAATATTTCGCGCTCGTGATTTAATATTAAGCGAGTTAGGGCCTATTTTGGCAGATAAATAAGGAACGGAAGATGAAAGATAGAATATCGGCACTAATGGACGGTGAATTAGATGATGAAGATGTTGTTAAAACAATTTCTGAAATTAATGAAGATCATGCACTACGTGAAGAGTGGGCAACTTATCACTTGATCGGAGACATTTTGCGACAATCGGCAACGGTGTCTAATAATGTTACATCTAATGCTAATGAGAGGCTAGCATTAGAGTCAAATGTCACAGCATTGCACTCTTCATTTAAAAGACGAGATAATATGCCTATATTCTCAATCGCGGCTTCAATGTTGGTGGGGATTGTAATAGGGTGGGTCAGTCAGCCCACGGGTCTATTGGATACGACCCCTGCTGACCAAATAGCCCTGCAAGCTTCTGTAGAGAGCACTCCTGCTGTGACCGGTATTCCTGTATCTGCTCGAATTAGTGATTATATGACAGTGCATCAAGGATTTTTATCAAAAGAAGCGGTGTCTAAGAGCATAAAACCCCGCACACCTGGGGTTACAGATCCTCAGAAAAATTTTCAATGATAAACAGGCATTGAATGATTAGGCGGATACTATTCAGTTTATTACTCTTGTCTAATGTTACTCAACCAGTATCTGCACAAGGTACCTTGGGGTCATCTAAGACACCGGAATACTGGGCAAATAAAATCGCTTCGGCTCCTACTAAGTACAGTTATGTCGGTACTTTTGTACGTTTTTCTAATAACGATGTGGAGACATCACATATTGTACATATAGCAGATAAAACAGGGGAACACGAGAGGACAGAATCGCTAGATGGCCCTGTGCGTGAAATTGTTCGACACAATGATGAAGTTAGATCTTATTTCCCAAGAAATGTAGATACCGTAAGCGAAAAGCGCTGGTTGCGTGGACATGTCTCTATTTTACGGCCCAAATCTTTAAGTAATATTGATGATAATTATTTAATTAAGAAAGCAGGGAAAGAGCGAATTAGCAATTACGAGTGTCAAGTGATTCTATTAGAGCCTAAAGATAACATACGCTACAAACACAAGTTATGGGCAGATATGCGTACCGGTTTATTACTCAAGGCCGCGATAATATATAAGGATCAATTAATAGAGCAATTTTTTTTTACTGAGCTAAAAATTGATAATCAGATAGATAGAGAACTATTAATACCAAAATATCCAATAGAAATTACTACCCCCCACATTACTCATCCTGAGCCGTTAGAAATGGAATGGAATGAGTCTAATTGGCAGATATCGGCTCTGCCAAACGGCTTCAAGAAGATCTCGGTAATGAGACACAAACTCTCTGGAAAACCAGAATTTGTAGATCATATTACATTATCAGATGGTCTTGCTACAGTATCGGTGTTCGTTGAGACAATTAAAGGAAATGTTGTTTCGCCGGTTAAAAGATCTTTCCCTGGCCATGGTGCTATCAATGTCTATACTAGAACAATAGCGGGCCATATAGTGACAACCGTAGGTGAGGTTCCATTGGAAGGGGTTATCGAGATCGGTAATTCAGTAGTAACATACAGGAACTCAGAAACCGAAAATTAAAGAGGCGGATCTATACTGTAAGGTAGAGAGGTAGAGTCAGTGAAAACCCCTACACTAAAGATCCGATCCAATTTACTCATGACAAAGACAGCCGAATATTCGTAAGGTTTGAGATTGAAAGTATTAATTGTGCATATTTTCTCTATTCTTATCAAAGGAGGTCAATAAGATGATGGATCGGTTGGTTTTGGTTGTATTGATTGTATTTTCTTCTTCTGGGTTTGCTCAAATTAAAGAGCTTCCGGATTTTACTGAGTTGGTTGGGAAACAAGGGGCTGCTGTAGTAAACATTAGTACTATCCAAGTTCAGAATAAATCTGGTAATCGCACTTTACCAGGCATGCCAAATATTCCAGAGGATAGTCCGTTTTTTGAGTTCTTTCGTCGTTATATGCCGCCCAATGACATTCCTGGAGAATTATTGCCAGATAATACCCCTAAAGAGTTTGAATCAAAGTCACTGGGTTCTGGTTTCATAATTAGCGCGGATGGACATATTTTAACAAATGCCCATGTTGTTGACTCAGCAGATGAGATCACAATTAAATTGACCGATAAGCGAGAATTTTATGCCAAAGTCGTGGGCGTTGATCGCAAGACTGACATAGCTCTTCTTAAGATAGAAGCTAATAACCTACCTCAGGTGAGCCCAGGTGACCCCAATAAACTAAGAGTAGGTGAGTGGGTTGTGGCAATCGGTTCACCTTTTGGCTTTGAGAATAGCGTAACGGCAGGCATTGTTAGCGCTAAAGGGCGCTCATTGGCGCAAGAAAATTACGTACCTTTTATTCAGACTGACGTAGCTATAAACCCTGGCAACTCTGGTGGTCCATTATTTAATATGAAAGGTGAGGTAGTGGGCATCAATTCTCAGATTTATAGCCGTACGGGTGGTTTTATGGGATTGTCATTTGCTATTCCCATTGACGTAGCTATGGATATTTCCAATCAGTTACGAGTTAATGGAAAAGTAAGTCGCGGCAAAATTGGTGTGGTTATTCAGGAAGTGACTAAGGAGCTAGCCGAATCTTTTGGTCTGATTAGAGCTACGGGCGCACTCGTGACTTTAATACAAAAAGGCGGTCCCGCAGAGAAAGCCGGACTTCAGGTGAAAGATATTATTTTAAAATTTGATGGCAAGATTATTTACACATCTAGTGATTTACCACGTATTGTAGGCGCAGTTAAGCCAGGCTCGAGAGTAAACGCGCAAGTGTGGCGTGATGGTCACAGCAAAGAGATTGTAATAGCAGTGGAAGAGATTATATCAGAAGAGAATGCGGTAAATCGAAACAGTAAAAAAAGTAAGACCACAGTGTACAATCGTATTGGACTTGCGCTGCGTGAACTTACCGCTGATCAGAAGAAACAGTTGGAAGTAAGTAGTGGTTTTTTAGTAGAAGATATGCAGTCAGGCGTTGCTAGTAGAGCAGGAATGCGTCTCGGAGATCTCATTCTTGGAATCAATAATCAGGATGCTCCTAATGTTGATCAATTTAATCAAATACTTAAAAAAATTGAAAAAGGCCGCAATATTGCTCTACTTGTAAGGCGTGGTGAAATGACTACTTTTATTACCATGAAACTTACTGACAGTGACAATAAATAGTATCAAAAAAGTGAAGTTGATTGTATATAGTCGAAAAGATTGTCATCTATGTTGTGACATGATCGCTACTCTCATTGAATTGCAAGCACAGTTTCCTTTTTCTTTTAGAGTGATAGACATCGATAGCGATCTTATTTTGGCGGAAAATTACGGAGAACTAGTCCCCGTGCTAACAGCAGAAAAAGAAGAAATATGTCATCACCGTCTTGATCTTGTTGCGCTAGATGCTTATTTCGCGAAACTTCGTTAAAATATATAATTGTTAGACATGAATGCAGTTTTTTTGTATTTTTGCGAAGATTCATGAGATTAAGCTATTGGATCTTTAAGGGGTGCAGTGGGTGGGCGCCCTTTCTAGTGACTTCATTGGCAACTTTTGATTATTATTCTTTTAATTACCCATCCCTTTACTTCTGATGCAACATATTCGTAATTTTTCTATTATTGCGCACATAGACCACGGAAAATCTACTCTGGCGGACCGCATCATTCATCTGTGTGGGGGTTTATCAGATCGTGAGATGGAAGCCCAAGTTCTGGATTCAATGGATCTTGAGAGGGAACGTGGGATCACTATAAAGGCGCAGACGGCAGCTCTTGAATATAAATCATTAGACGGACAGTCTTATCTGTTAAATTTGATTGATACTCCTGGACATGTAGATTTCTCTTATGAGGTGTCCCGTTCACTTGCTGCTTGTGAGGGCGCTTTGTTAGTGGTTGATGTTTCGCAGGGCGTTGAAGCCCAGACCGTCGCCAATTGTTACGCTGCCATTGAGCAAGGGGTTGAAGTATTGTCAGTTTTGAACAAGATAGATTTGCCAGCGGCTGAACCTGAGCGTGTGATAGAGGAAATTGAAGACATTATTGGTATAGATGCTCAAGATGCTTTACGTGTTAGCGCGAAGACTGGTGAGGGTGTAAGAGAAATATTAGAAGCAGTGATTGCACGCATTTCCCCGCCAAATGGGGATATTACCGCGCCATTGAAAGCTCTCATCATTGATTCTTGGTTTGATAATTATGTCGGTGTAGTAATGTTAGTACGAGTGGTAGATGGGACACTTAGACCCAAGGATAAAATTTTACTTATGGCAAGTAAAGCTATTTACTTGTGCGAAGAAGTTGGTATTTTTACACCAAAATCTAAAAATTGCGCTTTATTAAGCGCGGGAGAAGTAGGCTTCGTTATATCCGGCATTAAGGAATTAAAATCTGCAAAGGTAGGTGATACCTTGACACTGGCAACTCGTCCCGCAACTCATTCATTACCTGGTTTTAAAGAAATAAAGCCCCAGGTATTTGCCGGACTCTATCCGGTTGAATCGAATCAGTACGATGCTTTACGTGACGCACTAGAGAAGTTAAAACTTAACGACTCTTCGTTGCAATATGAGCCAGAGACATCTCAGGCGCTAGGTTTTGGTTTTCGCTGCGGATTTCTTGGTTTATTGCATTTAGATATCGTACAAGAGCGTCTGGAGCGGGAGTATGATATGAGCCTCATCACTACTGCACCGACAGTGGTCTATCAGATAATGATGCGCAACGGTACGATCACAGAGATTGAAAATCCATCGAAAATACCAGATCCTTCCGCAATAGAAGAGATACGGGAGCCAATCATTACTGCCACCATATTGCTTCCACAGGAATATGTTGGTTCAGTGATTACACTTTGTATTAGTAAGCGGGGAGTGCAGAGAAATATACAATATATGGGTAGACAGGTGATGCTTACTTATGAAATGCCGCTGAATGAAGTGGTCATGGATTTTTTTGACAAATTAAAATCTATTAGTCGCGGTTATGCCTCATTAGATTATGAATTCAAAGAGTTTCGTGCCGCGGATTTAGTCAAGCTAGATATACTCATTAACGGAGATAAGATAGACGCCCTGTCGTTGATAGTACACCGTGCAAATAGTCAGTATCGTGGGCGTGAGTTAGCACAGAAAATGCGTGAGTTGATACCGCGACAAATGTTTGATATTGCGGTGCAGGCTGCTATTGGTGCGCACATTATAGCCAGAGAGAGTATCAAGGCGCTGCGCAAAAATGTGCTCGCTAAATGTTATGGCGGGGATGTTAGTCGCAAGCGCAAGTTACTAGAAAAACAGAAAGCAGGGAAGAAGCGAATGAAGCAGGTAGGTAATGTAGAGATTCCGCAAGAAGCATTTCTAGCAATACTGCAGATAAGCGATAAATAGCGAATAAGAGATTCTAGGCAGCCGATTTGTGTATATTCATACAAGTTTTCTCACCACATAAAAATTAATTGTTATTTACTCAAGGAGCGTAACATAAATTTCCCTCTTATCATGCTGATTCTATTAGTTTCTACTGGTATAATCTGGCTACTTGATTTCTTTTTATTTCGACATAATCGCTCGCCAGAAGCTGTTGAGCCATGGTGGATAGAGTATCCAAAGAGTTTTTTTCCAGTGATTCTAATTGTATTCTGCTTACGTTCTTTTTTAGTAGAGCCTTTTAAGATTCCATCCGGATCAATGATTCCCACTTTATTGGTGGGAGATTTCATCTTAGTAAATAAATACACTTATGGAATTCGGGTACCAGTTATTAATCTCAAGATAATAGATATAAATGAACCAGAGCGAGGCGAAGTATTGGTTTTTCGTTATCCAGAAAATCCCTCTATGGATTATATTAAACGTATAATTGGTGTGCCTGGTGATTTGGTGACGTATCGCAATAAACAACTTATTATCAACGGTGTTCCGGTTAGACTAGAATCAACGGGTGAATATACTTATGTTGAATCTGGTTTAAGTTACGTTTATAGTCAAGGGTATACAGAATTTATAAGTGAGGGTCATACTATTATTGTTGATCCAGACATGCCTAGTATACAAATTTCTGGAGTACAGCAGTTCCCATACAGTGAAAACTGTTCTTACGGTGATTCCGAGTTTACTTGCAGAGTTCCTGCTGGACACTATTTCGTGATGGGTGACAACCGAGATAGCAGTAGCGATAGTCGTTACTGGGGATTTGTTCCAGAACGTAATATTGTTGGCAAAGCATTTATGATTTGGTGGAATTTTAATGATCTAGGAAGAATCGGATTAAATATTAGATAACCAGAATGATTTAACGGAGACTTCATTTTTTAAGTTAAATCAAAAAGAATGTATATTAAGTATTTTTCCGCAGGGTTCTGAACTAAATAGTTCATCTTGGGTCTATATTGATATCGGATATGAAATGAGTGCTGAAGAGTTATGTTTAAAACTTAATTATCAATTTAATAAGTTAGATTTGCTTCAACAAGCGTTAACTCATCGTAGCTATTCATCTCAGAACAATGAGCGTCTTGAGTTTCTGGGCGACAGTATTCTGAATTGCATAATTACCGGATTGCTGTTCAAGTGCTTCCCTGATTCTAATGAAGGAGATTTGTCTAGATTTCGTGCCAGTCTTGTTAATCAACGAGCGTTATCTGCATTAGCATTGGTACTTGATTTAGGAAAGGAGATAAGATTAGGTGACGGAGAATTAAAAGATGACGGATACTCTCGCCCATCTATTCTCGCTGACTCACTAGAAGCAATCCTAGGAGCAATATATCTTGACGCAGGATTTGAAGGGGTTCAGAGAGTTGTGACTACTCTCTTCATGTCTAGGATAAATAAAATAAATCTGGATACTTTGGAGAAGGACCCTAAAACTATTCTTCAGGAATACTTGCAGAAACATAAATTGCCGTTACCACACTATTCCGTTATAGCTACCAGCGGAGACGCTCATCAACAGCTCTTTCGGATAGAGTGCTCTGTTCGTACATTAGGCATTTCTGAGTTTGGAGAGGGTGTCAGTCATCGTAATGCACAACAGAAAGCGGCATTACTGGTATATAAGAGAATCCATTTGTATAGTAAGAAGTCTAAAAAAAATGGAACTATTATTTAATTCCCTGAATTGGCTTAAATTTTTTTGTTAAAGTATTTCTGAGGTACTGGCTATTCTAAATTACCGCACCGGATATATTGCTATCGTAGGGCGCCCCAATGTTGGTAAATCTACACTACTGAACCACCTGATTGGGCAGAATGTTAGTATTACCTCAAGAAAAGCTCAGACTACACGTCACCGCATTAATGGCATTCTAACAGACAGTTGCTCCCAGTTTATTTTTGTTGACACGCCTGGTTTTCAGACGCGACATACAAATCAATTAAATAGTGGAATGAATCGCGTTGTGATTCAGAGTGTGCGGGATGTGGACGTGGTTTTATTTGTTGTTGAAACCACGCACTTTGATGACCGAGATGCTCTTGTTATGCGGCTCTTGCCTATCAATAAACCAGTAATTTTGGTGGTTAATAAAATAGATAGACTGGCCGAAAAATCAAGATTGCTTCCATTCCTTGCCATAATGAATGAGAAATTTCTTTTTACAGCAATTGTTCCGGTAAGCGCAGAAAAAGATTTGCAATTACTAGAATTGATAAATGTAATTCGTCCATATTTGCCAGAGAATCCACCGTTATTTGGCGAGAATGAGATAACGGATCGTAGCGAACGATTTATTGCTGCTGAATTAGTGCGTGAGAAATTATTTCGTTTAATGGGGGAAGAGATTCCTTATTCTATTAGTGTTGCTATCGATCAATTCATAATTGAGGGCGATTTACGTAAGATCTACGTCTCTATTATTGTAGAGAAAGGAAGTCAAAAATCTATAATTATTGGAAAAAATGGCGAAAAACTTAAGGTGATTGCTACTCAGGCAAGAAAAAGTATGGAAGAGTTTTTTGAAAGCAGAGTGTATCTCGAGGTCTGGGTAAAAATTAGAAATGGTTGGGCTGATGACGCACAGGCGCTAAAGAGTCTTGGGTATGAATAATATAGAAATAATAGATATCAGTTTCTTAGGGAAGAGTTTTTGTGATAGCAAATAAGTACAGGCAAGATACCGAGCCTGCCTTTGTTCTACATGCCTATCCCTATCTAGAAACAAGTCTTGTCGTAGAGACATTTACCAGAAATTTTGGGCGTATTCCAATGATTGCAAAGGGCGCTAAGCGCCCTAGATCGGCTCTCAGAGGATTGCTCTTAGCATTTCAACCATTGCATCTTTCTTGGGCGGGAAAATCAGAGTTACGTACTTTACACAAAGTAGAATGGCAGGGCGGTCAACCATCTTTGCAAGGGATGGCCTTAATTTGTGGTTTTTATTTAAATGAGCTACTGGTACGATTACTGCGTCGTGAAGATCCACACGAACAGCTATTTGAATATTATCAGGAAACATTGATAGCATTGAGTAGTCAACAGGACTACACCCCTATACTTCGACATTTTGAGCAACGTATGCTGAAGGAACTAGGTTATGCCCTAACATTAAGTTATGATGTAACAACAAATAAACCATTGAATGCACAAGAGAAATATTGCTACGAGATCGAGCGCGGACCAAAGATATTGGGAGCTGGTGATTGTAGTCGCGGTCTGCAGCTAAGTGGCAGAACTTTACTGGATATGGAAACTGGTGATTATTCCGACTCTATTACTCGACAACAAAGTAAGGCGTTAATGCGCTATATACTCAATCATTATCTAGGAGATCAACCCTTGCATACACGCCAATTACTAAAAGATTTACAGCAATTATGATTAGATTAGGCGTTAATATTGACCACGTTGCCACTTTACGGCAAGCGCGTGGTTCAGTTTATCCTAGCCCTATAGAGGCGGCGCTAATTGCGGAGTCAACAGGAGCAGATGCAATTACTGTTCATTTACGCGAGGATCGTAGACATATTCAGGACAGAGATGTAGAAATGCTGCGTGAGTTACTTCAAATTGATATGAACCTAGAGAGCTCGGTGAATGATGAAATGATAGCTTTTGCATTGCACATTAAGCCGCAAGAAGTTTGTTTGGTGCCGGAACGGCGCGAAGAATTGACAACAGAAGGCGGGCTAGATGTAGTGAGACACTTTAAGCAAGTAAAATATGCAAGCGATAGACTTTCTGAGGCAGGTATCCGTGTTTCGTTATTTATTGATGCAGATTTTTTACAGATCGATGCTGCTTTAAAAGTTTCCGTACCCATTATTGAAATTCATACAGGCCATTATTCCAATTTATTAATTACAAGCGAACAGCAATGCGCGCTAGAACAAATTCGTTCGGTTGCATCTTATGCGACTAATCAAGGCATGCAGGTTAATGCCGGACACGGATTACACTACCATAATGTTCAGCCTATCGCAGCGATTGCTGATATATCCGAACTCAATATTGGTCATGCTATTGTATCTCGGTCCCTGTTCGTCGGCTTTGAGAGTGCAATAAGAGAAATGAAAAAATTAATGTTAGATGCGCGCAAATGATCTATGGAATTGGAACTGATCTTGTTGAGTTATCACGTATTGCAAAAATACTAAAAAAATATGATGAGCGTTTTTCTAAGAAACTCTTAACGGATAGCGAGTGGCCTGAATTTATTAATAGCGCCAGACCAGCAAGATTCCTTGCTAAACGTTTTGCTGCTAAAGAAGCCTTCTCTAAGGCTATCGGAACAGGTCTCCGTTATCCTGTAAATTTAAATTACATTGGAATTACTCATGACTGTTTTGGAAAACCATACTTTAATTTTCATCCAGAATTAAGCACATTCATTAAAGATAAAGGTATTATCAATTGCCACATCTCTATTAGTGATGAAGTAGATTTTGCCTATGCTTTCGTTATTTTGGAACAATAATTATGTCGATTGGGCCGCTCATGCTCGATATCGAAAGTACACAACTTACTGCTGACGAAAGAAAGAAACTTCAGCATCCTCTAGTCGGTGGCGTTATTTTATTTTCGCGTAATTACACATCTCTTCAGCAATTAACAGAGCTGACTGCCGATATCCATGCATTAAAAACTCCGCCTCTACTTATTACAGTAGATCATGAAGGTGGTAGAGTGCAGCGTTTCCGAGAAGGTTTTACCCGAATACCAGCGATGCGTGAGTTTGGTAGAGTTTGGGATAACGACCGTAGTCAAGCTAAATATCTGGCAAAGAAAACAGGGTATGTATTAGCTGCAGAATTGCGTGCTTGTGGTGTAGATTTCAGTTTCACCCCGGTGCTTGATGTAGATCATGGGCGGAGCCATATTATTAATGATCGCGCTTTTCACAGTAAACCAGAAGCTATTGCTGATTTAGCCTTTAGTCTAGTATCAGGTTTAAAAATAGGCGGCATGGCAGCAGTTGGAAAGCATTTCCCTGGCCATGGCTACACTTCATCAGATTCTCATACGGACTGGTCAATAGATAAGCGTACTTATACCGATATTGAAAATAATGATTTAATTCCATTCCAGCGTATGATCCACTCTGGTATTGCTGGTATTATGCCAGCACATGTTGTTTACCCTAAAATAGATTCATTCCCTGCAAGTCTATCTAAAAAATGGTTAAAAGAAGTGTTGCGTGACAGACTGAATTTTAATGGCTGTATTTTTAGCGATGATCTAAGCATGAAAGGTGCTGCAGTTGTTGGTGATATTGTACAGCGTGCTGAAAGTGCATTAAGCGCAGGCTGCGACATGGTGCTAGTATGTAATGATTCACAAGGAGCGGACGACGTATTAAAGAATCTGGAATGGAATGTTTCAGCCATTAGTTTACTTCGCCTTAGTCGTATGCGCGGACGACCTTACCCTGATTCGATGGTTGAATTGAATGAGAATGTTAATTTTATTAAAGCGATGAAGGAAATCACAGGTATTGGATTCGGTAATGGAGAGTTACCGTTCATATAACGGTTAATTATACAGAGTATGACCATTAGAGCCAAGTAAGTGTGCCATCGCGGTCAGTATTTTATTTTTTCTTGATGTGGAATATGAATTCGTTATCTACTTTTAACGAAGTTAGTAGTAAGTTTCCTGTTTGGTCAGTAAAAACTAAAAAATCAATAGTCGTACTTGGATCGGTAGCAATAATTTTAAGTACCTGTCCTGTAACCATACCCGCTAAAATTTTTTTAGTACGCAGAATGGGAAGTGGACAATTAAGGCCACGCACATCTAATTCTTTGTCAAAATGCATATTTTTTCTTGATAGGAATACTAATAATAATTAAAATGTTAAGAATTCTTTCTTCTATTGTCTCCAAGGAAGTGAGGAGATACAAAACGGAACACTGAAGATGAGTTAGGATAGCGTAATTAATGGCACAATATATAGTAATTTTATCAATATGGCAGTCAATCTTACCCCCCCATTACCCGAGTTGTTGTTGCCAGTAAGGGGCGTGTCCCTTGGAATTGCAGAAGTCGGCATTAAAAAGGCTAATCGCAAAGATTTGCTTCTGATTGCATTAGATCAGAATGCAAAAGTTGCCGCGGTGTTCACACAAAATTGTTTCTGTGCCGCACCAGTGACGGTAGCGAAAGAACATCTCTTGGATTCTAATTCTAAATTGCCAATCAAGGCATTAATTATTAACACTGGCAATGCTAATGCCGGGAATGGTGAAACAGGAGTTACATGCGCTCGTTCTACTTGCTCAGAATTAGCTAGATTATTAGATTGTGACTCGCGGCAGATACTGCCATTCTCAACTGGTGTGATCATGGAACCCTTGCCACTAGAGAGAATTATTTTCGGTTTACCTTTAGTGATAGCCAATCTCAAATCAGACAATTGGTTTGCTGCATCCCAAGCAATCATGACTACCGATACTGTGCCAAAAGCGGTATCAAGACAGATTGTGCTTGATGATAAGGTAATAACTATTACTGGAATTGCAAAAGGTTCTGGCATGATTCATCCTAATATGGCAACCATGTTAGGATATATTGCAACTGATGTGGCTATAAGTCAGCCATTGTTGGAATTAATGATGCGATCTGTCGTAGACAATTCATTTAATCGAATTACTGTGGATGGGGATACTTCGACTAATGACGCCTTTGTTCTTATTGCGACAGGTTATGCAGGTAATGTAGAAATTTCAGATAATCATAGTGCTGAATTTAGGGCATTGCAAGATGCGATACAGGAGCTTGCAATACAACTTGCACAAGCTATTGTGCGTGATGGTGAAGGTGCTACTAAGTTTATTACAATAAATGTGGAAAAGGGAGTATCACTAGATGAGTGTGCTAAGGTCGCACACGCCATTGCTCGCTCCCCGTTAGTGAAGACTGCATTTTTTGCATCTGATCCAAATCTTGGTCGGATACTTGCAGCTATTGGTTACGCAGGAATAAATGATCTAGATGTGAGTAGATTGCAATTGTATCTAGATAATGTGTTGGTTGTAGAGAACGGCAGTAGAGCACAGAGTTATTGCGAACAAGACGGTCAGAGAGTAATGAAGCAACCTGAAATAATTGTAAAAGTTATACTTAATCGCGGCCAGATATCTATGACGACGTGGACTTGCGATTTCTCTTATGACTATATTAAGATAAATGCCGATTACCGGAGTTAATTGACGCCAAAAAGTCTGGTTGTGTAGAACCGAAAACATCAGTAATGCCTATTTAATATTCTCCTGTTCATATTAGTGTGATTAACTGCCCAAAGATTACTGAAGTAGTTGCAGCGATTATAATGCAGCCTGATGGCCGTTTTCTTCTTGCTCGCAGACCTCATGGTAAAACTTATGCTGGTTATTGGGAATTCCCTGGTGGAAAAGTAGAATTCGGCGAGTCCTTATTCTCTGCTCTCAATCGTGAATTGTTAGAAGAGCTTGGTATACATGTTGAACTTGCATATCCTTGGATTAGTAGAGTTTTTACGCGTACCGATAAGATTTTGCGTCTTTATTTTTATCGGGTTGTTAAGTGGCATGGTGAGCCACAAGCCTGCGAGAATCAGGAGTTGTTGTGGCAATTTGTGCAGGATATACAGATAGAAACGATGTTACCAAATAATGTACCAATGTTAAAATTGTTGAAGTTACCCCCCGTCTACGTAATCACCAATGCTGCAGAATTAGGCGCAGAGGTTTCATTGATACAATTAGAGAGATCTCTACAGCAAGGATTAAAGTTGGTGCAATTACGTGAACGAGTAATGGCGCAGAATGAGTTACAAGTATTTGCTGAGAACATAGTTTCTCTTGCTCATCATTATGGCGCGAAAGTACTAATCAATAAAGATGTTAAATTATTGAGTGAAGTCAATGCAGACGGAGTACACCTCTCTTCGTCGCAACTAATGAGTCTGCATAGTCGCCCTGATGTTAGTTGGTGTGGGGCATCCTGCCATAATGCCGAAGAACTCTTTTACGCCGAACAGTTAGGTTTAGATTTTGTGACACTTGGACCAGTACTGCCTACGTTAAGTCATCCTAATTCTGCTACGCTTGGTTGGCAGAGATTTGCAAAGTTAATTCGTGATTATGCCCTCCCAGTTTATGCTTTAGGGGGTTTGCATCAAGAAGATCTAGCCACAGCTTTTGAACATGGCAGTCACGGTATCGCGATGATGCGAGGTACAATATAAAAATATTAATGGATGTGCGGCCGAGATATTGAGCACCATGTATTTTAAATTTATTAATTCCCCTTCCTCTTATCCTCAATTTTCTCTACTTCCGGAATACGATATAACTCAGTGACCCATTTCCCTAGATCAATCATTTTGCAGCGCTCGGAGCAAAATGGAAGATAACAGTCAGCGGTATCTGGAATAACAGTTTTTTTACATTGTGGACAGTTAACGGTAATTTCTTTCATAGAAAATCAGGAGGCATCTAAATACAAGAGTTTGTGCAGTCGAGATATTCGTTAATTAGTAACTGCATCTAGTTAATGTAAAATTTATTTTTTCTTCACACGGTAAGGGTTTTTCCTCTTGATTAAAGAGCATAAATCGAATATTAAGAGCATATTTATTAGCACTGATTAATGGAGTGCAAGGGAAATTATCAATTATTTCTATTTGTAACAAGTGGACTGCAGAAGATCCCCATCCCGTTTTATGAAGTACACCTAGAACAGCAACTTCATTAGTAACTTTCCCGTTACTTCTTAATAATCGCAAAACGATAGAGACCCCAGCTTGAATTGGTAGCAGAGGTTTAAGCCATTTATCAATATTCTCACGACGTAGAGTAGAGTCCATATTTAGCCAGTAGTGATAAGAGGGTAGGTCAAATCCAAATGTGCCACCAGGTGTATAAATGCGATTTTTGATGGCCATTAGCCACTCATTTTCACGCAGATATTCCCCTATTTTTCCATGCATAATCAACATGTTACTGGAGATAGTTTGAATGTTGCTTATAGTCTGATTAAGAGTCTCTTCATCAATTTCTGGGTTTCCGTATAAAGACTCTAATGTTTTTTTCTTCCGTTCCAATTCCCTGATTAAGTCAGATTTTATATCAATACGACTGACGATATCCAAAATCTCAAATAGAGTAAAAAGTGCAACGTGATGATCGATGTCGTCATCTTTAGCCGAAGATAGTATCACCCTATTGAATAGAGCTTCAAGGCGTAATAGAACGCGAATGCGTTCCGTAAGAGGGTGTTCGTAGAGAATCATAATTTTACAGTACCCAGAAAACAACACAAATCTATTGACTACAATTCACAAGCTATTATAGCAAGCGAATATAACAATTAAATAAAAATAAAATTAGTGATAATGCGTCGTCTAATTTTTATGCGACAAAGAAAGATATTTCCTGTGAAAAATTTCTACTTGCTCTTTTAAATTCTGTATATCCATGTCATTAATAAGAGTGTCATGTGCTCTTTGTAGACGCTCTAAGCGTGAAATTTGGGTAGACATAATGGCACGTACTTCTTGTTCATTCAGGCTATCACGTTTAATGGCTCGCTCAACCTGCTGCCTTTCATCACAATCAATGACCAAAACTCTTTGAATCATATTAAAATAATTGCTTGTTTCAAACAGTAATGGTAAGACTATCAGCGTATACGGTGACAAGATAAATGTCTGATGACGGACTACTTCTTTGTAAATGAGAGGGTGAAGAATTTTTTCAAGTTTCCATCGCGAAAGATTATCAGAGAATACTAAGTCCCTCATTTTTTTCCTGTCTAACGCCCCATCTTGGGTAATAAAGTCTTGGCCAAAAGTTTGCCGTATATCTCTGATAGCCACGCCATGTGAATCTGTAAGAGTGCGCGCGATCTCATCTGTATCAATAATTCCGGCACCAAGTGCGTAAAAGAATCTCGCGGCACTTGTTTTGCCGCTACCAATCCCTCCAGTCAGGCCTATTATTAGAGACATAAATTTAATCTACTTAAAATAATGGCTCCCTTAATAGCTTGTTGATTAGTTAATTCAGAGCAAATTGCGTACGAATGCATCATGCCTCAAGGTGTATATGAAGAATCTGTAGATGCTGTTTACTTAGGTTTTAGTAAGAAAAATTTTAACTATTTTTATAGCCAGATCTTGCGTTCGAATAATCTCCATTGGGTAACCAGAAATCTTGCAGTTAGTACCTGCGTTAGGAGTATCTTGGAAATGGTTAATAATTAATCCATTTAGAGTTTTTGGGCCACGTAGAGAAAATTTTAATCCAAGTTTACGATTGAGATCGCGTAATAGAGTGCTGCCATCAACTAGAACGCTGCCATCCTCTTGTTTTATAAATGAATCTGCTTGTGATGGTAATTGTGTAGTAAATTCACCAATAATTTCTCTAAGAATATCTTCTAACGTTATGATTCCCATCCATTTACCGTATTCATCCACTATTAGCCCAAAGCGTTCTTGATTCTCTTGGAATAATTGTAATTGTGATAACAGGAGGGTTCCAGACAAAATAAAATGAGGTTTATGCATAATTTCTTCTAATTTAGAAGATGTAATTTTTCCACTACCCATTTGATTCAGTACTTTACGTACATGAACTATTCCAATTATATTATTTAGAGTCCCTCGGTATATTGGCAGACGAGTGTGTCGACAAGTAAGAAGTTGGTTTTGAATTTCATCACCATTATCTAAATCTATGGCTTCTATTTTTCCGCGTGGCAACATTACATCGTTTACCGATATAGTCTCGAGATCAAGTAAATTAAGCAAAATGCTCTGGTGACTTTTCTGGATAAAGTGCCCGGCCTCAAGTACAAGCGCCCTGAGCTCTTCCGGATTGATTCTATGAGCAAGATTATTCTCCTTAGGCTGTAGTTGCAGCACAAAGAGTAACGCTTGTACAAACAAATTGATGAACCATACTATGGGATAAAAGAGTTTTAATAATGGTGTTAATAGATAGCTTGAAGCTAGCGCGATAGGCTCTGGATAAGTAGCGGCAATTATTTTTGGTGTGATTTCACTAAATATCAGGATAACAAAGGTTACGCATAGCGTACCGATAAATAAGGCCAGATCACTATGATCAAAGGAAATAGAAATAATAATCGCCACTAGCGTTGCAGCAGCGCTATTCACTAGATTATTGCCAAGTAAGATTACCCCTAGCAACCTATCAGTTTTTGCCAGTAACTGAATTGTGAGATGGGCACCATGATGCCCTTGTGTTTCAAGATATTTTAATCTATGACGATTGACCGCCATCATGCTGGTTTCTGAGAGCGAGAAGAGTGCAGATATAATTAATAAAGCAATTAATACAGCAAGTAGTACGTATAGCGGAATGTCTTCCAAGAAATGCCTTTATATTAATGCAGGGAATTCAGTATCGAAGGAGGGAGATTTTTTGTCAAGAATCTAATAAGTATAGAGTTCTAGAAATTTGGTATCAGTTAATTTTATCTCAGAGCATGTTAGCGCTGTAGAATTATTTCTAGCACAAATTTACTACCAAGATAGGCTAGTAATAAGATAACAAATCCAGCGAGTGTCCAGCGGACAGCAATGCGTCCGCGCCAACCATGAAATTTTCTACCCGTAAGTAGACCGGCAAATATACTCCAAGAGAGTAAACCGAATAAGGTTTTATGGGTAAATTTTAGCGGCTGACCGAATACTTCTTCAGAGAATATTGCTCCGCTAATAAGTGTTAGTGTAAGTAAAGTAAAACCTATCCAGATAATACGAAATAATAATTTCTCCATAGTTAAAAGCGGTGGCAAATTAGCCAGGGCAGACGGCATAGTTGGATGATGGATGCGATTTTCTGCTACCGCCATCAGAAAAGCATGTAGTGCGGCAATGGTTAGGAGACTATAAGCCATCATGGCAACTAAGATATGTGCTTTGAATGCAGGAGATTCTGTATTTGCTAAAGGATGTAATGAGGGGGATGCTAGTGGCAACAGTACCGCCACTGCCGCAATCGGTGAAAACAAAGCTTGCAGTCCTTCTAGACGATAGAAAAAACCAGATATCCAATAAATCAAAGCAGTTAGCCATACTATGGAAGAAATCGCATTCCCCACACCAAAGCTTAGCCCCGCATTAACAAATATAGATTGATAAAGCGTGTAACCATGCAGTATAAGTGGTACAAAAATTAAGTAACTTACCCAATCAGAGGATACAATGATTCCCCTTGCAGGCATTTCTGGCGCATTCCATTTGGCGCGCCAAAAATACCAACCAATCAGTCCATAAAACAGGACGGCAGAGAAATAAATTAAATTACTAAACATTGATATTACAAATCAGAATAAAAGTATTAAGTATAGTCTACACCAATTTTTCTTGAGAGGTATTTAACATGTTTGACAATCTTACCAGTCGACTTTCCCGTGTCATAAAAACTTTGCGGGGAGAAACAAGACTGACTGAAATCAATATCCAGGAAACGTTGCGCGAGGTCCGCACAGCTTTATTGGAAGCCGATGTTGCCTTACCTGTGATTAAAGAATTTATGGAACGCGTTAAGCAAAAAGCGATTGGTCAAGAGGTGATAGGCAGTCTCTCTCCAGGGCATGCTTTAGTAGGTGTTGTGCATCGTGAGTTGATTGTGATCATGGGTGGAGAAAAATCTGAGATTAATCTTGCTACCACACCGCCTGCAGTAATACTTATGGCAGGTTTGCAAGGTACCGGCAAGACCACTACTAGCGCTAAATTAGCAAAATGGTTAATGGAGCAGAAGAAGAAAAAAGTGTTATTAGTCTCTTGTGATATTTACCGTCCAGCAGCAATTCATCAATTAGAAGTATTGGCCAAGCAGATTGATACAGATTTTTTTCCGGTACAGTTGGGACAGTCGCCGCAAGAAATTGCCGTTGCTGCATTAGATTTTGCTCGCCGACACCACCACGAGGTCATGATTGTAGATACCGCCGGGAGATTGTCTGTAGACAAAGTCATGATGGATGAAATTAGTAAATTAGAGGCACTACTTAAACCTATAGAAACCTTGTTCGTGGTTGATTCAATGCAGGGGCAGGATGCGGTTAACATTGCCAAAGTGTTTGCTGAAGCACTACCTCTGACCGGCATCATTCTTACTAAGCTTGATGGCGATGCACGCGGTGGCTCGGCACTTTCAGTGCAATACATGACGGGTAAGCCAATTAAATTTGTTGGTTTGGCTGAAAAATTAACAGGACTAGAGGTATTTTATCCTGACCGCATGGCCTCACGTATTCTTGGTATGGGTGATGTTTTAGGGTTAATTGAAGAGTCTCAGCGTAACATTGATCGAGATGAAGCTGAGAAGTTAGCAATAAAAATTAAATCTGGTAAGAATTTTGATTTAGATGATTTTAAGATGCAGTTTCAGCAAATGAGAAATATGGGAGGCATGAGTGCTTTAATAAGCAAATTACCTGCGCAATTTAGCCAAGCGGCCCAAAACATAAAAATGGATGATAGGGTTATAGGCCGTACCGAAGGCATCATTAATTCTATGACTCTACAAGAACGAGCCAAACCAGAAGTACTTAAAGCCTCAAGAAAGCGTCGTATAGCTGCCGGCTCAGGCGTTACAGTACAAGAGGTAAATCGCCTATTAGTGCAATTTGAGCAGACGCAGAGAATGATGAAGAAAATGAATAAGGGTGGTATGGCAAAGATGATGCGCGGACTAAAAGGAATGCTTCCAGGAATACGGTGAGTCAGAATAAGGACATTAACGGTATATATTAATTATTCTGCAGTTGGTATCTCTTTCAACCAAGCAACCTGATGGCCAGGTTTTATTTTTTTTGTTTCAAACCAACCAAGATTTGTTTCAATTACGTATTTGGCCGGACTATTTGGACTATGAATTGTTTGAGTATGAGGAATCATATTGGTAATGTTGAGAATTACACCATTCTTATCAAGAAAAGCAACGCTTAATGGAATGCTAGTATTGAGCATCCAAATATTATGATAGCCAACTTCTGGAAAAACAAAGAGCATTCCATTATTTTTTTTCATTGATTTGCGATACATCAACCCCCGTTCTCTGGATGCTTTGGTATAAGAAACTTCAACAGAAAGTGTGTGACTAGAAATCTTAAGATCGATTAGTGGCGTTTCAGCACTGGCGGGGATTGATAGAATGGAAATAACAATAATCAGAAGAAAGCGCATCATATTTTAGTCTTTTCCGGTGCTGCCAAATCCTTTTTCGCCCCGATGACTCTCATCAAAAGTGTCTACTAAATTAAAGTCTATTTGTACTATTGGTAGCACTACTAATTGCGCAATCCGTTCAAGCGGATTTAGCACGAATGCCGTTTGACTACGATTCCAACAGGATATGAGTATTTGTCCCTGATAATCAGAATCAATTAATCCCACTAGATTACCTAGAACAATCCCGTGTTTATGACCTAATCCAGAGCGCGGTAATATTATTGCAGCAAAGTTTTTATTAGCCAGATGGATGGCAATACCAGTAGGAATTAGGTTTACTGTTCCCGGATTTATGATCATTGGGCAATCAATACAGGCACGCAGATCTAATCCGGCTGACCCATGCGTAGCATATCTCGGGGCTTCATCCTTGAGACGCAGATCAAGAATTTTAATGTCAATTTTCATGATTAAGTAGTTTAAGATAGTGTGAATTATATAACGGTACAATATGTTTTATTAGGCGTCGTGCCTGTTCTATTTTTGTGGCTTTGGATAAAAAATGCGTGCCCATATCATCAAGTAAGAGCAGCTCACTATCATTCGAGCCAATAGCATCTTGGGCCAAATTGGCGACAATTAGAGGTAATTTTTTCTTATGTCTTTTAGTTCGTGCATTTTCCTCAAGATTTTCTGTCTCTGCAGAAAATCCCACACAGAATGGAGGTGCAGGGAGGTCCGTTACATACCCCAAGATATCAAAATTAGGAATGAATTCCAGGACGATGTTGTCAGTAGCTCTTTTAATTTTCTGTTTGTTAATTTCGGCAGAACGATAATCTGCTACAGCTGCGATACTTATAAAGATATCGGTGTTTTTTATCTCATCCTTCACGGCTGCCAACATATCTCGCGCACTTACTGTTTTAATGAGCTTAACTACAGAAAGAGTTTCTAGGGATACTGGGCCGGAAATAAGGGTAACTTGCGCACCTGCTTCGACTGCAGCACAAGCCATTGCATAACCCATTTTTCCAGAACTTAAATTTGTAATACCACGAACCGCATCGATAGCCTCGTAGGTTGGTCCAGCAGTAATAAGAACGCGTCTGTTTTCCAGCGGCTTAGGCTGAAAGAAACTTTGTATTGCTCTGGCTAATTCTTGTGCTTCTAGCATGCGGCCCACTCCGGTTTCACCACAAGCCTGATCCCCATAAGCGGGCCCGAGTATTATCACACCATCATTTTTTAGAGTAGCTAAATTTCGCTGAGTAGCAGGATTTTCCCACATCTGTCGATTCATAGCTGGAACAACTAACAATGGGCAATCTCTTGTTAAGCACAGTGTCGAGAGCAGGTCATCAGCAAGGCCATGAGCAATCTTAGAGATGAAATTAGCACTGGCAGGGGCAATTAAGATAGCATCTGTATTACGCACAAGATCAATATGTGCCATGTTATTCTTAATACGGGCATCCCATAACTCAACAAAAACCGGTTTGCCTGTTAATGCCTGTAGTGTGACAGGCCCGATAAAATGACAAGCCGATTCAGTCATGACTATTTGTACATTCAGACCATCTTGTATCAGAAGACGTGACAACTCAGCTGTCTTGTAGGCCGCTACACTGCCAGTCAAACCGAGTAGTAAACGTTTCGAATTGCTTAAAGGGATATTAGTCATTATTATCTTGAGTCGTTTGATGCAGGAGCAAGAGTTCAATCTTCTTTAAAGAATTTATTTTCTCCGATTATTTCGAGTCAAGATATCTGTGACATAAGTTCTAGAGAAATATGATGATTAATATTTTTAAGGTTCAGAATAACATTCTTAGTCAGTTCTTACTAGGTCGACTCGTTATTATTTACCTACAAACACATACAAGGAAAATCATTCGTACTTGATGTTACAGAAATTTTGATTCCTCTTTTTTGAGAGTTGGTGCGTATATTCAGCCATTCACTGAATCCAAGCTAATTTGATTTGAGAGAGTGCGTAGAAGTAGGGTATAATAAGGGCACTTTGTGAATTCTGGAGCGCATGATCATGGCACGAGTATGTGAAGTTACTGGCAAGAAACCCATGACTGGGAATCATGTTTCTCATGCTAACAATAAAACTAAGCGACGTTTCTTACCAAACTTGCAACATCGTAAATTTTGGGTTGAGAGCGAGAAGCGTTGGATCAGCTTGCGTTTATCTAACGCAGCATTACGTACTATAGATAAAAATGGCATCGATGTGGTGTTAGCCGGTATGCGAGCTCGCGGCGACAAGATCTAAACCATTAGCAACTGTAGATAATTTTCAATTTTAAGAAGTTAGGAATTTTATTATTATGCGTGAGAAAATAAAACTAGAGTCTTCTGCCGGAACCGGCCATTTTTATACCACTACTAAGAATAAACGTACCACCCCAGAAAAAATAGAAATTTCAAAATTTGATCCGGTGGCACGTAAGCATGTTAAGTATAAAGAAACTAAACTTAAGTAGCGTTCTTCTGGTGTTAATTCTTGATTTGTTAAGCATAGCAGCGGAGTCTGCGAGAGAATTTCTCCAGTGCTTCTATACCACTTTCTTCTGCACGGTGACACCAGTCTTCTAATTGTTTGACTAATTCATCTCCTGATGCAGAAGATCGTTGCCACACCGACATTAATTCCTCTCTCATACAGTACATTTTGTCAAGCGCTTTGGTTTTATTTAACACCAAGCTTAACTGGGCACGTTCATGTGCTTGTAAGGTTTTGGAATCAGCCAATACCCAACGTTTAATAGTGGAGCGATCTATACCATGATGTATCAGCGCCTCGCTTAAGTGACTAGTTTCTCTGGCAAGCGCATGCTTAAGAGATTTAGCATATTTTGCAAGTACTTCATAACGGTGAGAAATGACGGCGTGTAATGTATCAAGATCACACTTAGTTTTGGCCATATTAAAACGTAGTTTGGGAGCCACTTTTTTTACTTTGGCGAGCCCTATTAACTTAAGAATGCATATGTACATCCAGCCAATATCGAATTCATACCATTTATTAGATAATCGTGCAGAGGTAGCGTAAGCATGATGGTTGTTATGCAATTCTTCTCCTCCAATGAGGATGCCCCATGGAACGATATTGCGGCTAGCATCCTCTGCTTGGAAGTTGCGATACCCCCAGTAGTGACCAACACCGTTAACGATACCTGCAGCCATAATCGGTGACCAGATCATCTGAATAGCCCAAATAGTAAGTCCAATGGGACCAAACAAAATGAGATCGATAATCAATGTTAGCGTAACACCCTTGGCGCTATGTTTACTATAGATATTACGTTCTAACCAGTCATCCGGCGTACCATGACCATATCTTGTAAGAGTCTCTAAATTTTTAGCTTCTTTTCGGTATAGCTCTGATCCTTCCTTTAATAGCCTTCCTATGCCTAAAATTTGCGGACTATGGGGATCATCAAGGGTCTCACATTTTGCATGATGTTTGCGATGTATTGCCGTCCATTCTTTGGTTATCATTCCAGTGGTAAGCCAGAGCCATAGGCGAAAGAAATGACTAGCAAGGGGGTGTAATTCTAATGCCCGATGAGCTTGGTGACGATGAAGATAGATGGTAATGCTGGCAATGGTGATATGGGTTAACATCAGAGTTACTAGAACATAGCCCCACCAAGGCAAATCAACAAGACCAGAGATCATATTTATGTAGCTCATTTACATTGACTGCTATAAAGTGAAAAGACGCTATAATTTAAAGGAAAATGGGTATTTAGTCAAGAAAATGCACCCTAAATCCAGCTTTCTTGGATTGATATCTTGAAGAAAGTTAGACTGTAAAAAATCTCTAATCTTATTGAACTATTTGATCATGCTTCAGTCTAATAAGGGTAGTTAATTAAGTTAAATTAATAGGTGTAATTCTTTCCACACATTCTCTAATATTTTTTCTTGTGCCTGTGTGTTTGGGTGCAATCCATCTTCTTGGAAGTATTCCGGTTTATCACCAAAATTCTCTAGCAAAAACGGCACCAACCTGAGCCGATGATATTTCGCTAATTGTAGATAGATATCCTGAAATTGTTTTGTATATGTTATGCCATAATTAGGCGGTAGACGCATACCTACCAAGAGCACGGTGATTTGATTTCGTTGACAGACTTTGATAATGCTTTCTAAATTTTCGTAAGCAGATTTAGTAGATAGACCGCGTAGTCCATCATTAGCACCAAGTTCTATAATAACAATATTGGGCCGGTGGTTTTTGAGTGCTTGTTCGATATTGTTGCGGCCGCCTAGTGTAGTTTCACCGCTAACACTGGCATTTATTACTTGATAACTGGACGATTGTATTTGTAGTCGTTTTTTTAACAGATTTACCCATCCAGCTTCGGAAGGAATACCGTAACTAGATGATAAACTGTCCCCAAATACCATGACAGTGGTAGCGGTTTTTAACAAAGCGGTTGTGTCTGTACCAGTGGACGAGGAACTAAGCACAACACCTAATGAAATACTTAAGAGAAAGAGAAGATTTTTCATGGCGGTTGATCCTATTATACAGCCCATTGTGCGAGCCGTTTCTTTAAATAAAAAAGTTAGGACTGGCGATACGCAACTAATCATTTTACAAGATATTAACTTAGTTGTTAATGCAGGTGAGACTGTTGCTATTTTGGGTGCCTCTGGTTCCGGTAAATCTACATTGTTAGGATTATTAGCAGGATTAGATACACCATCCAGTGGTACAGTTTATTTAGATGGAGTGAATATTTTTTCATTGAATGAAGATGAGCGTGCAGCTATACGCGGACGTATATTAGGTTTTATTTTTCAATCATTTCAGCTGCTCCCGGCATTAACCGCGATCGAGAATGTAATGCTACCGCTAGAGTTATTAGGTAGTAGTAATGCACGAACCACTGCGCTAGATTTACTTGGGCGAGTTGGGTTAGGAATGCGTCTAAAACACTATCCAAAACAACTCTCCGGTGGTGAACAACAGCGCGTAGCTATTGCACGTGCTTTTGTTACTCAGCCAAAATTATTTTTAGCCGATGAGCCTACTGGCAATTTGGATTCTGTTACCGGAGCGCACATTATTAATCTTATGTTTGAGCTTAATCGTGAGCGTGGAGCAACGTTGTTATTGGTAACTCATGACGAGGCGATCTCTAGTCGTTGTACGCAGCGAGTGAGATTGGCAGGAGGAGAAATAATAAATTAGATGAATGTATTGATTAAATCTATTTTAAATAAATAAATTTTTATGAATCTTCCCAGAATTTCTTTCCGCATGCTTGTCTGTGATTGGCGTGCAGGTGAGTTAAACTTATTGCTATTTGCATTAGTCATTGCAGTGGGCGGAATCGCCACGGTAGGATTTTTTGTTGATAGAGTGCAATTGACACTTTCTCGTCAAGGCAATCAATTGCTTGGTGCAGACTTAATTATTGTTTCAGACCATCAGATTTCCCAACATTATACGGATGAAGCATTACGACTTGGATTAGTCGTCTCCAATGCACTGAAATTTCCTAGCATGGTAGCGAAAGGAGAAAATAGCCTATTAACAGAAATTAAAGCAGTAGCCACAGACTATCCTTTGCGCGGCGAGTTAAGAATTTCAGATAATATCAGTAATGTATCATCTCCTAGAGCAGATTATATTCCCAATGCAATTCCATCATCCGGCTCAGTATGGGTGGATGATAAACTCGCAAATCGCCTTACTCTTAAACAAGGTGACACAATTGAAGTGGGCGCAACAAAATTAACTGTGACTGCGTTAATAACTCAAGAACCGGATCATTCTATTGGTTTTATTAGCCTTGCCCCGCGTTTATTAATTAATGCAGTTGATTTACCTGCAACCAATCTAATAAAACAGGGGAGTCGTGTTACATATCGTCTTTTAATCGCAGGTGATGCCGGATTAGTTAAATCTTTTAAGAGTTGGGCACAGGCACGTCTAGTGCTTGGAGAAAGAATTGAGGATATTCGTGACGCCCGACCTGAAATTAAAACGGTATTAGAGCGGGCGGAGAAATTTCTTAGTCTAGCCGCTATGGCGAGCGTAGTTCTCGCAACAGTAGCAATTGCACTTGCAGTTCGTCAATTCATTCTGCGCCATCTCGATACCTGTGCCGTGATGCGTTGTTTAGGCACTAGTCAGAAAAAAATACTAAAGTTATATCTATATTATTTTATTATGTTTGGAATAGCGGCTAGTTCAATTGGGTGTGTACTTGGTCTAATTTCACAGGAAGTATTGACGTACTGGCTCTCTACAATAGCAGAGGTAGAGATACCGCCGCCCAGTTTATTGCCGGCTATACATGGATTATTATTTGGTATGGCGATACTACTAGGCTTTGCGTTACCGCCACTACTAAATTTAAAAAGTGTGCCAGCGCTGCGCGTATTGCATCGAGATATTGGTTCGCAGAATACCGGTAGTCTGGCGGGTTATGCTACAGGATTGGTAACATTACTAGTATTATTTTTATGGCAGGCTGGAGACGCTCAGCTCGGTATTTCTGTTATGAGCACATTCATCCTTGCGGTAGTAGTTTTTGGTTTTTTTGGTTTTTTAATGATCAAAATTCTTTCAAGTTTACTTGGCCAAACTCGAGGAGTGTGGCATTACGGACTAGCAAGTATCTTAAGACGTACCGCTATTAATGTAGTGCAAATAATAGCAATAGGATTGGGAATAATGGCTTTATTAACTTTAACGTTAATTCAGAATAATTTCTTACAAGATTGGCGGGCCGGTTTACCATCAGATACACCAAATTATTTTTTAGTAAATATTCAAACAGATCAATTACGGCCACTAGAAAATTTTTTTGAGCAGAATGAAATCTTGCCACCAACTGTTTTTCCAATGGTGCGGGGCCGCTTAATTTCTATTAATAATAAAATCGTATTATCAGAAAATTATTTTGATACGCGAGCTAAGAGATTGATAGAGCGTGAATTTAACTTATCGTGGGCAGAAGAAATTCGAAGTGATAATAAGATCATTGCAGGCCACTGGTGGGAAAACGGAGGTATAGGAGAGGCAGTGGTGTCAATAGAAGAAGGTGTTGCGAAAACAATAGGCATTCACTTAGGCGATGTATTAACCTATGAAATAGCAGGCCAAATTCTTTCTGTTACCGTAACTAGTTTACGTAAAGTAAATTGGGATTCATTTCGCGTTAATTTCTTTGTAGTTACGCCGCCGAGTATTCTGAAACAGTACCCGGCAACTTACATCACCAGTCTTTATTTGCAAAAAAAACAGTTAACTGTCATTAATAAATTAGTTAAGAATTTTCCTAATTTTTTAGTAATAGATGTAGAAGCTATCATTGCACAAGTACAGAAAATTATGGAGCAAGTGACCAAAGCAATTGAATTTGTTTTTTTATTTACTCTACTTTCTGGGCTTGCTGTGTTATATGCAGCGATTGTCACCACTCACGATGAACGTGTCTATGAAGCCGCAATATTTCGCGTTCTGGGGGCAAATCGCAGACAATTAGTTAGGGTCTGGGTAATAGAGTTTGCGATACTTGGTGGATTGGCTGGGTTGCTTGCCGCAATAGGAGCAAGTTCGTTAAATTATATTGTTGGCAAGTATGCGCTAAACATGCCTTACACCTTTAATCCATGGGTATTTTTAACAGGCCTGCTCTTTGGTGGTATAGGTGTAGTTGTGGTGGGGTTAATTGGAACTAGAGGCGCTCTCACAAGACCACCGCTACAGACATTACGGAAAATTGCCTAAGCATTAAGGTTCTTATGCCTTGCATAAACGGCAGCACATTCTCTTCAGCCCATACACAGCAATAATCAGTTTAAGGTAAATCGGTGCGCATCTCGGCGGTATTTAATTTCTAGTAAATTATTAAGTGATTGTGAATAAATATTAACCCAGCAAACTTCAAGCTTGCTGGGTTAATATTTACATATTTAAACTAGGTATATCTCAAAATGGTATATCGTCATCCATGTCATCAAACCCACTATTACTTTTAGTAACGGGTTTGCTTTTAGGTGCTATTGTGTCATTGTCTTTTTCTTCTGTTTCGAAGCCAGAGGCACCTGGCTTGTTGCCTAACATTTTCATATCGCTAGCAATAATCTCGGTGGTGTAACGCTCAACACCCGCTTTATCAAGCCATTTACGGGTTTCTAGTCTTCCCTCAACGTATACTGGCCGACCTTTCTTTAGATATTCACCTGCAATTTCAGCAAGTTTCCGATAAAAAGTGACACGATGCCATTCAGTTTTCTCTTGTTTTTCACCATTTTTATCTTTCCAGGTTTCTGTGGTTGCCAAAGTAATATTAGTCACAGCTTCGCCATTTGGCATGTAACGAGTTTCAGGATCTTTGCCAAGGTTGCCGATAAGTATGACTTTATTAATTGATGCCATTTACATTTCCCCCTTTAGTAATTGAATAACCTGTTTCTCGTCAAAACCATTTAAGTCTACTTTTAGATAAGCCACCCCTTCATTTGCCATTACCAAAGCCTCATGTACACCCGTTAAAGCTGCTAATTCACACGATAATTCGTTAGCTCTGTTGGTATTAATTTTTTGTACGGGATACATCTTGGTGCGTACAGCAGCCGGTGTTTTCATGGTTGCAGCTAACCATAGCCATAATGCTAACAGAGTACCGCAGAATATAAATAGTGCAGGGCCGCCATAATTTCCGTATAAATAGCCCCCTGTGGTTGCGCCAACAAAGGAACCGAGAAATTGAATACTGCTATAAACCCCAATGGCAGTACCTTTCATACCTACTGGAGCAATCTTGGAAATGAGCGATGGCAAACTAGCTTCTAATAAATTAAATGCAGCAAAGAATACTAATAATGCTACTGCTATTCCCCATAAGGAATCTAGCATCAACGCCAGCAATAATTGAGCCACCATTAATACCGCTACAGCTGAAACAAATACCGGTTTGAGTTTAGCCTTCTTTTCTGCATAAATAATAGCCGGAATAATTAATGCCATGGACAGTATTAATACTGGTAAGTAGATCTGCCAATGATGATCTACTGCCAGTCCAGCGTTGCGTAGTGATAGGGGGATTACTAACCACAATGCCATGAGTGTTGCGTGAAGCGTGAACACACCAAAATTCAGACGTAATAATTCAGGGTCACGCAGTACATTGTGAAATCTCTTTCCAGATGTCTCGGTATCGGAATGGAAATGACTGATTAGAGGATCTGGAATAACTTTATAAATTACTATTAAGGCTAATAATGCAAGCACACCTGTCATAACAAAAATTCCTGGTACTCCGATTAAGTGATTTAATGTGGGGGCAATGATTAGGGAGAAAGCAAAAGTAATGCCAATAGTCATACCAATTGCGGCCATTGATTTGGTGCGCTGTTCTTCACGAGTAAGATCGGCAGCAAGCGCCATCACTGCGGCAGAGATTGCTCCAGAACCTTGGATAACGCGACCAAAAATTACCCAGTAAATATCAGTGGCGGAAGCGGCAACAAAGCTGCCGATGCCAAATAGAATTAATCCAATATAAATAACTGGTTTACGTCCAATGCGATCGGACAACCATCCAAAGGGAATTTGTAGTATTGCTTGGGTGAGTCCGTATGCACCAAGTGCAATACCGACTAGTGTGTAATTATCGCCACCAGGCAAATGCTCAGCATAAAACGCAAATACAGGCAAAATAATAAACATTCCCAGCATTCGCAATCCATAGATGCTTGCCAAGCCAGCAGTGGCTCTAAGCTCTATTGAAGACATTTTTTCAGGAGAGGATGGGGTGGGCATCGATAAAATTGGGAATTTATTAAAATTTTTAGTATAGTAGCAGGTTGTCCAGTTCTTAGGTAGTCAATGGAATTTATCAAAATTCGTGGTGCACGTACCCACAATCTAAAAAATATCAATCTCGATCTTCCGCGCAATAAGTTGATCGTAATTACCGGTTTATCTGGATCCGGTAAATCTTCGCTTGCATTTGACACACTTTACGCAGAAGGTCAGCGCCGTTATGTAGAGTCACTTTCTACATATGCAAGACAATTTCTGCAATTGATGGAGAAACCAGATGTAGATTTAATAGAGGGTCTCTCCCCAGCTATTGCTATTGAACAAAGAGCCACTTCGCATAATCCACGCTCTACCGTTGGCACTGTCACGGAGATCCATGATTACATGCGTTTATTATTTGCACGTGCAGGAGATCCGCAATGTCCTGATCATGGCACTACATTGACGGCACAGAGCGTTTCACAAATGGTAGATTACGTGCTCCAATTACCAGTAGACACTCGATTAATGATTCTTTCTCCCCTGATAATAGATCGCAAAGGAGAGCAGGCGGATTTATTTGATGAGTTACGTGCACAAGGTTTTATGCGCTTAAGGATAGATGGGAAAGTATATGCAATCGACGCATTGCCGAAACTACAGAAAAATAAAAAACATATAGTAGAGGTGGTGATAGACAGGCTAAAAGTCTCTTCTGATCTTAAACAACGATTAGCGGAATCATTTGAAACCGCGCTACGTCACGCTGACGGACGAGCCCTAGTAATGGAGGTGGATTCTGGCCATATGCATCTATTTTCCGCTAAATTTAGTTGCCCAATATGCAGTTATTCATTACCAGAACTAGAACCAAGATTATTTTCCTTTAATAGTCCGATGGGGGCCTGTCCTAAATGTGACGGTCTTGGACAGGTAACATTTTTTGATTCTAAGCGCATTGTTGCTTTTCCTCATCTGTCATTGGCCTCTGGGGCGATTAAGGGATGGGATCAGCGCAATCAATTTTATTTTCATATGTTAGTAAGTCTTTCAAGACACTATAATTTTGATTTGGAGATTCCATTTGAAGAACTCTCTACAGATATTCAACAAATTATTCTAAGAGGATCTGAGAAAGAGAAAATTTTATTTTTGTATCTAAATGAGAGTGGATCTAAAAATCATAGAGAGCATATTTTCGAAGGTATTATTCCTAACTTGGAGCGACGTTATAAAGAGACGGACTCATTAGCGGTGCGTGAGGAACTGGGAAAATACTTGAATTCCCAGTCTTGTTCTGCATGTAGCGGCACTCGTTTATGTCGTGAAGCTCGTCACGTGCAGGTAGGAGGGCGAGCCATTTACGAAATTAATGCATTATCTTTAAAAGAAGCTCAGACATTTTTTGATCAAATGAGGCTGATTGGAAATAAACATGTTATTGCGGAAAGAATTGTAAAAGAGATTTCTGGCCGTTTACTGTTTCTTAACAATGTTGGGCTTGATTATTTATCGCTAGATAGGTCTGCTGATACGCTATCTGGCGGAGAATCTCAACGCATTCGTCTTGCTAGTCAGATCGGGTCTGGACTGACTGGTGTGATGTATGTGCTAGATGAGCCTTCCATTGGTTTGCATCAGCGGGATAATGGACGACTTTTGGAAACTCTCAAAAATTTACGCGATCTTGGTAACAGTGTAATTGTAGTTGAGCATGATCAAGATGCTATACTTGCGGCTGATTATGTAGTTGATATGGGTCCTGGCGCAGGCGAACACGGTGGATCAATTGTCGCTCAGGGTGCGCCCGAAATTATTAAAAAAGATTTAGATTCGCTCACAGGTAAATATCTTTCTGGAAAGTTAATTATTGCGTTACCAGAAAGACGTATGAAACCAAAAAATAATCGTTGGTTGGTAATTGAAGGAGCCTCTGGTAATAATCTAAAAAATGTCACCTTTAGCTTACCAGTAGGCTTATTTGTATGTGTTACCGGCGTATCTGGTTCAGGTAAATCCACCCTTATTAATAACACTTTGTATAATGCCATGGCGCGACATCTCTATGGCAGTAATGCGGAACCTTCACCCTATAGAAATTTAGACGGATTGGCTTTTTTTGATAAAGTCATTAACATGGATCAGAGTCCTATCGGACGCACTCCTCGTTCTAATCCGGCTACCTATACTGGATTATTTACACCAATTCGTGAATTGTTTTCTGATACACCCCAAGCGCGTGAGCGTGGTTATGGTCCAGGACGATTCTCTTTCAATGTTAAAGGTGGACGTTGCGAAGTTTGTCAAGGGGACGGTGCAATCAAGGTAGAAATGCATTTTCTGCCAGATATATATGTTTCGTGTGATGTTTGTCATGGCAAACGTTATAACCGTGAGACATTAGAAATTTTATATAAAGATAAAAATATTAACGAAATTTTGCACATGACAGTGGAGCAAGCATATAAGTTTTTTAATTCAATTCCAGTGGTGGCGAGAAAGTTAAAAACATTGCTGGAAGTGGGGTTGGGCTATATTAAAATAGGACAATCTGCAACAACACTTTCCGGCGGAGAGGCTCAGAGAGTGAAATTGTCATTAGAGCTTTCAAAGCGCGATACAGGTCGCACTCTCTATGTGTTAGATGAACCGACTACTGGCTTACATTTTCAAGATATTGACTTATTGTTGAAAGTATTGCATCGGCTACGTGATAATGGTAATACTGTAGTGGTTATAGAGCATAATCTTGATGTAATTAAGACCGCTGATTGGGTTATTGACCTTGGTCCAGAAGGTGGTGAGTATGGGGGTCACATTATTGCCGAGGGCACGCCAGAGGAAGTGGCGGAAAACAAAATGAGTTTTACTGGCTATTACTTAAGGACTGCACTTAATTTATGACATTTTACAAGAAAGTTTTTTGCGTAAAGATAACTTATCGAAAAAATTAAGTTGTTTAGATTCAGACTAGTTTTTTCTTGCCAATAGAGCATCGTAATGTTTTATACTGATATTGATTAGATAGAGTGTTTATTTTAAGAAAATAAAATTTATGAGTACATCAGCAAGAGTACTGGTGGTCGAAGATGAATTAGCAGTTCAAGAATTAATTGGGCACAGTTTAAAAAGGGCTGGCCATACTGTTATTTTCGCGGAAGATGCAGAGCAAGCAATGAAGGTAATTAAAGATATTTTGCCTGACTTACTCTTGCTCGACTTAATGTTGCCAGGAATAAATGGTGTCGAATTGATTAGAATTTTACGAGGAGTTTCGCGCACTAAAATTCTTCCTATTATTCTTCTCACCGCACGTTCTGCAGAGAGCGATATAGTCTCAGGGTTAGAGGCTGGTGCGGACGATTACATTACCAAGCCTTTTTCACCACGCGAGTTAATTTCTAGAATCAAAGCAGTACTCCGACGACGCGCGCCAGAATTAGTTAACGATATAGTAGAAATAAGGGGGTTAAGTCTCGATCCAACCACTCACCGCGTCACAATTGATGATCAGAATGTAGAGGTGGGCCCAACAGAGTTTCGATTGTTACATTTTTTTATGACTCATCCTGAAAGAGTTTACACACGCTTACAGTTGCTCAATGAAGTATGGGGAGATCATGTGTTTATTCAGGATCGTACTGTTGATGTGCATATTAGAAGATTGCGGAAGATATTACAGGTTTTTCACAAGGAAGATATTCTGCAAACGGTAAGAGGATCTGGTTATCGAATGTCTATCAATACAAGTCATTAAATGTGGAATAATATAAGAGTGATAATTAACCTTCTTTATTTTTAACAACGTCGTGTCTACTCTTCTAGAACGTTTTTTTTCTACTATTATTCTTACGGTTGTTGCTGGATTTTTTTGGATAATATGGGACGTTATCACAGCTTTAGTATTTTATAGTACCACTCTGCTCTTGCTGCATACTTATCACCTGAGCAATCTGATAGCCTTAGAAGTTTGGTTAAAATCTCTTGCACATGGGACGGCTAATTTACCTAATAGCTCTGGCGCATGGGGAGGTATTTTTTCACTTCTGGCGCGTCTCGTACGTAATCAAGATCAAAATCAAGAACAATTAAACTCTGCCTTAGAGCGTTTGAGACGGGCGACTGCAGCAATGCCGGAGGGCATTGTAATCCTAGATGAAGAGAATCGTATTGAATGGTCTAATAAAATGGCCGAACAGCACTTCGGTATTAATTTTAGTCAGGATGCTTACCAACAAGTTACTTATTTAGTGCGTCAACCGCAGTTTGCTAATTATCTGCTAACAAGAAATTACAGTGAACCGCTAGTAATGGAGCAATCTCGTCATCATGGGTTGCTTCTTTCACTGCAATTAGTACCTTACGGTGATAAGCAGAAATTATTGATTAGTCATGATGTCACTCGTCTCCGGGAAATGGAAGTTATGAGGCAGGATTTTGTGGCTAATGTTTCGCATGAGTTGCGTACACCGTTGACGGTAATTTACGGCTTTCTTGAGATTTTTGCAGAAGAAGACGAGATAGACTCTAAAATGTATAAGCAGGCGGTAGTCCTGATGACTGAACAAGCAAATCGCATGAAGGGTCTATTGGAAGATTTATTGACTTTGTCACAGCTAGAGAATGTCAGAAACCAAGTGCACGAGGAAATTATTGATATGGTCGATTTATTAAAAGAAATATATCAAGAGACTGAATCTATAGATTCTGGACGTCATCATATCAACTCAGAGCTAAATACGGACATCAAATTATTAGGAAGTAAGAGTGAATTACGAAGTGTGTTTAGTAATCTCATTACCAATGCTATCAAGTATACCCCTGATGAAGGGACGGTCACTCTAAAATGGGAGATCCTCGGAGATGGACGAGGTGTATTCTCCGTGCAGGATAACGGTATTGGTATTAGCTCAGAGCATATCCCGCGTCTAGCTGAACGTTTTTATCGAGTGGATTTAAGTCGCTCACGTGCAACTGGTGGCACTGGTTTGGGGCTGGCTATTGTCAAACATGCATTGAATCGTCATCAAGCAGAATTAAAGATCGTTAGTGAAATCGGAAAAGGTAGTTGTTTTAGCGCCCAATTCCCATCAAGGCGCCTAATAAAGTAGTACGATAAGTAATTTAGATAAATTCCGATTATTTAGTAGCCTATGAACAGGTGTTTTAAATATGTTTAAGATTATTGAAAATTTTATCGGTAACACTCCTTTGGTCAAACTCAAGCGCCTTCCTGGAGAAACTAGTAATGTGATTCTGGCTAAACTAGAAGGTAATAATCCAGCTGGATCAGTGAAAGATCGACCTGCAATTTCAATGATCTTGCGTGCACAAGAACGTGGAGATATTAAACCTGGAGATACCTTAATCGAGGCTACTAGTGGCAATACTGGCATAGCCTTGGCAATGGCAGCGGCGATGATGGGCTATCGTATGATACTGATAATGCCCGAGCATTTAAGTATAGAGCGACGGCAATCAATGGGTGCATTTGGTGCGCAGATTATATTAACTCCTAAGGAAGGGGGTATGGAAGAAGCACGAGATATAGCTGAATCTATGTGTGAAAAAGGGCTTGGAACTATTCTCAATCAATTTACTAATTTTGATAATCCACTGGCGCACTATGAGGGAACTGCGCCAGAGATTTGGCGCGATACTGCAGGAAAAATCACGCATTTTGTAAGTAGCATGGGTACCACTGGCACCATCATGGGCTGCTCTAAGTATTTTAAGGAAAAGAATGCTGCAATTCAGATAATAGGCGTGCAGCCAGAGGATGGCGCCCAAATTCCAGGTATTCGTAAATGGCCAATTGCTTACTTGCCAAAGATTTATGATGCTAAGCGAGTAGATCGTATTATGCTGACTTCTCAAGCAGAAGCAGAGAATTTTACTCGACGTCTGGCACGTGAAGAAGGAATTTTTGCTGGAGTTTCATCTGGTGGCGCATTAGCAGGAGCATTGAAAATTTCTGCTGAGACTGAAAATTCGGTGATTGTTTTTATTGCATGCGACCGTGGAGATCGTTACCTCTCTACTGGAATATTTCTTGCTTAAATCAACTTATTAAGGTGGGTATAGAATCCTTAATAACCTGAAGAAATTGATATTAAATAATTGTACTGTCTCAGTGAGTAGAATTAAGAATCTATATAGGTAAATTAACATGACTGCGATTCTAGTTTTTGATATTGAGACGGTTCCTGATACCGAAGGATTTCGTAAACTCCATAATCTTGATTTAGAGCTCTCGTCTGCCGATATTGCAGAAATGGCTTTCCAGTCACGTCGTCAAGTTATTGGTACTGATTTTTTACAATTACACATGCAAAAAATCATAGTAATCTCATGTGTGCTACGTGACGAGAATAGTTTTCGAGTGTGGTCATTAGAAAATAAAGAAGGTTCCGAAGCGGAGCTTATTCAAAGATTTTTTGATGGTATTGATAAATACACTCCTCAACTGGTCTCTTGGAATGGCGGTGGTTTTGATCTACCGGTGTTGCACTATCGTAGTTTAATCCACGGAATTCAAGCCCTTCATTATTGGGATACAGGCGATAATAATCGGGAATTTAAATGGAATAATTATATTGGTCGGTATCACGCCCGACATCTTGATTTAATGGATATGTTAGCGCTCTATCAATCACGGGCTGCGGTTCCATTAGACGATATTGCAAAATTGGTAGGTTTTCCTGGAAAATTGGGAATGGATGGTTCTCAAATTTGGAGCGCATTCCAGAATGGAGAGATTGCAGCAATCCGAAATTATTGTGAAACTGATGTAGTGAATACCTATCTTATATTCCTACGTTTTCAGTTTATACGTGGTATTTTTTCTAATGAAAAATATCAATATGAGTGTGAATTAGTTCGAGCAACACTAGGAAATTCTGTCGAGCCTCACTGGAAAAGATTTATGAGTCAGTGGACACATAAATAATAAAATAATGCATTATGCGTTTTCTATGTTATGTATAGAATTAAGTAACTACATCTGAAGGTTATCATGAGTTTTTTTTCTTTTCTCTTGGACATAGATGGAATCTGGAATAATATTTTTTCCTATCTATTTTGGTTTGTCATGCTGTTTTTGATTATTGGATTGATGACAATGGGGGCGCAAAAAAGAATTACCATGAGACACAGTCGATCCGGTTTACTGAAATCAGGGTATGTCAATTATTGCTGGACTTATTTTTTTATTGGTTGGATGGTACCAATAGTGAGAGGTGAGATTGGAATCGGCATGCTACATTTAGCTTTAACTTTTTTCACGTTCGGAATGTTTCAACTAATAATGCCATTTTTATATAATAAACAGTACATGACTCGTTTGCTTGTAGATGGTTGGAAATTACATGATAGCGAGGAGCTTAATGAATTAGCGAAATTGAAGTTAGGCATAGAAAATTAATAGACTTAATAGACGATTCTGCTTGAGTAGTAGCCTGTCAAGAATACAATTTTTTGCAGCAGCGACTTCATAAAATTAGTTTGATCAACGCTTATTTCCTTTTATTTACAAATTTTTGACTTGATAGGTCTATGTTTTTGGGTAAGACCAACTCGTATTTCAGACTGTAATAGTCTCTTTAGCGTATTTTTCTACCGCAAAGATTTGTATAAACATATATTCGTACTTCTAAGAAATGATTGATATTATTTGGTGTTGAATGGAAGTGGCGGGTTAATAGATTTGTATAAGTATACGTTATAAATTAAACATGAATAATCCCGTTGTTATTGCATCTCTTGATCAAGAAGGCCGTGGCGTTGCTCAGGCTGAAGGTAAAATTATTTTTATCGAGGGCGCATTACCAGGCGAAACCGTCACTTACGATACTTACCGTAATAAACCGAGTTTTGAATTGGCAAAGATTGGGCGAATTATCAAGCCAGTCTTCACGCGAGTAACGCCACAATGTAAGCATTTTGGGGTATGCGGCGGATGTAGTTTACAGCACATGGATGCCCGCGCTCAGGTAGCTGCTAAACAACGTGTTCTGGAAGACAATTTTAAGCATATTGGTAAAGTTAAACCAGAGGTAATGTTGCCAGCTATATACGGGGAAGTATGGGGTTATCGTTACCGGGCAAGATTTTCAGTACGTTATGTTGCTAAAAAGGGAGGAGTATTAATAGGTTTTCATGAGAAACGCAGTAGTTTTGTTGCCGATATGCAGATCTGTAAAATTATGCCACCACATATATCGGCACTTATCTTGCCATTGAGAGAGCTGCTGGTCAATTTATCTATTCGCGATCAAATTCCACAGTTGGAGGTATCGCTCGGAGATAAGGTTAATGTAATGGTATTGCGTATCATGGAAGAACCCAATAGAGCAGATAAAGAAGCGCTTAAAGTATTCGCCGATCATCATCGTATCCAATTCTTTCTGCAACCTGGAGGAGCAAATACAGCTTACCCATTTTATCCATTAGATGAAACGGAGTTGAGTTACACCTTACCAGAATTTAATATCTCAATACCTTTTCACCCCACTGAATTTACTCAAGTTAACCCAACTATGAATCGTATGTTAGTTAGAAGTGTAGTGAATCTACTTAATCCACAACCAAAGGAACGCATGGCTGATTTTTTTTGTGGGCTGGGAAATTTTACTTTGCCAGTTGCGCGACATGGGACTAAAGTAGTTGGTTATGAGGGTAATTCTGAGACGGTGCAACGAGCAAGAGTAAACGCTAAACGCAATAAACTGGAAGAGAATACTCAGTTTATTAAGGCTAATTTATTTGAAATAAATGAAGCATGGATGGAAGAGCAGGGATTCTTTAGCAAAATGTTGATCGATCCGCCACGTGATGGGGCGGCTGCAGTAGTGAATGCTTTAGGGAAGAAGGGATTACTCCCTAAAAGGATTGTTTATGTGTCTTGCAACCCCGCCACTTTGGCACGGGATGCCGAGGTGTTGGTGCACATGAAAAATTATCGCTTGAGAGCGGCAGGTGTAATTAATATGTTTCCTCATACCGCACATATTGAATCTATTGCATTGTTTGATAAATTGTAATCTACCACGGTTGTACGAGACATGAACATGTTTCTAAAAATGACCGTAGATCATTTTTAGAAACGAAGTGAAAGGGGCATTCCGAGACGTCAGTCTCTATCTCCTGAAAATGCCATTAGTAATTGCAGTAGACTGACAAACAGATTATAGATACTGAGATAAATACCAAGTGTTGCCATCACATAGTTAGTTTCACCACCATGAATAATTCGACTTACATCAAACAAGATAAAGCCAGAGAATAGTAGTACTGAGATTCCCGATATAGCAAGTGATGCAGCCGGCATAGCAAAGAATAGATTAGCAACAGAGGCGATGATTAGCAGTATTAATCCCACAAATAGAAAGTTTCCCATGAAACCAAAATCTTTGCGGGTAACAGTGGCAATTCCAGCTAGAGTAAAGAAAATAATACCAGTACCGGCAGCAGCAGTACCTACTAAGTGTGCGCCATTTTTAAAATGTAGGGCGTATTGTAACATTGGTCCCAACCACCAACCAGCCACAAAAGTGAATCCAAATAGTAACACTATTCCCCAAACACTGTTGCGAGTAGCATTGATCGCGAACATTAGACCCATCATCACAGCTAGCATGAGTAGTGGACCCATAATCGGAGATTGTGCAAGGAAAGAGAAGTTAGCCCCCACTCCTAGTAATGCCCCTAAGATTGTTGGGATCATAGTTAAACCAAGCATCCAATAGGTGCTACGCAGAACCTTGTTAGGTGCAATTGCAAGACCAGCTATCTGAGAATCTTTATTTGAATATCGTAATTCAGGTTGCATAATGTCTCCTTAATTCTTGGATTAAGCAAATCGGTGTAAAATTATTTATTAGCTTATAAGACTACTTACATTCATGGAAAGTTGCAATTTTTTATAAAAAATATAAATTTTTTCTTGCTATTTCATTGCATTAAGATTGGCTTGCGCATCAGCGCTTCCTTGCGCAGCAGCCTTTTGGAAAAATTCGACAGCTTTGGAAGTACTTTTTGGCACACCTTCCCCTGTAAGATACATTACAGCAATATTATTTTGCGCATCAGCGTTTCCTTGCGCAGCAGCCTTTTGGAAAAATTCGACAGCTTTGGCAGCATCTTTGGCTAACCCACCTTCACCATTAGCATACATTAGACCAAGATTTAATTGAGCCTCAGCATTTCCTTGTAAAGCAGATCGATGAAACCATGCCGCAGCTGTCGCAGGATCATTATTCATAATTTTCCCAGCAGTATCTTTAGATATGGCTGCGCCTGTAAAGTACAATACACCAAGACCGTTTTGCGCTATAGCATTTCCCGCATCAGCTTCTTTTTTTAAACGCAAGAATTTCTCTTCTGCTGTCGGTTCATTTTTTGGTGCAGGCGGCATTATCTCACTTGCTAATTTAGATTTTTCTTCAGGAGTCAACTCCTTTGTAAGAACCGCAGGTAACTCTGTTTCAAGCGTTATCTCACTTCCTAATGCGAATACTTTGGATTGATTTTCAGATTCTTTTTCCCCGCAACCGAAGAGCGATAGCGAGAGACAAGAAAGTAAGAAGATAGCCAAAGGGGTCACTATAAAGTTCATCCAGATTCTCTTTATTGGATCGATATAAAATAACTGCCAGGGATGTCGTATTCAAAAAATACAGACAGACAATGCACATTCGCTTCACAGGCAGTTATGTCAACGGATACTTATACTCAACTGACAGCAATAATGATCTTAATACGTAGAAAACTTCTGCTTGCACATTATTATAAATGTATTTAACTGTATTTTATCATTGCTATTGTTTTGACGTAAATAAAAGCGATGCAGAGAAATCAATAATTCAGATCAATTTTGATATTGTATTTCTCTTTTATCCTTATACATTGTATCAATGTATAAGGATAAATATAGGTGCTATAACATAAATTTTATTTCAGATAGAAGCCTCTAATGACAAGTCTGATCAATACTTTTTGATAACAAGAAGATCTTACTTTGTGTTATAGTTTTTAATCAACTTAAAAAGGGAAATTTATGAAAACAGTACTTACAGCCGTTGTTATGTTGTTTGCATTTACCGGAAGTGTTTATGCCGCAATTAATATCAATACAGCAACTCAAGCCGAGCTTGAAGCTCTAAAATCGGCAGGCATTACTACCATTAAAGCTAAAGCAATTATCGCTTACCGTACCAAGGCTGGTGCATTTAAATATGTAGATGATATAGAAAAAGTTGATGGCATTAATAGCCATACTGTTGATATGGAACAGTTACGTACAGCTATTACAGTTACAGGCCCAACTGTTTTAAGGAAATAAGATAAGACTGTAATCTGATTTAAATACAGATGTATTAGAGGGGATATCTCTATAGAGGG
>Ga0209553_1000073_pt1 | contig 46115 bp, 47 predicted proteins | sample LauGreFBDMM110DN_2_FD_188217 | JGI IMG/M metagenome (GOLD analysis project Ga0209553, IMG submission 188217) | Freshwater lake microbial communities from Lake Michigan, USA - Fa13.BD.MM110.DN (SPAdes) (version 2) | ecosystem: Environmental > Aquatic > Freshwater > Lake | place: Lake Michigan...
GCACTGCTGACCCGCATCATATCACAAAAATAATCTGGCTTACAGTGAAGAGGATGGAAAACTGGAAAATTGCAATGCCTGAATATTCGGTTCCAATAAAAATAAACAAAAATATTTTCTGCATCATTTCTATTTTTCCCTGATTCAAACCAGGACTTCAAATAACTTGTCTAATTTTTGTACAAACATTTTCCATTTGCATTTCATTTTCAGTGCGCGGTTTTTAGTTGGCAGCACAAATTTGTAGTTTCGAATTATCTGAATTGAAAATATTGTGTGGTTCTCTGATCCAGTCAATGCAAGGTAGCACTGCACATTCGTGCCTATGCGACAAAAATTAACAATGCTTACAGCTGAAATGCAAAAGCCCGAAACTAGTTCGGGCTTTATTTAAAAGTTCAATATCGTTTTGCACTGCAGCATGAGTTCTTGCTGCGTTTGAAGTTGCTAGCTCAGTGCCAGGGATATTTGACGCTTGATGTTATCAACTGCAGCAACGCCATTAATTTTAAGCAGCCGTACACTTGTGTCAGCTCTGGCAATTTCTGCATAGAAACTCACAAGCGGTTCAGTTTGTTGGTGATAGACAGAGAGTCGTTTGCGTACAGTTACCTCGCTGTCATCCGCACGCTGCACCAAATCTTCACCGGTTTCATTGTCCTTGTTGGCAATACGCGGCGGATTGAAATCAACATGATAGACACGCCCAGAACCCGGATGGACCCTGCGCCCACTCAGTCGTTTTACAATTTCATCATCCGGCACATCAATTTCGAGCACTACATCAATCGGTACACCAGCCTCTACCATAGCTTCAGCTTGAGGAATGGTTCGCGGAAAGCCATCGAACAGGAAGCCGCCTTTGCAATCAGCCTGATTAATCCGCTCCTTCACCAGCGCGATAATTATTTCATCAGTCACCAGACCACCAGCAGTCATCACCTGCTCAACCTTTAATCCAAGCTCAGTTTTCGCCTTCACAGCGGCGCGCAGCATGTCGCCTGTGGAGATTTGCGGAATACCAAATTTCTCGGTGATGAATTGCGCCTGCGTTCCCTTACCAGCGCCGGGTGCTCCCAAAAGTATTATTCGCATCTATTCCAGCCTCTAATTTCTATGTAATCTTCTCAAACCCTGCCAACCCAAGAATTTTGCCTGCAATACCCTTCTCGATTATAAGCCGGAACGCTTCGCTGCTTCCCATAACTCATCCAACTCCATGAGCTTGGCTTCCTGCGGTTGCTTGCCTTGCATGTGCAGTGCACGTTCAATCCAGCGAAACCGCGCTTCGAAACGCCGATTCGTGCCTCGCAGTGCCATTTCCGGTTCGATATTGCAGTGACGTGCCAGATTCACCACCGCAAACAGTATATCTCCCAACTCCTGCGCCATGCGTTCCTGACCTTCATGCTGGACCGCGCTTTCGAATTCAGCGATCTCTTCACGCAATTTCGTCAATACCGGCTGCAGTGTGGGCCAATCAAAACCAACATTGGCGGCGCGTTTTTGCAACTTGCGTGCCCGCTCCAATGCTGGCATGGCCAGCGGTACATCATCCAGAATGCTCGCCATCTCAAGTTCGTCGTTGGCGCCCTGCTGCAATCGCTTTGCAGAGCGCTCCCCCTGCTTGATGGCCTCCCAATTCACAACCACTTCATCCGCGGAAATTTCCTGCCGCTGACCGAATCGACTCACGTCGCCATCATGAAACACGTGGGGATGCCGACGAATCAATTTCTGTGTGATGGCCTTGGCGATGTCATCAAAATTGAACTGTCCCTGCTCACGGGCAATCTGGGCATAGAATACAACCTGGAATAGCAGATCTCCCAGTTCGTCGCGCAAGTCCGGCATATTTGCATTTTCAATGGCAGCCACTACTTCATACACTTCTTCCAGGGTATAAGTGGCCAACGAAGCGATAGTTTGCTCCAGATCCCAGGGGCAACCGTGGTCCGCATCCCGGAGCATGGTCATCACCATGACCAATTGGTTTATCGCATCCAGATTATTGAAGGCATGCATTTTCACTAATTTACACTCACTATCGCTGCATCACTATTTGTTGGGAACGAACACAGCCATAGATTCCACATGGGTTGTATGTGGAAACATATCCATTACTCCGGCTGCTTGCAAACGATAACCTGCTGCCACAAGCGCCGCGCTATCACGCGCCAGGGTCGCCGGATTGCAAGAGATGTAGACTATTTTGCTGGCGCCGAGTGCGGCAATCTGCGGAATTATTTCTATGGCACCCGAACGCGGAGGGTCCAGCAATATCTTCGTAAATTTTTCTCTGGCCCAACTCTTGTCAGCAAGTGGTTCACATAAATTTGCCGCATGAAATGCCGCATTGTGGATTTTATTGCTGCGGGCATTCTCTTCTCCCCTGCTAACCATTTCCTGGCTGCCTTCCACTCCAATCACTTGGTGACAGGACCGCGCAATGGGTAAGGTAAAGTTTCCGAGTCCGCAAAAAAGATCCAGCACGATATCTGTCGAGTTTAGATCGAGCAAGGTCAGAGCCTGGCGAATGATCAGTCGATTAATTTCACCGTTGATCTGGGTGAAATCCAGTGGATGGAATTCGAGGCGCAAATCGTAATCGGGCAGATAGTAGGCCAGTCGCGGAGGAGTACCCGCTGGATAGAGCTTATGCACACTGTCCGCGCCCCCAGGTTGTAAATACATATCCACATTGTGCAGGTTTGCGAATTCCTCAAGCGCGAGCAAATCTTCGGCATGCAGCGCCTCCATGTGGCGCAATACCAGTGCTACATGAGCATTGTTCTCTGTAGACAGATCTGCGGCATGCTCACCAACTGCGATCTCGATCTGCGGTAGCGCATAACTACCATGTAGCTGGCTAATCAAGCCGCGCAGTGGCTTGATCAGTGCCGCTACGCTGGCGTGCAATACCTGACAGTTGTCCATATCAGTGATGAAGCCACTGTATTTTTCGCGGAACCCAACCAATGCCCCACCTTTCTTCAGCACCATGCGCACAGCCAGACGTGCCTTGCGGCGATAATGATAAGAGCCAGATTGCAAGTGTGGTAGCAATTCAAAGTTGGCAGAAGTTGCGTGCTTGAGTTGTTCCAGTAGCACGCGCTGCTTGAATGCAATTTGCGCATCGGGATGCATATGTTGCAGCGAGCAACCACCGCAGGTGCCCGCAAACTCACATTGGGGTTGCACTCGATCCGCTGCGGCTTTGATCACCGCTTCCATACGCAGTTCGTCCAACTGGCTGCGGCGGCGTACAAATCTTGCTGAAACCTGTTCATCCGGCAAGGCGCCATCCACGAACGCTACCTTGCCATCAATGTGAGCGATGCCACGGCCTTCATGACTGAGCCCTGTTATGGAAAGCACTACAGGATCTGGCGGCAATTTGGGTGGACGATAGCGACGACCGCTCATGCCATGCCTTGGCTGTACTGGTCACACAGGTGCGCGGCAGGCAGGCTCATTGTGCAAAGACACCGGTAGACAGGTAGCGATCACCGCGGTCGCAAATAATCACGACGATGGTGGCATTCTCCACCTGATGCGATAACTGCAACGCGCCGAATACGGCACCGCCGGAAGACACCCCGCAAAAAATGCCTTCCTCACGCGCCAGTGCCTTCATTGTGGTTTCCGCATCACGCTGATCTACTTCAATGATTTGATCGACCCGACTGCGATCAAAAATCTTGGGAAGATAAGCCTCGGGCCAGCGCCGGATTCCCGGAATGCGCGATCCTTCTTTTGGTTGCAGTCCCACAATCTGAATTGCTGAATTCTGTTCCTTTAAAAATCGTGACACTCCCATGATGGTGCCAGTAGTACCCATGGAGCTTACAAAATGAGTGACACCGCCCTTGGTGTCGCGCCAGATCTCCGGACCGGTATGCAGGTAATGTGCGTTCGGATTATCCTGATTCGCAAACTGGTCCAGGACCCTGCCCTTGCCTTCGCGCTGCATGGCCGCGGCCAGATCGCGCGCACCTTCCATGCCTTGCTTCTCGGTGACCAGAATTAGCTCGGCACCATAGGCTGTCATGGAGGCCTTGCGTTCATTGCTCATATTAGCGGGCATGATCAGAATCAATCGATAACCTTTGATGGCGGCGACCATAGCCAAGGCGATGCCAGTATTACCACTGGTAGCCTCGATCAGCACATCACCTGGTTTGATGTCACCGCGCAGTTCGGCTTGTTGGATCATACTGAGAGCAGGACGATCCTTGACCGAACCTGCAGGATTATTGCCTTCCAATTTCACCAGAATATTATTCGATGTAGTTCCAGGCAGTCGTTGCAATTTAACCAACGGCGTGTTGCCAATCTGGGATTCGATGGTTTTGTATGACCCTGCTCCTGCCGTCTTCTTTGAATTCGATGGGGGTTGTTGCGACGCTGGCTGCGTTGTTGGGGATTTCTTTGGCATTGGCTCGATTGGAATCTGGTGAACGCGCGACAGTGACCACGCGAGAAGCGCAAAATTCTACACGGATTGGAGAACAGGTGAAAGCGGCTTACTTTAGCGGGAGCTTTTCTGCGGGAACAGGCTGCGGCTATGCAAGGGCTTGTCGCCCAAATGAGCGTTTAATGCCAGCCGTAACAGTCGTTTCGCGGCCTGCGCATGCTCCCTGTTGCGTAAATCAAATTCGCGCAGAGCAATCAACTGCTCACCACGAAACAACCTTGGATTGGCCGCTGGTGTACGCGCGGTGATATTGGCATGCACTTCGGCAAGTTCGGCAGAATTTGAATCAGCATGCAATTCTTCGTCAGTCAGCTCGAAACCGATATCCGGTGTGAACCGATAAATCTGGTTATTGATGATTTCAGAATGCGTGCGGCAATCCTCTTGCAGATTGATGGCATAACCCAAATCCGCCAGCAAATTTAATTCGAAACGACGCAGCACCACTTCCATGTCTGACTCACCCTGCAACGCTGCAAGTGTGTCCTGATAATTCATATAAAGCGCTTTGTGTTCAACATGCAGCATTAACATGCGTGTAAGCAACTCATTCACATACAGCCCGCTGAACAGTCGCGGCCCCTGTAAGTGGATCGCCGCCAGCCCGCTCTCGATACCGCTGACAGTTTTTACCTCGCCACGCCCACTGAATGACACGAGCAAGGGATGAAATAATTGTAAAAAGGGACGTAGCCTGGACTTGTTGGCACGCACACCACGGGCGATAGCCCGCACCCGCCCATAATCCATGCAGAAAAAATCAACTAACAGGCTGGTATTCTGGAAGGGCCTACTATGCAGCACATATGCCGGCTGTAATTGCACTCGCTGTTCCATCGCGCACTACTCACCCTCAGGGTTCGATGTATCCCAGACTCTGCAGCGCCCGCTCATCATCAGCCCAACCTGACTTAACTTTGACCCAGAGATTCAGCATCACCTTCGTTTGAAAGGCTATCTCCATGTCTTCCCGCGCGGCAGTGCCAATCATTTTCAGACGATCACCATCTCTGCCAACCAGAATTTTTTTCTGGCCATTCCGGTCCACCAGGATCAAGCCGTGAATGTGCAAGGTTGCCCCTACTTGCTCAAACTTTTCAATTTCAACGCTGACTTCGTAGGGCAATTCATCTCCAAGTTGGCGCGTGACTTTTTCCCGAATCAATTCGGCGGCAAGAAAGCGCGAGCTGCGATCAGTTACCTGATCTTCCGGAAACAGGAATGGGCCTTCCGGTAAATAGCGCGTAACCATTGCCATGATCGTGTCGAGGTTGTGCCCGCCAAGTGCCGACACCGGAATAATCTCGGCAAACTTTCGCTTGCTCGACAGTTTTTGAATATGTGGCAGTAACTTTGCCTTGTCTTCCAATTGGTCGACTTTATTGATCAATAATAAAACCGGTACCGTGGTGTGCGCGAGTGCGTTCAACACCAGTTCATCAAGGTCATTCCATTGCAGACGTTCGATCACAAACAGAATCGCATCCACATCCTTGATCACTTTGATAACAGTGTCATTCATCACCCTGTTAAGCGCTCTGGAATAATCCTTGTGCAGCCCAGGAGTGTCGACAAAAATACACTGGCTGCCGCCCTCAGTTCGAATACCCAGAATGCGGTGTCGGGTGGTTTGGGGTTTGCGCGAGGTGATACTGATCTTTTGTTGCATCAGGTGGTTCAGAAGTGTGGACTTTCCCACATTCGGTCGCCCCACAATCGCGACATATCCGCAGCGGAGGGATTTGAGGACAGCGGGTTCAGGATGAGAGTCGCCAGCGGTTGTGCTTGGCGATGTTTCAAGCTGCTTGTCACTGCGTTTTCGTGTCATACCGATTCACCAAGCATTTGCAGAATTTTCGCAGCAGCTTCCTGCTCAGCGAAGCGCTTGCTTGATCCACTGCCTGTTTGCAGCTCAGGTAATAATTGAACAAGACATGCTACGTGAAAAATTTGCTGGTGCGCCTCGCCACTGATAGCGGTGATCTGGTATTCCGGTAGTGGCAAGCCTTGTGACTGCATCACTTCCTGCAATCGGGTTTTCGCATCCTTGAGCTGGGGTACATGTGACCCGGCGCCAAGTATGGTGTTGCACCAGTGATGTACGAGTGGCCTGCATGCAGCTATACCACCATCAAGATACACTGCCGCAATAATTGCTTCCACCGCATCTGCAAGAATCGAATCCCGTTGCTTGCCGCCGCTTTTCAACTCGCCACTGCCAAGAGTTATATACTCACCCAAATTCAAATTACGCGCGATTAACACCAGTGACTCCTTTTTTACCAGGCTAGAGCGCATGCGGCTCAGCTCACCTTCACTGGCATCGGGGTAATTATCATAAAGAAATTCAGCGACGATATAACCGAGTAATGAATCACCGAGGAATTCCAGGCGTTCATTGTGCAACTGGTTAGCACTGCGATGGGTCAGGGCCTGCTGGGCGAGGTCTGCATCTTTGAAGCGGTAGTTCAGGTCTCGTTGGAAATTGGCAATATTGGTCAACATCTACTGCAATACTGTATTGAATTTCGCCACGATATCCAGGTTGGCGACTAATTCCACACGGCGTTCATAATCAATCGTAATAATGGCCCGGTTATTCTCTTTTCGTATAGTAATTGCGCTTAAATCGAAATCGGTAACATTGTTGATGCACAGGGTGTTGCTCACGCGATTGCGTACATCAGTGATGGTCATGTTGACGGCCTCGCCATTGTCCACCAATTCCTCACATATTCCTGTAATCAAGTTATGGTCTACATACAGCGGAGCCACTTTCAGACCCGCAGTCAGAAACCCGGAAATAAGCACAAACAGCATCAGCAGGCCGAATTTCGAAGCGCCACGCTGCGATTGCAGTGAAGGTAAATTGTCCAATTCAAGCTTGCTCATGGTCACACCTGTTGCGAGGTTAGTAGGGCTATATGGCAGTTTATCGGCTTGTCGGCATGAATTTGCAACCGATTGCTGGCAGCACTGTATGGTCTTCCCCAGGCAAATTCCGCCCCAGGGATCACAAATTCACTATTTGATGCGCTGATTACGGGCGAATGTCGGCAAATTCAGCCCAGGGTCCTTGTGCAGCCAGACAGCGATGGCCCGACCGACAATGTCCTGTTCCGGTACTGGGCCCCATTCTCTGCTGTCGCTACTATTATCCCGGTTGTCCCCCATCATGAAATAGTGACCGTTCGGCACTACCCACGTGGTCCGACTGCGACCATTGCCTGCTGCATCGATATGCTGCACGGGATGCTCGATACCATTAATGGTTTCAGTATGCAGCGTCCCATCCAGGTCACCGATGCTGGTATCCACCAGGATATCTTCCACAAACGCTTTCGGCATCATATCGCCGTTGATATACAGATTCTTGTCTTCATAGCGCACGGTGTCACCCGGCAGGCCTATGACACGCTTGATGTAATACTTGTTCTCGTGGGGCGGGATAAACACCATGACTTCGCCGCGCTGCGGATCTGCCACATCTGCCAGCTTGGTGCCGATGATCGGCAGACGCACACCATAAGCGAATTTGTTCACCAGAATGAAATCACCTACTTCCAGTGTTGGAATCATGGAGCCGGTTGGAATCTGGAACGGTTCAACCAGGAACGACCGCAGCACCAGCACGATCAGTAGCACAGGAAAGAATGACTTGGCGTATTCAATAGCTAGCGGTTCGCGCGCCAATTCGGCGATCGCAATCTCGACCTCTGCCTGCGAACGACCTTTTGCCTGATTCGCCTGATAATCGGTGACTGCCTGCACACGCTGGCGCTTCATCAGCGCACTGTCCAGCGCCCATAACATTCCGCAAAAGGCGACGAGTGAAACCAGTACTATTGAAAAATCAATATCCATGCCCGCTGTAGTAATCCAGTTTTAACTATCTACCTTGAGGACAGCCAGGAATGCTTCCTGAGGAACCTGTACGTTGCCTACCTGCTTCATGCGCTTCTTGCCGGCCTTTTGTTTCTCCAGCAATTTCTTCTTGCGTGACACGTCACCGCCATAACATTTGGCAATGACATTCTTGCGTAATGCCTTCACTGTCTGTCGTGAAATGATCTGGCCGCCAATAGCCGCCTGAATCGCAACATCGTACATCTGGCGCGGAATAAGTTCCTGCATTTTTTCCACCAGCGCGCGTCCTTTTGTCAGCGCATGTTCCCGATACACGATCAATGCCAGCGCATCCACTTTATCGCCATTAATCAGAATATCCAAACGAACGAGCTTGGATTCCTGGAAACGAATAAAGTGGTAATCCAGCGATGCATAACCGCGACTCACCGACTTCAGACGGTCAAAGAAGTCCAGCACTACCTCATTCATCGGTAACTCATACCTCAGTGACACCTGCCTGCCTATGAATTGCATGTCTTTCTGCACCCCACGTCGACTCGTACATAAAGTGATGACATTGCCCAGATGTTCCTGCGGCACCAGAATGTTGGCGATAACCATTGGCTCGCGCATTTCGGCGATTGATGTAATCGCTGGCAGTCTGGAGGGACTGTCCACCAACACTGTCTCGCCATTCAATAGCAGTACCTCATAGACCACAGTAGGTGCCGTGGTAATGAGCGACAGATCATATTCCCGTTCCAGGCGTTCCTGGATAATTTCCATATGCAACATGCCGAGGAAACCGCAGCGAAAGCCGAAGCCGAGCGCATCGGAACTCTCCGGCTCGTACTGTAACGAGGCATCGTTCAAGGTCAGCTTGAACAGCGCGTCACGAAAACTCTCGAAATCATCTGCGCTCACCGGGAACAAGCCGGCATAGACTTGCGGTTGTATGCGCCGAAATCCGGCCAGTGCCGGTACTTCAGGGCTGTTGCTGAACACCAGTGTGTCGCCAACTGGCGCGCCGTGAATATCCTTGATGCCAGCGACAATAAAACCTACTTCACCAGCGGCCAGCCTTTCGGTTTCCTGTCGTTTCGGGGTGAATACACCAACCGCGTCTACAATGTGCGCTTTGCCGATGGTCTTCGCCATGATCTTGTCGCCTTTCCTTAACGTGCCGGCCATCACCCGCACGAGTGAAACTACGCCAAGATAATTATCGAACCAGGAATCGATAATCAGAGCCTGCAATTTCGCGTCCACATTACCTATGGGAGGTGGCACCTTTGCAATTATCTGTTCCAGGATTTCACGCACGCCCATACCAGATTTTGCACTGGCGCAAATAGCTTCACTCGCATCGATGCCAATGATCTCTTCGATTTCAATTCGCACCCGATCGGGTTCTGCTTGCGGCAGGTCCATCTTGTTGAGTACGGGAAGCACTTCGAGACCCTGCTCAATCGCGGTATAACAAGTAGCAACGGATTGCGCTTCTACGCCCTGCCCGGCGTCGACTACCAGCAGTGCGCCCTCACAGGCAGCGAGTGAGCGCGACACTTCATAGGTGAAGTCCACATGTCCCGGTGTATCAATAAAATTAAGTTGGTAGCGCTTGCCATTATCCGCAACGTAGTACAGCGTCACACTATGGGCCTTGATCGTAATGCCGCGCTCGCGTTCGATGTCGAGGCTATCGAGAATCTGTTCTGACATCTCGCGATCGGTCAAGCCGCCGCACATATGAATGAAACGATCTGCCAGCGTTGATTTGCCGTGATCGATATGAGCGATGATGGAGAAATTACGTATGTGGGATAAATCAGTCACGAACGAATCGATTCACAGCGCAAAAAAAGAAGCTGGCAAGTCTACAGTATCTATTGGGGAGTGTCAGTGAGTTTGACGCGCTGACTGGTGGCGGTGAGCAGAGCTCACCGGCAGCATCAGGGCGATAGTTGCAGCGGCACGGTCGTGCTCTGTCCATCACGAACAATCCGCACCGGGACGAAGCCAGATTCAGTCAAGCTGCTGGCAATCGCGGCAAACTGTTCGGGTGAAGTCACTTCCTTCCGATTCAAAGCTGTGATGACATCGCCAACCTGCAATCCAGCCTCACGACCAGGTCCGGCATCCAGTTCGGCGATGCGAACGCCATTCAAACCGGTGACCTGCCGGGTTTCGGCGCTGAGCTCACTGACCCGGAATCCGAGTGGGTTACTGCGTTCCTGCACAACTTCTGGCTGGGCCTGAGCAACCTCATTGGTTGGTGAACTACCAAGGGTAACTTCCAATTGTTCCAGCTCGCCATTGCGATAGAGCACTACCTTGGCTGTCGTTCCCGGCCGGTACTGACCTACATAAAACGGCAGATCGGTGAAGAAATCGATCGCGTGACCATTGAACTCAAGAATGATGTCTTCGTTCTCAATTCCGCCGGCAGCAGCCGGACTCCCAGGCTGGACCTCATCGACGAAGGCCCCGTGGGGTCGCTCCATGCCGAAGATTTCTGCAAGGGCATAATCCACTTCTCGCATACGCACACCGAGGAGTCCGCGTTCAACTACGCCAGTCTCTCGCAATTGTTCAACAACATTGGCTGCTACGTTGCTCGGGATCGAGAAGGAAATACCATTTGATCCCCCGGTGCTACTGAGTATCTGGGAGTTGATACCAATAACCTCGCCTTGCAAGTTAAACAGCGGTCCGCCGGAGTTGCCTTGGTTGATGGCAACATCAGTCTGGATGAATGCCATGTAATTATAAGTAGTACGACCTGGCACACTGCGCCCTTTCGCACTGACTATGCCCGCGGCAGCGGAAAATTCCAGACCGAATGGCGAGCCAATAGCCAGCACCCAGTCACCCACTCGCACTGCGTCAGAATCACCAAATTCTACATATGGCAAATTACTGGCAGCAACCTTTAACAGCGCCAGATCAGAGGGCTCATCCAGACCGATAACCGTTGCCTTGAAGACACGGCGATCGCTCAGGATAACCTGGATCTCATCAGCACCAGCGACGACATGATTGTTGGTAATCACATAGCCATCGTTGGAAATCAGAAACCCGGAACCGACTGCGCCGCGTTGGCGTTGCTCGGGGATGTCTTCAATATTCAGTTCAGGATCTTCGCCCTGATTGAACTGTCGTAGCAATTCTTCCAATTCAATGTCCTGCTCCGGACTGCGCTCAGTGACGCGGCGCGTGGTCGCGACTTCGACGATAGAAGCCGCATGCTTTTCCACCAAATCGGCGAAATTGGGCAATCCCGGCTGAGCTGTTACAGCGGACATGCAAAATGCCAATAGCAGCAAGCTGCCAGAATGCCGGAGAGGATTAGATATAGCTAAGAAGTGTTGTTTCATAAGAATATCGCATACCGGTATAAGCCTCTTGCAGAGAACCGGTGCCAACGCGGGATAAGCCGCTGCTGCTAGAGTTTGTACTCTAGCATAGCGATAGGGAATCCAACAGCCGCGAAAACCGCCCGCGGAGGACAGCAGTGGTTTATTACAACTTACTGAGGCTTGTCGCCGAGTTCATTCACCAGGCGATACAACGGTGAATCCTTGATGTGTACTGAGATTACCGGCTCCTCCTCATCAAAGGTAACGCGCTCCAGATATTCACGCAGACGCTGCTGGGCAGCAGGGTCCAGATTTGCCGGTGTGCTGTTTGCGTTTGCCAGTAGCGACACGGGTGATTGTGCAACTGCCGGGGTCACAACTGGTGGTACTTGCTGCACTACGGCAGCAGGTGTGGGATCTGAAGAAAAATTAGTCTGTACTGCAACAGTGAAGATAATCGCAACAGAAGCAGCAATTGCAAGCTTGCTGAAGTTTTGCTGCCAGCCCGTAAATCTGAATGTTGACACTTGCTCGGGGGCCGCTTCGGCCGCAATCTGGGCAGTGATGCGCTGGCTCAACGTGGGGCTTACCGGGCGTGCAGCACCGTGGAGGAGTGACTGCACAAGATGATAACGCTCCCACGTGGCCATGAGCTCGGGCTTCTGGGCACAGGATTTGAGAATACGTCGCAATTCAAGCTCATCAGCTTCATTGTCCATCAGCGCAGATAACGATTCCTGCTCTGAAAGATCGATTGGTTGCTGGTCTGCTCGAGATTGCTCGCTCATATTTTCAGCTTCTCTAATGCCTCTATTAATCTGATAAACCTTATGCACGTAACGGTCTACTCAGTACCTCTAAAGCAGCCTTCTACAGCGTCATGCAGCTACCTGCGCTGACTGATGCTCTTTTGCAGCTTCAGGAACTAAGACCGTGCTTCCTGTAAAAAGTTCGCTAATGCTACACCAATATTACAATTCTTTTACCCGGCCGCCTGATCGCGTGACACCCGAGGTTAGTTTTTTAACCTATTGTAAATCCTTGATTTTTTTATCTATGGCCTCGCGTGCCCGAAAAATCCTTGAACGTACAGTACCCACCGGGCAGTTCATTATCTCGGTGATATCCTCATAACTCAGGCCGGCAAATTCGCGCAGGGTGAAGGCCGTGCGCAGGTCCTCGGGCAGTTCTGCAATCGCCGCATGGATGACTTCCTCCAGCTTGGCTGTAAGCAGGCTGCTCTCCGGGTTTTCGATTTCCTGCAGCAGTCCACCGCCGTCAATAGATTCCGCTTCTTCATAATCCAGGTCGCTGGATGGTGGCCGGCGGTTACGGGATACCAGGTAATTTTTTGCGGTATTCACCGCGATACGATATAGCCAGGTATAAAAGGCACTGTCGCCACGAAACAGGGATAAGGCTCGGTACGCCTTGATAAATGCCTCCTGGCATACATCTTCGGCTTCCTGCCTGTCATGGACGAAGCGGCCGACAAGCGCGGCAACGCGATGCTGATATCTCAGCACCAACAGGTTGAACGCGTTTTTATCTCCTCCTAATACCCTGTCAACTAATTGTTGATCGGTATCATCAGCCATTCGTTCCAACTCCATTAATGCCGCGATAACCCATGAAAACTGCTAGGAACAAATGCGTTCATGCCCGCCATTGACAAGCACTTGGTGCAAAAGTTCGCAAAATCTATAAAATTGTGGCGCTCATGGACTTCAGCAATGTACAGCTGCAACAAGGATGCTCGCTACAGACACCGCATCGTAAACTATCCTTGTTCGTAAGCAACCACGGCCGCTTTCCACCAGCTATGACCATCAACGAGCAGACGCCTGGACAACTCAATGGCCCTCACGCCAGCGGCAATTAAGCAAGAATTCGATATTTTGGTCATAGGCAGCGGTGCCGCCGGACTGACCTTGGCGCTGCGCGTCGCCGAATTTGGCAGTGTGGCGGTACTTAGTAAGGGTGACCTGAACCAGGGTGCGACATATTACGCGCAGGGCGGCATCGCCGCCGTGCTTGATGCTGAGGACAGCATTGAATCCCACGTGCGCGACACGCTTTCGGCCGGAGTGGGTTTGTGTCATCCGGATATCGTGGAATATATAGTAGCGAATAGTGCCGAAGCCGTGTCCTGGCTGGTGCAACAAGGAGTGCCCTTTACCCTGAAACAGACGGCTCTTGCAGCGACATCTGCCAGCGGACTCGGGCACGACCTCTCTTCATTACATCTCACTCAGGAAGGTGGCCATAGCCACCGCCGTATCATTCACGCGACGGACGCTACCGGCAGAGCCGTGTTCGAGGCCCTGCAGGCGCGCGCACAAGCCCACCCTCGCATCCAGCTGATTGAGCGTTGTACCGCTGTGGATTTAGTGACACAGAGGCTTCCGGGGGCTACCCAGAAGGTTTGCGCAGGTGCTTATGTCCTCAATCAGGATACGGACACCGTTGAATTGATCAAATCCCGCTTTGTCGTACTCGCAACCGGAGGCGCCAGCAAGGCCTACCTGTACACCACGAATCCGGATGGTGCCAGTGGCGATGGCATTGCCATGGCTTGGCGCGCAGGCTGCCGGGTGGCAAATCTGGAATTTAACCAGTTTCATCCAACCTGCCTGTTCCACCCCCACGCAAAATCGTTTCTCATTACCGAAGCCTTGCGGGGAGAAGGTGCGACACTCGAACTGCCCGACGGCTCGCGCTTCATGCACAACTTTGATGCACGCCTGGAGCTGGCACCACGTGACATCGTCGCACGGGCCATTGACCACGAGATGAAGCGGCTTGGTTGTGACTGTGTGTTTCTGAACATCAGCCACAAGAGCCCGGCATTTATAAAACAGCATTTTCCAACTATTCATGCCCGTTGCCTGGAGTTTGGCATCGACATTACGCAGCAGCGCATTCCAGTGGTACCGGCGGCCCATTACACCTGCGGCGGCATCGTAGTGAACAAACAAGGCGCGACCGATATCGATAAGCTGTATGCCATAGGCGAGACCAGTTTTACGGGCTTGCATGGCGCCAATCGCATGGCGAGCAATTCACTGCTGGAATGTTTTGTAATTGCCTTCAGTGCCGCTCGTGACATCGCGGAGAAATTTCAGGGCACACCGCTGCGTGCCAACATAGCGCCCTGGGATGCGAGCCGTGTGACCGATTCTGAAGATGAAATTCTGGTAGCACATAACTGGGATGAACTGCGTCGATGCATGTGGGATTTTGTTGGTATCGTACGAAACGATAAGCGCTTGCAAAGAGCGCAACGACGCATCGAAATCATCGAACAGGAAGTGCAGGACTATTACAAACGGCATCGAGTGACAAAAGATATGCTGGAGTTGCGCAATCTGGCGCTGGTGTCCCGCTTGATTATAACCAGCGCGCTGCAACGCAAGGAAAGTCGCGGCCTGCACTTTACTCTGGATTATCCGGAATTGGCGGAGGCTGCAGTCGATACGATACTGAGTCCCTAACGCCGCTGGAAGCGAAGATAAACTCGCAGCAATCGATCACTATTGGCGTCCAACGAGTCTGGCAACAGGCGCATTGTTACCGGAGCGGATCTATTAAGTGTGGCGCCTGCTCCCGAGTGCAACAATGCATCGAAGCGCAGCACCAGCAACCATCCACTTTGAAATAATACCCGCGGCAAGGCTGTGCGGATTTGTTTATCACAATAATGCAGCACGCAATGATGTGCGGCGATATCAATGCGTTCGGGTTGCGCCCGGGAGGTCAACGGCCACAATCCGGCGCAGTGCACCAAACTGGCTCCAATCAGAAGGAGGAACCCCGAAATTACAGCAGGACTTAAACTCGATTGGGCAAGCGCGAATCCGAATACACCATGACAACCGAGCTGAAACAGGAATTCAATTCGTGAGGACTTGCAGGACAGCACCAGCATTCAGAGTCTCCTTGCCTGGATACAGCATTGAGACTAGACGGACTTACGACTATGCGCCAGAATCTGTGCTATTAGCACTATGAAGCGAGTATCCGCTGGTTCCTCCCTGCCCATCAGCCACTTGAACAGGTCTTGATCTTCCTGCTCCAGAAATTCAACATATAACAATTGATTCCGGGCAGGTAGTTTCGTAAATACTGCAGTCGAAAAGGGTACCAGCAGCAAATCCAGTTCCAGCATGCCGCGACGACTATGCCAGAATACTCGGTTTGCATTTATTAGATCGGCATCTGTTAGAGGTGCATTGCTTGAAGCCATGATCAGTAGTCATAATGTTCCGCTGCAGGGGTGCGCATTATGCGGAAATTCAGTTGTGGTTGCGAATAATCGGAGACTATTTCCATTAACTTTTTTGTCGAGCAAGTATGAAGAGCCAGATTGCAGAACTAAGCAACTACCAATTTATCAAAGTTGAAGGCCCTGACTTCAGAAAGTTTTTACAGGGCCAGCTGAGTTGCAATATGGAAAAATTGGCAGCAGAGCACAGCTTGCGCGGCGCCATTTGCAACTTGAAGGGCAGAGTCATTGCCGACTTGCGGGTATTGCAGCTCGGCGATGGTTGTTTGCTGCAGGTTGACAGCGGAATGGCGCAGCCAGTGGTAGCCACGCTGGCAAAATATGCCGTTTTTTCCAAAGTAAAACTGACGCTACTGGATGGGCACCCCGCCCCACTTGGCTTGCTGGGCGCGCCTGCTTCACAAGTGCAGCAATTGTTCGCGCAACTACCAGAGGCAATCGATGCTGTCAGTCACGGTGATAGCGCCAGCCTGATTCGCGTTGCAGGCACGCCACCACGCTACGAATTATGGTTTCACGACAAGGCTGCCCAGCTTGCATTCAGTGCAAGCCTGCCCTCTTCACTCATGGTCAATATATCGGGGTGGCAACGCGCCGAGATGCAGGCAGGGGTTATACATGTCGATAGCAGCAAGACGGAAACATATACGCCACAGCTGCTGAATTATGATATTTCGGGAGTAATTGATTTCAAGAAAGGTTGTTACACCGGGCAGGAAGTTGTAGCGCGGATGTTCTATCGGGGTAGCGCCAAGAAACGCATGTATCTTGCCAGCACTCTGACTCCTCTGCATAACGATCCAGGCGTGCAGCAGACGGTAGCTAACGAAGAGAAAAATTGGGAGATTCTGGTTTGCAGCAACGCCCCTGAGGGTAGTAATGAGCCAACTTTGTTATTGACGGTACTCGATACAGAAGCAGTCGAGACTGGCGGCAGTTTCACCCTGGCGCATTATCCTGAAGTGAAACTGAGTATCCTGCCCCTGCACTACTGAGGCAAGGCAGGGTTGGCTAGTGCAATGCGTCCTGACTCTGGCGGGAAATGGACTCCCACACTGTTTCCATCAGATTCAGATTCATGTTCTCCATCATCTGAATAAGGTCGATACGCTGGGCGATTTCCTGGTCGGAGATGTCTTCGTGCTCCAGTATCTTCTTATTAATGAAAATCGCATCTCTGATACCGATCAGATAGAGGAATGCATCTGGTTTGTCATGCACCATGCGGACGTGAATTGAATGGACACCATACTCGGCAATCTTCGCAAGGCATTTTTCCCGATTGTTGTCGCCAAGGGCGAACTCTATCGGCACCAGTCCGTCGCGCATGGCGTCGGCGGAGTCGCTTGCAAACGTTTTTTGATAATCACTTAACCGTACGACTTCGCCCATAATCGACAATCCTTTCTAATTTGAATTTACCAAAGCGACTTTCGGGTTACTGCTCGCTCCAAACACAGTTCTGTTTCAAGCGAGGATGACGAATTTTCAAGCTTGTTTTTCACCCGGTCAACATATTGATTTTAATAAGGATTTTTTCTCTATTTTGCACATTGCAATAACTGATAACTGAAATATCAGACCATATTTCATTTGTGAAATCCCGAAATCAACGGGCTTTCACAGATGGTTTGCAGGAGCAAATTGCCTGTGAAGATTGTGTTGAGAACCGCGGGTTTTTTAGGCTGATTATTTTGTAGGAATGGGGATTACGGGAGCGGGCTGAGAGCGCGTAAACCAGCTCTAACTGGTTGCTGGCTTTTGCACAGAAGGTGGGAGGTGGCAGGCGGAACGCGCAAGTAAATTCGCTGCGGTGCCTTGCAGGTTTGGTGCCACGGCTGAAGATTTCAGGTGGACTATCCAGATGTGTGCCAGAGTCGCAGTCAATGTTGGTATGAACGACCTCGATGTACATCCCCACCTGACTGATTACTGGTTGCCGCCCGGGTTGAGCGCGCGACCCAATGCCGAAGTGTAGGTATTCAAGTCAAAATAATCGCGCCACATCCTGATCTTACCATTTTCCATTTCGAAGATTCCCAGACAGGGCAAGTCAACTTTCTGACCCGCCACAACCGTATGGTCGATGCGCTCAACCACCACCAGATCGCCGTTACTGACCAGGTTAATGATTTCCCAGTTGGTTGATTCCCATGGTCGCGTGAAGTTTGCGATAAACTGCCTGATATTTTCTTTCCCTGATACAGGCTGTGATGGGATATTGAAGTAAGTACCATCATCAGCAAAATAGTCTGCCAGATTATCCGCATCCAGTTCCGACCAGGCAGCAATAAACTCTCTGATGATTTTCTCGTTATCTGCCATTTGTACGACTCCTGGTGAAATTTGCGCTACGGAATTGCCAGCGAGAAATTGGCTCAATAGAAGAAACAAAAGGGCCAGTTTGAGTGTCCGGTAACCTGCGGTCATGTTCAGTCTCATCTTTGATTGATCTCTTGCTCTGGATTGGCAATCTGAAATGGTGCCCCGGGCAGGAGTTGAACCTGCGACCTGCCCCTTAGGAGGGGGCTGTTCTATCCATCTGAACTACCGGAGCATGCTGGGTGCGGCGCGGGATTATAGCGTACTGATTCGAGTCTGCCGAATTTATGCCAATTCAGGCCATTAGACGCGCATGGGCTAGCGCGGTATCCTCACCGCAAATCCCCGCTTTATGAGTTTTTACCATGACGGCCATCAAATGGACTTGCCAGGCTTTCGAGCAACTGCAACCTGCGCAGCTGTATTCGATTCTACGACTGCGCACTGAGGTATTTGTCATCGAACAGGACTGCGTCTATCAGGACATGGATAACTTCGATTCACAGGCGCTGCATCTTTGTGGATCGCAGGACTCAATTCTCAGCTGTTATGCGCGGCTGTTCGCTCCCGGAGTCAAATATCCAGGGGCATCAATCGGCAGAGTCGTAACGGCCCCCCAGGCACGCGGCACCGGCCTCGGTCGCGAGTTGATGCGGCAGGCGCTCGGGCAATGCCATCGCGCTTGGCCGGGCGCTGCCATAACCATATCAGCACAACATCATCTCGAACGGTTCTATAACAGCCTGGACTTCAAAACTGTGTCCGCCCCGTATCTGGAAGATGGCATACCCCATGTCGAGATGACCAGAGCCGCTGTAGCTGGCACCGCCAACAATTAGTCAGCCATAACCAGAGCGCGTGAGGCATCGAATTGCTGCTTGCGCCCAGCACCCGCGCTGGCCACGAACGCGCTCCATCCGTTAACACTGCGCTGCCGTCTGTAAAGGAAATCGTCGTATCCCGGCCGCGAGAAATTCACAGCTGTATATATTTACTAAAGCAGCTGTATTACTAACCTTTCAACAGCTCGGCATTTTCCATATTTATAAAAGTAATTACTTTAATATATTGAAATTAATGGGTCTCAAATAAATAAAGTAATTACTTTGTTTAAAATGCCGACAAACTGACGTATGGGAGCAACTGCTACTATGGATCTATCAAAAAGCCAGCTTCTGATCTTGCAACGGCTCAAGATGCGCGGCCCTCAATCCGTAAAAATCCTTGCTAAACAATTAGATATGACCACCATGGGGGCGCGCCAGCATCTGACCGAGCTGTTGCACCAGGGCTATGTGTCCCAGACCCAGGAAGCGCGCCAAAATCGCGGACGACCGGTGCATTTGTGGAAACTGACAAAAACCGGGCATCAGCACTTTCCTGATGGCCACGGGCTGGTGACACTGGAACTTATCGAGGTGATACGCCTTGGCTATGGCGAAGACGGACTCAACCAGATTATTGATCAACGCAACTCCAAATTTGAGGAACTGTATCGCCAGCGCCTGGATGCGTGCCCGGACACGCTGACAGACCGCATCCACTGTCTTGCCACGCTGCGCAGCGAAGAGGGCTATATGGCCGAGATGCGCCTGCTGCCTGATGGCTGGTTACTGATTGAGCATCACTGCCCGATAGTGGCGGCAGCGCAACAATGCCAGCAATTCTGCCGCTCCGAATTCACCCTGTTCCAGCAGCTCTTTACTGGCACCGCCCAGATCGAGCGCGTAGATCATCTGCTAAGCGGTGCCCGTCGTTGCGCTTACAAGATCACGCCACTGACGACTGGCTGAGCCTGTGTCGCACGCAAGCCACTGCCACGGCTGTGGTCAATACCTGTTATAGTGTGTTCCTTTTTTTAGCCAGCCTTCCGGTCAGTTGTATATGCCTCAGAACAGTTTGCGCATCGCGGTCTTCAGCCTGTTACTGCTGGTACTCGCGGCGCTCACGATTACGCCCCTGCTCATCGGCCGTAATGTGCACACAGCAGCTATCGCCAACACCATAGATCGGCTGCCACCAGAGTTGCGCGCGCAGCTTGAGATTCACGAGAATGAATTTGACAGCGGCTGGTGGCGCAGCAATGCACGCTTCGAGCTTGAATATCTGCCACTGGGCGGACTGCCACTAGACATGCGACTGGATATGCAAATTCAACACGGCCCGCTCCTGTTCACTCCGAATGGTCTTGCCCTGGGTTTGGTTTACGCAAACATTGACCCCGAATTCGACAGTGCTGAGATCAGGGAAGCGCTGCGCGAATTGCCGTTCGCACTGCCGGACATGACTTTCGATTTACGCGTCGGGCTGAATGGCGATATGCGCGTTGGCATGAACATCGCACCAGTGTCACATGCAGATGCGAACGGACAACTCGAGTTCGATGGCATAGAAGCGTTGTTAAGCGCCCACCGGGACCAGTCTGCGGAATTCAGTCTGAATATGGGCGCTCTTTCTGCCCAAGAGTTCAACAACAGTTTTCAATTCAGCCTCGACGCACTCGAGATGCACTTTACCTCAGCCCAGATCAACAATTTGCTGGCGACCAGCAGTTCCACTATCAGCATGCCCGCTTTTCGCAGCACCGCCCCCTTCCCCATCGAGGTTCTGGATGTGGCAGTGGAATCGCGCGTGCAGGCGTCGAGTGCCGGCGCGGAGCGCACTGACTTTTATCAGCGCATACAGATCGGTGAGATCAAGAGTGAACTGCCTGTCACTGCGTTTAGCTGGACAAGTGAAATCAAGGAAATACGCAACGACCTGCTGCAGCAGTATTATGCATTGCTGACTGGAATACAGAATGAGATGAATGCCAGCGGCGGCATTTTGACGGCAGGGGTCACCCAAGCGGCAGAACAGGTGACCCTGCTGCTACTGCAAAACCAGGGCGTATTTAACACCGCGTTTGCTGGCAATGTTTATGCAGGTGACCATACCCTGGATTTACATATCCTGTGGCGGGGCTTGCCGGATTTGTCTGCAGTCTCCCAACTGGACCTGAATGCGGTAATCGCAGCCGTGGACCTGACTTTCGATATATCACTGGATCTTGACGCTGTCTTGCGCAGTCCATTGTCAGATTTTATCGATACCTATGTGCAGGAAGGTTATTTGCAACTCGAGAATGGCCGCGTACTGATGCGCGCCTCCATAAGTAACAACGCACTCACGGTAAATGGTGAACCCATCGCGTTGGATAACCTGAACTAGAACAACTCATGACATCTATATCAATCAGCAACAGGCAGGAAACGAAGTGACCAAGGCTACCCCGAGTCAGATGAATAATGGGACAACAGACACCCCACCGAAACTCTACTCCTACCCGAAGTACTGGGCGGAGTGTTTCGGGACGGCGCCGTATCTGCCCATGTCACGCGCAGAGATGGACGATTTGGGCTGGGACAGCTGCGACATCATTATCGTGACTGCAGATGCATACGTCGACCATCCCAGCTTCGGCATGGCAGTAATAGGACGCATGCTCGAGGCGCAAGGGTTTCGGGTCGGAATTATCTCCCAGCCAGCATGGGACAACGCCGACGGCTTCAAGATCCTCGGCAAGCCGAACCTGTTTTTTGGTGTCACTGGCGGCAATATGGATTCACTCATCAATCGTTATACGGCTGATTTGCGCTTGCGCAGCGATGATGCATACACGCCCAATGCAGAGGCTGGCAAGCGCCCCGATCGTTCCGTCATTGTATACAGTCAGCGCTGTCGCGAGGCTTATTACGATACGCCAATTGTGATAGGTGGAATCGAGGCGAGCCTGCGGCGCATAGCGCAATATGACTACTGGAGCGACAAGGTGCGACGCTCAGTATTGATCGATGCCAATGCCGACATCTTGTTATTCGGCAATGCCGAGCGCGCACTCGCTGAGCTTGCCCATCAGGTAGCTGCAGGGGCCAAAATTGCCGATCTGTGGCAAATGCGCGGCACTGCGTTTGTCAAAAATGAATTGCCTGCTGGCTGGACTGAAATTGACTCCACCAGAATCGACTGGCCGTCGAAGATTGATGAAATTCCGAACCCTTATGATTTTCATGAGAAAGAAATGCAAAAACAGGCGCAGGCGCAAGCTCCTGCTGCTGACCCGGAAGTTCAATCCATTCGTATCATACCCATGCCCTTGCAACGACGTGAAAAATACGATACGGCCACGACTTATATTCGCCTGCCCTCGTTCAGCAAGGTAGTAAACGATCCGGCTCTGTATGCGCATGCGTCACGTGTCCTGCATCAGGAAGCGAATCCGTATAACGCGAAGACTTTGGTGCAGAAACATGGCACACAGGATATATGGGTAAACCCACCTCCGATTCCGCTGGAAACTGACGAGATGGATTGGGTATTCGATCTGCCTTTCCAGCGCCGCCCTCATCCCAGCTACGAAGGCGCCAGAATTCCCGCGTACGACATGATCAAGACGAGCGTGAACATCATGCGCGGCTGCTTCGGCGGCTGCACCTTCTGTTCTATCACCGAACATGAAGGACGCATCATTCAGAGCCGGTCGGAAGACTCTATCATTCGCGAAATCGAAAAAATCAGGGATCAGGTGCCAGAGTTCACCGGCACCATTTCGGATCTGGGCGGTCCCACCGCAAACATGTACAAACTCAATTGCAAATCGCCAAAGATCCAGAGGACCTGCAAACGCTTGTCCTGTGTTTATCCGAATATTTGCCAGCACCTGAACACTGATCACAGCCCCACCACTCAGCTGTATCGGCGTGCGCGCACGGTACCGGGGGTAAAACGCGTCGCCATTGCTTCAGGTTTGCGCTACGACCTGGCCTTGCGCGACCCTGAATATGTCGAGGAACTGGTCACTCATCATGTCGGTGGCTATCTGAAAATTGCGCCGGAACACAGTGAAGAGAAGACATTATCGAAAATGATGAAGCCAAGTATCTCGGCTTATGATGAATTCAAGCGCCTGTTTGACAAATTTTCCAAAAAGGCTGGCAAGGAGCAGTACCTGATTCCTTATTTCATTGCGGCGCACCCGGGCAGCGATGAAGACGAAATGTTAAAGCTGAGTTTGTGGTTGAAAGAACACAATTTCAAACCAGACCAGGTGCAGACGTTTTACCCGTCACCCATGGCATTGGCTACCGCGATGTATTATTCGGAAAAAAATCCGCTGGAAAAAGTCCGCTACAAGAGTGAAAAACTGCATGTAGTTAAGGACATCGAGCAGCGCCGATTGCAGAAGGCTTTCCTGCGTTATCACGACGAGAAAAACTGGCCGATGTTGCGCGAGGCATTGAAAAAATTGGGGCGCTCGGATCTGATCGGTACCGAAGCCAAACATCTGATTCCGCCAGAGGAACCGAAACACCCATCCAGAAGCACTGCCAAGCGACCGGTGCGCAGCCGGCGTAAATAGCAGCACCCATGCGCCGTGCCATGGGATGGCAGCGAAACTAAGGTCGCACCTGCAAATTAATTTCTTCCAGTATTAACCAGTGTCCAGCCTGCCTGCCGAGCACGAGCTTTTTCTGCGTGCTGTCGGCATAGGTGGCTGATTTGTAGTCGAGCCAGAACTGCACTTCAAGTCGCTCCGGCGTACTGGGCAGAATTTCATATTCTGCAAGGGCTAGTGACATCGATCTGGCGTTGTTGATTACCCTGGTTCTATCCTGCCGCCAGCGCTGACTTGAAGGGTGATAGCGCGGGACGAAATTGGCGTGGTAGCTGGCGAAATACGCATCCAGGTTTTGTTCCTGCCAGGCCGCAAGCCAAAGATCGATGTCCAGTCGGGCGGCATCCACAGTGAGCTCCTGGGTTGCATTGCCCTGCACAGACTCATTGGCAACAAATTCAGCACTTGCACTGGCGACGCTGTTTGCCAAAGGCTGCACAGCAGTTGGCTCAGCAACTGGTGCTGTAATAGCGGGTTCTACTGCCGCTACATCAATAGCTGTTGCTGCAATTGTTATGGGCTCTGCCAGTGCCTCCACAGCAGCCGCAGGTGCAGGCGCGACTGGTTCTACAACGCTGCTGGCGACTGTGCTTGATCAAAGTGCAGCGATCGCCGCTAATGGCTCGGAAGGCACTTCTTCGAACACAGGTTCTACTATTTCAGCGTCAGCAACTCCGCGCTCAGCCGCCGTCACGAGGACGAGATCCGAATCGGAAATGGCCACGTCAGGTGCATCAATTTCAGTTGGAGGCGCGAGCGCGACTGCTGTCGGGATTACTGACTGAACATCTGCGACGAGGGTGACTTCCGGAACCTTAATTGCTGCGGCAGTTGCAGCCGAGACTGACGCATCCACTGGGACAAACGGCGATCGATTGTCGACGGCAGCAGCAGGAATAGTTGCAATGTTTGTCTCTACATCCCCATCACCATCACCCAGCAACTGTTGATACAACATACCTACTGATGCAAACACCACCACTGCGAGCACTGGTCCTAACACTACCCACTGGTTCGTGTCTCGAAGTTGCAAGACAGGCGGCAATTGATCGCTAGTGCCATCTTGTGTCTGCTGCACGATTGCAGCCAGCTCTGTCTTGCTGATGGGCTGCAGTTCGATATCACCAGCACGAGCAGCGACTATCTTGCTGCACAGAGTCCGTGTGGGACCTAGCAAGCCGTTAGTGCATTTATGAAAATAGCCCAGGGCAGCCGGTGCCAGTTGCAAACCAGGAAGCGCGGCTTTTTCCAGATAGGCACGCAAAAATCCGGTAAGCTCGGTACTCGTCATTGCTTGCAAAACAATACTGTGTGAAATATGCATCAATAAGGATTTCAGCTCCTCGCGGCGCGCCAATCTTTGTTTCAATTGCGGCTCAGCGCACAGCACGATATTCAATTTGCGCGCGGCACCTGACTGCACCTCAAGCAGACGGAAAATCTCCAGCAGGGTAGTGTCAGTTAACAGATGGGCTTCATCGAAAATGAGGATGAGCGGTTTATCATCGTTGCTGACAGGAATGTCTTCCAGCATGCGGGCGAAATTCGTCGAATTTGGCAGATCCAGTTCTCTGGCCAGCATCGCCCGTAACAAGTCTGGTGATTCAATGGCATAACGAAAGTAGACCACACGAAAATCTTTATGCTGCATGTACAGCATCAACTTTTCGCACAAGGTGCTCTTGCCGGTTTGCGGTGCACCAATCAGCTTGACCAGCGCCTCTGGCGTCGACAAGGCCCGATACAAGCCCTGCAGAGCTTGAACATAAGGAGTGTCACTATGATAGAAGGACGATTTCGACACAGTAGGGTCCGGGTTCGTATTCCGCTAAAAAATTGCTGTCTGTAAAAAGTATAACTGGTTCATGCTGGCGATTCCGATTAGCGCACTTCCTTGATCGGTTTGGCTCCGTCACTGCTGTCATCTTTCATTTTCAGTTTGTCCTGCTGCGTTACCTTGACCCGATCCTTACGGTCTTTCAGGTTGTATTCGATATGGGTCAAAATTCCGCGCAGTATATTCATCTCCATCACATCAATTCGAATTCGACTGAACAACCTGCGCATTCTCTGCATGAGCTGGCGCGGATTGTCCGGGTCATGGAAGTCGATTTCCACCATTACCCGTTCCAGATGTTCATAAAAGCGCTCTACCTGCTCACCGGTGGCCTTCGCCTGATCCCAAAATTCGTCTTCAGCTCTCTGGTCTGCACCATCCAGGGCCAGCTGGGCCTTGCGCAGCTCGTAGCAGATCACCATCACTGCCGCCGCAAGATTCAATGAACTGTAGACTTCATCAGCGGGAATCTGCACGTGAAAATGGCACAGTTGCAGTTCCTCATTGTTCAATCCAGAGTCTTCCCGACCGAATACCAACGCCACTTTGTTGAGCTTCTGTTCGTTCACAACCTTGCTGGCGCATAGTTCCGGAGACAACATCGGCCATGGGATCCGCCTTGAGCGTGCGCTGGCGCCAATAACCAGTCCACAATCTGTCACGGCCTCCTGCAAGCTATCGACGACACGGGCCGACTCCAGTATATCCAGAGCTGAAACCGCTCTGCCGACGGCCACTGCACTGGGAAAATTCATAGGTTGTACCAGGGTCAGCTGGCTGAGACCCATGTTCTTCATTGCTCTGGCCGCCGCACCAATATTGCCCGGATGGGAGGTATTCACCAGCACGATGCTTACATTTCGAAAATCTATCATTTTAGCGCCTGGAGTTAGCAATCTGAATTTGGCAGCCTGGTGTTAGCAAGCTGGTGTTAGCAAGCTGAGCTTAACAACCTGGGCTGCGATGAGTAAGCTGATGAATTTGGCGATAAGTCGGCCACCAGACTGCGCAAAGCGCCAAATTATACCAGCATCATCCTATTGCAGTTACTGCACAATATTGGCGATTCCGGCTGCAGACAACGGCTGCATCAAGCTCAAACCACAGTTTCATTGTATTTGGCTAGTTTGCTATCATGCGCCCCTTGCGCAAGGGGCGGAATATCGTCAACTAGCAATCACCCCGCCAAGCGGGGTTTGACGCTCTTTATTAATTCAGGAATCCAATCAATGCATCCAATGATAACCATTGCATTGCGCGCTGCGCGTGATGCAGCAGAAGCAATCGCCCTCAGTAGTGACAGGCTCGATCGAGTGCAGATTATTGACGCTACCCCCGCTGGATTCCTCACCTCCATGGATCAGAATTCTGAAAAGACCATTCTGTACCATCTTGAAAAGGCGTATCCAACCCATAGCTTTCATTCCCGGGTTTCAGGTCTTAAGCAAGGCACCGATAAAGACATAGTCTGGCTAATTGATCCTCTGGTCGGCAACCGCAATTTCGCTTCCGGCTATACCCAGTTTGCCGTGTCTGTTGCTTGTCAAATGAGCGGAGTGCTTAAGCACGCTGTAGTAATTAATCCATTGGCCAATGAAGAATACGTAGCCAGTCGCGGTGACGGCGCGCAATTGAATTCACGTCGCATTCGCGTCAGCAGCAAAATTGAATTTGAAGACGCATTGATAAGCATAAATCCAGAAAATATCCCCACACCGACTGCAGCGGGTATGCAGTCCGATTTGCTGAAACGCGGATCTCATATCCGGATATCCGGATGTACGCCGCTAGATATGTTGCATGCTGCCGCGAATCGGGTTCAGGGTGGATGGGCCGCCAACATGAATCCGCTTTCTCTTGCTGCCGCCAGTCTGGTCTTGCAGGAAGCTGGCGGTTTGATCGGCAGTGAAACTGGCAATCCTGACTCAACAACTGGCCAGGAACTGGTATTTGCCAACCCGCGTTTTTTCAAAGCGATGCTGCAAGCTCGCCACGAAATAGACGCGAAATAAATGTGACTTCCTGTGTCTGCCGAAAATTGTTTTTATGGGTAAGGTATATTGAATTAAACCAGTAACAGTTCTGCCGAAACTTAGCGTCAGTAACTGCAAGTGCGCGATGCAGACCAGGCAAGTTGCAGTGCGAATTAACGGAATGCGATGACTCAAAAGAATAAAAATAACACATACAATCTGGTTGACGGGCCCATCAAGGAATCTCTGGTACGCATGACATTGCCGATGATCTTTGGCATGATTATGTTGTTTTCATTCAGCCTGGTTGACACTCTCTTCATCAGCTTTCTCGGCACCGAATCACTCTCCGCGATCAGTTTTACATTCCCCGTAACTTTTACCATCATGAGCCTGGCCATCGGCCTCGGCATTGGCGCTTCGGCGGTAGTTGGAAAATGTCTCGGTAAATCCCAAATCGAACGCGCCAAGGAAGCAGCAACGGTAATCAATTACATTTCCTTCGTGATCGCGGCTCTGGTGGTGTTGGTCTGCTGGCTATTTATGGAGCCCATATTCCGCATGATGGGTGCGAGCGAAAATCTGATGGTACCTATCAGGGAATACATGGTTGTCTGGTTTTCCGGCAGCGTATTGGTAGTTTGCATCATGACCGGCAACAGCGTGCTGCGCGCCTGTGGAGATACAAAGACCCCCAGCATACTCATGGCTGGCGCTGGATTGATAAATGCAGTGCTCGACCCTCTGTTTATTTTTGGCCTGGGACCAGTGCCTGGAATGGGAATCGCAGGTGCTGCCTGGGCAACTGTAATCGCCTGGACTGCTGGCTTCAGTGTTTTGATGTACCTGCTTGTCGTAAAACGCGAACTGGTGAGCCGGAAGTTCCCCAGCAAGGCTGTATTTCTCAGCTCCGGGCGCGAAATGCTCAGCATTGGGGTGCCCGCTGCAGGGGCAAACATGATGACGCCTCTGGCAGCAGGCATCATGACGGCTATAGCCGCCAGCTTTGGTAACAATGCTGTTGCCGCCTTCGGAGTTGGCGCTCGGCTGGAACCGATCGCCACGTTGATAGTGCTGGCGATGTCTTCCTCGCTGCCTCCGCTGGTCAGCCAGAATTACGGCGCCGGCAGGTTTGATCGGGTCGGCGAAGCTTACCGAATGGCTATTCGCTTCATAATCGGCTGGCAAATGTTCGTGTATGCAATCCTTGCCGCTGGGGCAGTGCTGATCGCGAGGGCATTCTCTGACGAACCGGATGTGATAGCGACGATTTGCTTGTTTCTGTGGATCATGCCACTTGGTTACAGCATGCAGGGAATTATCATCCTGACCAATTCTTCCCTGAATGCCATGCACCGCCCACTTTCTGCGCTATATCTGAGTATCGCCAGATTCTTCATTTTCTATGTACCCCTCGCCTTCATCGGCAGCAAGTTGTTCGGTCTCGCTGGATTTTTCGCCGGGGCAGTGTGCGGCAATTTGCTGATGGCCGCCATTTCATGGCGTGCCTTCAACAATGCGCTGAAGAAGGAGACGGGATTGTCGGAAAAACCGGCCGCAGGATTAGCTGCGAAATAGATTCTTCACGCCATCGAATAATTTGCTCTGTTGTTTCTGGTTTTGCGCCGCTGCCGCGTGCGCCTGCTGCTCTTCATCAGTAACCAGACTGAAGCTCTTGTCGGCGACAGTGGCCATACCCTGCGCAGCGCTAGCAGGTTCTGCTTTCTCATCGTAGGTGAGGCGATTATTGCGCTCCTGGAAAGCGAGCATCTGCATGCAAATCTCGTTGTATTCGTCCTGGGTCAGCAAATCCGGTCGCTCTTTCATATTGAGCACAAACTGGCGATCGTTGGCGGCGGAGAGATAGTGCAGGTTGCGTTTGCCATCAAGTAGCAGGCCGTTTTCCTTGGCGATGTTATATAAAGGTGTACCACGCAGCGGAATATAGGGGAAGAAGAAGAAATGTTCTGGCGCAATGGTTTGATTCAGCTCCAGCGTCTTCCGCATGTTTTCTGCAGTTTCCAACGGCGCTCCAACTATGTTGAACGTTAAGCGATTTATACCTGCTTTCTTGCAGTTCTCGGCCGCGGTAATTACCTGCTGATTGGTCATCTTGCGACCGAGCATCTTCGCACGAAAGGTTTCGTCACCACTCTCAATGCCAAACCAGATGGTATGACAGCCAGCCTCGGCTGCGGTCCTGCAAAATTCTTCATTCATGATTTCCACGCGGGAGTTAATCGAGAATGGCAATCGAATCTTCTCTTTGTAAATCTCGAAGAAGGCGCGCACGAATTTAAGATTGGACAGGAACAACTCATCCCAGAATTCGAAATAGCCGACGCCATACTTGTCTCGCAGTCGAATCAATTCATTGACCATGTCTTCTGGATCGTACTTGCGCAAGAAAGTCTTCTTGGTTTTCCAGCCTTCCAGAATTGGCGTGTTGCAACAATAAGTGCAGCGATAGGGACAACCGCGACCGGTCATCACCGGCAATACCAGCTTGCCCTTGGGACCAAAAATTGAAGAGTTGACGTCCTTGAATCCATCTTCCTTCGCGAACACGTCATAATCCGGAAACGGCAGCGATGCAAGATCGCCGATCTGATGGGGTTCCGTTTCAAATACCGAATCATCCACCAGCTTTTCCCACATACCGTCTACAGGGCCGTCTTTGCTACCGCGCAAGTGCTGTACGAGATTGCCAATGGCATATTCGCCATCGCCAACACAGATGTAATCTACATTCGGGTTTTGAATAGTTTGATCCTGAGACAACATCGCCTGGTAACCACCAATACAGACTGGCAAGTCAGGCATTAACGCTTTCAGTTCAGCAAAATACGGTTCCATCGGATACCAATGCGGGCTCATGATGGAAAATGCGATCAGGTCAGGTTGCAATGCCTGCACTGCTTTCGCGTAGTTAACCGGTGAGTAACGTTCGGCATCGCGTAAGATAAGCACCGGCTGTAGCAATACCTCGACCCAGGGAAAGTCACGTTTCAGGTAGGCTGACATACTGGCAATCGGCATGGCGATTTCATTGCCATCCGGGGAGTAGAACGAGAATACCAGACGCAATTTCGGTTTCTTGACCGAACCAAACCAGCGCGACTTGTCCTGAGGATATGCTGGACGCTCGGTGCTGATAGCAATTACATCGGCTTTGGAATTCATGGTAACCCTGTATTGTGTGGTGTTTGCAAGATGCGTGCTGATTGCATGCCGGTTAAAGTGTGGCGTATCGGAATTGTATCGACTGAACGCCCCGGAAGTATACCCGAGAACCAGCGCTTATTCATGGGCTGTCTGCCTCGTAAAAACACTGCAAGCCTTGTGGAAAAAAGGCTGGGCTGGCCCCGGGTTTCCTCGGTGCGTTGCTTGCATTATGCTCAGGTCTTCAGCAATCTGACGTGATCTCAAGCACAAGGCAGTAATATTGACCATGAAAGCGCTCGATGCCCTACACAACCGCAGCTCTTCTCCAAAGCTCAGTGACCCCTTGCCACCTCCGGCAGTCCTGGAAAATATTTACAAATCTGCATTGCGCGCGGCTGATCATGCAGTGCTGCGCCCATGGCGCTTTCTGGTAATCAAAGGCCTCTCCCGCGAGCGGCTTGGTGATTTATTCGTGACGGCGGCGACACTGCAAGATCCGGCTATCACCGCAGAAAAACAGCTGAGCTTGCGACAAAAACCACTGCGGGCACCCATGATCCTGATCACCATATCCAATCCGGTGCCTCACCCCAAAGTGCCGGAATTCGAGCAGGATTTATCGGCGGCAGCCGCTATGCAAAATATGTTGCTCGCAGCCTATGCCCAGGGTGTTGGCGCCATGTGGCGCACTGGTGCCATGGCCTATGACCAGACTGTTATGCGCGGACTCGGCCTGGCAGCCCACGAAAAAATTATCGGCTTTCTCTATCTGGGCACAGTTGGCGGGGCTGCCAAGAATCTCAACGATCCACCAGTGGATACTTTTTTTAAAGAGTGGCATCCATGAGTCACAGTATCGACATGACTTGCTGGAAGTGCGGCGCGAAACTGAAAAATCTGCTGTTGCCATTCTCACGCTATGAAGAATGCACCCTGTGCAAGGCAGACCTGCATGTGTGCCTTACCTGCCGCCACTACGACCCGCTGATCAACGACTCCTGCCGCGAGGACCGCGCTGAATTTGTGCTGGACAAGGACAAGGCCAACTTCTGTGACTATTTCAAGGTCAATACTCATGCCTACAAACGCAAGGATATGAGCGAAGCCCAGATGGCGAAGCGTAAACTCACTGAGTTATTCGGCGAAGCACCAGCTGATGATGCGGAGCTTGAAATCTCAACAGCTCAAACTGAGGCCGAAAAAGCCCTGGCAGAATTACAACGTCTATTCGGCGATACCAAGAAGTAATACAACATGCGCACAACAGTTTTTTGCACACCAATTGTTACTCCGTTCCTGCGCTGGATTGCTGCGCTAATAATGCGACTCATCGGCTGGAAAGCTGTTGGCAAAGAAATTGAGAATCCCAGATTCGTGTTAATCGGCGCACCCCACACGAGCAACTGGGATTTTCCCTTGATGCTGCTTGTTGTGCTGGAACTGCGACTTCAGGTTTTCTGGATGGGCAAACATACATTGTTCCGCTTCCCATTTGGCTGGTTCATGAAATGGCTGGGCGGAATACCGATCAATCGCAGCAAATCACACAATGTAGTCAACGACACAGTGCGACTTTTTCGGGAAAATGCCAATCTTGTAGTTCTGGTGCCACCGGAGGGTACGCGCAAAAAAGTCACCGCCTGGAAATCCGGCTTCTACCACATCGCCAACAATGCCGGGGTTCCGATTCTGATGGGCTTTGTAGACGCATCCAGAAAGGAGGGAGGCCTTGCCGATTTTTTCTATCCCACCGGAGACCTGGAGGCAGATATGCAGAAGATTCGCAGTTTTTATGCGGATAAAAAGGGCATACGGCCGGAAAATTCCTGAATCACGCGCGCTTTTGCTGCTGCGTGGATGCTGCGGCAGCACCCGCCTTGACGCCGAGACACAACAGTAAATTTTCCAGCACGTTTTCGGCGTATTCCTGCATCTGGATGTTTCTCTGCTTGAACTTCCAGTGCTTCAAATGCCATTGCTGTAGTTGGGCGGTAACGTGTGATGCAAGCAACTCGGGCTTTTCGCAAACAAATTGGCCGCTCCTTACTCCTGCCTGAAACGCATTGATCAGATAAGATTCGAAGCGCAATTCCAGATCCATAGCCTGTTGTTGCTGTTCCTTGGGTAACCCCTTCAATTCCATATAACAAAAGTAATACCAAGGGTTCAGGATCTGCATCATATAGATTTCCCCATAGACTATGGCTCGAAGGAAATCCACAGGCGACAGGTTTTCATTGGCCAAACCTCCAATCACCTGATTTATGTAATTGCGCAATACTCCCTCTATGACAGAGGCCAGATCATTTTTGCTACCGATATATGCATATAACCCACCCATGCTGATTCCAGTCTCCCGACTCAAATCCCTCAGGCTCATGACTTGAAAGCCCTTGGTGTTGGCCAGGCGAAAGGTGGCGGTAAAAATTTTTTCCAGATTAATGATTGCTACATTCGAGCTCTTGATTTGCATCTTGTCTTTATGCATTTCGAACACGTTGCGCCAGAACGGCTCCCCGGTTAGCACCCAGGCTTCTCGAAATGATTCAAGACTTAATTCGTAAGGCCAGGTTGCCATAAGGTAGTACTCGACTAGAAATATTTTCTTTTTATTAAGCGGTATTTTCCGTGCTGACCCCAAGTGTAGTAGGTAATCTCCGGACTGTTAAGCTCCAATTCCGCAATGAATGGCGTGATGCAATTCAGTTCACATCCAATAGGAAATAATGGCTGCTCCGCCGGCAATCCCACACAAACACAACGAACTGTTACGCAATGTCTGGTGCGAAATCAGGTCTAGCGTTTTCATCGCCAACCAGTAACCAATCAGCGTCGCCGGCATCAGCGGCAATGACGCCACTAGCTGAGCCGTACCAAACTGACCTACCACACTCAACATTGCCAGCGACATGAGGCAACTCACGATAAAAAAAGCGGCGAGGTTTGCTCGAATAAAATCCCCTTCCTGATGCTGCAATACCAGTGCCATAGGCGGACCGCCAATTGACGAACTCGTGCCGAAGAAGCCAGACAGAAATCCAGCAGAAAACATGGCAATTTTCGTGGGTTGAAGCACTATGTTTTTCAAGCTGAGGGCGACAGCAAACAGCACCGACGCTCCCACTAATAATGCCAATTGCTGCTGGTCAATCCACAACAGCAACATCCCGCCGATGATGGTGCCCGGCACTCTTCCAACCACCGCGTACTGCAGGCCTTTAAATGAAATTGAGCGCCTGTACTTGTAAGCATTGACCAATGACAAGGTAAATGCACAGATCGTAATCGGAGCGGGGACATAGAGTGGGTCAACGAATAACAGGATAGGCGCTGCAATAACCGCCAAACCGAATCCAATCGATGTCTGTACGAAAGAACCAACGACTATGACAGCAATTGCTATCGCGAGATCCATAAATACTCATCACAAATGCTGCCGGCCTGCGTTTCGAGACCGCAGGCCTGACGGAATAATTTCAGTGGGGTTTGTTGGTATTTTGCTTATTATCTATTGTGCTTGAGCCGTCTCACCAGCCTGTTTTTCGGATGATTTTGCGGATAATTGTTCCAGCAATTGCTCATACCCGCCTTCGTTGTAGACTGCCTGAAAACCTATTTCCATCAGCAACTCCAACGCGAGCCCTGCGAATGTGCCCTGGCTGCCATCATACAAATGTACTTCTACGAGCGTATTGGGCACCGCAGCAAAAATCTTGTGGCCAATATCACCGTGTGGAATATTGATGGCACCTTCGATATGACCGAGACGAAATTCTCGCGCGGTACGCACATCGATCCACACCACGTTTTCATCAACCTCCGCTGCCCACAGCAACATGGCATTCGAAAGGAACAACAACAGAGTAAACGTACGGGTGAGCAATCGGCGAAAAATCATGTCTGTTCCAACCGCAATGAGGTTCGCATAGTACTCGTTAACGCCCCTAAGCTCCAGTTTCCCGCACGCAGCGTCAGTGCCAGTTGCTGGGCAGCCAGATGACTTTTACAATGACCCTTCGTACCTAAACTCAATAGCAGGGACATCCCATGAAATCACGTGCCGCCGTAGCCTTCGCCGCAGGCAAACCCCTCGAAATCGTCGAAGTAGACCTGGCAGGACCGAAGTCTGGCGAGGTTCTCATCGAAATCATGGCCACCGGCATCTGTCACACTGATGCCTTCACCTTGTCAGGCGATGATCCTGAAGGTGCGTTTCCAGCTATTCTCGGCCATGAAGGCGCCGGCATCGTCAGGGAAATTGGAGCAGACGTGAAATCGCTCAAGGTTGGTGACTCTGTCATTCCCCTGTATACCCCGGAATGTCGTGAATGCAGTTTTTGTCTCCACCCGAAAACCAATCTGTGTCAATCCATTCGCGCCACCCAGGGCAAGGGTGTGATGCCCGACGGCACCAGTCGCTTCTCACTGGACGGCAAACCAATTCTGCACTATATGGGTTGTTCTACCTTCTCCAATTTTACCGTCTTGCCTGAAATTGCCGTTGCGAAAATTCGCTCCGATGCACCGTTCGATAAGGTCTGTTATATAGGCTGCGGCGTAACCACCGGAATTGGTGCCGTTGTATTTCAGGCGAAGGTAGAACCCGGCAGCACCGTAGCCGTGTTCGGGCTCGGCGGCATCGGGCTTAATGTGATTCAAGGTGCCCGCATGGTCGGCGCCGACCGCATCATCGGCGTCGATATCAATCCGTCCAAGGTTGCTCTCGCGCAGAGTTTCGGCATGACCGATTTTATCAACCCCAGAGAAACAGCCGATGTAACACAAGCCATCATCGAGCTTACCAAGGGTGGCGTGGACTACAGCTTCGAGTGTATTGGCAATGTTCAGACCATGCGCCAGGCTCTGGAGTGTTGTCACAAGGGTTGGGGAGAATCCTATATTATCGGCGTCGCCGGTGCTGGTCAGGAAATCTCGACCCGCCCGTTTCAACTGGTAACTGGTCGCTCCTGGCGCGGGTCAGCCTTCGGTGGCGCCAGAGGTCGCACCGATGTACCGAAGATCGTCGACTGGTATATGAATGGCAAGATCAAGATTGATCCTTTGATTACTCACACCATGCCACTGTCAGACATCAATAAAGCATTTGATTTAATGCATGCCGGCACCAGCATTCGTTCGGTGGTACTGTACTAAGTTAATAGCGCTGTATGCGTTTCCCCAATGCATAGTGAGCAGCAATTACATGCAGCTGGCGTGCACAAGGCAGGAGCCTGAACTTTGAAATATTTGCACACAATGATCCGCGTCACTGACCTGGAAGCGTCCCTCCACTTTTATATCAATCAGCTAGGTCTGAAGGAAATCAAGCGCACAGATGTACCCCAGGGCAGATTCACGCTGGTGTTTCTCGCCGCTGCCGGCGATGAGGATGCTCAGCTTGAGCTTACGCATAACTGGGATCCTGAGCCCTACGGGGAAGGACGCAACTTCGGTCATCTGGCCTATGCCGTGGACGATATCTACGCGACCTGTCAACATCTGCTCGACAGCGGCGTAACGATTAATCGACCACCCCGTGATGGCCACATGGCATTCGTGCGCTCTCCCGACAACATCTCCATTGAGTTGTTGCAGCGAGGCAAGCCACTGCCACCAACCGAGCCATGGCAGAGCATGCCTAACACAGGAAAATGGTAGTGCATACTTGAGCACAATCCGGCGCTCGTTTATCATACGCGACCTGCGGAAACGCAAACTTCGCGCCGATGACGTCAGCTTTTATGACGCATGCAGTGCCGCTGCAATTACCCTTCGAACTCACCAGAGAAGATAGAGAACCCATCATGTTTCAATCGTTGCTCCCACTTCCCGCTGACCCCATTCTCGGCCTCATGGCCGCATTTCGTGCCGACACCAACCCCAGCAAGATCGACCTTGGCGTGGGCGTCTACAAGGACGAAGCCGGCAACACACCGGTAATGACATCCGTGAAGAAGGCCGAAGACATGTTGCTGACTGGCCAATTGACAAAAACCTATGTGGCACCAACCGGAGCGGCAGACTACAACGAAACAGTAGGTGAAATGATATTTGGTGCCAAGCTCACCAAGGCACTGGGTAAACGTCGCGTCACTGCGCAATCACCCGGCGGTTGCGGCGGCTTGCGGCTGGCAGCTGAGGTCATCAAACAGGCGAATGCACAAGCCACCGTGTGGGTGAGCAACCCGACCTGGGCCAACCATGTGCCGCTTTTAGGGTCGGCAGGTTTAAAGATCAGCGAGTATCCATACTATGACTACAAAACTCACAGCGTCCGTTTCGACGAGATGCTGGCTTGTCTGAACAAAGTTCCTGTCGGCGATGTCGTGCTGCTGCATGGCTGCTGTCACAATCCTTGTGGCGCCGATCTCAGCGAAGAGCAGTGGCAACTGGTGCGCGATGTGGCTCTCAAGCAAGGCTTTACAGTTTTTATCGATCTGGCCTATCAGGGTCTCGGCGATGGCCTTGAAGAAGACGTCTATGGCGTCAGATTGCTGGCAGCAGCATTACCGGAACTGATCGTCGTCACATCCTGCTCGAAAAACTTCGGCCTGTACCGGGAACGCACTGGTGCGATGACCCTGATATGCGAAACTGCGGAAGCAACCACAATTGCCACTACCTTGATTGCCGCATCTGCACGCGCAATGTATTCCATGCCACCTGACCATGGCGCCGCTGTTGTCCAGTTAATTATGAACAATCCGAGCCTGCGCCAGGAATGGGATAAAGAACTTACCGCCATGCGCAACCGCATCAACGGACTGCGATCGCAGTTGGTGCGACAAGTTAATGCCGCAGGATTGGATCAGGATTTCAGCTTCATCGAACGCGAGAAGGGCATGTTCTCGTTTCTGGGTGTATCTGTAGACCAGGTACAGTCACTGGTGAAGGACTACAGCATCTATCTGGTAAACTCCAGCCGCATCAATGTTGCCGGTATCAATGACAATAACATCGAGTATCTGGTACAAAGTTTGGCTGCGGTGCTGAAGAAATAGCGAGCACCAGCACTACACCTTGACCGCCATAACGTCACTGGAAATTCCCTGAATTACACAGTTCGTTGTGGCTCCGGGCAGGTGCATCCAGTCATCTTCCTTTATATGACTCCCAACGATGACCAGATCGGCATTGATCTCTCGTGCCAGTCTTTTGATGTGGTAAGACGGCTCACCATAGGCAAGATGAAACTTGTCGACCGCACAGCCGAGTCCCGCACTGTTCAATAACTCGAGAACCTTGCGCGTCGTAAAATTTTTCTCGCGCTGAAAATCCGGATCATGCGCATCCTCACCACCTGAAACTTCATCCACGCGCATCATCGTCTTGATCACATGCACAACGTGAATCTTGCCAAGGTCTTCAGGATACATCTGGATGACGCGCCTGATGAGCGACGCCGATGCTGGACTTAAATCGATAGCCAAGAGAAGTTAGTGAAACCCCGCCATTGGAAAAGCTCCCGGACAGTGGAGGTGCGGTCCTGAAAGTAGTGACCAGTTTTTAGCTGTCCTATGGGGGAAGATCGTACTGCCATGATGGCTACTGCCCGTTGATCCAGGTCAAGCAAGCAATAGTTTGAAAAAATCGACTACTGCAATTTTCTGAAACCTGCTTGGTGATCGAGTCAGAGCGATCTGGCTTTTAGCGCCGGCTTGATCCTGGCCGCAAAAGAACGCAGCAAAGTCTCTGTAGTTTCCCAATTCATGCAAGCATCCGTGATCGACACGCCGTAGCGAATTTCATTCAGGTCATCTGGTATCGGCTGATTGCCTTCCATCAGGTTGCTCTCCAGCATGACGCCGACAATGGATTTGTTGCCCGCCTGGATTTGCTCAGCGATTGCCTCCAATACAGGCACCTGATTCAAATGATTCTTGGATGAATTGCCGTGACTGCAATCGATCATGATATTGACAGGCAATCCAGCTTTCTCCAGTTCGGCTTCGCAATTTTGTACGCTGGCACTATCGTAATTGGGTGACTTGCCACCTCGCAAAATTACATGACAGTGGGGATTTCCCTCGGTTCGAAACACGGCCACCTTGCCTTCTTCAGTAATACTGATAAAACTGTTTGCCGCAGCCGCCGAACGAATCGCATTGACGGCTACCATGAGGCTGCCGTCTACATTGTTCTTGAAACCGACAGCCGAAGAGATTCCACTGGCCAGTTTTCTATGCGTGGGTGATTCCGTGGTGCGCGCGCCGATTGCTGTCCAGGTAACACAGTCTTGCAGGTATTGCGGAGAAATCAGGTCCAGCGCTTCAATTGCGATAGGCAATCCAATCTCGGCAATATCGAGCATCAGCTTGCGACCGATGCGAATGCCGTGATCAATGCGATGGGTACCGTCCAGATGCGGATCATAGATCAGGCCCTCCCAACCAATCGCCGTGCGAGGCTTTTCGAAATAGACGCGCATTAATATCAGCAGCTCTCCTGCCACTTCATCAGCGAGCACTTTGAGTCTGCGTGCGTATTCAAGCGCCTCTTCCGGATTGTGAATTGAGCAAGGACCCACGACCACAAGCAAGCGCGAGTCTTTTCGATCCAGGATATTTTTGACAGCACGGTGACCTTGCTGCACAGCGGCCAGGGCCTTGCCAGTCAGTGCCAGCTCTTCCTTGATAGACTGCGGCGCAGGCAATTCTTCACAGCCGATAATGTGTAAATCATCGATCTCTTTGATGCGCTCGGCCATGGATAGATCCCGTGAAATTTCAGGACTGGGGATTATGGTGGAAATGCTGATTGGAAGCAAAGTTCTAAATTTGGGGCTATTGAGAGAATATTCACGCAGTATGATTTACACGGCAAGCCGCTTTCGCTAAATTCCGCACGTGATTCTTCCAGACATTTGCACAACAGCATAGCAAGAAACACCAGGAGTACCCGTGATTAAAGCAACAGAGCTGAAAAAAGGCATGGTCATCGACATTGATGGCACTCCGCATATAGTGCGGCAATTCGAGAGCAAGAGCCCATCACAGCGCGGCGCCGTTACTGTGTACAAAGTGCGTTATACCAACCTGCGCACTCACCACAAACTGGATATGGCGTACACAGGTAATGACGTGCTGAAAGCATCGGATTGCGTACGCATGAACGTGCAGTTTTCGTATGTTGACGATGACACATACTATTTCATGAACATGGAAGACTTCAGCCAGTACGGCATAAATACGGACCAGATTGAAGATCATTTACCGTATCTGGTGGATCAGCAGGAAGATATCGTCGCGTTGGTGATGGATGGAAATCTGCTGGGTATTGAATTGCCGCAGTCGATCAACATGGTGATTGTGGATACCCCACCGGCGGTATCCGGCTCCTCTGCCACAAACCGAACCAAAACAGCCAAGCTTACTACGGGGCTGGAAGTGCAAGTTCCAGAATACCTGTCGCCTGGCGAAGCCATTCGGATCAATACGGTGACTGGGAAATTTATGTCACGTGCCTAGAATCACCAGGGTTTGCCCGTGATCTCAGGACAGCAACAATAGAATCACGCCAAATACCCCAAACCCTGCAAGCAGTCCCAGCAACCAGCTGCGACTCTCATCGCTGCCAAAAACCTGCCTGGCATGCTTCGCACCCGAAGGCACTGCCTGTTGCATTAACGCCTGTTCCAATTCAGCATATTCCTGTGGAGTCAAGCCTGTATGCAATGGCGTAGCCGCGGACTGAGCCGCGGTATTTTCAAAATGCGCAGTGGCCTCTGCAATAACTGCATCACTAACGAATCCGCGCCGGCTCGCGCGCCGCAAACTGGCTGTCGTGATTTCTGCGGCTGCCGCACTTTAATGCTGGCCTGACTCTGCTGCTTGCAACTTCGGCTCAAGCTGCAAGGGCTCCACGAAATTTATTAGTTGCGCATCGCGCAGTATTTTCTCTGCAAAGTGAAATGCAACTGTAGTATTGGCAAGAATGTGCCTGACAGGGTTTCGAGTCCGGCGAAACTCGACGAGCTGATACTTGCAGGCATCGCCTTTCAACACTGTCTTGATGGATAGGGAAAAATCCGGGTTCGCGAGACATGCCTCCGCGAGCGCGTATTGCTGCTCTGTGGAAATTCCACTCTGTGCGGGAGCTTTCCATTGCATCTGCAACACATGCCGCAGCACACTCAATACGTACCATCGCACACTTTCAAGCAGCGCCCGGTCGCCAAGCAGCATTTCGATTCTGGCAATTAGCATGTTCGCCGTCAGTCCAACCGTGTCGTCGATGCCAAGTTCTGCCGCTAGCAGAAGAAGACTGTCGAACTGGTCAGTTGTTGCTGTAGTAGCTAGTTTCCGCATTCGCACTCTACAAACTCAGGGAATGAATGAACCGGTTTTTAAATAGTGAACTGTATTATCTATGACAGCGTTATTGCGCATCATGAAGGTATGGGTCACCGGCAGCACGAGATGTGCGCGCATACCATCTACCATTGTACTGGCGACGCTGACGATTGTGTCATTCGGGCCGGAGAAGAACAAAAAAATTACAGGATTGATGTTGGTATCTCCTGCTATAACACCTAGATCAAATGTAACCGGACCGAGTGCAGTGAAAATCTCTGACTCGGTACCCAGGATCGAACCCGTTGGGCCGGTAATGAATCCAAATCCCGGAACCGGCAGTAACTGATCAACGATCGGACTGCCCTGATTTGGCGGTCCCAGCATTACCACTCTGCCCAATTCCGCAATTACATGATGCTTGTCAAAGTACCGAAGCAAAATTCCACCGAGTGAGTGAGTGACAAAATGAATGACCTGAGCGTTTTGTTCGCGACATTTGGCAAGGCCGCGCCCGACAGCATCTTCTGCCAGCGTATCAATAGGATAACTACGTGATGGGTAGTTGATATTCACCGCCTGGTAACCAGCACGTTGCAGCTTTGTCTCCAGCTCACCCATGGAATTGGAAACCCGCGCCAGTCCGTGCAGCAGGATTACACATTCCTGCACATCTGGTTTACCCACTGCAGCAGCGCTACCATATAACATCAGCACAAAACTGAGCGCATAAGCATGTACTCTGCTCATGACAGCGCCTGCAGTTCTATTAAAATCATGACCAAGTGCACCTACCGATATACATCTTTCCAGCGCAATCCGCTGGCAAACAAAACTATTGCGTACACGAGCACACTTCCCACTACCAGCAAGCCCAGTTGTGACACCTTGCGCAACATGTCCCATTCCAACCAGCTCAGCCAATCACCAGTACCAAATATCAGCAGTGCTGCCATTGCCGAATTGGCGACCAACAGTCGCAATAGAAACAACCACCAACCGGGTTGAAAATAATAAACACCTTCCCTGCGCAGTCCAAGCAATAACAAGCCCGCGTTCAGAAACGCGGCGAGACTTGTTGCAAGGGCCAGTCCAACATGGGCCATACCGAACATATAAAACACTATGTTCAAAACCATATTCGTGACCAGGGCAATAACACCTATCACGACCGGGGTTCTGGTGTTTTGTCGCGCGTAGTAACCGGGCGCAAATATCTTGATCGCCATAAACGCCAACAACCCAACAGCATATGCCCGCAGGCTGCCGGCGGAACTCATCACATCATTCACTGAAAATTTGTCATTCTGGAATAACGTTACCAACAACGGCTCTGCAATAAGTATCAGGGCCAGCATTGCCGGCACCGCTATCAAACATACAATACGCAGCGCCCAGTCCAGTGTTTCGGAAAACCCGGCGGTTGATGCCTCGGCGTGTCTGCGCGAGAGACTTGGCAACACTACTACTCCAATTGCGATACCAAATGTTCCCAGAGGTAGCTCCATGAGACGATCAGAGTAATACAACCAGGACACACTGCCGGTGACAAGCATCGAGGCGATGATACTGTCAAACAACATGTTTATCTGGCTGACTGAGACGCCAAACAAGCTCGGCAACATCAGGCGCATGATGCGACTCACACCCTCATGCTGTTTCACCAAGCGAGGTTTCGGCAACAGCTGCATGCGCGCGAGAAATGGCAATTGGAAAAATAATTGCGCAACACCGGCGAGCAATACGCCCCAGGCGAGCGCCAGTTCAGGTACGCGCATGTAGGGTGCGAGCAGGAATGCGCAGCCTATCAAGGAAATATTCAGCAGAGCGGGAGTAATCGCAGGGATGGCAAACTTGCCATAGCTATTGAGAATTGATCCACACAACGCTGTCATTGAGATAAGCAGCAAATAGGGAAACGTAATGCGCAGCATCTCGACGAACAAGGCGAACTTCGCCGCTTCGTCAGTGAAGCCATAAGCCAAGGGCACGGCAACCAATGGCGCTGCAATGATAATCGTCACTGTCAGCAGCAACAGGAATCCGCCGAGTCTGCCGGCCACGGCATTGATCAACAACTGTACATCTGCCAGTGACCTGGTGCTGCGATATTCCGACAGTACCGGCACAAAAGCCTGATTGAATGCTCCCTCGGCAAACAAGCGTCGCATGAAATTCGGGAAGCGGTTGGCGAGCAGGAACACATCCGCACCCTCGCTGGTACCAAACACACGCGCTATTACCACATCACGCACCAGACCCAATACTCGCGACACCAAGGTCATGGAACCTGTAATACCACTCGCACGCAGTAACCCGGACTCCGGAGCCCGGCGTTTATTGCCGTCGTTGGGCGGTTCTGTGTCTGGTATTAAATCCGTCATGTAACCATAGCCTTACCCGGGTCAGATGGTTCGCGATTATCGCAGCAATTGGCCTTGAATGGGCATAATCTCTCGGTTTCTATCGGACATCTTATGGAATAAATTGAGCATTCTTAAGGGCTTAGCACGAGCTGGGGCGGGGACAGCGCTATTGACATCATTGGTTGAAAACGGCATAGTGTTGCGTCTTAAAAACGGCCCACGCTACCTGCCCGGTTGGCCGCTCAATCAATCATGCAAAAGCAATGCAGCACCCTGGTGATAGCACCAGACACAAGTATTTAAGGAGTTTCCATTGGCCAATACTGCACAAGCCCGCAAGCGCGCCCGACAAAGTGAAACACGGCGTCGTCACAATACTTCATTCCGTTCCATGGTTCGCACCAGCATCAAGAAAGTCGATGCGGCGATTGCCGGTGGCGACCACACAACAGCTACTGCAGCCTACAATGCGGCCGTTCCGATAATTGATCGCATGGCGGATAAGGGCATCATTCACAAGAATAAAGCCGCTCGCCACAAGAGCCGCCTGAATTCGGCTGTGAAAGCGCTGAAAAAATAGATTGCGAATTTATTTGCAGCATAAAAAAACCGGCATCAGCCGGTTTTTTTATGGCTTGAATTTCAAGCTTCTGGGGGCTCAGGTACTAATTGGCTCAAGCGAGACAGATCATGCACTCAGAATCATGTTATCCCGGTGAATGATTTCTGCTTCGCCCACATAACCTAACAATTCCTCGATGCGACTACTGCTCTTGCCCTGCAGTTTCAGCACCTCGTCGGCCGCATAATTCACCAGACCACGAGCGATCTCATTGCCAGCTTCATCCAGACAGGCGACGACATCCCCGCGGTTAAAGTGTCCGCTCGTCGACTTGATACCTACCGCCAATAAACTCTTGCCGGATTTCTGCAATACACTGGTGGCACCGGCATCCAGAGTCAATTTACCTTTCACCGACAGTTGACCAGCCAGCCATTGCTTGCGCGCGGTTACTGGCTCTTTGTCCGCCTGCAGTAAAGTGCCAATTGCCTCTCCCGCACTCAGACGCGTCAATACATCGGGTAATTTACCATCGGCAATTATTGTGTTGGTACCGGAACGCGCTGCCAGTTTGGCCGCTGTAACCTTAGTCAACATGCCACCCCGACCGAGGATTGATCCAGCCCCCGCCATCGCTTTCAGACTGTTGTCGTTTGCAGAAGCCGTTTCGATCAATTTTGCATCCTGGTTCTGGCGCGGATCAGCACTGTAAAGACCGGACTGGTCCGTGAGCAAGACCATCACATCGGCATTGATGAGATTGGCGACCAATGCAGCGAGTGTATCGTTATCTCCAAAGCACAATTCGGCAGTGGCGACAGTATCGTTTTCGTTGATAACTGGCACAGTCGCCATTTGCAGCAACGTGGTGAGCGTGCTGCGCGCATTGAGGTAGCGTGTCCTGTCAGACAGATCTGCATGTGTTAATAGAATCTGGGCAGCGTGTACGCCATGCCGCATGAAGCAACTCTCATAGGCCTGCACAAGCCCCATCTGCCCTACGGCGGCCGCGGCTTGTTGCATATGGATTTGTTTAGGGCGAGTTTTTAAATTTAAACGTGCGACGCCCTCGGCGACAGCACCGGATGAAACCAGCACGACCTGTATGCCGCTTTTCTGCATAGCGACTAACTGGCTCGCCCATTGCGCGATGGCGTTCAAGTCCAGGCCCAACCCGTTATTGGTAACGAGAGAGGAACCTACCTTTACTACCCAGCGCCGAGCGCTTTGAATTTTGTGTCGCATAACCGCTTCGCTTACACGTCCCATTCCAGATCAAAATCGTCACCTTCCTGAGCTGCCTGACGGCGCTCACGCGCGAGCTCGATACTCTGCCTGATCTCAAATGCCATCGCCTGCTCCAGCTCTGCTCGGGCCTTCACGTAGTCTTCATCATTGAGCAAACGCTTTCGGTGATCTTCGATGGATTGCATCAATTTTTCGCATAATTGCGGACAACCGCCTTTGGTCAGGGCCGAAATGTTAATGATCTCCGACTGCCAGTTCAATGCAGCGCGCAATTTCTCTCGCAGCGAATTCAAGGCTGCTGCGTCCAGCAGGTCCACCTTATTCAATACTAACCAACGCTCTTTGGCGGCGAGGGCGGGACTGAATTTCTCCAGTTCCCGGACAATCTTGACGGCATTCTCTACCGGATCAGATTCATCTACAGGCAACACATCAATCAGATGCAATAACACTCTGGTGCGCGACAGATGCTTCAAAAAGCGAATCCCTAGCCCGGCACCATCAGAAGCGCCCTCGATCAACCCGGGAATATCAGCCATCACGAAACTGCGCTCCATACCCATACTGACTACACCGAGGTTGGGTACGAGGGTAGTAAATGGATAATCCGCTACTTTGGGCGTTGCCGCCGACACAGCCCGAATCAGCGTGGACTTGCCCGCATTGGGCATTCCCAACAGGCCCACGTCAGCCACGAGTCGCAATTGCAACTGCAGGGTGCGAATTTCTCCTGGCTTGCCAGTGGTGGTCTTGCGCGGCGCACGATTGGTACTGGACTTGAAGCGGGTATTGCCCAGACCGTGATAGCCACCACGTGCCACCATCACGACCATGTTCGTATCATTGAAATCCGCAATGAGCTCTTCTGTATTTGTATCGATCACACTGGTTCCAAGCGGAACCTTGACCAGCAAGTCATCGCCGCCCTTGCCAGTGCAATTGTTGC